>Ga0335084_10006961_pt1 | contig 11255 bp, 11 predicted proteins | sample Lox_Sample_44_FD_206721 | JGI IMG/M metagenome (GOLD analysis project Ga0335084, IMG submission 206721) | Soil microbial communities from Loxahatchee National Wildlife Refuge, Florida, United States - Lox_Sample_4.4 | ecosystem: Environmental > Terrestrial > Soil > Wetlands | place: USA...
CATTCTCGCTGAGCCGCCAGTGAGCATTGTCGACAAGGTCGTCGACAAGCACGGCACACGCAAAGTCGCACAAGCCTATCTTGACTATCTGTACACGCCGGAAGGGCAGGACATCGTCGCGCGCCACTTCTATCGGCCGCGCCTGGATGCGGCGGTCGCGAAGTATGCCAGGCAATTTCCCAGGATCAACCTGTTTACCATCGACGCCGTGTTCGGGGGCTGGCAGAAGGCACAGGCCACTCATTTCGCCGACGGCGGTGTGTTCGATCAGATCTATCTGGCGGCCCGCTGATGCGCGTCGACGCGAAACCTCTGCCTCGCTGGACCTCAGTGGCTGCATCTGCCGTGCTGGTGCCAGCATGGAACGGCAACTTCTGCTCACAGAAATCCGCCATGCCTGAGTACGGCGCGGGAGTCATCGGGAGCGATCGCCGATGAGCGCGAGCGTGTCCTCCTGGCGTTGGCGCAAGCCGAGCGTGCTGCCGGGCTTCGGTCTGGCATTCGGGCTGACGGTCCTGTACCTGTCGCTGATCGTTTTGATTCCGTTGTCGGCGACGTTTCTCAAGACCGCGGCGCTCACCTGGGCTGCATTCTGGAGCACGATCACCGCGCCGCGCGTGCTCGCGTCGCTGCGCCTGTCCTTCGGTGCATCGCTGCTGGCGGGCTTGATCAATACCGTGTTCGGCTTCCTCGTGGCCTGGGTCCTCGTGCGCTATCGCTTCCCCGGACGGCGGGTCGTCGATGCGCTCGTCGATCTGCCATTTGCGCTGCCGACCGCTGTAGCCGGCATCGCGCTCACCGCGGTGTATGCGCCGAACGGATGGCTGGGCAGCCGGCTGGAGCCGCTCGGGGTCAAGGTGGCGTTCACACCGCTCGGTGTATTGATCGCACTCGTGTTCATCGGCGTGCCTTTCGTAGTGCGCACGGTGCAGCCGATTCTGGACGACCTGGAAGCAGAGCTCGAAGAAGCCGCCGCGACGCTGGGCGCGAACCGTTGGCAAACCTTCGCCCGAGTCATCCTGCCGGCGGTGGCACCGGCGCTCCTGACCGGATTCACCATGGCGTTTGCGCGCGCGGTGGGCGAATATGGCTCGGTGATCTTCATCGCCGGAAATATGCCGATGGTGTCGGAGATCACCCCACTGCTCATCATCACCAAGTTGGAGCAGTACGATTACACCGGCGCGACCGCCATTGCAGTGGTGATGCTGCTGATCTCTTTCGCGCTGTTGCTGTTGATCAACGCGTTGCAATGGTGGAGCGGGCACCGCGCCGCCCGGCACTGATCATGTCGACTGCCGCCGTTCAGCTTCCCGCACCCGCCGCTGCACGCCGCAGAGCGACTGCCGAGCCCCCGGTCATACGCTGGTTGTTGATCGGCGCGGCTCTGGCGTTCCTCGGGCTGTTCCTGTTCATTCCGCTCGCGGCCGTATTCACCGAGGCGTTTCGCAAAGGCGCGCAGACCTATGTCACCGCGCTGAGCGACCCCGATGCGCTCGCCGCCATCAAGCTGACCATTCTCGTTGCGCTGATCGCGGTTCCGGCTAACCTCGTGTTCGGCGTGGCGGCGGCGTGGGCCATCGCGAAGTTCGATTTCAGGGGGAAGAGTGTGCTGGTCACCCTCATCGATCTGCCGTTCGCGGTATCTCCGGTGATCGCCGGTCTGATCTATGTGCTGCTGTTCGGCGCACAAGGCTGGTTCGGGCCCTGGCTGCAGGAACATGACGTCAGAATCATCTTCGCAGTCCCGGGTATCGTGCTGGCCACCATCTTCGTGACTTTCCCGTTCATCGCGCGCGAATTGATTCCGCTCATGGAAGCGCAGGGCCCCGAAGAAGAGGAGGCGGCGCGCGTGCTCGGCGCAACCGGCTGGCATATCCTGTGGCGCATCACGCTGCCCAACATCAAGTGGGGGCTGCTGTATGGCGTGATTCTGTGCAATGCCCGCGCGATGGGTGAGTTCGGTGCGGTATCCGTGGTTTCCGGTCATGTGCGCGGTCTCACCAATACCATGCCGTTGCACGTCGAGATCCTGTACAACGAGTACAATTTCACGGCCGCCTTTGCCGTGGCCTCGCTGCTTGCTTCGCTCGCTTTGATCACGCTGTTGCTCAAGTCACTGGTGGAGTGGCGTGCACAGGGCGAGCAGAACGCCGCGGCAGCATTCCCTAGCGAGAAGCCCTATGAGCATTGAAGTCCGGAATATCGAAAAGCGGTTCGGCGCGTTTACGGCGCTCGGCGGGGTCAGTCTGACATTTCCTTCGGGGCAGCTGGTCGCGCTGCTCGGACCTTCGGGCTGCGGCAAGACCACGCTCCTGCGCGTCATCGCCGGGCTGGAGACGCCGGACGGCGGCAGTGTGCTGTTCCATGGCGAGGACGCATCGAACCAGGACGTGCGCGAGCGGCAAGTCGGATTCGTCTTCCAGCACTATGCGCTGTTTCGGCACATGAGCGTGTTCGAGAATGTGGCGTTCGGACTGCGCGTGAAGCCGCGCGCAGTGCGCCCGGGCAAGAAAGAAATCCGCGACAAGGTGTACGCACTGCTCAAACTGGTACAGCTCGATTTCCTGGCCGATCATTATCCGCATCAGCTCTCCGGCGGACAGCGGCAGCGCATCGCGCTGGCGCGCGCACTCGCCGTCGAGCCCAAGGTCCTGCTGCTCGACGAGCCGTTCGGGGCGCTGGATGCCAAAGTGCGCAAGGAGCTGCGCCGTTGGCTGCGCCGGCTGCACGACGAGTTGCACGTCACCAGCATCTTCGTGACCCACGATCAGGAAGAGGCGCTCGAGGTCGCCGATCGCGTCGTCCTGATGAACAAAGGCCAGGTCGAGCAGGTGGGCACGCCGGAGGAGGTCTACGAAAACCCAGCATCGCCCTTCGTCTACAGCTTCCTCGGCACCGTGAATGTATTCCATGGACGCGCCAGCGACGGCCAGTTGCACCTGGGTCCGGTGGCGATCGATGCGCCCGAGCACAGCGACGTGAAAGACACCCCGGCGATCGCGTATGCGCGTCCGCATGAGATCGAGATCGAGCGCTTTTCGCCGGGCGGCGAGGGCATCCCCGCGCATCTCAGCCGGATTCTCATAGTCGGCCCTACGGCGCGGCTCGAGCTGGAGCGCGACGATTCCGGTCAGGTCGTGGAGGCAGAGCTTCCTGCAGAGCGCGTGCGCAGCCTCAAGCTCAAACAGGGTGAGATGGTGCTGATTCGCCCGAGCAAGATGCAGGTGTTCCTGGACCGGGAGCGCAAAGACGCCCCCGATGATGAGCGGGCGCCCGATGCGGCGACGGAGGCGCTGCCGGCGTTTGGTACGATTCTCTGGTGAGCTCTCCCTATGCAATACTGACCTCGTTCGTCGAGGTTAGAGAGGGTCCTCGCCCGACTATAGGCGACGGATGCAGCCCAGAATGAACAACTCGAAATCTCCTTCTAGTCGGTCGCACGCCATTTGAAGCGACCCTCTGAGGACCTGATCTCTATAGCCAACTCGCTCTCACCGAGCATGCCTCCAGCTTTGACCAGCAGGGCGCTGCGCGGCGCACAGATGAACGTACACCCTCGATCCGCGCCGACCCTGAAGGGCTGATCCCGACGTTGAGCAACTTGCTCGACGACGCCATTGCAGCAAATTCGACCGCGAAGTCGCGGAACTCCCGATCGCGATTGTCAGCCGTTTGCAAGCCGACATTTGTATGTTGTGTAGGCAAGCTCATCTGTCTATCCACAGGGGAACACTTTGTTACCAAAACCTCGCTCCGTGAAATCTCCCGGTTACATGACTTGAGTCTAATGGACCCGCGTCCTGATCACGTACGGCTCAACGACAGCGCGTAATTCTTACAGGAGTGAATCATGCATCTTCCGACCCGCTATCACATCCGCATCCTCGCCGGGCTCTCGTTGAGTCTCGCCGCCGCCGTCGCGAACGCAGGCGAGGACTACTCGTACCAGCTCGTAGACATACCGCGGCGCGCGCTCTCGCCCGTGGATGCCTACTTAGTCGGGCGGTTGTTACCGGACGAGCAATCAGCAGCGCCGCAACCAACGGTCCCACAAGCCTTGGCGCCGCAAGCCACAGAGGAACCACAACCGACGCAACGTGCGCAATCGTCCGACGGCGAGACCAAGCGAGAAGCCGACGAGCGGGCACTGGCGCGCCACTACCAGTCTGCTGCCGAAGCGGGCGACCCTGTAGCCATGGGCCGGCTCGGCATGCTCTTCCAGCAAGGCATCGGCGTCCCGCAGAGCTACGCCGAAGCGATCAAGTGGTACACGCGTGCCGCCGAAGCCGGTAACGCCGATGCGATGAACAATCTCGGGACGCTGTACGCTTCGGGGCATGGCGTGCGACAGGATTACGCGGAAGCGAAGAACTGGTATCAGCGGGCGGCCAGCGCTGGTTCGGTGACGGCGATGACCAACCTCGCGAACATGTACTACTTCGGAATGGGCGTGGCGCGCAGCTACCCAGAGGCGGCCATCTGGTTTCAGCGCGCGAGTACTCACGGCAGCGCGAGCGCGATGAACAGTTTGAGCCTGATGTACGACGCGGGAATGGGTGTGTCGCAGGATCGCGGCGTCGCAGTGTCACTAGTGAAGGAGGCCGCGCGGCTCGGAAATGGAGCGGCTATGGCGAATCTAGGCGCCATGTACGAAGAGGGCGATGGAGTCGAGACTAATCACGTCGAAGCTTACGCATGGATCGGCGCCGCGCTGAAAGTCGGAGTCCCCAATGAGGCGCGGGAAGTCCTCATCTATCGGCTCGGCGCGATCAGCGCTCGGCTCAATACTGAGGAGCTCGCACAGGCACAGCAGCTTGCCGGTGAGCGCTCCTTATCCGCGCCCGCTGCTCAACAGCCGGTGTCCGGAAATGCCTCTGGCGACCGCACGTCCCGATTTAATCAATGACCATAGCGGCGATGGCGCAACCTCGCGGGCGCTTCGGTCGACTCAATGCAAGCCTCAGGCGATTCGATCCGTAAGGTATCGGTCATGTCTTGGAGTTACCTGGAGAGGGAAACTCGGACGATAACGAGTGATGATTTGGCCTCAGCGCGCGGTTTCGGCGGCCCGCTTTGTTTGATCGTCATACACCCCGAAAGCAACCGCATTCTTGCCTTGCCTCTTCACCTTGTACATGAGGGCGTCCGCGGCTCTGATAGCAGCGTCCGCATCGGGCGGTGGAGCTGGAAATCTCATGCAACCGACGCTGCAGGTAACGGACACCTGCTCGTCGTCGAGTGCCCGCAGAAGCGCCTCCCGCACTTTTGCAACCAGGCTCTCTACCCCAGTTCGATCGGCCCCATTGATGAGAACAATGAACTCATCTCCGCCAAGACGCGCTACCACGTCGGACCGGCGGATGGACTCCCTCAGGGTGCTCGCGACGCGTCTAAGAACTCTGTCGCCCTCCGCGTGTCCACCGTCGTCATTGAGCCGTTTAAAATCGTCGAGGTCGATGTATGCCAGCGCGATCGACTTCGCATCGCGTGCCGCAAGATCGAGACGATATTGAAGATGCTCCAAGAAGGCGCGCCGATTGAAGATGCCGGTCAGTGGATCCGATCTGGCGAGCTCCTGGACGATCTCGACGTGGGAACGCAAGCTGTCCAGTAGATACGCGACGGTCAGCATGAATCCAAGGTGCAGAAGCCCGTTCCAAGCCATGATCGCGGGACTGGCGAAGACAGGGGCGGCGGTAAAATATTCCGCAAGCGAAGACAGCGTTGAGATCAACGCGATCGCCACGCCGCTCGTTCTTCCCGCGTACCAGGTAGCGATACCGACGGGACCGAGATAAAAGACGGATAGGGAGATTTCGTACCCAAACAGGGCGTCTGGGATACTGATGAGCAGGACGCCAGCTAGGGCCAGTGCGAAGACTCGCCCTCGCGAGAGCTTGCTCATCGCCCGATTAGCTGGGTCCAACACGCCCGCAAGTTTCATGGGGCCGAATTTCCTCAAGCCCTTGGCCACGCTGGTATCAGCAAAGACAGTTTACTCTCCGAGGGCATGCCGCGCTCCTGCGCGAGCCGATCTGCTTGGATCCCCGCAGGGACCAGGTACAGAGCGCACAGCGCGGCCACGTCCAACGTCAGCCAGGATCGGTCCTGCTCTCTTTCGTCTATGAGCGGTATATTCGCGCCGTTGCTTCGCAAATTGAACCACGCTCGTGTAATTGGAAGATTGCAGAAGAAGGTGATTTTGTATCAAACCACCAGCGAAGCTGAATCGTTGCTGACGAATTCGGTGACCATCGGCCATCTCGCGAGCCGCAAACTGGACCGCAGTGCTGGCGCGCCGGAAGCTCCTAGCCTGGATGAATTATCCAGGCTAAGCGCCGTGCCGTCAAAGCGATTGCAGGTATACCGCTAACCAATACAATTCGTCATCGCTCAAGTTCTGAACCACCCCGTGCATCGTGCTGGAGGTGCGAAACTTCTGACGAATCACATGCAGTTGCCGGTTCAGGTAGGGGCCGAGCTGTCCTGCGAGCCGTGGGATGGCGCCGCTCCCCTCAGCATTCGTGCCGTGGCACTGGGCGCAGGAGGACATTCCCTCAGACTTCCCGATGCGGTCGAAGACTCGGCGACCTTTATCGATCAGTTCCGGATCTCCCGCAATCCCCGGAAACGGCGCCTGTGACGCAAAGTAGCCAGCCAATGCTCCCACCAGTCCTTCGCTCAAGGCCGAGGATAGACCCCACATGCAATCGTAGGCTTCCGGCTCGCGGCGGCTTAGCTGCCGAAATGCATTTAACTGGGCCTCGATATAGGCGCGCTGCTGTCCGGCGATGCGGGGTGCCAGCTCTTTGCTGGTGCCTGGTCCATGGTGACAAAAGCCACACAGGTCGTTTGCATATCCGGATATCTGACGCTTCAACACTTCTTCAGAGATCTGTCCGAAGCTGGGTGTGTTGAAACACAAGCCAGCTCCCAGCACGCCGATGAACCGGACAAGTTTCCTTCTCATTGCAGTCACGCAGCTTCCTCCAAGTGTCGATAAAAATGATTACGATCACCTGACTACATTCGTTCTGCAGCTGTGTACGTTGGTACTCGCGGTAGCGATATCTGAATGGTATCGTACCTTCATAAGGTCAAGGCAGACTTGATCTCAATCAAGCCGAGCTGTCGTTTGCCTGACTGCGCCCGTTCGAGCAACGCATGTCAGGAAGTTGACAGCTTAGATGGTATAGCCTTACACATAGACACTACCAGCGAGCTACACGCCCGCAAGATGCCGAGAGCAGCGCGCGGTCCTTGTCGCGGCAGCCACGCATGCTTCATGGAATCGACTGACCGATGCAGAGGCGAAGTACCACGTGCGCGTACTGATTGTTGAAGACGATCCGATCTTAGGAGAAGGCCTGCGGCTTGCCCTGCAGCGCTCGGGTTTCACGGCGGATCGCGTGACTACGGGTGAAGAGGCGGAGCTGGTGCTCAAAGCTGATGCATTCGATCTGGCCGTCGTCGATCTCGGCTTGCCGCAGATGGATGGCATGGAGCTTATCCGGCGCGTGCGCCGGCGTGGCCAGGCTGTTCCCGTGCTCATTCTCACCGCGCGGGACAGCGTGGCGGAACTGGTGGATGGGCTGGAGTTCGGCGCGGACGACTTCATGGTGAAACCGTTTCAACTGCCCGAGCTTGTGGCCCGTCTGCGCGCGCTCATTCGACGCGCGAATTCGGTATTGACCTCGCACATCGAGCACAGCGGATTCAGGATGGACCTCGCCGCACGCAGCGCGACCCTCAGGGGTGAGCCGGTCGAGTTCACGGGCCGCGAATGGTCGATCCTGGAATGCCTGCTGATCAACGCGCCGAAAGTGGTGAGCAAAGACCGACTGCTGCAGACCATCAGCGGCTGGGATGCGGATCTCACACAAAACGCTGTCGAGGTCTACGTATCGCGCATTCGCACCAAACTCGAGCCTGGAGAGATCCAGATCCGCACAGTGAGAGGCATTGGCTATCGGGTCGATCAGCCGGTGCACTGACCGCGCGCTCGGCAGCGTTCGCCGGCGCCTGCCGGGTGTTCTGCTGTTGCCGCTGCGCGCTCGGCAGGCGATCGTGAAGGAAATTGCCGAATTGCACAACGCACGCGTCGAGATCGATACGGGTGCGGGGGTACCGGCACGCGCATTCGCATCGTCTTTCCGCTGACCTCCTTCATCAAGGTTTTGTCAGGTTCGCCTGCTACAGTCCTGGACACACGCTTTTGACACCGGGAGCCAGCATGAAGACCCTTGTTTTGATCGCCGCTACGATTCTGTTGTGCTCATGCGCAGATTACGGTCCCCCAATGCGCACGTCAGTCAACCTCAACGGCCAGTCTATGGGCGCGATGAACCTGACCGACCCGAAGTTCTACATGGACGACGACAAGCCAGCATCTGGCAATGCGGCCCCTTCGTCGGCAATACCGCACTACGGCATCGATGGGTATTGTGGGCCGACCTGCCGGCGAGGGGGTGTCGGATGGTCCGGCTATTGACGCTGCCGCTCAAGCGAGTGTATGCGGCTGGAGCCCCTCGCGCACCGCTCACGCATAAATTTCTGACATGGATTGTTAGGACCAGCCGCAGCGCACTTGGTAACCGGAGCGCCGCGTAGATGTTTGCACGCAGCCGGGGTGTGCGCTAAAAGGACATGCACCGATGGACTGGAAGGAATGGAAGTCTCTCATCGAGCCCGACGATGATTTTCTCGTCATGCTTGAGCCGACCGACACTAAGCACCCGCGCTATAGCAAGGCGGTTTGTCTGCTCATGAACCTGGTGAGCTCGCGGGCGCACTGCTCTTATGGATGCCACTGGGTCGCACCCTATGGCTTCGTGCGCAACGCGACTTGTCCCTGGCATGGTTAGCCTTCGGGCATGTGAGTCGCGGGTTGCTCACTCCTTGTTCGTACCCTCTTTTTGGGCGGTAGGCGGATGGGGTCGTAGCTTCATGGCTGGCTCCCCCGGCAGCCTGTGTTGATTGCCCGCAGGTGCCGGGTTCGCGTGATTCTGCTGAGGCACGGTTTGCGGCCTCGATGCCTCGGTGGCGACATTGTGCACGGGCGCTTCCGGTGCTTTCGCCTGTTGCTGTTTCGACCACTCGTTGAAACCGGGGGGCGGCGGCGGCCGCATTCGCTCGACCGATACCGAGCGGTCGGCGGATTCACGCGCGGGCGCGGGAAGAGGTTGGGTACGGACTTCCTGCCGCGACTCTGTGGGAGGCTGCGGCCTGGCGTGCTGCTCCTGCGGAATCGGGCCCGGAGTGCCTTCGCCTCCGTTCGCCGTTTGCATTCGAGCGGCTTCCTCGCGGCGTTGCGGCGATGCTGGCACGTTCGCGACGGCTGGCCGCGGCCCGGGCGATTCGATCCTCGGAGCAGGGCCGGCTTGCTCGGGTGGCGGCAAACCCGCATCGTGTAGTCGTACACTGGGATCGCGGGGAGGATGCAAGGCGACCACGCGCCGATCCAGCACCGCCTGTGGCGGATGCACGGTGTGGCCTTCCTCGGGAACCAGGCTCGCAGCGCTCGGCCGGATTTCCGCGCCACGTCCGCTAGGATGCCATTCGCCTACCTCCTCCGGCGTGGCCCGGACGAAGTCGTGACCGCCGCGACCAAATCGGTCCGAATTGGCCGCGATCACAGCGTTGCGGTATTGGGCGTTCGCGTAGGTGATGTTCGTGACATTTATGTTGTTCACGACCGTGGTATTGCTGATTACGGTTCTGTTGACTACCCTCGGCCCGCCCCAACCGCCCCAGTACGGGTGTCCCACGAAAGCGGGCGGTCCCCACCAAGGCGTGACCGGCTCACCCCAGCCGAGCGCGACCCAACCGACGCCCACACCGACGCCGACGTGCACGCCCCCGTACCAGGCCACGAGCGCTGGCGCATAGACCGGTCTTGCGACGTACGGCCCCGGCGCCCATCCCCAATAGCCGCCTACGTAGACCCAGCGTCCATAGTGAAACGGCGCATAGCCCCACGGGGCGTCGTCGACCCAGGTCCATCCGAAGAGGGGATCGTACATCCAGTGCCCCGCGCTGTACGGGGCCCAGCCGGCCGGCACTGACGAGGGAATCCAAACCGGGCCATATTGCTCCACGGTACGCCAGCTTCCGTTGTGATCGAGATCGGTCACTCCATAGACCTCAGCCGGGACGTAACGCGCGCTCATGGAATCGAGCAGATAATCGGTGCGGCTGTAGTTCCAGTGATCCCATTTGTCCAGTTCCGGAGCGACGTAGTTCTGCAGCGTCGGGGCATCGGTGCCGCTGATCACGACCTCTTCGCTGGCGTTGATCGCGCTGGTGCCTTGGCCTGCAGGGGTGACGTTCGCCTTGCCGCCTCGTCGCGTAATGAAACTGGTGGACTGCTGGTCGACGTTCACTCGGTAGTAGCCCGTGTGCTCAATGGCGAACGCCGCGTTCGGTGTATCCACTTCGATGGTGTGGCCCGGTGCGAGCTCGCGAACGTCGACCGAAGTCTCGCCCGCGGTGACCTTGATCTGCAGGTAGTCGGGCTCGATGTCGCTCACCTCCAGCTGCGTCGAGTTGCCCATTCGCAAGTAGGCGTGCGCGCCGATCTGAACTTCGGCGTTGGCGTCAGGCCCGGTAAACAGGGAATCGCCGGGGGTGAGCGGAGTGTTCAACACCGCGGGCGCCCAGTCCTGCGCGCCGGGGCGCCAGAACGACGTCTGGCCGTCCAACAGGCTGATGCGGGGCGGTGTCGGGAGCGAAGGGGTAGGCTCGGCCGCTCCTTGCGACACATTGAAGCTGAGCAACAGTGCAGCTAGGGCCAAGAGACGCAGCAGCATTCGCAAGTCCTCTGTAAAGGGCGTCGGGCGATTGAGTTTCACGCCCGCTCGCTTCGCTTAACGTTCGCCGTGCCTTTCCGAGGACACAGGAAATGATTTCGTAGTGTTCGCCCGACGCCGCGAGATGCGGGTTTACCAAAGGGGTCGCATCGCGCCCTGCGTGTACCCGTCGCTCGCGCGGTAGAGGGGAGATTTGCGCTGATGGTGGGCGCAGCATATCTGTGTCCACCCTTGCGTTTGGCGGCGCCTCACTAACCGAGCCGATCGAAGACAGATGCTGACCAAGCACGCCATCGCATCAGGCTTTGAGACTGATGGTCGACAGGGTGGATGCGCTGGCAGCTCCTGCAGGCGCGCTAGTCCCGCCATTCGTCTGTGCGTGACGATGGTGATGTCCGTGTGCCTGTTGCAACGAGGCAAATGCATTCTGGGCTGCCGCGAGAT
>Ga0335084_10006962_pt1 | contig 11254 bp, 8 predicted proteins | sample Lox_Sample_44_FD_206721 | JGI IMG/M metagenome (GOLD analysis project Ga0335084, IMG submission 206721) | Soil microbial communities from Loxahatchee National Wildlife Refuge, Florida, United States - Lox_Sample_4.4 | ecosystem: Environmental > Terrestrial > Soil > Wetlands | place: USA: Florida...
CCTGCGTCAGCTCGAGCGCCGCCAGTTCGGTCGCGAGCGTCTCCGAGACGAGGTGGGTCGCGCGTCGCAGCGCTTGCACAATCATTACGAGATCGTACTTTACGTACTCGTAGTAATCAACCTCCCCTCGAGCGCTGCGGAGCAGCGGGCCACTGCTTCCTCGGCGCCGGCGCCCGGCCGGTCGGCGCGCACCCATGCCTCGGCCTCGGTCACGAGCAGCCGCAGCTCGGCAAGCAGCACGGAGGCGGGCGCGGCGTCCCGCCCGAGCGCCTCGACCCGCTCGAGCCTGGCCAGCACTGCGCGCGCCTCTTCCATGGAACGAGGCTAGCCGCGAAACTGCAGCGCGACTGTGTCGGATCAGTGACGTCTCAGAGGCGGCGTGGCTCGAGGCGCAGCTCCAGCTCGAGCTCGTGCGCGATGGGAATGCCTTGCGAGCTGTGCTCCGCGATCGACGGCTTGAGGTGCCGACGCGCCTCGGTGACCGCGTGACGATGGAACGCGACGATGTCCATGCCCCAGCGCTGGTAGAGCTCCAGCGCGCGGAGGTTGTCGTTGGTCGTGATCAACCAGAGACGCGTGCAGCCGGCCTCGATCGCGGCGGCACGGACGGCATCGAGCAGCGCCCGGCCGACGCCGCGGCCCTCGCGCAGGCTTCGCATCGTCACCAGCTCGCACTCCTCGCCGCGCACGGCGTACGAGGCGAGCCCGGCCCGCTCTCCGTCCAGGCGCGCGACGAAGCCGGGCAGCCCGGTCGGATCGACGAGCTCGCCGAGGCGTGCGACGACAGGCGACGACCAGCTCTCGGCCTCGACCTCGGTGGCCCAGGCCCGGTCTCTCTCGGTGAGCGGTTGGACCTCGACCATCCGGCCGGTTCTCAGACTGCGGCCGCGCGCAGGGCGAAGTAGCCGGTCGGCCGCGGCCGCATCCCGAGCAGCGCCTCGTCGAGCGTCGTCACGAGCGCCGCGCGGTCGCCGTGCATGAGCGTCTCGACGAGCGCGCGGCGGACGAGATCGGGCGGCGGCTCGTCGCCCTGGAGCGCGGCGTGCAGTTCCCAGCGCTCGCGGCCCGACTCGCCGAGCAGGATCGCGGCGCGCAGCGAGGCGGCGAAGAGCCCGTCCGAGCCGCCGAGCAGCGCGGTCAGCGCCTCCCGCAGCTGCTCGGCTCCGGCCGCGCCCTCCTGGAAGACAGAGAGCTCCCACCGGTCGAGGGCCTCAGCGAGATCGGGATCGTCGTCGGCGGCCGGCAGTCGCTCGAGCAGGTCGCGCGCGAGCCTGCCGCGGAACGGGTCGAGCCGCGTCGCCTCGCCCGCCGGGATCGTGGCCGCGATCGGCAGCACCGGGCGGATCCCGTACGGGCGCCAGTCGAGCCGCTCGAACAGGACCGGGCCGGCCGCGATCGCACCGGCGGTCGCGAGCCGAAGCGCCGTCACCGCGTCTGCCAGCTCGCCGGGCGCGTCGGGAGCCTCGCCGCTTCCGGGCGGCAGCGCCCGCTCGAGCTCGAGCACGCAGACGCGGTCGGGCTCGCGGCCGAAATGCTGTGGCAGGAGGCCGCCCGCCTCGGGCCAGTACGACGCGAGCTCCCCGGACGCGGCCGCGCGGACGCGGATCCCGTTGCCGAGCTCGACCGCCGCGCCGAGCGAGAGCCCCACGAGCGGCGCGACGGCGGCGTAGGCGTGCTCCCCGCGGAAGAGCGAGACCTCGAGCTCCGCGTACGCGCGCTCGAAGGCCGTGTCCTCCCAGTCGAAGCCCCCACAGCCCTCGGCGGTCGAGACGAGGAGCGGCAGCAGCACGCTGTGGAAGAGCGCGGCGTCCTCGCTCGGCGAGGGTCCCGCGTGTGCGCGCGCGAAGATCGCAGCCGACGGCTCGCGGCGCAGGTCCTCGAGCGCGAGGCGCGCGTCCTCGCGGGCCGCCAGCCGGTCCGCGCGCACCTCCACATAGCCCCGGACGAGGGGGCGGTATTCGTACAGCGGGGGTCGCCCGAGCGACGGGTGCTCCTCGAATGAGAACTGCAGCTCGGCTCCTCGCGCGACCTCGTCATGGAGGAAGCGGAACGCGCCGAGGCAGAAGCCGCGGAGCGAGCGATGGATGTGAGGAGCGCGTACGGGCACAGCTTGCCCCTACGCCCCGGGCCGCCCTTTTCCTTCCTCATTCATACGGAGTGCATACAGGCGGCCAGCTAAATTTATCAAATCTGTCCGTTGGTCGTCTTAGCTCGCGTCGATAGCAACAAAGTTGGGGTCAAACAAGTGAATATTGCGGCACTCTCGCGGCGCACAGGTGTTGCGCCCGACACGTTGCGGAAATGGGAGCAACGCTACGGCGTGCTGAAGCCGTGCCGGACCGACGGCGGCCAGCGCCGCTACACCGAGCTCGACGTCGCGCGCGTCGACTGGCTGCTCGCTCGGCTCGCCGACGGCTACCGGATCGGCGAGGCCGCCGCGCTGCTCGGCGACGGAGCGTCTCCTCCGCCCTCCTCCGCCGGCGAGCTGCTCGAGGGCCTCAAGACGGCGGTGACGGAGCGCGACCATGCGACGATCGCGCGACTCCTCGACCAGGCGTTTGCGCTCCTCCCGGTGGAGCAGAGCCTGGTCGACGTCGCGCAGCCGCTGCTTCGGTGGATCGGCGACGGCTGGGCCTGCGGGGACCTGACCGTGGCCGACGAGCACCTCGTGACCCAGGAGCTGCGGGGGAGGATGCTCCGAATGCTGACCGACACGCACGGAGGCGTGAACGGAGTCGCCGTCCTCATGTGCGGCCCGGGCGAGCGCCACGACCTCGGCCTGCTGATGTTCGGCATCCTGTTGCGCGCGGACGGATGGGAGATCGCGTTTCTCGGTCCGGACACGCCGTGGTCGGACGCGGTCTCGCTCGCAAGCCGCCTCTCGGCCCGGCTCGTCGCGATCAGCGTCGCGATGGAGGAGCACGCGGACGCTCTCCGCGCCGCGTTCGCCGAGGTCGAGCTTCCGGCCGACTTCCGGATCGTCGTGGGCGGCGCCGCCGCCTGCCCCGTGCTCGCCGGCGACCTCGGCGTCCACTACGCGGACCACGACCTGCCGAAGGCGGTCCGCGAGCTCAACCGGCTCGCGAGCTAGCCCCACCGCTGTACGGTCGGCGGACTGTCGGACCGATCCAGGAGGGGAGAGCAATGAGAAAGTCGAGGCTGCTCGGTCTCGTCGCCGTGCTCGTGCTTGCGGCGGGAGGCGCGGCCACGTTCGCGTTGGGCGCAGACGAGCGATGCGACGACGATCAACGCGTGCGTCGCGAACGAGGGCGGCGCGGTGCGGATCGTCAAGGCGGGCGCGAGCTGCCGCCGGAACGAGACCGCGACGAGCTTACGCCGCGTGCGAGGACGTCGCATTCCCGTACCAGAAGATCGAGTGGACGTGGGTCGACGGCAACGCGACGGCCTCGGACGACTTGGGAGACGCCGAACGCGTAGCGGCGACCAGGTGGGGCCGGCAAGGACGGCCGGTCCCCACCGTCTACCATTCCGGCGTGCCGGGTGACGTGTCACGTAGGGAGTTCCTGGCCAGGAGCGCCGCCGCAGTGCTCGCCGCCGGCGGCCTCTACGAGCTGGTCGACGGCATCGCGGCCCCGGCGCGCGCGAGGGCCGCGACGGCCGCGGTGCCGCCCGAGCAGCATCTGCTGGTCGACGTACCCGTGATCACCGACAACGGCGTCGAGGTGATCGTGCCGCCGCTCCACCACCAGCTCGTCACCGCGAAGCTGCGGGTCGACAGGACGAGGGCTGCCCTGGTCGACGCGCAGCGGCGGCTAGAGCAGGCGCTGCGGACGGTCGACAAGGGCTTTGCCCCGACTCCGGCGGGGCTCGGGCTCGTCGTCGCCTGGGGCCTGCCGTACTTTCGCCGCTACGTCGCCGCTCCGTGGGCGAGCCACGGCCCGCGCGACCTCCGTGCGAACGCCCCGGCGCTGCTCGACGCGATCCGCTTCCCGAGCGACCCGGCCCTCGCGCTCCTCGAGCAGAACGACGTCGTCGTGCATCTCCGCAGCGACAGCCTCGCGCACATCGCCCAGGGCGCCCGCGCGATCTTCGACCGTCTCGACGGCCTGTTCGAGATCACGAGCATCCGCAAAGGCTTCGTGGGCGGCGGCTTCGGCGGGAAGCGGAGCCTCCCGAAGCAGATGGCGCTGAAGGCAGGGATCCCCGGAGCGCGCCGCATCCCGGACAACGCGCAGCTCTTCCTCGGCTTCACCTCGACGCAGCGAAGCGCGCTCGGGCCCGACTCGATCGCGAACCTCGAGGCGCTGCCCGGGCTCACCGACCAGTGGCCGGACGGCTACTTCCGCAACGGGACGACGATGCACGTCTCCCACCTCTACCTCGATCTCGAGCAGTGGTACCGGGAGTTCGACTTCGACGAGCGCGTCTGGGCCGCGTTCCGGCCCGGGCTGAGCGTCCCGATCACAACGCGCACGCTGCCGGAGGGGATCGCCCAGGCGACCGGTGTCGCGGAGGTCGTCTCGGACTTCCGCACGAACGGGCTCAGCGGCCACAGCTCGGCGATGCAGCCGGCGACCCGGATCGCCGTGGACACGGTCGACAACTACGGCACGGCGCACCCGAAGGGAACGCCCGTGATCCAGAGGCCCGACTTCAACACCCTGGACAGCCCGTTCGCGTGGACGTCGCAGCCGCTGCGCGACCGCTGGTCGTCGCACCCGTCCGCAGGGCTCCACTTCATCGGGTTCGCGCCGACGAGCGACACGTTCCATCGCGCCCGGCTGGCGATGGACGGCCTCTACGCCGACGGCACCGTCCTCTCCAATAGCCCGCGCTCGGCCCGGCTGGGGTTCAACGCCGTGCTGCAGACGACACACCGGCAAAACTTCCTCGTCCCGCCGCGGCGGCACCGGTCGTTCCCGCTGGCCGAGCTCCTCTAGGGCCTGAGCACCGCTCGCCTGGGGCCGGCGAGGAAGCCGGCCTCGACGAGGAGCGGCATCGCGTCGCTCTCGGTCACCGGCCTGCCGTCGAAGCGCTCGACCGCGAGGCGTTTCGCGCCACCCGCGCGGACGTGCGCGACGAGCGCCGCGAGAGCCGGGCGGAGCCACGCCTCGTCGGGATCGCGCAGCGGCACGAGCGTGCGCCCGCCGCGCTCGACGAAGAGCGCGGCCTCGCCGCCCAGCAGGACGACGTGTGCTCCCGCGACTCGGGCGGCGCGGCCCTGCGAGCGCTTCGGCCAGGGCAGCCCGGCGCCGTAGGGCTGGGCCGGGTCGGCCGCAGCGAGCACGAGCGCCTCGGGCTCCTCCCCGTCGCGCGGGCGCAGCTCACGGAGCCGCTCGACCGCGCCGGGCAGCGCGAACTGGGCGCCGCCGAGCCCCTCGACGAAGTAGCCACGGCGGCACGCGCCGAGCGTCTCGAGCGCGCGCAGCTCCCCGTAGACGGCGCCGTAGCCGCCCGCGATCCCCTCGCCGCGCACGCCGTCTCGCATCACGATTCCCTGGCGCTCGAGCAGGAGCTCGGCGAGCGCGCGGCGGTCGGGCCGGCCCTCGAACAGCCTCGCCGTCGGCGACCACCTGCCCTGCGTGGCGGTGATCGCGGCTGCCCGCGTACGGGAGAAGCGCCGCGGCCGCTCGGACGGTCGCTGCGCCTCGTAGCGGCGGCCGGCGCGGAGCGGCGTCCACGCATCGTTCGTCACCTCTCCCGCCCAGACGAGATCCCAGAGCGCGGGCAACGCGGCCTCGGCATCGAGCCCGGCCGCCGCGATCAGGTCGTACCAGAACTCGGCGCTGCGCCCGAGGGCGCCTCGGAGCCGCTCGTGCGCCTCACCGTCCGGAGGCGGCGCCCCGCCGGGCCGGCCGAGCACCGGCGCGTCGTCTCGGAAGTAGACGGCAACGCGGTCGAGCCCGGCCCCGACCCAGACGAGCTCGCCCGAGGCGCAGAGCGCGTCGAGCTGCTCGGGCCGGTAGGCGGGGACGCGGCGGGGCAGCACGTCCGATTCCCAGAGCGAGACCGGGAGCGGCAGCCCCTGCAGCGGCACCAGCGCCTCGCGCAGGGTCGCGCGGCGGCCGATCCCGTGCCAGTGCGGGAGGAAGCGTCCGAGCGCGGCCTGCTCGGCGGGCTCGACCTCGCGGCGCAGCGCGGCGAGCGACGCCCGGCGGAGGCGGCGGAGCACGTCCGGCTCGCACCACTCTCGCTCGGTGCCGCCGGGGCGCAGCTCGCCCCGGACGAGCTTCTCGTCGCGCTCGAGCTCCAGCAGCTCGGTCTCGAGATCGCGGCCGAAGCGCGCGTTCGCCTCGGCGGTCGTGAACGGCCCGCGCCCGCGCGCGAAGCGGAGCACGAGCTGCAGGAGCGACTCGGGGCCGCCTGCGAGAAAGACGTCGGGCAGCCCGCTCGGCGGCATCGCACCGAGCGCGTCGCGGTAGCGGCCGGCGTCCTCGGCCGCGATCAGGCGCTCCTCGCCCGCGACTCTGACCCAGACCGCCCGCCGCTCCGCGACGAGCGGCTCCGCGAGCGCCGGGTCGAGCTCGGCCGCGCGCAGGTCGCCGCGCAGGCGCAGCACGTCGTGCAGCTCGTCCGGGCTCCGGGGCGTCCCGCGCAGCTGCGCCTCGACGTCGGCGAGCGCGCCCGGGTCGAGCAGGTCGCGCAGCTCCTCCTGCCCGAGCAGCTCGCGCAGGAGGTCACGGTCGAGCGAGAGCGCCTGGGCACGCCGTTCTGCGGGCGGCGTGTCGTCCTCGTACATGTAGGTCGCGATGTAGTCGAAGAGGAGCGAGGCCGCGTACGGCGAGGCGGATGCGGTCTCGACGTCGACGAGATCGACCGCGCGAGTCTGCAGCCCGTGGAGGAGCCGCTTCAGCGCGGGCAGGTCGAAGACGTCCTGGAGGCACTCGCGGTAGGTCTCGAGCACCACCGGGAACGAGCCGTAGCGGCGCGCCACCTGCAGGAGGCTCTGCGCCTTGAGGCGCTGCTGCCAGAGCGGGGTGCGCTGGCCCGGACGCCGCCTCGGGATCAGCAGTGCGCGGGCCGCATTCTCGCGGAAGCGGGCGCCGAAGAGCGCGGTCTGCCCCACCTCCTGCACGACGAGCTCCTCGATCTCGTCGGGGGCGATCGCCAGGTCGCCGACCGGCGGTGGCACGTCGGCGTCGGGGAGGTGGAGCGCGATCCCGTCGTCCGACCAGAGAGACTGCACTTCGACCCCGAGCGAGTCGCGCAGCCGCGCCGCGAGCGCGAGCGCCCACGGCGCGTGCACGCGGGCGCCGAACGGGGTGAGGATGCAGACCCGCCAGTCGCCGATCTCGTCGCGGAAGCGCTCGACGACGACTGTGCGGTCGGAAGGGACCGCGCCCGTCGCAGCCGCCTGCTCGCGGAGGAAGGTGATCAGGTTGCCGGCGGCGCGCTCGTCGAGGAAGTGGCGTGCGGTCAGCCGCTCGAGCGCCTTCTCGTCAGAGAGGGCGACGAGCTCGCGCGAGGCGCGGCCGATCGCCTCGCCCAGCTCGTATGGCCGCCCGACCCCCTCGCCCTTCCAGAACGGCACGGCCCCGGGCACCCCGGGCGCGGGCGAGACGAGCACCCGGTCACGCGTGATCTCCTCGATCCGCCAGCTCGAGGCCCCGAGCAGGAAGACCTGGCCGGCGCGGGCCTCGTAGACCATCTCCTCGTCCAGCTCGCCGACCCGCCCGCCGCCCTCGACGAGGAACACGCCGAAGAGGCCGCGGTCGGGGATCGTGCCCGCGTTGGTGACCGCGAGCCGGCGCACTCCCGGGCGGCCGCGCACGACGCCGCCCGTGCGGTCCCACACGATGCGAGGCCGGAGCTCGGCGAACTCGTCGGAGGGGTAGCGGCCGGCGAGCATGTCGAGCACGTTCTCGAGCTGGACGCGCGAGAGGTCGGCGAAGGGGTACGCGCGGCGGACGAGGAGGTAAAGGTCATCCACCGTGATTTCTTCATCAGCGCAGATCGCGACCACCTGCTGGGCGAGCACGTCGAGCGGGTTGCGCGGGATCACCGTCTCCTCGATCTCGCCGTCCCGCATCCGCTCGGCGACGACCGCGGACTCCAGCAGGTCGGCGCGGAACTTCGGGAAGATGCGCCCGGTCGAGACGGCGCCGAGCTCGTGCCCGGCGCGGCCGATCCGCTGTAGCCCCCGCGCGACGGACTTCGGGCTCTCGACCTGGATCACGAGGTCGACGGCGCCCATGTCGATCCCGAGCTCGAGCGAGGAGGTGGCGACGAGGCAGGGGATCCCGCCGCGCTTGAGCAGCTCCTCGACCTCGACCCGCTGCTCCCGCGCGAGCGAGCCGTGGTGCGCGCGGGCGAGGTCGCGGCCGGCGAGCTCGTTCAGCCGCAGCGCGAGCCGCTCGGCGAGGCGGCGGTTGTTGACGAACACGATCGTCGAGCGATGCGCCTCGACCAGGCGGAGGATCTCCGGGTAGATCGAGGGCCAGATCGACTGGCTCGAGCGCTCGACTCCAGGCCCCATCTCGACGCCGTCGGCGAGGACCGGCGTGGAGAGCCCGGCCGTCGAGGCCAGCTCGCGCATGTCCTCGACCGGGACGACGACCTGGAGGTCGAGCTCCTTGCGCGAGCCCGCGTCGACCAGCTGGATCCGGCGACCGCCCGACACGAACCTGCCGATCTCCTCGAGCGGGCGCTGGGTGGCGGAGAGCCCGATCCGCTGCAGCGGCCCCGCTACCAGGCGCTCGAGCCGCTCCACCGAGAGCGCGAGGTGCGCGCCCCGCTTCGTACCGGCCACGGCGTGCACCTCGTCGAGGATCAGCGTCTCGACCGAGCGCAGCTGCTCGCGAGCCTGCGAGGTGAGCAGGAGGTAGAGCGACTCGGGCGTCGTGATCAGGATGTCCGGCGGCGTTCGCAGCATCGCCTGGCGCTCGCGCTGCGGCGTGTCGCCGGTGCGCACGCCGACGCCGAGCTTCGAGCCGATCCCGGCGAGCGGGCCGCGGAGGTTGCGCTCGACGTCGTAGTTGAGCGCCTTCAGCGGCGAGACATAGAGGAGGCGAAGCCCGGCTCCGGGCGTCGCGTTCAGCCGGTCGAGCCCGTAGAGGAACGCCGCGAGCGTCTTCCCCGAGCCCGTCGGCGCCTGGATCAGCGTGTGCCCGCCGCCCGCGATCGCGGGCCAGCCGAGCGACTGCGCAGGCGTCGGGCCGTCGAACGTCCGCTCGAACCAGGCCCGAGTCCCTGGACTGAACGGCTTGAGCGGGTCCACCCGCCCAGCGTACAGTCCCGGGCATGGCCGACTTCGCCGTCCGCGGCGCCTACTTCGAATCGTGCAACTGCGAGGCGATCTGCCCATGCCGGATGGTCGGCGGCGTCCCCGGCGGCCGCTCCACCTACGGCGTCTGCTACGGCGTCCTCAGCTGGCGGATCGAGAAGGGCCGGATCGGCGAGGTCGACGTGGACGGCCTGCTCGTCGCGCTCGTGATCTCGTACGACGACGACGAGCCGGGCTCGCCGTGGACGATCCTCCTCCACGTGGACGAGCGCGGCGACGACCGGCAGCGGCAGGCCCTCGAGGACCTCTTCCTCGGCCGCCTCGGCGGGCCGCACGTGCGACTGCTGCCCTGGATCCGGAAGGAGAGCAAGCTCGTCGCCGTGCGCCCGAGCCGGATCGAGCTCGAGCCGGACGGGCACGGCTACCGGCTGACGGTCGCCGAAGCCGTCGAGCTGCGCGCGACGACGCCGGTCGAGACCGGCCAGCCGGTCTCGTGCGGGATCTCCGGCTACGAGCGGATCGGCACGGAGCTCTACGCCGAGGAGCTCGCTGTGCGCGACGGGCCGTTCGCGTGGGAGCTCGCGGGGAACTGCGCCTTCGCGACCGATTTCGCGTACGTCTCGGAGTAGCATCCGACCGTGGCCGACGACCGCCTCTACTTCACCGCCGACGACGAGGCGAACGCGCTGCTCGCCCGGGATCCCGTCGCGCTGCTGATCGGCTTCGCGCTCGACCAGCAGGTGACGGTGCAGAAGGCGTTCAGCGGCCCGCTCGAGCTGGAGCGGCGGCTCGGCACGCTCGACCCCGGGCGGATCGCGGCGACCGACCCGGCCGAGCTCGAGCGCGTGTTCCGCGAGAAGCCCGCGCTCCACCGCTTCCCGGGCGCGATGGCGACGCGCACGCGCGACCTCTGTGCGGTGATCGCCGGGGAGTACGGCGGACACGCCGAGCGGATCTGGACCGAAGCGGCCGACGGCGCCGACCTCGAGGGGCGCCTCGCCGCCCTCCCGGGCTTCGGCGACATGAAGGTCCGCTCGACGCTCGCCGTGCTGGCGAAGCGATACGACGTCCGTGTCCCGGGGATCGACGCCGTGCTGCCCGCGCACCCGACCCTCGGCGACGTCGATTCGCCCGAGGCCCTCGAGAGCTACCAGGCTGCGAAACGCGCCTACAAGGCCGCCCGACGGGCCGCCTCCGCTTGATCGAGCTGCGGACGCTCACCGACGGCGGCCAGACGCCGGAGTCGGTCGCAACCGAGCTCGCGTCGTTCCTCGACGGGGCGAAGCGCTCGCTCGACATCGCGATCTACGACGTGAAGCTCGACGGCCCCGCCGAGCAGACGTTGCTGGGCGCGCTCGTCGCCGCACGGGAGCGCGGCGTCACGGTCAGGCTCGCGTTCAACCTCGACCACCCCGGCTGGATGCAAGGACCGCCGCCGCCCGCAACCGACCCGGAGCTGCTCGCCGCCCTGCCGGTGGAGACACGACCGATTCCCGGCATCCCCGACCTGATGCACCACAAATACGTCGTGCGCGACGGCAGCGCCGTATGGACGGGCTCGACGAACTGGACCCTGGACTCGTGGACGCGCGAGGAGAACGTGATCGTGCGGATCGCCTCCGACGCGATCGCCGCCTCGTACACGCAGGACTTCGAGCAGCTCTGGCAGAAGGGCTCGGTCGAGGCGAGCGGCGCGGTGCCGCCGGCAGAGGTGCAGGTCGGCGACGTCCCCGTGCGCGCGTGGTTCTGCCCGCGGCGCGGACTCAAGCTCGCGCACCGGATCGCGAACGCGATCGGACGCGCCGAGCGGCGGATCCGGATCGCCTCGCCCGTGATCACCTCGGGGCCGATCCTGGGGTCGCTCTGCGAGGTGGCGGCGGAGGGCCACGTCGACGTCGCCGGCGTCGTGGACATCACGCAGATCGAGGAGGTCTTCTCACAGTGGGCCGGGAACCACGGTGCCGGAGAGTGGAAGACGCCTGCGCTGAAGGCGGTGCTGCGAACCGCGCCGTTCTCCGGCAAGCGCTCGACGCCGTACACGCCGACGAGCGTCCACGACTACATGCACGC
>Ga0335084_10006963_pt1 | contig 11254 bp, 7 predicted proteins | sample Lox_Sample_44_FD_206721 | JGI IMG/M metagenome (GOLD analysis project Ga0335084, IMG submission 206721) | Soil microbial communities from Loxahatchee National Wildlife Refuge, Florida, United States - Lox_Sample_4.4 | ecosystem: Environmental > Terrestrial > Soil > Wetlands | place: USA: Florida...
CCAACGTCGGCGAGCTCGGCTCGGACGGCGTCTGGAACGTCACCGTCGGCGACCAGGCGCCGTACAAGACGCGCCTGGTCGTCTATCGCCCCATCGACCCGGCGAAGTTCAACGGCTCGGTGATCGTCGAATGGCTCAACGTCAGCGGCGGCCTCGACGCGGCGCCGGACTGGACGCTCAGTCACACCGAGCTCATTCGCGCGGGATCCGTATGGGTAGGCGTCTCGGCGCAGCGCGTCGGTATCGAGGGAGGGTCCTCGCCAATCCCAGGCCTAAATCTCAGCCTCAAGAGTGTGAACCCGCAGCGATACGGATCGCTCAGCCATCCGGGCGACAGTTTTTCGTACGATATGTTCTCGCAAGTGGCGCAGGCGATCCGCCACCCGACCGGCGTCGACCCCCTGGGTGGTCTGCCGTTCGCGACGGTGATCGCGATCGGCGAATCGCAATCCGCCTTCCGCATGGTCACGTACGTCAACGCAATTCACCCGCAGGTGCGGCTGTTCGACGGGTTTCTCATTCACAGTCGCGGCGGAAATGGTGCGGCGCTGTCGCAATCTCCGCAGCCAAGCATCGCCACGCCTGCGGTCGCGTTCATTCGCGACGACCTCGACGTGCCGGTGCTGACGTTCGAGACCGAAACCGACTTGATCACCCTGGGCTATGCCCCGGCCCGGCAGGCGGACGGTCCGCTGTTCCGCCTCTGGGAGGTGGCTGGGACCGCGCACGCAGACACCTACAGCCTGGTCGTCGGCTTCGGCGACCGGGGAAACTCGATCGCGGCGGCCGACTTGCCGATCACGTCGGCACCGATTCCGGGCATCATCGTCTGCGACAGCCCGATCAACTCCGGTCCGCAGCACTTCGTGCTCAAGGCGGCGATCGCCGCGCTCGATCGTTGGGTGCGCGGCGGCGATGCGCCGCCGACGGCCCCACGACTGGAGCTGACGGGCACGCCTCCGGCATTTGTCCTCGACGATCTCGGCAACGTCCGCGGCGGCATCCGCACGCCCTACGTCGATGTGCCCACCGCCACGCTCTCGGGTCTGGGCCAGACCGGCTCGGGCTTTTGCCGTATCTTCGGCACCACGGTGCCGTTCGATGCCGCGACGCTCGCGTCACTGTATCCCACGCACGACGCCTACGCTGCGGCGGTGAACGACGCGACGGACCGCACCGTCGCGGCGGGGTTCATCCTCGAGCCGGATGCGCAACTGATCAAGGACGCCGCAGCCGCGGGTTTCCTCCTGCAGCCGGACACGAAATGAATTAGCCCTAGTCCGAAACTAGATCCTCACCGCGGAGACGCCGAGGCGCGGAGATAGCGGTGTCGCAGCGCCGTCGGTTGAGTAACTCACCTTCGATAACGTTCGTGATAGCACCGCCACACGATCGAAGTCTCTTCAGCTCTGCGTCTCTGCGCCTCAGCGGTGAGCCTTTTTCCGATTGGGGCTAATCATCGCCCCTAAAGAACCGCTCGATCCCAGCCCCGCCGTTTTCCCTTTCCTCTTCGCGCCGCTCCTGCTTCTCCTCCATCCGCTCCTCACGCTCCTGCGCGCGCTCGCTGCGATCGCCGGCCGCGTCGAACTCGTCACGATTGCGTTCCTTCTGCTGCTCGCGCCGCATCTCGGCCTCGCCCGGGCTGTCGTACTCGCCGGCAACGACGACGCCCGTGATGGCCGGCAGCGTGAGCTGGGTGACAAGCACGAGACCAGCAATGCGTGAGATCATGTAGGCATCATAGCTGCGCTCGGGCGCAAAGCCTACCGTTGTTGGCGATGAGGGCCTTTCAGCGGTCGCGCGCAGACTCGGTCTGTGGTTTCATGCGTTGGCGCGCCGACCATGATCCGCGACATCACCCTTCCCCTGACCGGGGGCACGCTGCGCTACCCTGGCGATCCCGCCCCGGTGATCGAGCGGGTGAGCGATCGGCGGACGGGCGACCTGTTGACGGTGTCGCATCTGTCGGTCAACTGCCACGTCGGCACTCACGTCGACGCGCCGGCGCACTTCATCACCAATGGCCCAACCGTCGATGCACTGCCGCTCGCGTCGTTCTTCGGTCCGGCGATCGTCCTGGCACTGCCGGAGCGAGACGTGATTCGTTCAACCGATCTCGCGCCGCTCGACCTCCCACCGGCCCATCATCTCCTGCTGAAGACCAGGAACTCGTCCCTGCTCCGCGAGCCCCGCTTCGTCGAGTCCTACTGCCATCTCTCGCCGGAGGCGGCGGCGGTCCTGTGCGCCAGCCGCCCGCTCTCGCTCGGGTTCGATTACTACAGCCTCGATCCGTTGCAATGCACGGATTTTCCCGCTCACACCACCGTGGCCGCCGCAGGCATAGCGGTCTTCGTTTGTCTCGCCCTCGCCGATGTGCCGCCGGGCCGGTACACGTTCGCCGGGCTGCCGTTGCCGCTGGTCGGCGCCGAAGCCGCTCCCGTTCGGGCCCTGTTGATTGATTGACAGTTCACAGTCGACAGTCGACAGTCGGCCAAACCCAAACGGAACGGAGCGAACATCATGTCCCAGAAGAAAGTCGCCTTCATCACCGGCGCCAGCCGCGGCATCGGCCGCGGCTGCGCGCTCGAGCTGGCCCGGCGCGGCTTCGATCTGATGCTGACGGCGCGCACGGTCACCGGCGCGGAGCGGTACGAGCACTCGTCGACCGTTAAGAAATCGCACACGACCCCGCTGCCCGGGAACCTCGAACAGACGGCGCGCGAAGCGCGTGCGCACGGCGTTCGCGCCGAAGTCTGCAAGCTCGACCTGTCGGTGCGCGCGGACTGGCCGTCCGCGGTGCAGACGGCCGTCGATCGCTTCGGGCGCGTCGACGTCCTGGTCAACAATGGACGCTACATCGGCCCAGGTCACATGGACCACTTCGTCGACACGCCGGTGGAGCTGATCGAGCAGATGCTGCTGTGCAACGTCGTCGCGCCGCTGCACCTGATCAAGCTCTGTCTGCCGCTCATGCGGGCGCAGGGCGGCGGGGTCGTCATCAACGTCACCTCGTCGGCGGGTGACCGCGAGACGCCGCAGCCGATCGGCGAAGGCGGCTGGGGGCTCGGCTACTCGATCAGCAAGGCGGCCTTCAACCGCATGGTGCCGGGGCTGGCCAAGGAGCTGCGCCAGTACAACATCGCGGTGATCGGCCTGATGCCCGGCTTCGTCGCCACCGAGCGCATGGCCGCGGAGCTGGCAGAGTTCGGCTTCGACGCGTCGAAGGGACTCCCCGTGGAGAACCCGGGGCGCGTCTGCGCCATGCTGGCGACGGCAAGGGACCCTCTCGTCTTCTCCGGCCGCGACATCTACGGTCCGGCGTTCTACACCGAGCACGAGCAGGTGCGGTTCGAGATGAGTTGACAGTCGACAGTTGACAGTCGACAGTTGGAGTCCGTCTCGCACCGTCCGTGAACTGTCGACTGTTGACTGTCGACTGTCGACTCGAAAGGAGCCCCCCATGCCCACTCACCCCATCCGCTTCGGCATCCAGACCGGCCAACAAGGCATCGCCTGGACGGAGATGCTCGACCTCTGGCAGAAAGCCGACGCCTGGGGCTACGACTCGTTGTGGAACTTCGATCACTTCTACGCCATCTTCGTCGATCCCCAGGTGCCGTGCTTCGAGGGCTGGACGACGCTCAGCGCCCTCGGACAGGCGACCAAGCGCGCGCGCGTCGGCAGCCTGGTGAACGGGAACACCTACCGCCACCCGTGCGTGCTGGCGAAGATGGCCGCATCGCTCGACCACATCACCGGCGGGCGCCTGAACCTCGGCATCGGTGCCGGCTGGTTCGAGCTGGAGCACCGGAGCTTCGGCATCGATTTCAAGAACGTGCCGCAACGCCTCGCCGCTTTGGACGAGGCGTGCCAGATCATTCGCGGCATGTTCACGCAGCCGAAGACGACGCTGCACGGGAAGTACTACCACGTCGAGGACGCATTCTGCTCGCCCAAGCCGATGCAGCAGCCGCACCCGCCGATCATGATCGGCGGCGTCGGCGAGAAGATCCTGCTCAAGCTCGTCGCCAAACACGCTGACATGTGGAACGCGAGCCTCAGCGCCGAAGGCATGGGCAGGCTGATCGACATCATCGCGCGCCACGGCGACGCGGTGCGCCGCGACAGCAGCCAGATCGAAAAGACCGTCTTGATTCCGCTGTGTTACAACGCCGCGCGCGAGCGCCAGGAGTTCATGTGCAACCTGGTCGCCGGCATGCGACAGGCGACGCCCGAGGACGCCCGCAAGCAGATCATGATCGGAGACAAGCAGGAATGCCTTGATACGATCGCGCGCTATGCCAAGGCCGGCGTGACCCACTTCATCTTCATGCTGTTCAATCCCGTGTTCATGGACGAGGTCCAGGGGTTCGCCGAGGACGTCATTCCCGCCGTCCGCCGCGGGTGACGAATGACCGCTGATAACGCCGCGCTGGGGCTCGCCCACCACGCGCGAGCTTTTCCCGACAGACCCGCCATCGTGATGGGCGAGCGCGTGATGACCTACGCGGCGCTGGACGCTCGCGTGAACCGCCTGGCACGGGCCCTGCGGCAGGCCGGTCTCGGCGTGGGCGATACGGTCGGCGCCGCGCTCCACAACGGCGTCGAGTGGCTCGAGCTGCTCAATGCCGCCGGCAAGCTCGGCGCGTTGCTGGTGCCGATCGGCTACCGGCTCAAGGGGCCGGAGATCGCCTACATGCTCCGCGACGCCGGCGCCAAGGTGCTGATCGCGGACGGCGACCTGCGTGACGAGGTCGATCGCGCGGCGGACGAATGCATTTGGCCCGACGCGGCTCTCTGGGTCACCGGCGCGGCGCCCCCGTGGAGAGGCGAGGGGTACGAGGCCGTGCTCGCCGCGGAGAGCGATGCGCCGCTCGCGGACGCGTTCACCGGTGGAGGATTCAACGTCCTGATCTACACGTCCGGCACCACCGGACGCCCCAAGGGCATCGCGCGCGCGATGGATCCCGCCAATGCCCACCTCAGCCTGGCGGGCATCGCCGCCCTGTGGGGTTTCACGCCGACGGACGTCCATCTGGTTGCGGGGCCGCTCTATCACACCGGTCCCGCGAGCTACGCGCAGGTGCACCTCCTGATCGGCGCGACGGTCGTGCTCATGCCTCGTTTCGAAGCCGCTGAGGCCCTGCGCCTCATCGAGCGACAGCGGGTGACGAACACCTTCATGGTCCCCACGCACTTCACCCGCATCTTGCTCCTCGACGAGTGCGAGCGCCGGCGGTACGATGTCTCATCGCTGCGCTGCGTCCTGCACTCCGCCGCGCCCTGCGCGGTCCACGTCAAGCGCCGGATCATGGAGGTGTTTCCTCCCGACTCGGTCATCGAGTTCTATGGGGCGTCGGAATCCGGCTTCACCAAGATCGGCGCCGCGGAATGGTTGCAGAAGCCCGGCAGCGTCGGCCGCCCATGGCCGGGTCACGAGATCCGCATCTTCGACGAATTGGGACGGCCCTGCGCCACCGGCGAGATCGGGCTGATCTACGTGCGCGGGCCGCGGATGGAGTTCTCCTATCGCGGCGCGGACGAGAAGACCCGGATGGCGTTTCACGATGGCTTCTTCACCGCCGGCGACCTCGGTCGTCTCGATGCAGACGGCTACCTCTACATTGCCGATCGCCGCACCGACCTCATCATCTCGGGCGGTGCCAACATCTACCCGGCCGAGGTCGAGAGCGTCCTTCTCGGCCATCCGCACATCGCCGACGTGGCGGTAATCGGCGTGGAAGGTGGGGAGATGGGCAAATCGGTTCTCGCGGTCATCGAGTTGCTCCCCGGAGCGACGGCGTCGGCCGAGGACATCATCGCCTTCGCGCGCCGCGATCTCGCGCACTACAAGTGCCCGCGGCGGATCGAGTTCGTGTCCCGGCTCCCGCGCGAGCCCCAGGGCAAGGTGCGCAAGCACGAGCTGGTAGCGCAGTACAGTGGACCGATTCCTGAACGGACGTGACATCAAGGAGGAACCGCCGATGGCAACGGCATCGTGGAATGGGGTGATACTGGCCGAGAGCGATCGCTGCGAGGTCGTCGAGGGAAACCAATATTTCCCGCCCGAGTCGATCAACCGGACGTACTTCCGCGAGAGCAGCACCCACACGGTGTGCCCGTGGAAGGGGACCGCCAGCTACTACGACGTGGTGGTGAACGGAGAGACAAACAAGGACGCAGCCTGGTATTACCCCGCGCCCAAGGAAGCCGCGAAGAATATCGCCGGGTATATCGCTTTCTGGCGTGGCGTGCGGGTCGACGTCTCGTAGCATTCGCGTCGTCCTCTTGCGCCGCTAAGCGACAACTATCGCCCCGCTCGACCGGCCGCCAGCCACGAGGACGCGAGTCATGCTCTCAAAGCGAAACGGGCCGCCATCAGGATGATGGACGGCCCGTCGCAAGAAAGGGGGAAACAGGAGTGTGCTTAAACTACTCCGAGCGACACGAAATACTAGTTGGGACTTTCCCCTACAGCTCTACGGGTTTTCCCTAGTGTGAATGCTAAGAAATGGTTTTCTCGTTCAAATCCAATGTCTTGGAGATTGGATGACGAGGATAGTGGTCGGTCAGATGTCATAGATCGTTCCCTGTGTCACGGGGAGAATAGACCCGCGCCGGGCGGCGGCTGACGATTCGATACGCCAGCGCGACGGTTGCGTCGACGCGCCCTTGTCGGCTTGAGGGACGGCGTGCGTCGCATCTACATGTCACATTGACTGGTCAGGTCTCACACGCTGCCCGTCCCACGCCCGACCCGACCCGCGTTCCGCCGCGGGCGGATGTTCATCGGACCGCCGCCTGCGCGCTCTGGCGCACAGCGGCATGACCCGCGAGCGCGAACGGCTCCACCCTCTGCAGCGCCGGCATCACCGCCCGGGCGAAGAGACGCAGATTGCGTTCGCTTTCGGCGAGCGGCATCCCCGCATAGCTGAACACCGCGATGAACGTATCCGCCCCGACACGCGAGCGGATGTCGAGGACTCTCTCGTAGCACTGCGCAGGCGTTCCCCATACCTGGAGATTGGTGAAGAACTCCGACATGACCTGCTCGCCCCCCTGACGCACGAGATCCGACACCTTGCCGTAGTATTCGTAGCCCTTGGTGTCGGCGAGATGGCCGCGCCCGAGCTCGTAGTGCCGCATCACCGTCTCGTAGTATCCACCGATGTACTTCAGCGCCAGCTCACGCGCGCGCCCCTCGTCCTCGTCGCAGAAGACCCAGCCCGCTACCACGGTCGGTGGCGCGTCGGTCACGTTCACCTTGCGATACGTCGCGCGGTAGTCCGCCAGCTCGGCGGCGACGCTGTCCCACGGCTTCTGCGGAATGATGAGAATACCGATACCGAGCTCGGCCATGATGTGGGCTGACTCCGGCGACACCGCCGCGGCGTACGTGCGCCCTTTGAACGACTTGAATGGTGCCGGCCGGATGTTCTTGCGCGGCTGCTTGACGAACTGGCCCTCGTACTCGCAATACCCCTGCTCCAGGCCGCGCAGGATCATCTGCGCGCTCTCGACGAAGCGCGCGCGCGACTCGTCCATCGGCACGCGAAACCCCTCGAACTCGACCCGCCCGAGCCCGCGGCCAATGCCGAAGATCAACCGGCCGCCGCTGAGGTGATCGAGCATCGCCACCTGCTCGGCCACCCGCAACGGATCGTGCCAGGGCAGCACGACGACCATCGACCCGAGCTCGATGCGCTCGGTCCGCCCCGCCATGTAGGTGAGGAACTGCAGTACGTCCGGACACATGGTGTAGTCAGTGAAGTGGTGCTCGACGCCCCAGATCGATTCGAACCCGAGCGGCTCGGCAAGCTCCGCGAGGCGGAGCTCGTCACGATAGACGTCGTGATCGGATCGCTGATCGAACGGGTTCTGGAACACGACGGACATGCCGACATGCATGACGATACCTCCCTCAGTGCGCCCGTGCGCCAGTGTGCCAGTGTGCCAGTGTCGGGGCAACCCACGAATGCCGGCTCGTGGAACATGGTGTTTCAGTCTCTCGGGCGGAACTGGCGGCGAGCGAGCCCCTCGATACGCACCTCGCTGTTGCTCGGTGCTACTCGGGGCGGACGGAAAATCAAAACCGTTCGCCCCGAGATGCGCTCGCAGACCTGTCCTGAGCAGCTCGCGGAGCGAGCGTATCGAAGGGGCGCGTATCGAGGGGCTCGCTCAATTTGATGGCCGCTGTCAGAGTGACCCTCCATCCGCCGCCTGAGGTCCGCGCGGCCCGCCAGCGTAGTAGTTTTCAACCTTTGGCGTTCAGGGTAGAACCTGTCTTGTCGACGCTGATCGACAACGCCATGCGCTGCCTGTCGTGCGGGTCCGAGAATCGACCGGACGCGAGCTTCTGCCTCGCCTGCGGTACGAAATTGGCACAGTCTTGCTCCCACTGCGGGCGCGAGCTGCCACCGAGCGCCAGATTCTGCGACGGTTGCGGACAACCCATCGGACCCGCGCGCGCCGGTCACGAGGCGCCGGGATCCTCCGCCGTCGATCCCGCGGCACCCGATCCCCGCTCCTACACCCCGAAACATCTCGCCGAGAAGATCCTCACGACGCGTGCCGCTTTGGAAGGGGAACGCAAGCAGGTAACGGTACTCTTCGCCGATGTCGCCGGTTCGACCTCGATCGCCGAGCGGCTCGATCCGGAAGAAGTCCACGAGGTCATGGACGGCTGCTTCCGCATCCTGCTCGGGGAGGTGCACCGCTACGAGGGCAATGTCAATCAATTCACCGGCGACGGCATCATGGCCCTGTTCGGCGCGCCGATCGCCCACGAGGACGCGCCCGAGCGCGCCATCCGGGCGGCGCTCGACATGCAACGCGAGCTGCAACGGTACGGCGACGAACTCAGCCGGCAGCGCGGCATCGACTTCAAGATGCGCGTCGGGATCAACAGCGGACCCGTCGTCGTCGGCAAAATCGGCGACGATCTGCGCATGGACTATACGGCCGTCGGGGACACGACGAACCTCGCCGCCCGGCTGCAGACCGCGGCGGCGCCGGGGACGGTGGTGATCAGCGAGCAGACCGCCAAGCTGGTCACCGGACGCTTCGTCACTCAGCCGCTCGGTCCCCTCCTCCTCAAGGGCAAGTCCGAGCCCGTCGCCGCCCACGTCGTCGTGCGGGCGCTGCCGAGGATCCCGCTCGTGGCTCCGTCCGAGCGCGGCCTCACGCCCCTCGTTGGCCGGGCGACCGAGCTGACCACCTTGGAGACGATCTTCAATCACGTCCGCGGCGGCAGCGGCCAGGTGGTCTTCGTGGTCGGCGAGGCCGGGATCGGCAAGTCGCGGCTGTTGTACGAACTGCATCGCCGTCTCGGCAGCGAGGCGGTCACGTGGCTGCAGGGACGCTGCATCTCCTTCGGGCGGACGATACCGTTCCTGCCGCTCATCGACGTGCTCAAGGGCGGCTTCGGGATCGACGAGAGCGACGACGACGCGGCGATCATCGACAAGGTCCGCGAAGGCGCCGCGCGTCTCGGGCCGGAGATGGAGCCCGGTGTACCCTACTTGCGCGCCTTGCTCGCGGTCGCCCCCGGAGATCCCGAGGTCGAGCGCCTGGACGCGAGGGCGCGCCACTTCGCGACCTTCGACGCGCTCAAGCGCTTCTTGCTCGCGTCGGCGGCGAAGCAGCCGCTGATCATTCTCGTCGAGGATCTGCACTGGATCGATCCCGCGTCGCAGGAATGCCTGACGTACCTGGTCGACGCCGCTGCGCGCGCGCGCGTCCTGCTCCTCTGTACCTACCGCCCCGGGTACCAGCCAGTCATAGCGGACCGCTCCTACCTCCACCGCTTGACGCTTCAGCCGCTCTCACCGGCCGACACCGAGGCGATGGCCGCGGCGATGCTGGAGGCACAGGCGTTCCCGGCCGAGATCCGCAAGCTCATCGTCGACAAGGCAGAGGGCAATCCCTTCTTCATCGAAGAGGTGACCAAATCGCTGCTCGAGCTGGGCGCTCTGACGCGGAAAGCGGAGGGCTATGCGCTGGCACGACCGCTGGCCGAGATCGTGATTCCCGACACGATTCACGACGTCATCATGGCTCGCATCGACCGCCTGGGCGACGAGCCCAAGCGCGCCATCCAGGTCGCCAGCGTCATCGGGCGCGAGTTCGCCGTCCGCCTGCTGCAGCGCGCCGCCGAGCTCGGCGACCGCGTCGACGGCCTCGTCGGCGAGCTGAGGGCGCTGGAGCTGATCTACGAGAAGTTCGGCGTGCCCGAGCTCGCCTACATGTTCAAGCACGCCCTCACCCATGACGTTGCGTACGAGAGCCTCCTGGTGCAACGGCGCAAGCACCTACACCGGATGATCGGTCGCGCGATCGAGGAGCTGTACGGCGACCGCCTCTCCGAGCACTGGGAGACGCTGGCGCACCACTTCTACCGCGGCGAAGAGTGGGGGCGCGCCTTCGACTATCTGGTGAAGGCGGCGGACAAGGCGCTGGCCGCCTACGCCAACGCGGAGGCGTGCGCGGCCATCGATCGGGCCCTCGAGGTCGGGACCCATCTGGGCATCGACGAGGCGCAGACCGCCGCTCTGCTGGAACGAAGGGGGCGGGCGCTCTTTGGGGTGAGCGACTTCCCCGGCGCGATACACGCCTATCGGGAGGCACTCACCAGAGCTCCGGCGGCGGCGCGGGCACGGCTCCACATCGCGCTCGCCGATGCCCTCGTGCTCGGCCATGAGCTGGACGCCGCCGTCGTCGCCGCCGGGGAGGCGCAGCGGCTCGCCGAGCCCGTGGAGGCGAGCGCCGTCGGCGGCATGGCGAGCTTCATCGTCGGTTTCGTGTCCCTCGTCCGCGGAAATCTGGAAGACGCCGCCCGCGCGTTCACCGACGGCAGCCGCGCCGCGCAGGCGAGCCACGACAGCGGGCTGGCGGCAATGACGGACGCGTACATGGCCTTGATGGCCAACTGGCGCGGTGACTACGACGCCGCGGTCACCGCGTTGCGGCCCATTCCCGACTCGTTCCGGCGCGCGAACGCGCTCTTGCAGGCCGCGGAATCCTCGAGCCATCTCGCCATCGCCTTGGCGGGTGCGGGCCGCTATGCCGAGGCGCTTGCCGTGCTTGCCGAGAGCATCGCCCTGGCAGAGTCGATCGGCGAGAAGTTCTGGCGCGCGCGCATGTGGAATACGCGCGGCTGGATTCTCGGCGAGCTGGGAGCGCGCGAGGCCGCCACGGAGGCCAACCAGCGTTGTCTCGATCTCGCCGACCAGCTCGGCTCGTTCCGTCTGGCCCC
>Ga0335084_10006965_pt1 | contig 11252 bp, 13 predicted proteins | sample Lox_Sample_44_FD_206721 | JGI IMG/M metagenome (GOLD analysis project Ga0335084, IMG submission 206721) | Soil microbial communities from Loxahatchee National Wildlife Refuge, Florida, United States - Lox_Sample_4.4 | ecosystem: Environmental > Terrestrial > Soil > Wetlands | place: USA...
ACGAGGTCGCCATCAAGGTGCGCGACCTGAAGGCAGCCGAGCCGTTCTATCGCGACGTGCTCGGCTTCGAGGTCGGGCTGCGCGACGCGCGCCGTCCATGGGTCTTCATGCGCGCCGGCACTGACGGCATGATCGTCCTCCAGGAGCAGGCCGACGTGCCGCAGCAACACTTCGCGTTCACCGTGACCGAGGGCGACATCGCCGTCGCCGCCGCCGAGCTCCGCCGCCGCGGCATCGCCATCGAGGGCCCCATGGTGCACGAGTGGATTCCCGCCAAGTCGCTCTACTTCGCCGACCCGGATGGACACGACGTCGAGCTGTGCGCACCGCTGCCGCGCCGATGACCGAGGCCGCCGAGGCGGACGTCCCTCATCCGGCGCCGCTTCCATAAGGGCGCGTGAGTATCTCGAGGAAGTGCCCGTCGGGATCCTCGAAGTACACCCCTCGCCCTCCGTCGTCCCGGTTGATCTCGCCGCGCCGCGTCCGTGCGGGGTCCGCCCAGTACTCGAGCCCGTGCTCTCGGATGCGGCCGAAGATCGCGTCGAAGTCGGTCTCACCCACCAGGAAGGCGTAGGGCTGCCGGGCGATCTCGCCGTCCGCCTCGTGGAAATCGTCCTTCCGGAGGCCTCTCTTGTCCCGCAGCAGCCCACGAAGACGGGGTGCCATGACCGCCGAGCCGGCCGCGGCGTTCAAGTGCCGACCCGAGGCCACGGCTCGGGTCGGGGCCGGACGCGTAGGCTCGACGTCCGGCGGCGCGCGAGGAGGGTGCGATCGATCGTGACGCCCGTTTCACCGCCGCCAACGCAGACTGGACCCTTCCGGCCGCGGAATAGCGTCGCCGGCAGGTTCATCGCCGCCGCCGGCGCCGGAGCAGCCGCAGGTCGCCTTGGTCGTGGATGAACATCATGGCGCGCACGCTGATCGCACCGAGCAGGAAGATGATCACGACAGAGAGCGCGAGATCGACGGTGGTCAGATAGAAGAGATTCCCTGGCGTGAGGATGGCCCGGATGCCCCACACGCCGAGCGCAGCCCGGACACGCGACGAAGTTCACGCTGAACCGATTCCGACCGTGGTCGGCTGAGCCGTTCGCGACCGTGGAGTTGTTCGGTAAGTGAAGATTGGGTTGCCGCTGCCGCGTTTCGCGCGCAGCCCCATCTTCTTTCTCGGCCTGGCCGCGCTTCAGGTGCATCTGGGCGGCGGGCACATCCTCGCTTCGTTCCGCACGGGCGTGACGTGGACGGACATTTGGAAAGGCTTCGGGGCCATGGCCGGCGCGTACTACTTCCTGGCCCTTTGGCTACGTACACGCTGGCGCGTTTCGTCTTCGCAGTGACGATATGGCGCAGCTGAAGAGTCGTTTCACCCTCTTGGCGCAAGGCCTGCGGAGGGCCCATACTCAACCGGGGTTCCCCCGCCGAGCAACCCGCGTCAGACCAGGCCCAGGGCGAAGCGAACGGCGCGATCGACCGCCACCATCTTGCCCGGTTCGAGCGCCGTGATGCGTCTCGTGAGGATCTGCTTGGGGATCGTCGTGATGGTATCGAGGTTGGCGGCGCAGGCTCTGGGCAGCCCGTCGGACCGACCGAGCGGAACTTCCGAGGGAATGCCGCGGACCCGCGCGGTGACGGGAGCGACCGTCACCAGCTCACGTACGCCGTAGGCATCGTTGCGCGACAAGAGCACGACTGGCCGCCGCCCGGCGGGATCGGGCAGCTCGGCCCACCACACCTCGCCCCGTCGCATCACCAATCGTCCTCGTCGCGCAGCAGGCCGATCGCCGTGGCCATGGCGGCGTCGATTTCGCGCTTGCCCTCGGGTCGTCGCCTGTAGCCGGCCTCGTATTCGCGGACGAGCTCCGTGTGCGCTTCGTGGCGAAGCCAGTGACGAAGGGCTTCCTGCACGACGGAGCTGCGACTTCTGGAGCCGCGCTTTCGTGCGCTCTCGACGGCTCGGTAGAGCTCGGTTGGAACGGTGACGGCGATCTTGACGGCAGCCGGCATGGGTACGATTCTGGTATGACCAGTATCATACCAGCGTGCCGGACGATGCAAGCCGCTCGCTCAGTGGACGTCGCGCGTCGCGTGAGAACGCGGGTGAGGACGGCCTACTGGAGCGACAGCAGCATGCACGCGACGCCGGACACCGGGTTGCCACCCGCGTCCGATGCCGAGACGATCGAGCAGGCGAGATCCGCGGACGAGACCGGAACGCCCGCCGTGCAGTCGAACCGGACGTCGACCCAGGCACCCGGGCCGAAGCTGGTTCCGCCCGTGAGCACGTAGGTGATCCGGAGCCGGTCGTCGATGGTGTCGCCGTTCGTATCGGAGTCGACGCCGAGGAGGACGCCGCCGCGCCCGGTGAGGTCGATCAGATGATCGCCGTTCGGGTCGGTGTCGAAGCCGCTTCCCGGGAACGTCACGACCGGACCGTAGCTCAGCTGCGCCACCGCGCCGCCGAGGTTGCCGGTCGAAACGCCGAGACGGGCGACGACGCCGTCGCCGTCGCACGTCGTACCGAAGGGCAGGGTGGTGGTCGTGGTGCTGGTCGACGTGGTCGTGGAGGAGCTGGTCGTCGAGGGCAGGCTCGTCGACGTCGAGGTCGTGGTGGTGCTGCTGGTCGACGTCGTCGTCGTGCTGGACGTGCTCGTCGACGAGGTGGTGGTGCTCGAGGTGCTCGTGGAGGTGCTGCTGCTCGACGAGGTCGACGTCGAGGTCGTGGTGGGCGTCGTCAGCGCCGCCACGAGGTTGGCGACGCACGCGTCGACCTGGGTTTCGGCGTCGGCGGCATTGCCCATGGGGGGCAGGCAGTCGTTGGGCTCCTTCGCTTCGAGCTTGGCGAAGCAACCCTTGGCCGGCTCCTGGCCACCGTCGAACTTGAGCACGACCTTGTCGATGCATCCGCCCGCGTTGGGATCGATGCTCTTGCCCGGCGTCGCCGCGACCTGCTGGCACTTGAGGAGACCCAGGAGCTTCTTCGCCGCGCACTTGAGCTTGCCTGCCCCGCACTTCGACTGGTCGATCGGCGCCGGATCGATGGCGGTGACGAGCGAGTCGACGCACGCGGCGATGAGATCCCGCGCGAGCTGCGTGTCGTCGATCGTCACGCAATCGTTGGGGACCTTCCCTTCGAGCTTCTCGAAGCACCCCTTGGCCGGCTCGACGCCGCCGTCGAACTTGTCCTCGAGCTTGTCGATGCAACCGCCGGCGTCGACGTCCGCGGGCTTGGCCGGCGTGGTGGCGAGCTGCTGGCACTTCACGAGCCCGCCCGCCAGCTTCGCGACGCACTTCGTCTTGTTGGCGAGGCACTTGGCCTGCTGGGCGTGTACCCGGGGGACGGCGAGAGGGACGGCGAGGGCAAGCGCGGCCAGCAGATACGGCGTTCGCTCCATGGCTCCGACCTCCCTGTCGCGCGGCGCGCTGCCCCGATCGACGCAGGGATCGTACCGCCCGGGCGCAACGGCGGGTTTAACTGACCATCAACGCTTCGTGACGGCTCGTCGCACCGGCTGCGGCGCGTGATAGGAGAGGCGTCGTGCAAGTCATCCTGCGATGCCTCCTCGCTCTCGCGGTCCTCGTCGTGCCGGTCGCCCGCAGCCATGCCGCCGTATGCGGCAACGGCGTCCGCGAGGAAGGCGAGACGTGCGACGACGGCAACACGTCGAACGACGACGACTGTCCGGCGAACTGCAAGGAGGAGGCGTGCACGCCGGTGCTGAGCGCGGCGCGTGACGCGACCGTGACCTGGAACGCGCCCGCGCCCGTCGTCGGACTCACGCTGCTGCTCGACTACCCCGAGGGGAAGGTGAACCTGCCGGCGAACGGCTCGGACGCGCAGCGCGGCGCACTGACGAACTTCCCGCCGGGGACGACCGAGCAGCACAACAACCTCGGCATGGGCGGTCACGCGCTGCGCGAAGTGGTGGTCAAGGCGACGCCGATCACGCCCAGGCCGGGAACGCTCTTCCGGGTCCACTTCTTCGACTGCGAGGGAGCGACGCCGCCCGTCGCCAGCGATTTCTCCTGCAACGTGAAGCATGCGTTCGGGCCGGACGGTACGACCGAAGTCGCAGGCGCCACCTGCAACGTGAGCCTGCCCTGACGGCCGGCTGGCGATCCCTCTTCACGCGACGTTCATCGCATCGTGCGCGTGCGGTCGCGCCCGCTGCGCTATCGAGCTTCCATGAAAAGGAACGTCGGCCTGGGTGTCGCCTTCGTGCTCGCCGCGCGCATCGTCGCTGCGGATCCGCTGCCTCCGGAGTTCGGCGGCGGCGAGATCCCGGCCACCAAGGACGTGCTGAAGAGCGAATCGGCGGTTGCGAAGAACCTTGACAAGTTCGCCGCCGCGCTCGCGAAGTGCTACGCCGCCGGCATCAAGGCGATCTTCGCGGGCCTCCCCGACCCCGGACCCGACTGCATCGCGACCGCGAGCACGAAGTACGACACCACGTCCGCGAAGCTCGTGCCGCCGCCGTGCGTCGACCAGGCGGGGCTCCGCGGCGCCGTCCAGGCCGACTTCGCGTTCACGGTGAACCGTGGGCTGTTCTGCGCTGGATCGGTCGCGTTGCCCAACGCCTACGGCTTCCTCACGCGCGTTCCGCCCGACGCCGACACGCTCAAGGCCGAAAGCGCCGCCGCCAAGAACCTGGCGAAGCTCACCGCCGCGCTCGCCAAGTGCTACGAGAAGGGCGTCGCCAACGTCGTCGCCGCCCGCGACTCCGCGCTCACGGCGTGCGCCGACAAGGCCCGCCTCAAGTACGACACCCAGGCGGGCAAGCTCCTCCCGCCCACCTGTGTCGACCAGTCCGCCATCGCCGACGGCGTCGCCGCGAGAGCCCGCGACTACGACGCCTCCGAATTCTGCGACTAGAAGACGCGGCACACACGACGCCCGCGAGCTCCGGCGGGCCGTGGCGTCGCGAGGTCGACGGGGGCGAGGCGGAGGCGCCTGCGTAGCGGCGCGACGAAACGCGAGGGCCGCGACGACGCGAATGTGTTGTCGCGCGGCGAAGCCGAAGCCGCAGCCTCGCCCCCGTCGGCCTCGCGGACCGCCCCGACCGACGTCCTCAGCTCGCGGCCTTCGCGTGCCGCTCCGCGTCCTTCTGGATCGCCTCCACGATACCCTGGGTCGCCGCCGCGAGGAACGGTGTGCGGTTCTCCTGCACCCAGTGCATCGAGCGCTTGGTCCACGCGTTGGCGTCCTGGAAGCGCGGCATCACGTGGCGCGCGATCAGGTCGTAGCTCCGGTGCGTCGCCTCGCGGTTCGCCCAGTCGTGCGCCGTGACGAGGAAGGCGCCGAAGCCGCCGGTCTGCTCCTCGAGCCGTCCGATCTGCGCGGAGAGGTCGTCCGGGGTGCCACAGACGACGAAGCCCGCGTCGACCATCGCGTCGAGGCAGTAGTCCATGTCGCCCGTCTCCGGGACGCCGGGGAGGGCGACGACCTTCTGGAAGTAGTAGAGCCAGGCGGGAAGGCCGAACCGCACGTCCTTGCGCGCCTGCTCGCGCGACTCCGCGATGTGGACGGGACCCGCGACGCGCCAACCCGAGCGCGACACCGTCGTCCCGTGCTCGCGCGCGGTCTCCTCGACGAGACCCCAGTGGTGCGCGAGCGCGTTGAAGCCGCCGGTCGACGTCGCCGCCGGCGACAGCATCGAGATGCCCCAGCGTCCGACTGTCCGAGGCCCGGAAGGCGACACCGATGCCGCCACGGCGATCTCGAGGTGCGGCCGCGTGTACGGGGCGAGCTGCAGCTTCGCCTCGCGCAGCTCGAACCACGACGTCTTCTTGGTCACCACCTCGCCGCGCAGCAGGCGGATGATCACCTCGAGCGACTCGGTCATCATGTCGCGCTGGTTGCGCGGGTCGATGCCGAGCATCATCGCGTCCGACGGAAGGAGCCCTGGCCCGACGCCGAAGATCGTCCGGCCGCGCGTCAGGTGATCCAGCTGCGTCATGCGGTCGGCCACCATGAGCGGTTGGTGGTAGGGGAGCGAGACGACGCCCGTACCGAGCTTGATCCGCTGCGTGCGCGCCGCGACGTCGGCGATGAAGAGCTCGGGCGAGGCGATGATCTCGTAGCCGGCCGAGTGATGCTCGCCGATCCAGGCTTCGTCGTAGCCGAGCTCATCGAGCCATTGGATGAGCTCGCGATCCCGCTGCAGCGAGATGGTGGGGTTCTCGTCGGTCGAGTGGAAAGGGGCGGCAAAGATGCCGAAGCGGAGACGGGATCGCAGCATGCGGCGGATACTGTCACACGCGATACTGCGACGGAAAGGGTGGCAGCCCGAAGCATCGCCCCCCGGTTGGCGTCCCTCGCCGATCGGGCTACCTTGCCGTTTGGTCGAGGGACCCATGGCGACCGCCGTCTACCGCGTGTTCGATCCGTTGCTGCCGCGCTCGCAAGCGGATGCGATGGTCGCCCTGTGCGAGCGGTTCGGCACCTACGGCATGTATTCGCAGGAGGCGTCCGAAGCCGAGATCGGGCAGGGACTCTTCCAGCGGCACGACGCGGTGATGAACTTCCTCAAGACCGGGGGCCGCTCCGGACGGCGCGACTCGACCGAGGGCCTGGGCGCCCGCACGAACTACTTCCGCGAGTCGTACGCGTACGGAGACGAGACCTACATCGACGGCATCGAGCCGTTCCTTCGCTACGAGGGCTTCGTCCAGGCGGCCCGCGCGATCCACGGGCGGCCCGTCATCGAGCCGGCGATCGTCTACGCGAACCTCCTCGTCGCCGGACAGGAGCTCGCCGTGCACACCGACGTGCCGGAGTTCCGCGGCGCCAACCGCAAGCGCTATCCGCAGTGGCTCATGGTGGTGATGCACCACTCGGGCCTGTTCGACGAGCACCGCATGCCGATCACGACGGCGGTCGGCTGGTTCAACGACTGCCGCGGCGGCGAGTTCGCGTTCTATCCCGACGGCCGGAGCGGTCCGTGCCGGACGATTCCGGCGCGCGCGAACACCGGAATCATCCTCGACACCGACAGCGTCTTCCACGGCGTCGATCCCGTGCAGGCCGACGGCCCGATGCCGCGCATGCATCCCGGCATGCAGCTCGTGTGGGACGGCGGGCGGTGGGCGCTGCGCGACGGCGCCTCCGTCGTCGCGCGCTACCGCTGGGACGAGATCCGGTTTTCGATCTCGTGGAAGGCCTACTGCTTCGCCGACGAGGCCGAGCGACGCGCCTGGCGCGAGCACCGCGACGACCTCGATCTCGATCGCATACTCGATCGGCTGGTGGAGGATCTCCGCACGCGCGGGCGCGTCGTCGGACCGCGTCCCGACCCGACCGCGCTCGCCCACCTGCTGATCGACGAGTACGTGAGGTTTCCCGAGGCCGCGTGAACCGATTGGGGGCGCACAATGATGCAGCGGATGGTGGTGGTGCTGGTGGGGCTGGGCGTCGCGCTCGCGGGTTGCGCCAAGAAGAAGGTGGAGCTCCAATACGAAGAACCGGTGACGAAGGTGTGGGTCGGCGGGCAGCCGGCGCCGCAGCAACCCGACCAGATGCCCGTGCCCGCGCCGGCGCAGGCTGCTCCTACGCAGAACGCACCGCAGCCGGCCTATCCCCCGGGCGGTTCTCCCGCGCAGGCCTACCCGCCGCGCACGCCGTCGTCGTGGGAGGCGCCGCAACCGTCCGCGCAACCGGTTTATCAGCAGGATGGCTTCCCGGCGCAGACGCCCCCGCAGGCCGCCTACCCGCCGCCCTCGAATCCGGGCTACCCGCAGCCGGGCGCGTATCAGCCGCAGGGGACCTATCAACCGCAGGGCGACGCACAGGTGCCGCCGCAGGTCCCGTCGCGATATCCGCCGCCGCCGCGCACGGTGGTGACCGATCCGACGACCGGCGCGACGACCGTCATCGTTCCAGACCAGAACCCGACCACGCAGCCGACGCTGCCGCCGCAACAGCAACAGCAGGAGCCGACGCGCCGTCGCAGCGGCTGGGTGCGCGGCGGCTACGACTGATCCGAGAGGGCCGATGAAGCTCTACGACACGAAGACCGCACCCAATCCGCGCCGCGTACGCATGTTCATCGCCGAGAAGGGCCTCGACATCCCCGTCGTGCAGGTGGACCTCCTGGCGAAGGAGAACTACACGCCGGAGTTCCGCGCCCGGAACCCGCTCGGACGCGTTCCCGTGCTCGAGCTCGACGACGGCACGTGCATCGCCGAGACGGTCGCCATCTGTCGCTACCTCGAGGAGACGCACCCGCACCCGCCGCTCATGGGCACCGACGCGAAGGATCGCGCCGTGGTCGAGATGTGGCAGCGGCGGATGGAGCTCGAGATCTTCCAGCCGATCGCCAACGTGTTCGTGCACACGCACGACTACTTCAAGGGTCGTGTCGAGCAGGTTCCGGCATACGGCGAGGCGTGTCGGGCGCACGCGCTCGCGCGCATGAAGTGGCTCGACGGCGAGCTGGCGAGCCGCACCTACGTTGCCGGGGAGCGCTTCACGATCGCCGACATCACCGCGCTGTGCGGGATCGACTGGGGACGGGTGACCAGCACGCGCGTCCCGCCCGAGTGCACGAACCTCCTGCGCTGGCACGCGCTCGTCTCGACTCGCCCCTCCGCCAAGGCCTGAGGGTACGCCATGATCGAGCTCTTCACCGCCCCGACGCCCAACGGCCACAAGGTCTCCATCATGCTCGAGGAGCTGGGCCTCCCGTACCAGGTGCGCGCGATCCAGCTCCAGGAAGACGAGCAGAAGGAGCCGTGGTACGAGAAGCTCAATCCGAATGGCCGCATCCCGACGATCGTCGACCACGACAACGGCGACTTCGCCGTGTTCGAGTCGGGCGCGATCCTCATCTATCTCGCCGAGAAGACGGGCAGCGCGCTCCTGCCGAAGGATCCGAAGCAACGCTCGCGCGTGCTGCAGTGGCTCATGTTCCAGATGTCGGGCGTCGGCCCGATGCAGGGGCAGGCCCACGTCTTCGTGCGCTACGCGCCCGAGCGCATCGAGTACGCGATCAAGCGCTACACCGACGAGGTGAAGCGGCTCTACACGATCCTCGACAAACAGCTTCGGGGTCGCGACTACCTCTGCGACGAGTACTCGATCGCCGACATCGCGACCTGGCCGTGGGTGCGCATCCACTTCTGGGCCGACGTCTCGATCGACGACCTTCCCGACCTGCAGCGCTGGCGCGATCGCATCCGCGAGCGCCCGGCGGTCGAGCGCGGCATCCAGGTCCCGGGCAAGCCGGACGAGAACCAGGACGCGCAGCGGCAGTGGCTCGAGAAGTTCCGCCGCGAGGGAACGTAGACCGCGGCGCGCGCCCCTACGGGAGCGTGTAGCGCAGGCGCGCTTTCGCGACCGCGTCGGCCATCTCGGGCGAGCCGGGCCGCAGCCGCTGCATGTCCTCGGCGAGGCGGCGGGCCTCGGCGTCGTCCTGTGCGGCGCGCGCCCCGAGGAACCCGAGCACCAGCTGCGGCTCGCCGGGCGATGCGGCGACGCCGGTCCGGTACGCGGCCTCCGCGCCGCGGAGGTCTCCGGTCTGGAGGAGCGTCTGGCCCAGATACAGATGCGCCACGACGAGCGTCGGATCGAGCGTGGCCGCCTTCGCATACCAGGTGGCCGCTTCGCGCGCGGCTCCCTGCGCCGCGGCGACGCCGCCCAGGCCGAGTGCCGCGAGCGCATACGTCGGATCGATGTCGAGCGCGCGCGCGTAGTGCTCGCGCGCGGCCTCCCAGTTGCCCGTCATGGCGTAGACCGAGCCCGCGTTCTTGTTGGCGCGCGCGCTGCCGGGCGACGCCTCGGCGGTCGCGGTGAAGAACGTGAAGTTCGTTCGCCAGTCGAGGTTTCGCACGCAGGTCCGCGCGGCGAAGAGCAGGAGGACGACCACGACGACACGAAGCCGGGCTCGCGACTCCTCGGCCCACGTCGCGGCCAGCCAGCCGATCGCGAGGCACCACCCGAAGGACGGCAGGTAGAGGAGGCGCTCGGCCTTGTTGGTCCCGATGGGGAAGAGCACGTTCGCCGTGAGGCTGAGCGCGATCGCACCGAAGAGCGCGCCCACGACGACGACGCCCCTGCGCTTGCGCACCGCGACGTAGATGCCCGCCGCGACCGCGCCGAGGACCGCCATCGCCGCGAGGAACCGCGGGTCGCCCCACGACTCGACGACGGGCACCTGATTGAAGCCCTCGTCGGCCGAGAGTCGCATCGGCAGCGCGAGCACCGCCAGGTAGTCCTGGAGGATGACGGCGGCAGTGCGCAGCCGCTCGAGGGTGCTCACATGGGCGAGCGGATTGTCTATGTGAGGCGGCAGGGCGGCGAGCACGAGCGATCCGACCACCGCATGGCGGACGGCGAGGCACGCGGCGGCCACCACCACGTACGGCGCCAGGACGAGCCAGTGGCGATCCGCCGGTCGTATCCACGCGTAGACGAGGACCAGCAGGGGGAGCACCGTGAACGCGTTCTCCTTCGAGAACATGCCGGCGGCGAGCGCCACGCACGCGACGGCGTCCCAGAGCCACGTCGCGCCCTCGCGCCGGGCGCGAACGAACGAGCTCAAGGCGAGGAGGCTGAACAGACCCGCGAGGATCTCGGGACGGCCGGCGATGTTCGAGACCGCCTCGGTGTGCACGGGATGGACGGCGAAGAGAAGACCGGCCAGCAGGGCGACGCTCGTCGACCCGGCGAGCAGCAGGCCCAGGTCGAACGCCGCGGCGCTCGCGGCGACGTGCAGGGCCACGTTGACGACGTGGTAGCCGACCGGACTCGCGCCGTACATCGCGTTCAGCGCGAACGTGACCATTGGCAGCGGCCGGTAGACGGGACCCGGAGCCGTCACGCGCGTGAACCAGTCGAAGAGCCCCATACCCGGCGTTCGGTTGGGGTTCTGCAGCACGAGAGCGATGTCGTCGAAGACGAACTCGCCCGCGAGGCTGTTCAGGTACGGGAGGAGCGCGGCGACGAGGACCAGCACGAGCGCCGCCGTCTCGCCCAGAGGCCGGGATCGATGGAGTGGGGCGGCGGTGAGCTCGATCGTCTCGTCGCCACCCCAGTCGCCCGCCTCCGCATCGTCGCGCCGAGCGCCGCCGATCCACGCCATCGATTGCTCCTCACGAGCGTATCGGCCGGCGACGCTCCCGCCATGAGCCAAGCAATTGGCATGCACCCTTCGCGGTGGGTCGTCGCGAGGTCGTGGCGTAGGTGCCGCGAGGTTGGGGGCGAGGCTTCGGCTTCGGCTCCGCCGCGCGAGAAAACACTCGGGCGTCGCGGCCCTGCA
>Ga0335084_10006966_pt1 | contig 11252 bp, 10 predicted proteins | sample Lox_Sample_44_FD_206721 | JGI IMG/M metagenome (GOLD analysis project Ga0335084, IMG submission 206721) | Soil microbial communities from Loxahatchee National Wildlife Refuge, Florida, United States - Lox_Sample_4.4 | ecosystem: Environmental > Terrestrial > Soil > Wetlands | place: USA...
GCCGTGCGCGAGGCGCAGCGAGGCGTCCACCTGGCCCGCCACGTCGGCGGCGCTGTCCACGCGGTGCACGACTGCGCCCATGGCGCGCAGCACCGGGTCGGTGGCTTGGCCCATCGGCACCTGCCAGGGATTGAACTCGCCGTTCTCGCCGCGCATGGTGACGAGGATCGTGAGCGGGAAGCGGCACTCGTGCACCGTGCCGAGGGCGTTGACGATGTTGCCCACGCCGCTCGACTGCATGAGGAGCACGCTGCGCATGCCGCCCAGCCACGCGCCGGCCGCGAGGCCGACGCCCTCCTCCTCGGTGCTCAGCACGACGCAGCGCATGCGCGCATCCGCCTGGCAAAGCTCGATCAGTCGCTTGTGGCCGGCATCCGGCACGTAGCCGACGACGCCGATGCGGTGCTGGACAAGCACCTGGTGCACGGCGAGCGGCCAATCCACGGCGGCGGGGAGGGGAGCGTTCAAGCGGGGCGATTCTAAACTACGCGCACGGCGACGCGCTGCACCGCGTTGTTGCCAAACCCCGTGAGATCCCAGGGCGGCTCGGGCGGCTGCACGTTGCCCGCGGCGTCGATCGCGCGGCAGGAAAGCTCGTGCTCGCCGGCGCTCGCATCCCATTCTGCGCGCCAGCCGCGCCAGGCGTGCTCGCCCGCGGCCGGTTGCAGCGTTGCGTCGCGCCACCCGCCGTCGACGCCGAACTCCACGCGCGCAATGGGCGCCTCGCCCGACCACGCCCGTCCGGCGATCTCGATCCGGCCCGCGCGCGCTACGCGGCTGCGCGTGTAGAAATCCGGCACGCCGGGCGGGACCAGGAGCGAATTGACGCGCATGTGGCGGCAGGGCAGCCCGCGCTCGCCGGGCGCGGTCCTAAAGTGGTAGCTGTGCGCCTGCTGCACGCCCTCGAAGGGCCGGTCGATGGCCTCGATGCGCTCGAGCCATTTCACGCTTGCCATGCCGTACCAGCGCGGCACCACCAGGCGCAGCGGAAAGCCGTGCTGCGGCGGCAGCGGCGCGCCGTTCATCGCCCAGGCGAGCAGCACGTCCGCCTGGAGCGCATCGTCGGGAACGAGGCTGCGCGAGAAGCTGTGCTCGAGATTGCGGTCAATGCCGCGGTCGGCGCCGTGGAACACGATCTCCTGCGTCTCGGTGCGCAGCCCCGCCGCGGCAAGCACCTCCGCGAGCGGCACCCCGGTCCACTCGGCGGTGGACACGCCTTCCTCTACCCACGGGATCGAGGGGTAACGTGGCGACACCTGCGCGCGGCCGTTCCCCGCACACTCCAGCGTCACGCGCAAGGTGCGCGCGCGCATGCCACGCAGTTCCTCTAGCGAGAAGGCGCGTGGGCGCTCGACGAGACCATCCACCGCGAGGCGCCAGGCGTGCGCCTCGATCTGCGGGATGTCGAAATGGATCAGGCAATAGTGAAGGCCTGCTGGGGTGACGTCATGACGCAGGGCTTCGAGCGGCATGCCGCTGTTGCGCGCGGCAAGCGCGACTTCCTCGAGCGTAAAGCGGCCTACGACCGGCGGCCGGCGCGTGGGGCGTGTCATCGTGGCATTCCAGCCGGCGATTCTATAATGTGCGGCATACTGCCCATGGCGAACGGGACCTGGCTCGAAGTCGCGCTGAACGGCCCCTGGGGCCGCGGAAAGCAGCCGGGCATCCCGGTGCGCAGCGCCGACATCGTGGAGCAGGGAGTGGCCTGCGCGCAGGAAGGCGCGGCCATCGTCCACGTGCATGCCTACGACGAGGCAAACGGGCGTCAGCGCGACGACGCCGATCTCTACACGCGCATCATTGAGGGCATCCGCGCGAAGGTGGACTGCATCGTCTATCCGACGATACCCTTCGGCGGCGAGCATACGGCGCAAACGCGCTTCGCCGCCATCGAGGCGCTCGCCAAGCGCGGGCTGCTGGAATGGGCAGTGGTGGACCCGGGCTCGGTCAACATCGACGAGCTCGTCTATGCAAATCCCTACGACCACATCCAGCACGGCCTCGCGCTCGCCGCACGGCACCGCTTCCACCCCGGCTACGCCATCTACGAGCCGGGTTTCGTGCGCACGGGCGCGGCGCTCGCCCGCAAGGCCGCAGTGCCGCAGCCGATCTACCGGTTCATGTTCACGGAGGGCTTCGCCTTCGGTTTTCCGCCGGCTGAATACGCGCTCGACGCCTACCTGACGTTGCTGGCGGACGAGGCGCCCGGCGCGCCCTGGATGGTGGCCGGCCTCGCCGTGGACATCCTGCCTCTTGCACGGGCGGCAGCCGCGCGCGGCGGCAACGTCCGCGTGGGCCTGGAGGATGCGCCGCTGGGCTCTGCGCGGACCAACCTCGAGTGGGTGCGCGCAGCGCGGCAGGCGATCGAAAGTGCAGGCCGGCCCCTTGCGTCGGCCAAAGAGGTGCGTCGCGCGTTGAAGGGCGATTGAGCGGCTACCGATGAACCTGGCGCAGTTTCGCGACGCGTTGCCGCGCGGCGACCTCTGGGTGTTCGGCTACGGCTCCCTGATGTGGTCGCCGGGCTTCTACTTCCGCGAGCGCTCGGTCGCCATGCTGCGCGGCTATCACCGGTCGCTTTGCATCCTGTCCACGCGCTACAGGGGCACGGACCACCAGCCCGGGCTGGTCATGGGGCTGTGCCGCGGCGGATCGTGCTGGGGCATGGCGTTCCGCATCCCCGCCGCGCATGTTCCCTTTGCGCTCGGCCGGCTGTGGCACCGGGAAATGCGCCGGCGCGTGTACTACGCTCGGCTGGTCCCGGTGCGCATTTCGCGCGGCCGCCGCACCCGCGCCCTGGCGTTCATCGCCGATCCCGACCACGCGCAGTACTGCCGCGAGCTCGACCTGCACAGCCGCGCCCAGCTGGTGGCGCAGGGCGTGGGCGAGCGCGGGCGCTGCACGGATTACATCCGGCACACGCTCGAGCACATGTACGCGCTCGGCGTGACCGACCCTCACCTCGAGCGGGTGCTGGAGACCGCCGAAGCCATCCGCGCGAGCGCCGCTTCCAGCAGCGCGCGCTGGGTGCCGAAATTGAGCCGCACGTAGCCTGGCGCGCCGAACTGCTCGCCCGGGGATAGCGCCACGCCCTGCGCGAGAAAGTGTGCGGTCGCGTCCTTCACGCCCAGTCCGCTGGCGTCGATCCACGCGAGATAGGTCGCCTCCACGTGCGCCATCGCCAGTCCCGGCATCCCTGCAACCGCGCGCTCGACCGCATCGCGGTTGGCGCGCAGATAAGCGAGCTGCGCCGCCAGCCAATCATCCCCGCTCGCGTAGGCCGCAAGCGACGCGATGTAGCCGAAGAGCGAAGCGTCGTGGACCGTGGCGTGATGATCGGCGGACATGGCGCGACGCATCGCCGCATCCTCCGCGATGGCCCAGGCGCAGCCGGCGCCCGCGAAATTGAAAGTCTTGTTGGGGGAGGCGAGCGTCACCGTGCGCCGCGAGATCTCCGGCGACAGGCTCGCGATCGGCACGTGCGGCTTGCCCTCGTCGAGCAGCAGGTCGGCGTGGATCTCATCCGACACGACGGTGAGTCCGCGGCGCACAGCCAACTGCGCCAGGCGCTCGAGCTCCGCGCGCGTGAAGATGGTGCCCCCGGGGTTCTGCGGGTTGCACAGATAGAGCAACCGCGAGTTCGGGCGCAGCGCCGCCGCGAGGCGCTCGTCGTCGAACACCCAGCGGCCGGAGCGCAGCATGAGCGGCACGTCGGCGTGCGCGCGCGGCGCGAGCTCGACTGCGCGCCTGAAATGGTGGTAGATGGGCGTAGGCACCAGGGCGTGGCCATCCGCGGGGAGCAAGTGCCGCGCCGCAAGATGCAGACCGGGCACCACGCCCGGCAGGAACACGATCCACTCGGGCTCGATGCGCCAGCGGTACAAGCGCTGCATGCGCTCGACGATCGCAGCGCGCAGTTCCGGCGGCGGCACCGTGTAGCCGAGTACCCCATGACGCAGGCGCGCCTCCAGCGCCTCGAGCACGCAGGGCGGCGCGCGGAAATCGGTGTCGGCCACCCACAGCGGGATCACGTCGCGCCCGGCGTAGCGCGCCCAGCGCGAGGACCAGGTGCCGCTGCGGTCCACCGGTGCGTCGAAATCGAACGGCATGGATGGAGATTAAAACAAAAGCGCCGGGCGGAGCCCGGCGCAAGCGTTCGAGGGACTGCCGTCGCGATCTATTTCTTCTTCGACGACGGTTCCTTTTCCAGGTCTTCTTCTGGCACCCCCTCCTCCTCACCAGACTTGCTCGCGGCTTCGTCCTCCGCGTCCTTCAACGGGTCGGTTTCCAGCCGGTTCATGCTGTCGTCCACGTCCTCGGTCTTGATCTGCCGCGACTCGTGCTGCAGTTGCTCGGGAAAGGACGTGGCAATTTTCGGGAAGGCGACGATCAGGGCGATCGCCAGGCATTGCAGCATCATGAACTCGAACATGCCCTTGTAGATCGTCGCCAGCGACCACTCCTTGACCACCTGGCGCAGGTAGTACGCCGACATCGCCACCGGGGGCGACAGGAACGCGGTCTGCAGCGTCACCGCCACCAGCGCGCCGAACCAGACCATCACCAGTTCCACCGGGATGCCCATCGCGGCGCCGAGCTGCGGCTTGAGCGCATCCATCACCGGGTAGAAGATCGGCAGGAACACGAGGACGATCGCCGGCCACTCGAAGGGCCAGCCGAGCAGGAAGATCAGCACCAGGACGACGACCAGCATCATCACCGGCGAGAACGGCAGCGCGAGCATGGTTTCGGTGATCCAGTTCGCCGTGCCGAGCCGCGCGAACACCGCGCCGAAGATGTTCGACGTCACCGCAAGCAGCAGCACCATGCTGGAGGTGGCGGTGGTGGAAAGCACCGCCCGCCTCAGCCCGGCCACCGTGAGCTTCCTGTAGACCAACGCAAGCAATGCGGCGCCGAGCGCGCCGATTCCGGCCGCCTCGGTCGGGGTCGCCAGGCCGGCCAGGATCGAGCCCAGCGCCGCGCCGATCAGCGCGAGCAGCGGCACGACGCCGATCGAGACTTCCTTCAGCATCACGCCCATGCTGTGGACCCGCTCTTCCTTCGGCACCGGCGGCCCGAGCTTCGGATTGAAGAACGAGCGCCCTAGCAGGTAGGCGAGATACAGTCCCGCCAACAGGAATCCAGGACCGAAGGCCGAGGCGTACAGGTCCGCGACGGACACGCCGAGCACCGGTCCCATCACGATCAGCATGACCGAGGGCGGAATCAGGATGCCGAGCGTGCCGCCCGCAGTAATCGCGCCGGCTGCAAGCTTGCCGTCGTAGCCGGTCTTCACCATGATCGGGCTCGCCATGATGCCGAGCACGGTGACGGCCGCGCCCACGATGCCGGTCGCCATGGCGAAGATGGTGGCGGTGAGGATCACCACGGCGAACAGCGACCCGCGGATCGGCGCGAGGATATTGCGCAGGGCGATGAACAGCCGCTCCATGAGGCCGGCCTGCTCGGTGAGGAAGCCCATGAAGATGAAGAGCGGCACTGCCGCGAGCAGCTCCTCCTTCATCATGCCGATGGTCTGGAAATAGGCGAGGTCGAACACCACCGTGCCCAGGCCGAAGTAGCCGAAGGTGAGCGCGAGGAACAACAGCGTGAAGCTGATCGGGAAGCCGATGAAGATCGCGCCGATCATCACCAGCAGCATGAGCAGGCCGAGGAGTGCGAGTCCGGACATGGGCTAGACCTCGATCTTCTCTTTGTGCTCGAGCTCGATGCCGGTGCGCGCGGCCCAGACGCTCTTGATGGTCTCAGAGATGCCCTGGATCAGCAGCAAGAGGCAGGTGAGCGGCACGACCATCTTGAACGGCCACAGGATCGGGCGCCACGGCGTCTGCTCGGAGGTCTCGCCGATGGTGAACGCGTACCAGCCCTCGTTCCAGCTGACCAGGAAGAAGACGAAGATCGACGGGAAGAAGAAGACGATGTAGGCGACCGAGTCGATCACGCCCTTTGTGCGCACTGACCACTTCTCGAAGAAGAAGTCGGTGCGGATGTGGGCGCCCTTGTGCAGCGCGTAGGCCGAGCCGAGCATGAAGATCGTGCCGTAGAGCATGTAAGTCACGTCGAACGACCAGATCGTGGGTGCGTCGAACAGGTAGCGCGCGGTCACCTCGTACGCGACGGCCAGCACCAGGGGCACGTTGAGCCACGCGATCCAGGTGCCCGTGGTATCGGTGAACTTGTCGATTATCCGCACCAGGCGGATGTGGAATGGTGCAGCTTCAGCCATGCTTGGCGCCTCTACCTGTGCCTGTCAGCGCACCATCAGACTGGCGCGTCCATAAACGAAAAACGGGGGCGGATGTCCGCCCCCGTGTCGCGCTCCCTGGCGCTACTTTTTCTTTGCCGCCGGCGCCGCCTTCTCCGGGAAATAGTAATTCGCGGCGAAGGAATACGGCGGGAAGTAGAAGCGCTTGGCCGGCACCACGATCGAGGCGTAGGCGCGCTGCGATTCCAGCGTCTTCTTGAAGAACGGGCTCTTAGCGCTTTCTTCCGCGGCGATCTTGTCCCAGGTCTTCAGGAACTCCACCAGGATGTCGGGCGGGGTGCGCAGGATGCGCACGCCGTGCTTTTCCTGCAGTTCCTTGACCGCATCGGCGTTCTGCTTCTGCCACTTGGCCCACCAGATGAGGAAGGTCTCGTTGGCCGCAGACTGGATGATCTCCCGGTGCGTCGGCGTGAGGCCATTCCACACATCCATGTTGATCACGACTTCGCCGATGGTCACGTTCTCGTGCATGCCCGGCGTGTAGTGGTACTTCCACACGTTCTGGAAGCCGAGGCGCAGGTCCTCGACGCCGCCGACCCACTCGGCGCAGTCGATCACGCCGCGCTGCGCCGACGGGATGATCTCGCCGCCCGGCATGTTGACCGTCTGCATTCCCATGCGCTGGAACACCTCGGCGGCCATGCCGGTCTCGCGGCACTTCATGCCCTTGAAATCCGCGAGATTCTTGATGGGGCGCTTGAACCAGCCGAAGGCTTGCGGTCCCGACGGCAGGATGGGAAGCCAGTGAATGTTGAGCTTGAGCTCTTTCTGGAAGAACTCGTTGCACAACTCATTGCCGCCGCCGTGGTACATCCAGCCGAGGGCGTCGATCATGTCCATGCCGAAGGTGCCGCCCGGCCCGCCGGTGCACAGGATCGACGCCTTGTTCTTGCCGACCCAGTAGCCCGACCAGGAGTGCGCGCCGTCGAGCACTTTCTTGTGCGTGGCGTCGAGGACCTCGAACGCCGGCACCACCTGTCCCGCCGGCATTGCCTCGATCTTGAGCGAGCCGCCGGAGATCTTGCCGACGCGCTCGGCGAAGTACGTGAAGTTCTCGTAGAGCGTCAGGCTGGCTGGCCAGGTGGCCTGCATTTTCAGACTGACTTGTTGGGCCTGCGCTCCAGCGGAAAACACTGCTGCGGCCGCGAGCGCCACGGCCGAATGGACGACTTGCCTCATGACTCCCCCTCCTCTAGATGGTTTCGCAAGGCGAAAGGCAGGGTACACGGTCGATTTTGCCCGGTCAACGGGACAAGGCCAAAAAAAGGGCCGTCGGTGCGGCCCCCTTTTGCTGCGCCTCTCCGGCAAGTGGCGCTACTTGCTCCACCTGGCCGCGGTTTTCTCGGGCAAATAGTAGTTGGCCGCGAAGGAGTGCGGTGGGTTCGTGAAGCGCTTGGCGGGCACGACTTTGGAGGCGCACTCGCGCTGCGAGTCCGGCACCTTCTTGAAGAAGGAGTTCTTGGCGGACTCCCCCTTCGCCATGACGTCCCGCGCCTTGAGGAACCCGGCATCGGCATTCTGCTCTTGCCACTTCGCCCACTAGCGCAGGAAGGTCTCGCTGGTCGCCGAGCGGATTGCCTCCCGGTTCTGCGCCGGCAGGCTCTTCCAGACTTCCGTGCTCATGATCTGCCCGCCGCCGACGCTCGGCTCCACGGTGTCAGCGAAGCGCGCGTCTCAATCGAGACGCGCGACGACGCCTGCGAGCGCGGGCGCAGGCGCGGGATAGCGCTCGAGCACCTGCGGATCGTGTCCGGGGATCACGTGTTCGCCCGACTCGGCGAGCGCGCGCGCCTTGCGCCAGCCTTCGACCATGTCGCCGACGTTGTAGACGATGGGAAACGGCCGCGCCTGCTCCATGTTCGCGTAGTAGTGGCTCGCGTCCGAGGCGAGCACGACCCAGCCCCGCCGCGTGGCGACGCGCACCACCTGAAGCCCCATGGTGTGGCCACCGACATGGTGCAGCGTCAGCCCTGGAGCGACCACACCCTCGCCGTCGTGGAAGCGCACGCGCCCGGCGTACACGCGGCGCACCATGCCGACCACGTCCTCCAGCTCGTAGGCGTGGCGCATCGCCTCGACCCCCATGCAGCGGCCGGTGGCGTACTGCATCTCGAGGTCCTGCAGGTGAAAGGTGGCTCCCGGAAAGAGATCGAAGTTGCCGACGTGGTCGTAGTGCAAGTGCGTGATAACGACGTCCTTCACCGTCGCGGCGTCCACGCCCATGCGCGCGAGTCCCTGCTCCACCGGGAGGGTGATGCGCCGGCCGCGCTTCGCCGCCACTGCGACGTTGAACCCCGTGTCGACGACGATCGTGCGCCCCTCGCCGCGCACCAGCCACACGAAGTAGTCCATCGGCATCGGTCCGTCGTGCAGGTCGCCGCCGAGGAAATTCTCCTTCGCGGTGCGCGCATGGTGCGCGTACTTGATGGCGTACACCTCGTATTGCGCGGTGGTCATGTGATCTTGATCCGGGCAATCTTCAACTTGCCGACTTGCACGAGGTAGGTTTCTCCCGCTGCAAACACCATCTTTCGATCTGCAAGCCGTTCGCCGTTGACGCGCACGCCACCCTGCGCGATGAGCCGCTCGGCCTCCGACGAGCTGCTCACGAGGCCTGCTTGCTTGAGGACTTGCGTCGACACCAGGCCGCCGGGGGGCGCCTTCAGGCTCTGCTCCGCAATGTCCGTCGGCAGCGCGCGATCCCTGAAGCGCGCATTGAACTCCAGGGCAGTGCGCTCGGCAACCGCCTTACCATGGAAGCGCTCGACAATTTCCGTCGCGAATGCAAACTTGACGTCGCGCGGATTGGCCCCCTCTGCAACGGTCTTCTTCTTCGCCTTGATCTTCTCCGCGGACTCAAAGGAGAGCAGATCAAGATACCGCCACATCAGCTCGTCGGAGATCGACATCAGCTTGCCGAAGATCTCCTGCGGCGCCTCGGCGATGCCGACGTAGTTGCCGAGCGACTTGGACATCTTGTTCACGCCGTCCAGGCCCTCGAGCAGCGGCGTGGTGAGGATGCACTGCGGCTCCTGGCCGAAGTCCTTCTGCAGCTCGCGGCCGACCAGCAAGTTGAACTTCTGGTCTGTGCCGCCGAGCTCGATATCGCTCTTCATCGCCACCGAGTCGTAGCCCTGCATGAGCGGATAGAGCAGTTCGTGCATCGCGATCGGCTGCCCGGCGCGCAGCCGCTTGGCGAAATCCTCGCGCTCGAGGATGCGCGCCACGGTGTAGCGCGCCGCGAGCCGGATCATGCCCTCGGCGCCCAGCTTGTCCGACCACTCCGAATTGAACAGGATGTCCGTGCGGTCCGGATCGAGGATCTTGAAAGCCTGCTCGCGGTAAGTCTTCGCGTTCTCCAGAATCTGCTCGCGCGACAGCGGCGGCCGCGTCTGGTTCTTGCCGGTGGGATCGCCGATCATCCCGGTGAAGTCGCCGATGAGGAACTGCACGCGATGGCCGAGCTGCTGGAAATGGCGCAGCTTGTTGATCACCACGGTGTGCCCGAGGTGCAGGTCGGGCGCGGTGGGGTCGAGCCCGAGCTTCACGCGCAGCGGCGTGCCCCGCGCGAGCTTGCGCGCCAGTTCCTCCTCCACGATCAGCTCTTCGCTGCCGCGCTTGATGAGTTCGAGGGCTTCGGCGACCGATGGCATCGAGTTTGCCGTGCGGCCGATCCTTGGCTAGACTGCCGCAGGCACCTGAATATCAACGGATTCTAGCCGATCCATGCGCGACATGAGGCCGCTGGTACGCGCCACCCTGATCGCCGTGATGGCGCTCTCGGGTGCGGTCGCGGCGTTCGCGACGATCGCGCCGGAGGTGCCCGCGCCGCCCTCGACCGGAGCGATCGTCGAGCGGGTGCCGTTGCGCACCGGGGCGGCAGTACTGCCGGCCACTGGGTCCTACGCGCGCGAGGACCGCTTCCAGCGCGGCGATACGCTCGCAAGCCTGCTTGGTCGGATTGGCGTCTCCGACGCCGACGCCCGCAAGCTGCTGCGCCTGCCGGCGATGCGCCTGCTGCGTCCGGGGCAAACCATCACCAGCGAGATCGGCGCCGATGGCGCGCTGCTGCGGCTGAGCTACCTTTCCGCGCGGGACACGCTGACTTCGGTCGAGCGCGCGGGCGATGCGTTCCGCACGCTGCAAGCGGCGGCGCCGATGCGCACCGAAACCGTCATGCACAGCGGCGTGATCCGCGTCTCGCTGTATGCCGCCGCGGACGCCGCCGGAGTGCCCGATGCAGTCGCAGTCCAGATCGCCGATATCTTTGCCGGCGACGTCGATTTCCACCGCGACCTGCGCCCGGGCGACCGCTTCGCGGTCATCTACGAGCAGCATTACTTCGCGGGCCGCCCGGTGCGCGCCGGGCGCGTGCTCGCCGCCGAATTCGTGAATCAGGGCAAAACCTATCGCGCCGTGTATTACGCGACCGCGCGGGGCGGTAGCGGCTATTACGCGCCAGACGGCGGCAATCTGCGCAAGGCTTTCCTGCGCTCTCCCCTGGAATACTCGCGCATCAGCTCGGGCTTCGGCTTGCGCAAGCATCCATTCCTGCACGGCTGGCGGGCGCATGCCGGCGTCGATTACGCGGCCCCGACCGGCACGCGCGTGCGCGCGGCGGGCGACGGTGTCGTGGAGTTCGCGGGAATCAAGCCCGGTTACGGCAACGTCGTGATCCTGCGCCACCGCGGCGTGTACTCGACGGTGTACGCGCACCTTTCGCGTTTCGTGCCTGGCATGCGCCGCGGTCTGCAGGTCGCGCAGGGCGACTTCGTCGGCTACGTCGGCCAGACCGGATGGGCGACCGGACCGCACCTGCACTACGAATTCCGGGTCGGCGGCCAGGCGCGCAACCCGTACTCCATTGCCATGCCGGCCGGCCAGCCCGTGCCCAGCGGCGAGCTGGCCGCATATCGCAGCCAGGCCGAGCCGCTCATCGCGCAGCTTGGGCTGCTCGCGGACGGCGCCA
>Ga0335084_10006969_pt1 | contig 11250 bp, 10 predicted proteins | sample Lox_Sample_44_FD_206721 | JGI IMG/M metagenome (GOLD analysis project Ga0335084, IMG submission 206721) | Soil microbial communities from Loxahatchee National Wildlife Refuge, Florida, United States - Lox_Sample_4.4 | ecosystem: Environmental > Terrestrial > Soil > Wetlands | place: USA...
TTCTACCAGGGCGCGATCACCGGCGAGGTGGAGCGCTACCCGATCGACGGCCTCCACATGATGAATTTCGTCGCCCACGGCGCGCTCGGCGGCGGTGTCTCGCGCAGCCTCTGCCTCGACAACTACGGCAAGGCGCTGTCGGGCGCAATCCTCGGCTTCGAGCTCGAGATTCCCGATGCGCTGCGCGGCCATCTGAAAGGCATGGCGTGAGGGCGGCCATGAAGCTTCGCGTCGTCCTGCTGCTCGCCTCGGCACTTGCCCTCGTTGCCGGCCCGGCGTTCGCCCAGTACCCCACCAAGCCGGTGCGCATCATCGTGCCGTACCCGCCCGGCGGCACCACCGACATCCTGGCGCGCCTCGTCGCGAAAGGACTGACCGACAAGTTCGGCCAGACGTTCGTCGTCGAGAACCGGCCCGGCGCGAGCGGCGCCATCGGCTCGCAGGCGGTGGCGAAATCGCCGCCCGACGGCTACACGCTGGTGATGGGGACGATCAGCTCGCACGGCATCAACTCGGCGCTCTACAAGTCGCTGCCGTACGACCCGGTGAAGGATTTCGCGCCGGTGACCAACGTCGCTAGCACGCCGAACGTCATCGCGGTGAACCCGAGCCTGCCGGCGAAGAACCTGAACGAGCTCCTCAAGCTCGCCCGCGAGAAGCCGGGCAAGCTCAACTTCGGCTCGACGAGCCAGGGCGGCTCGCCGCACATGAGCGCGGAGCTCCTGAAGATGATGGCCCACGTCGAGCTGGTCCACGTGCCGTACAAGGGCGCGGGGCCGATGCTCGCCGACCTGATCGGCGGACAGATCGAGATCGGCTTCGACAACCTCCCCTCGACGATGAGCCACATCAAGTCGGGCAAGGTGCGGGCGATCGCGGTCACCACGACGAAGCGCTGGCCGGGCGCCCCGGACATCCCGACCGTGGCGGAGAGCGGCGTGCCCGGCTACGAGGTCTCGGGCTGGTTCGGCCTGCTCGCTCCGGCCGGCACGCCGAAGCCGGTCGTCGACGCGCTCTACCGCGCGATCGCCGACCTCCTCAAGCAGCCGGACGTCGCGAAGCAGCTCCTCGAGCTCGGCGCCGAGCCGGCGGCGAACGGCCCCGACGCCTTCAGCCGCCAGATCGCCGACGAGGTGGAGAAGTGGAAGAAAGTGGTCGCCGCAACCGGCGTCAAGGTCGAGTAGGCACATGACCGACCTCGCGTACGAGGGCGTGACTGTCCTCCGAGGTTCCGCCGCAGCGTACTTGCACAGCCTTAATTGACCCGGGGTTTCCCGGCGAGCAGAATCCGCCGGCAAAGGAGGAGGACCATGAACAGACTCTCGCTCACCATCGCAGCGCTCGCTGCCCTCGCATTCGCCAGCGCCGCTCCCGCCCAGCAGGCGAAGGATCCCAAGGTCTACAAGATCGGCGCGATCCTCGCGATGAGCGGCGGGGCAAGCTTCTACGGGACGACGATGAGCCAGGGCATCAAGCAGGCGGTCGACGAGATCAACGCCAAGGGCGGCGTGAACGGGATCCCGCTCGAAGCGGTGATCGAGGACCACAAGTCCGGCAACGCCCAGGAAGCGGTCTCGGCGATGAACCGCCTGATCACGATCAGCGACGTCAAGATCGTCCTGACCTCGTTCTCGGCGCCGACCCAGGCGATCGCGCCGCTCGCCGACCAGCACCAGATCCTGCTCCTGAACGGCGGCGGGGTGTCGAACAGCCTGGTGGGGGTCTCGAAGTACATCTTCCACAACCGCTCGCTCGCCGCCGACCTCGGGCTCGCGGCGGCGATGTACCTCAACTCGACCGGGGCGAAGAAGCTCGCGGTGCTGCACTGGAAGAACGACGCGGGCGACAGCGTGGTCCGGGCAGTGACGCCGTACTGGCAGAAGATCGGCGGGACGATCGTCGCCACCGAGGCGGTGCCGCAGGGCGTCACCAACATGGACACCCAGATCGCGAAGATCCGCGCCGCCAACCCCGACGCGATCGGGCTCTGGATGTTCAATCCGGAGGTCGGCCTCGCGGTCAAGCGCATCCGCGAGCTCGGGATGAAGCAGCCGATCATCGGCATCGAGTACACGCCGAACGACGCCAAGATCGCCGGCCCGCTCGGCGACGGCTACCTCTTCATCAACGATTATTTCGAGGCCTCGGCGGATCAGCCGTGGTCCCAGCGGTTCGCGCAGGGCTACGAGCAGCGGTACAAGTCGAAGCCGGACTTCTACGCCGCCAACTACTACGAAGGCGTGTACGTGATCGCGGAGCTGCTCAAGCGCGCGCGTGCCAAGGGCGGCGACTACCTGAACGGCGAGACGCTGAAGAAGGCGCTGTACGACAACCCGAAGTTCGACAGCGTCTACGGCGGCCAGATGGTGTTCCAGCCGAACGGCGTCGCCTTCAAGCGCGTCGGCCTGTTCAAGGTCGAAGGCAGCGAGAACAAGTTCCAGAAGTTCATCGAGCTGAAGTGAGCGGCTGACCGCCGGGAGGCCCCCTTGGACCTCCTCGCCCAGCTCGTCGTCAACGGGCTGGTGAACGGCAGCCACTACGCGCTGCTCGGGCTGGCCTTCGCGCTGATCTTCGGCACGACCCGGATCACGCACTTCGCGTTCGGTCCGGTCTACGCGCTCTCGGCGTACGGCTGCTGGTTCGCCGCGGCGCAGCTCGCGGCGCCGCTCTGGCTGGCGGTCGTCGCCGGCATCGCGACCGGCGCCGTCGCCGGCGCCCTCACCTACCTCGTCGTCTACCGCCCGTTCGAGCGCACGGGCAGCCCGCCGCTCGTGATCCTGATCGCCTCCCTCGGCCTCCTCATCCTGCTGGAGAACGCGATCGGCATCGTGTTCGGCACCGACACCAAGGTGGTGCCGGCGGCGCCGTCGGGCGTGTTCCTGTGGGGCCCGCTCGTCGTCACCAGCGCGCAGCTCGCGCAGATCGCCGCGCTCGTGATCATCGCCGCGGCGCTCGGCGCGTACCTCACGCGCACGCGCTTCGGCAAGGCGGTGCTCGCGATGACCGACAACCCGGAGATGGCGCGCGTCATCGGCATCGACACGCGGCGCCTATCCGTCGTCGCCTTCGCGCTCGGCTCGGCGATCGCCGCGGTGCCGGCGTGTCTCATCCTGGTCAAGGACGGCGCGACCGCGCACATGGGCTTCATCGCGGTCTTCATGGCCTTCGTCGCCGTGGTGGTGGGCGGCGTCGGCTCGCTGCGCGGGGCGGTAGCGGGCGGCCTCGCGCTCGGCCTGGTCGAGAGCACCGGCATGGTGAAGATCCCGACCGAGTGGCAGAACTCGATCGCCTTCATCCTGCTGTTCGTGGTGCTGCTCGTGCGGCCGCGCGGCCTGTTCGGGGGACGCTAGTGGACTACGTCCTCCACGTCCTGGTGATGGTGTCCCTGTACGCGATCCTCGCGAGCTCCTTCAACCTGCTCATCGGCTACGCGGGCCTCTTCGCGCTGTCGCACGCAGCGTTCTTCGGCGTCGGAGCCTACGCGACGGCGATCCTCGCCGCCAAGTACGGCATCACTTTCCCGTGGCCGCTGCTGGCCGGCGTCGTGGTCACCGCGGTGCTCGGCATCGTGATCGCCCTGCCGGCGCTGCGCATCGGCGGCGACTACCTCGTCATCGTGACGCTCGCGCTGCAGATCATCGTGACCGCCGTGCTGCTCAACTGGACCGACCTCACCGGCGGCACCGACGGCATCCGGGCGATTCCGCGGATCGAGATGTTCGGGGTCAAGCTCGACACCCCGGGGCGGTTCCTGCCGCTCGCGCTCGCCGCGGCTGCGGCCTGCTTCTGGATCGCCTGGCGGCTCGGCGCCTCCCCGTTCGGGCGCGCGCTGAAGGCGATGCGCGAGAACGAGGCCGCGACGCAAGCCGTGGGCAAGAACATCGTCGCGATGAAGCTCTCGGTGTTCGCGATCGCCGCGGCGCTCGCCTCGGTCGCCGGCTCGCTCTACGCGCACTACGTGACCTTCGTCTCCGCCGAGGGCTTCACCGTCGAGCTGACGATCTACCTCCTCGCGATGGTGATCGTCGGCGGCACCGGCAACCTCGTCGGCTCGCTCGTCGGCGCCGTGATCCTCGCCGTGCTGCCCGAGCTGCTGAAGTTCATCGACATGCCCTCGGACATCGCCGACAAGGTGCGGCAGATGCTCTACGGCCTGCTCCTGATCGTGATGCTGCGGCTGCGCCCGCAGGGCCTGCTGCCCGAGTCCGCGTCGGCGCACCACTATCGCGCCCCGCCCGAGCGGCCGCCGGTCGACACCCCGGTGGCCGCGGCGGCGCTGGAAGGGAACGGCCTGGAGCGCCACTTTGGCGGCATCACCGCGGTCGCGGGCCTCGACATCACGATCGAGCCGGGACGGATCACCGGCCTGATCGGCCCGAACGGCGCCGGCAAGACGACTGCGTTCAACCTGCTGACCGGATTCCTCCAGCCGGATCGGGGCGAGGTCCGCTACCGGGGGCGTTCCCTCAACGGGCTGAAGCCGCACCAGATCGTCGACCGGGGCGTCGCGCGCTCGTTCCAGGATCTGAAGCTCTTCACCGCGCTGACGGTGCTCGAGAACGTGCTCGTCGCGCTCCCGCGCCAGCGCGGTGATCACCTGGCGTTCGTGTATTTCACGCCGTGGCTCGTGCGGCGGGAGGAGCGCGACAACCTCGCGCGTGCGATGGCCATCCTCGAGTTCGTCGGCCTCGATGCGCGCGCGGGCGACCTCGCCGCCGACCTGTCGTTCGCGGAGGAGAAGCTCCTCGTCGTTGCGCGGCTGCTCGCGACCGGGGCCGAGGTGCTGCTCTTCGACGAGCCGCTCTCGGGGCTGGCTCCGAACGCGCTCGCCAAGGTGCTGCCGCTATTCAAGCGCCTCGCCCAGTCGGGCCGGACGCTGTGCATCATCGAGCACAACCTCGACGTGATCCGCGAGCTCTGCGCCCGGGTCGTGTTCCTCGACGAGGGCCGCAAGCTCGCCGAAGGGACGTCCGAGCAGCTGATGCGCGATCCAGAGCTCTCGGAGCGCTACTTCAAATGAGCATCCCGCTCGCGTGCACCGGGCTCGTCGCCGGCTACGGCAAGAAGCGCGTGGTCGACGGCGTCGACCTCGACGTCGAGGGCGGCCGGATCCTGCTCCTGCTCGGGCACAACGGCGCCGGCAAGACGACTCTCGCGCGCGCGCTCTTCGGCCTGCTCGCGCCCGAGGGCGGCAGCGTGCGCTACGGCGGCGCCGACATCACCGGCCGTTCGCCGGCGCGCAATGTCGCCGACGGCTTCGCCTTCGTCCCGCAGGGCCACGGCGTGTTCCGCACGCTCAGCGTCGCGGACAACCTCGAGCTCGGCGGCTTCGTCGAGCACGACCGGGCGAAGCTCGCCGAGCGGCGCGACCACGTGTTCGCCATGTTCCCGATCCTCGCCGAGCGGCGCGCGCAGCTCGCGGGGACGATGTCGGGCGGCCAGCAGCAGATGCTAGCCGTCGGCATCGCGCTGATGCACGCGCCGCGGCTGATGCTGCTCGACGAGCCGTCGATCGGGCTCGCGCCCAACCTGGTGGAGAAGGTGATGCAGAGCGTGGCGGAGATCAACCGCACCCTCGGCACCACGATCCTGATCATCGAGCAGAACGTGAAGGCGAGTCTCCCGATCGCCCACCGGGTCGCGGTGCTCAAGACCGGCCGCAAGATCTACGACGGCGCGCCCGAGCCGCTCGCCGATCACGTCAAGCTGATGGAGCTCTTTTGAGCGGCAAAGTCCTGGTCGCCGGCGCCTCCGGCCTCGTGGGGTTCGCAGCCGTGCGGCACTTCATGACCCTCCCCGGGTGGGAGGTCGTCGGCATCTCGCGGCGCATTCCGCCCGGCCTGGAGAGCGCCTCGATCGTTTCGGTCGACCTGCTCGACCGCGCGCGTTGCGCCGAAGTGTTCGGCGCGATGCGCGACGTCACGCACCTGGTCTATGCGGCGCTGTACGAGAAGCCGGGACTGATCGCCGGCTGGCGCGCGCGCGACCAGATGGAAACCAACCTGGCGATGCTGCGGAATCTCTTCGATCCGCTCGCCGGCGCGGCGCGGCGGCTCGAGCACGTGACGCTGCTCCAGGGCACCAAGGCGTACGGCTCGCACATCGAGGCAGTGCCGGTGCCGGCGCGCGAGCGCTCACCGCGCCACCCGCACGAGAACTTCTACTGGCTGCAGGAGGACTACCTGCGCGGGAAGCAGCGCGGCGCCGCATGGCACTGGACGATCCTCCGCCCGCAGGTGATCTTCGGCGAGTCGCTCGGCAGCCCGATGAACCCGCTGCCTGCGATCGGCGTCTACGGGGCGCTGCTCAACGAGGCCGGGTTGCCTCTCTCCTACCCGGGCGGGCCGCCGCGCATCTTCCAGGCGGTCGACGCCGATCTCCTCGCGCGCGCGTGCGCGTGGGCCGCCACCTCACCCGCCTGCCGGAACGAGATCTTCAACATCAACAACGGCGAAGCCTTCGAATGGCGGACCGTGTGGCCGGCGATCGCCGACGCCCTCGGGATGGAAGTCGGACCGCCGAAGCCGATGTCGCTCGCCGCGGAGATGCCGAAGCGCCAGGCCGAGTGGGCGGCGATCGTCCGCAAGTACGGCCTGCGCTCGCCGGAGAGCCTCGAGGCGTTCGTCGGCCAGTCGTTCATCTATGCCGACCGGAACTTCGCGTACGGCGAGACGACCTCGCCGCCGCCGACGCTGGTGAGCACGATCAAGGCGCGCCAGGCCGGCTTCCACGACTGCGTGGACACCGAGGAGATGTTCCGGCGGTTTCTCCGGCGCCTGCAGGACCTGCGCTGGCTGCCGCCGCGGTAGCCGGCGGCGGCGCTCAGACGGTCGCCACCGGCGTCGCCGGCGAGCCGACCGCCCCAGGCAGCCGCAGCGGCGGAGCGGTCAGCAGGAAGCGGTATCGTCCGTGCGCGCGCAACCACTCGGCGAGCGGCGTGAGATGCCAGATCTCCCCGAGGTGCACGCCGAGCTTGAAGAGGCAGTGCTCGTGGAGCGGCAGCACCGCGCAGCAGCCCGGGTGCGACAGCGCCGGATGCGCTTCGACCGCGTAGTTGTCGGCGATCAGGACCGCGAGGCCGCTGTCGGTCACCCAGTCGAGCAGCTTCCGGTCGCGCCCGTCGAGCACGGCGCAGGAGCCCTCGAGCGCGTGCGCATCGGGCTCGCGCTTCATCTCGAGCAGCACCTGGGCGAAGCCGGTGTGCAGGCACACCATGTCGCCCCGCTCCACCGCCACCTTGTCCGCCTTCAGGATCCCCATCAGCATGTCGTAGCCGACGGCGGTGCGCTTGCGGCCGAGGTGCGCGTGCAGGTCGATCATCACCGCGCGGCCCTGCACGCACTTCGCCGCCATGTTCTCGATGCCGAGCGCGCGCGCGCCGGAGGTGGTCTTCGCCGGCACGACGTCGATCGCACCCGCGCCCGACGCGTCGCTCGGCCCGACCACGTCGACGCCCGCACGATAGCCGTTGTAGTAAACGGGTTCCGGCACCCCGTCGCCGTCGGCGTCGAACAGCTGGCCGACGTGCGCGAGGCTGTCCCACTGCGTGGAGTACTGCGTGTGGAGGATCACCGCGTCGTCGCTGACGACGTCGGTGGCGTTCGGATCGTCCGTCGCGAGCTGGTAATTGAGGTTCGGGCGTCCGTTCCGCACCGTCGGCCGCAGCACCGGCGGGTGGCGGCGGGGATTGAGCACGTTGCCGCCGGGATAGTCGAGCGGCAGGCTGAGGCAGAAAGCGAGCCCCTCGCGCACCTCGGCGACGCCTTCGCGCACCTTCTGCGCGGTGATCAGGTTGAGACGACCGAGCTGGTCGTCGGGCCCGAAGTCGCCCCAGTTCGACCCCTCCGGGCGCCTCGTCCAGCGCTTGCTTGCCGCCATGCTCGCCTCCTTTGACGTTCCGGACCCGACATTATGGTGCGCCGACGTCGATCCTTGACAGGCACGTGCGCCGGCAGGTAGGAAAGCGCTGAGCCCCGCGCCGATCTACATCCCGATGACCGAGACCGTTCCCGCGCTCCTCGAGCGGCACCTCGCCGAACGGCCGGACGACGTCGCGTTCCTCGACGGCGACCGGCGCATCAGCTATCGCGAGTTCGCCGCCCGGTGCGGGAAGACCGCAGGGTGGCTCGCCGACCAGGGCATCGGGCCGGGCGACCGCGTCGCGGTCTGGCTGGTGAACCGGATCGAGTGGCTTGCGCTCTTCTTCGGCCTCGCACGGCTCGGCGCGGCGCTGGTGGCCCTCAACACGCGCTATCGCGCCACCGAGCTGCAGACCGTGCTCGAGCGCTCCGGGGCACGCCTGCTCGCGCTCCAGCACAACTTCCGCAAGATCGACTTCCCCGCCGTGCTCGCGGGCGTCGACGCCGGCGCGCTGCCCGCGCTCGAACGCGTCGCCGTCGTCGACGCCGACGCGGCGACGCCGCCGCGGATCCTCGGCAAGCCGGTGGTGCCCTTCCGCGCGTTCGAGCGGACGACCGAGGAGACGGCCGATCGCGCGCGGCCCGACGCGCCGGTGGCGCTGTTCACGACTTCGGGCACCACGAAAGGCCCGAAGCTCGTAGTGCATTCGCAGCGGACGATCGCCTATCACACCCGCCGGGCGGCGAGCGCGTTCGGATTCGACGAGCCCGGTGCGTGCCTGCTCGGGGCACTGCCCTTCTGCGGGGTCTACGGCTTCGACAGCACGCTCGCCGCGTTCGCGGTCGGCGCGCCGGTCGTGCTGATGGACACCTTCGAGGCCGGTCCCGCGGTGGAGCTCGTCCGGCGGCACCGCGTCACGCACGCGTTCGGCAGCGACGAGATGTATCGGCGGATGCTCGAGGTCGCTCCCGGGCACGACCCGTTTCCGAGCGTCCGGTTGTTCGGCTTCGCGGCGTTCAATCCCGGCGCCGCAGACTTCGCCCGCGCGGCCTGGGACAAGCGCGTGCCGCTCGTCGGCCTCTACGGCTCGAGCGAGGTGCAGGCCCTCTTCTCGGTGCAGTCGCCGTCGGCCCCGTTCCCGCAGCGGATCGAGGGCGGCGGGTGGCCGGTGGCGGGGAGCGACGCTCAAGTCCGCGTCCGCGACGTCGACACCGGCGAGCTGCTGGCGCCGGGAAAGAGCGGCGAGATCGAGATCCGGGCGCCGGGCAATTTCGTCGGCTACTGGAACGATCCCGGCGCGACCGCCGAGGTGGTCGGGCAGGACGGCTTCTTCCGCACCGGCGACATCGGACAGCTGCGCGCGGACGGCGCCTTCGTGTACGAGACGCGTCGCGGGGATGCGATCCGCCTCGGCGGCTACCTCGTCAGCCCCGCCGAGATCGAGGAAACGCTGCGAACGATTCCCGGCGTAGGCGACGTCCAGGTCGTCGCGGTGGCGATCGCGGGCCAGCCGCGCGCGGTCGCGTTCGTCGTACCCGCCCCGGGCGCGGCGCCGCGCGAGGCCGACATCATCGCGGCTGCAGCGGCACAGATGGCCGGATTCAAAGTGCCCGCGCGCGTGTGGTTCGTGGACGCGTTCCCGACCACCGACAGCCCGAACGGGCTGAAGATCCAGCGCGCCCGGCTGCGCGACATGGCGCTGGAGCGGCTCGCGCGCGCTTCCGGACCCGCCTGATCACATGTCGCTCCCCGCGCAACTGCAGGGCAAGCTCGCGCTGCCGGTGGTCGGCGCGCCGATGTTCATCGTCTCCAACCCGGAGCTCGTGATCGCCCAGTGCACCGCCGGGATCGTCGGCTCGTTTCCCGCACTCAACGCCCGGCCGAAGGAGGAGCTCGAGGGCTGGATCCTCCGCATCAAGGCTGCGGTCGCCGGGTACCGCGCCGCGCATCCCGGCGAGCCGGTCGCACCGTTCGCGGTGAACCAGATCGTTCACCATTCCAATAGCCGCGTCGAGCACGACCTCGAGGTGTGCATCCGGCACGAGGTGCCGATCATCATCACGTCGCTCCGCTCCCCGGAGGCGGTGGTGAAGCGCGTGCATGCGTACGGCGGGATCGTCATTCACGACGTCATCAACGTGCGGCACGCGCAGAAGGCGCTCGAGGCCGGCGTCGACGGCCTGATCCTCGTCTGCGCCGGCGCCGGCGGCCACGCGGGGGCGCTGAGTCCCTTCGCGCTGGTGAACGAGGTGCGCCGCTTCTTCGACGGGCTCCTGGTACTGGCCGGTGCGATCACCAACGGACGCGGCATCCTCGCCGCCCAGGTCATGGGCTGCGACCTCGCCTACATGGGGACGCGCTTCATCGCGACGGACGAATCCAGCGCGGCCGACGAGTACAAGGAGATGATCGTCGGCGCCACCGCCACCGACATCGTCTACACGCCCTACTTCTCCGGCGTGCACGGCAACTACCTCAAGCCGAGCATCCGCGCGGCCGGGCTCGATCCCGACAACCTGCCGGCCGCCGATCCGTCGAAGATGGACTTCGACAAGCGGGTCGAGAAGCCGAAGACGTGGAAGGCGATCTGGGGCGCCGGGCAGGGCGTCGGCGACATCCGGGAGATCATGCCGGCGCGCGAGGTGGTCGCGAGGCTGCGCAGCGAGTACGAGAGCGCGCGGCAGGCGCTGTCGGCGCCTGGCTGAAGCGGTCACCGGTACAATTTCCAGCGACGCCGTCCACCTGGGGATCGGCGCGCTCCACCACCCTCGAGGAGAACACGCATGAAACTCGGCCGCCGTCATTCATCCTGCGCCGGCGTCGCGCTCTCGATCGTCGCGCTCGCCGTCGCACCGCCGGTTGCCGCCCAGGGCAAGGACGACCTGTGGGAGGTCTCGTCGAAGATGGAAATGCCGGGCATGCCGATGGCGATGCCGGCGCAGGTGAATCGCGTCTGCCTGAGCAAGAACCGGAAGGACGAGGACCTGATTCCCAGGCAGGACAACTGCCGGGTGGTGGACAGCAAGCGAGTCGGCAGCCGGCTGACGTACCGGATGGAGTGCACCGGACCCGAGCCGGCAACGATCGTCGGCGACCTGACGTTCGACAATAACGCCTATAAGGGTCAGATGCGCATGACGATGACCAAGACGAACGACACGATGAACATGGCGCTGGCCGGGAGGCGCATCGGCGACTGCACTGCGCCGGGCAAATAGGTCGGCGGCGCCCCGGCGAGGGCGCCGACGTCGGGGACCCCTCCCTGCCTCGCCCTGCGGCCGGCTACTCGGTTTTCGCGCGGATCTTCCCGAGCTCGGCGAGCATCTCCTTGGTGGTCGCCTCGCCGAACTCCTTGACGAGGCCCACGAGCGTCGAGCTGTCGGGCACCGT
>Ga0335084_10006972_pt1 | contig 11249 bp, 7 predicted proteins | sample Lox_Sample_44_FD_206721 | JGI IMG/M metagenome (GOLD analysis project Ga0335084, IMG submission 206721) | Soil microbial communities from Loxahatchee National Wildlife Refuge, Florida, United States - Lox_Sample_4.4 | ecosystem: Environmental > Terrestrial > Soil > Wetlands | place: USA: Florida...
GAGGTCCACGATCTCAAGCAGGTCCCGAAGGTCGCGTGATGGTCTCGGCCGTGCGTCCGCGAGAGCCACGGACGTGCTCTCGCGGACGCAGCGGCATTGCCGGCTGAAGCACGAGCTTCTGCATTTCGAAGAAAGGTTACGTTCGTCATGACCGTCACACTCTGGATCGCACAGGGATTCGCCGCGCTCGTCTTCCTTCTCACCGGGACGCTCAAGCTGGCGACGCCGAAGGAGAAGCTCGTCGGGAAGATGCACTGGGCCGCGACGTGGCCGCCCGGCCGCGTCAAGCTGCTCGGTCTCGCCGAGGTCATGGGAGCGATCGGGCTCGTGCTCCCGGGGGCGCTGCACATCGCGCCGGTGCTCACGCCGATCGCAGCGGCGTGCCTTGCCGTGTTGATGCTCGGCGCCGTCCGGACGCACCGGCGTCTTCACGAGACCTTCGTCCCGCCCCTCGTGCTCGCGCTCGTCTGCGTCGGGATCGCGGCGGGCCGGCTTCACTTCGGAGCATGATGACGACGACTCACGCGAGAAGGTTCCCGCATTCCGACCCTGATGGAATATGACCATGGACGTCCCCAGCGGCGCGTTTCGGATCGCCCACGTCTCCGACGTCCATGTCCTGTCCCGCCTCGGCGCCGAGTGGCGCCGCATGCTTTTCAACAAGCGGATCACGGGATGGGCGAACGTCGTCCTCCGGCGGGGGCGCGTCTACCGGCGCGAGTACCTGAGGGCCGTGCTCGCGGAGGCCGCGTCGCGCGCCGACCACGTCGTCGTGACGGGCGACGTCACGAACATGGCGCACGAGAGCGAGTACCGCGAGGCGCGCCGAGTGCTCGACGAGGTGGCGCGCCGGGTCGAGGTGACGGTCGTGCCGGGAAACCACGACATCTACCTGCCGGCGGTCGGACGCGAGCGCCGGTTCCCGCACCACTTCGCTCCCTTCGTCACGGGCGAGCGTCCCGGGCTCGCCGTGAGGTTGCCCGCCGGCGACTACCCGCTCGTGAAGCTCCGCGGGCCCGCAGCGATCGTAGGCCTCTCGAGCGCCGTCCCCCGCCCCCCGTTCGTGTCGGGCGGCGTCCTCGGCCGCGAGCAGATCGCCGCGCTCGAGAGGCTTCTCGCGCTCCCCGAGGTCGCGTCACGCACACCCGTTCTCCTCGTCCATCATCCCCCGGTGGACGCGCGATGCCGCCTCGCCCGCCTGCGCGACGGCCTGCTCGACGCGGATCGGCTCCGGACCGTCGTCGATCGCCTCCCGCGCGGGCTGCTTCTCTTCGGCCACATCCACGCGAGGTCACACGTTGCGCTCCGGACCTCGTCGGGGACTCTCGACGTCGTCTCCGCGAGCGGCGCCGCGCTCGACCACCCCGACCCGCGGATCCGGGCCGGCTTCAACCTATACGAGATCGCGGGGGACGGGGCGGTTGTGCGCGTCGAGTCGTACGTCCTCGACCCGGCGGGGACGGGCTTCTCGCGCGTGCCGATGCCTGAGAGGATCGTGGCGTGAGCTACCGGCGGGTCCTCCTGATCGTCGAGCTCGGCGGCGACGCGGCGCCCGCGGCCGCGGCGATCCGCCGGCTCGCGCCAGAAGCCGAGCGGCTCGTCGTGGTGGCGCACGCCCCCGGCCGCGACATCACGTTGCTGTCGCACGACGCGCCCGGAAACCGGGACGCGGCGGCTTCGCTCGAGGCGCTGCGCGCGGCCACGGCGGGCCTGGCTCGGAGCGTGGAGTCGATGCTCGCCGAGGAGCTCGGCGTCGACGCGCTCGCCGCGCTCGCGAAAGGCGCCGAAATCGATCTCGTCGCCGCCGCGGGGCTCCCCGCGAGCGCGATTCCGCTCCTCGCCGGGCTGCGCAGGCGCCTGACGCTTCCGCTTCTCTGGATCGGCGAGGTGCCCGCGGCCGAGGGGCCGATGCGCGAGATCGCGTGCGTCGCGCTCGGCGCGCGGGCCCTGCGAGCGGTCGCCGCCTTCCTCCGCGATCACGGGAGCGCCGACCTCCGATGCACGATCCTCGGACCGCGCATCCCCGACGCCCGGCTCGCCGAGGCGCTCTCCGTGGCGGGAATCGCGGCCCGCGTCGAGTTCGCGTTGCCCGGGGCGTCTCGCCTCGCGGCGGCCGACCTTCTCGTGCTGACCCGCTTTCCGGCGGCGCTCCTCGCCGTCTCATCGCGGCCCACACCCGTCCTCGTGCTCCCTCCTCTCGCCGCGCCGCGGGCGCTGCGGCGGACGATCGACGCCAGCGACGCCGTGGACCTCGGCGGGACGCTCGCCGTCCGGATCACGTACGCCACCGGCGTGGGACGGCTCGACCCGATCCCGGACCAGGAAATCGCGTTCGTGGCGCGTGGACGGGCGGTCGCGAGGGCCGGCAGCCGGGACGGATTCGCGGAAGTCCCCGCCGGCGGCGAGGAGTCGTTCGGTCTGTCCCGTACCGCGGAGGCCGCAGGCGCCGACCCCGTCGCCGCCCTCGAGCAGCGGATCGCGGTGATCCGGCCGGGCCCCCGGCCGCTCGGACTCTTCGACGCCGAGCTGCCGGACGAGGACCTCGCGCGCCTCGCGCGGATCGGCGGACCCGCCGGGCTCGATCTCCTCGCCGTGCGCCTGCGCCCCCTGCGGAGCTGCGCTTTTCTCCGGGCGAGGCTCGCGTCGTTCGGCCTCGCAGAGCGCGTCGTGGACGCCAGCGCGATTCTCGACGAGGGCGCGGCGCTCGACGTGCCGGGCGAGGCGGACCCGGTCCGGCTGGCGCGCGTCGCGGTCCGGATGCGCGGGGCGGCGTTCCCGGTCGCCGCCGTCGTCCACGCGGGCCTCCACGCGCCCTCGACGAGCGGATTCTCCGCACTCCGCGCGGACGAGCTGGCCGCGGCCTTGCCGCTCTCCTTCGACCCGCCCGCGGCGGCTCCGTCGCTCGCTTCGAGGCTCGACGCCTCCACCTTCGCACGGCCCATTCCGGGCAACCGCGTCGAGATCGAGCTCGACAACCCGACGGCGCGGGGCTGGCTCCTCGACGCCCTCGCGCGTGCCGAGCGGAGGATCCACTTCCAGGTCTACATGGCGCTGGACGACGACGTCGGCGCCCCGGTGGAATCCGCGCTCGCCGCGGCGGCGGCGCGGGACGTCAGGGTGCGCGTCGTCGTCGACTCGCTGCACGGCCTCCACGGCTCCTTCGGCCTGACGAACCCGCTCCTGGCGCGCCTCGGCGGCCGCCCGAACGTGGAGCTGCGTCTCGTCCGCCCCGTTGCCGGCGCGCCGACGATCGAGGGCCTGAAGCAGCGCGACCACCGGAAGGTCGTCGTCGTGGACGGCCGCCTCGCGCTCGTCGGGGGACGGAACCTCTCGCACGAGTACTACACGGGATTCGAAGAGGTGGCGCTCTCGCCCGCCTCGCTCTGGCGCGAGGTGCCGTGGCTCGACGCCGGGGCGCGCGTCGAGGGACGCGCGGTCGAGGCGCTCGAGCGCTCCTTCCTCGACGCGTGGACGTCGGCCGGAGGCGCTCCGTTCGACGTCCCGCCGCAGGAGCCGGCGGGCGCGGCGGGAGCGCGCGTCGTCGTCCACCGCGGCCTGCGCGACGCGGCGACGCTCGAGACGTACCGGGCTCTCGTCGACGCCGCGCGCTCGCACGTCTGGGTCGTGAACGGCTTTCCGCTAGTCCTCGAGATCCAGCGCGCGCTCCTCCGCGCGCTCGCGCGGGGCGTCACCGTGCGCGCGATCGTGGGCCACACGACGCCGACGCACGAGGGGACCCCTTTCCGCGGGCCCTGGAGCTCGGCGCGCCAGGGCGCGAGCGAGCTCGTGGACTCGCGCCTCGACGCCCTCGTCGCGGCCGGCGCCGACGTCTACCGGCTCGCGGTCCGCGACCGGGCGGGCTGGGAGGCGGGGCTCGGCACGGTGAACCCCCACGTGCACGCGAAGGTCGTGAGCGTGGACAGCCGCGTCTGCTCCGTCGGGAGCGCCAACCTCGACGTCACGGCCGCCTACTGGGAGGACGAGCTTCTGCTCGTCGTGGAGGACGAAACGGTCGCCGGCGCTCTCGAGGTGCGCCTCGAAGAGATCGCCGGGGGCTCCGAGCGGATCGAGCCCGACGATCCGGCGTGGCGGGAGGCGGCGCGGCGGAGGACCTGGATGATTCGCTGGCCGGGCCTGTTGTCGGTCTGAGGAGAAGCAGGCGTTCTACTTCGGCTTCCGGGTGCGAGCCGCCAGCAGCGCCTGGAAGTCGGCGCGCTTGCGCAGCGCGTCGAGGTCGGTGTCGGTCGCCAGGTTCGAGGCGTCCGCATAGCCGGCGGCGAACGCCTGCTCCAGCGATTTCATCGCCTCGGCGGCCTGCGCCTCGCGGCGCTCGGGCGGCACCAGCGGGACCATCAGCGAGAGCGCGCAGGCCTGGTTGTAACGCTCGACGGGGTACGTGTCGACCAGCGGCCGCTGGATCTCGATCGAACGCTCCAGGGCCGCGAGCGCCTCTCCGGCATGTCCCGCCGCGGCCTCGACGATCGCCAGGAGACGCAGGCTGCCGCCCAGCGCCGAGCGGTGGAAGATCGCCTTCGGCAGCTCGTGCACCGCCGGCTCGAGGAGCGCGACGGCGCGGCGCGCCAGCGGCAGCGCCTCGGCCGGCTTGCCCGACTCGAGCAGGACCCGCGCGAGGTTGCTCACGGCCTGCGCCAGCAGGTTCGCCGTGTACGGCGAGGAGTCGAGGGCCAGCAGCGCCTCGGCGACGTCGGCCGCCTTGCGATACGCGGTCGCGGACTCGGGTCTCCGTTTCTGGAGCCGCAGGATCCAGCCCTGCTCCAGGAGGTTCTCGGCCCAGGCGCGCCGGTACGAGGGAATGGACGGGTTTTCGGCGGCCATCCGTTGCCGGATCTCCAGACAGCGCAGCGAGGTGCGTTGCGCGTCCTCCACCCTGCCGGCGGCGGCGTCGATGCTGGCGTGAGTGGCATAGACGTCGGCCAGGCTGACCTGCAGCGACAGGTCCGCCGGGTAGTCGCGCACCAGGCCCTCGAAGAGCACGCGAGCCTCGTCGCAGTGCGCGCGCGCCTCGTCCAGGCGGCTCAGGTCCCGCAGCGCCAGGCTGGCGTCGTAGTGGACGCTGCCCAGGTCCCCGCGCACGATCCAGGAGAGGTCGGTGCGCCCGGTGAGGTCGCGAGCGGCCCCTGGCGACGGCTTCAGGTCACGGCCCAGCAACGGCGTCGCGATCGCCACCGCGCGGTCCCAGGACGCCAGCGCCTGCTCGGTCTTGCCGATTCCCTGGTAGACGCCGCCAATGTTGCCGTGGGTGCGGGCCACGTCGATCTGCGCCTTCACGTCGTCGGGCTTGTCCCTGGCGATCGCGAGGCGGATCTCGAGCGCCCGGGCGTGCGCCGCCAGCGCTTCCTCGGCCTTGCCCATCCCCTGCAAGGTCAGGCCCTGGGCGCCGTGGGCGATGGCCAGCTGGCGCCGGAGCTCCAGGTTGGACGGGTCCTCGCGCAAGGCCTCCTGATACAGCGACGCAGCCTCGCGGTAGCTCTCCAGCGCCTTCTCCTGCGCGCCGAGCCCCGCTTCCACCCAGCCAATCCGGAAGGACGCCGTCGCCGCCTCGCGCCGCACCGCCGGGTCGTCGCGGCGCTCCTTCAGGAAGTCGCGGTAGTAGCGGGCCGCCGCCTCCAGCAGCTCCCGGCGCAGCGGCTGCAGCCCGGGGACGTCCAGGAGCCTGCTCTCGCTGACGGTGGTGAAGTACTGGTCGACGGCGGCGCGCGCGGTCCTGAAGTTCGCCTCGGCCGCGGCGCGCTCCCTGTTCACCAGCACCGAGCCGACGGTCAGCGCCACCACCGCCGAGACCACCAGCACCGCGATCGAAGAGGCCGCCGCGCGGTTGCGGCGCCCCCAGCGGGTGAGCCGGGTGGCCAGCGGGTCGCGATAGGCGGTGACCGGCTCGTCGGCGATCCAGCGCTCCACGTCGTCGGCGAGCGCCACCGCGGTCAGATAGCGGTCGCCCGGCGAAAGCGCCATCGCCTTGAGGCACACGGCCTCCAGCGCCGGATCCACCCGCGCATCCACCGCGCGTGGCCTGGGGAAGCTCCCCTCCTTCACGTTGCGGAGCACCGAGTTCAGGTCCGGCCCGTCGAAGGGCGGCTTGCCGGTGAGCAGGCTGTAGAGCGTGGCGCCGAGCGAGTAGACGTCGGACGCCGGACCCAGGCTCTCGAGGTCGCCGCGCGCCTGCTCCGGGCTCATGAAGCCGGGCGTGCCGATCGTCGACCCGAAGACCGTGCCCGAGCCGCCGCCGGAGAACGGCTGCAGCGGCCGCTCCCCTTCGCCCTTCTCCGCGGCGGAGCGCCCCTGCGCCTTGGCCAGCCCCCAGTCGATCACCAGCGTCTCGCCGTGCTTGCCGACGATGATGTTGCTGGGCTTGAGGTCCCGGTGGAGGACGCCGCGCGAGTGCGCGTACTCGATGGCGTTGCAGACGTCGAGGAAGCGGCGCAGCAGCTTGCGCAGCTCCAGCGAGCGGCGGCCGGCGTCGTCGCGCAGCGTCGGGTCGGCATGGAACGCGGCGATGGCCTCCCGCAGCGAGTCGCCGCGGATGAAGCGCATCACGTAGTAGGGGCGCCCCTGGCTGTCGGCCCCCAGACCGTAGACCGGCACGATGCCGGGGTGCTCCAGGCCTCCGGTGATCTCGGCCTCGACCAGAAAGCGCTCGCGCCTCAGCTCGTCGTCGGCGTCTTCCCCGAGCATCTGCTTCAGCGCGACCTCGCGGTGGAGCTCGCCATCCTCGGCGACGTAGACGACGCCCAGCCCGCCCCGGGCGTGGAAGCGCACGATCCGGTAGCGCTCCCCCACCGAGAGCGGCAGCGGCGCCTCGGCCGGCGCCGGGCCGGCGGCGCGGTCCAGGGTCACCTCGTCGTCGCGGGACCCGCTGCGGTTCCGATTCTCGTCGTCTGCGCTGGTCATCGGCAGCGCGGCGATCTTACGCGGCGCCAAGGACGCGTGAGACCATTGTTCCCACCGATGAGTACCTGAGGGGAGACATGAGACTCCAGAGAACCCGCGGGCCGGCGCGTCAGGCGCCGTTCCCCGTCCACGAAGGCCTCGTCGAGCGGCTCCTCGCCGCGCACGCGACCCCGGACGCGCCGCGCGACGAGGTCCTCGCCCACGCCCTCGGCTGCTGCGCGGGCTACGCGTACGCGGACCTCGACACGGTCGCGACGATCGCGAGCCGGGTGGGGCTCGAAGAGTGCGCCGGGGTGCGGCTGACGCAGGTCGTCGACGCGATGCTCGTCTTCTCGACCGCGTATCTCGTCCAGAGCCGGTGCGGGCGCGTTTTGATCCTCTGCTACCGCGGCACGGAGCCGTCGAACCTCGGGAACTGGCTCGGCGACGCGGACGTCGGCGCCGCCTCGATGAAGGTCGGGAGCGAGCGGCTCCGCGTCCCGGCGGGGTTCCACCGCAACGTGCGCGCCACGCGCTGGGCGGTCCTCGAGGAGCTCTCCGCGGCGCTCGAGGGCCGTTCGCTTTTCGACCGCTCCGCCCGCGTGGATCACCCGATGGAGGCACTCTACGTCACCGGGCACAGCCTCGGCGGGGCGATGGCGGTTCTCTTCGCGCTTTCGATCGCGGAGACCCCGGAGTGCCGCGCGATCGCGGAGCGGCTCCGCGCGGTCTACACGTTCGGGCAGCCGCTGACGACGGGCGCGCCGCTTCCGGCCGCCGCGAAGGAGCTCGGCCGGCGCCTCTACCGCCACGTCCTCCCGGGCGATCCGGTGCCCGCCCTTCCTCCCGCCTCGTGGTGCCGCCTCGCCCACTTCGGCCGGGAATGGCGCTTCGCGGACGGCGGCTGGACGGAGCCTTCCGCGCCGGTCGCCCAGCTGAGAAGCCTGCCGCGCGCGCTTCTGGCGCTCGCGGGGGGGAAGTCCCGCGGGCCCTCCTCGGCCCGGGAGCACGCGCCGGATCGCTACGTCGCAGCCCTAGCGCCGAAGGACCGCGTCACCGAGCTCGGCGACCGGGTCTGAGGCGGCGAGCGCCTAAGCCGGCCGTGGCACGGGGGCAGCCGCCGGCTCCGCCGCGGGGCGCGGGATGCCCGCCGCCGCGTAGACCTCCGGCTCGTCGAGGCTCTCGTGTGCGAGGAGCTGAGTCACGATCGCGTCGAGCTTCCCGCGGTTCTCGCGGAGGAGCCGCTTCGCGTCCGCGTAGCACTCGTCGGTGATGCGACGGACCTCCTGGTCCACCGCGTCGAGGAGGGCGTCCGAGACGCCCGCCATCCGCGGATCGCCTTCCACGGGCAGCACCGAGAGCCGGCCGACGCGCTCGGACATCCCCCACCGGCCCACCATCGAGCGCGCGACGCGCGTGACCATCTCGAGGTCGGACTCCGAGCCGGTCGTGACGACGCCGAAGACCTCCTCCTCGGCGGCCATGCCCCCGAGCCCGCCGATGATCCGGCCGCGCAGGTAGCGGGCGTCGTAACCGTAGCGGTCCGTGGCGGGCGTCGACAGCGTGACGCCGAGTGCGCGCCCGCGGGGAATGATCGAGACCTTCCGGACCGGATCCGCGCCCGGCTCGAGCATGCCGAGGAGCGCGTGCCCGGCCTCGTGGTACGCCGTGCGCCGGCGCTCCGCCTCCGGGATCACGACGTTCCGCGCCGCGCCGAGCTGCACCTTCTCGAGGGCGTCGAGCAGGTTGCGCTGGCTGACCGCGGTCTCGTCCCGGCGCGCGGCGAGGAGCGCGGCCTCGTTCACGAGGTTCGCGAGGTCCGCGCCGGTCATGCCCGGCGTCGCGGCCGCGACGCGGTCGAGGTCGACGTCACCCGCGAGCGGCACGCCCCGCGTGTGCACCTTCAGGATCGCGATCCGCCCGTTGTGGTCGGGCGCGTGCACGACGATCTGCCGGTCGAACCGCCCGGGGCGCAGCAGCGCGGGATCGAGGACGTCGGGCCGGTTCGTCGCGGCGAGGACGACGACGCCTTCGTGGCCCGTGAAGCCGTCCATCTCCGTGAGGATCTGGTTCAGCGTCTGCTCGCGCTCGTCGTGCCCGGAGAACGCGACCGCGCCTCCGCGGGCGCGGCCGATCGTGTCGATCTCGTCGATGAAGATGATGGCCGGCGCCACCTTGCGGGCCTCGGCGAAAAGCTCGCGCACGCGGCTCGCGCCGACGCCGACGATCATCTCGATGAACTCCGAGGCGCTCGCGCTGAAGAACGGGACCTTCGCCTCGCCAGCGGTGGCGCGCGCGAGGAGCGTCTTCCCGGTGCCGGGCGCCCCGGTCAGGAGGGCGCCCTTGGGCGCGCGCGCCCCGACCCGGCGGTATTTCTCGGGGTCCCTCAGGAAGTCCACGATCTCGTGGATCTCCGCCTTCACCTCGTCGATCCCGGCGACGTCGTCGAACGTGACGCGGACGCTCTCGGGGTCGACGCGCTTCTGCCGGCCGCCTCCGAAAAGGCTTCCGAGCGCGCCCTGTTGGCGCTTCATCATCCAGGCGTAGAACGCGAAGAGGAGCAGCAAGGGCCCGACGGAGATCAGGAGGTTCCAGAGGAACCCGCGCTCCTGGACGAGCGGAGTGGCGCGCACGACCGCGCCCTCGGCCGTCAGCTCCATGAGGAGGTCGTCGTGGGCGAAGGTCGGACGCTCCGTCGTGAAGCGCTGGTAGGTCTTCCCGGGCGATGCGGACGGGAGCGCGGCGGGCTTCTTCAGCTCTCCCTGGATCGATTCGCCGCGGGCGAAGACCTCCGCGACGTTCTTCGCGGCGACCTGGCTCTTGAACTCGGTGTACGGCACCGCGGCGGGTCCCTTGAGGCGGTCCTGGAACGTGAGGAGGCCGAAGAGCACCAGGTAGACGAGCCCCCACAGCCCGAGATTCTTCCAGTCCGGCTTCTTGTCGGAAGGGGCCTTCGGAACACCCTCGGTGCGCCAGGGACGCTGCGCGGCGCTTCGCGGCGCGGGCGTCTGCGGCCTGTCGGATCGTGGGCTCTCCGGGGAAGCGGCTCCGCTCATGGGACGCCCGTATCTTAAGATCTCCGGCGCCCGATGATCGAGACCCGTTCTCCACGAGAAGCCGCCCTCGCCGCCCGCGGCCTCGCCAAGCGCTTCGGCGACGTCGTCGCGGTGGACGGGCTCGACCTCGAGATCCTCCGCGGCGAGTGCTTCGGGCTCCTCGGTCCGAACGGCGCCGGGAAGACGACGACGATCGAGATGCTCGAGGGACTGACGCGTCCCGACGCCGGAGAGGTGACCGTTCTCGGGGCGCGATGGGACGCGGACGAGAGGGCGCTTCGGGAGCGGCTCGGTGTCTCGCTGCAGGATACGCAGCTCGCGGACAAGCTGACCGTCACGGAGACGCTGGTCCTCTTCCGGTCCTTCTTCCGGCGCGGACACGACCCCGAGGAATTGCTCGGGCGGCTCTCTCTCACCGAGAAGGCCGGCGCCTGGGTCGGAAAGCTCTCCGGCGGGCAGCGGCAGCGGCTCGCGGTGGCCTGCGCCCTCGTCGGCGATCCCGAGTTTCTCTTTCTCGACGAGCCGACGACCGGTCTCGATCCCCAGAGCCGGCTCCAGCTCTGGGGCGAGATCCAGACGTTCCGCGAAGGCGGGGGGACCGTCCTCCTGACGACGCATTACATGGACGAGGCGGAACGGCTCTGCGACCGGATCGCGATCATCGACCACGGAAAGGTCATCGCGCTCGGGACGCCGGCGGAGCTGATCGCGAGCCTCCGGGCGCCCCAGATCGTCGAGTTCGGGACGGAGCCGGAGCTCCCGGTCGAGACGCTCCGCGGCCTCCCCGGCGTCCTCGAGATCCACCGCCGGGGTCCTCTCTGGGCTCTCGGCGTCGCGTCGCTTCCGGAAACGACGCCGCCGCTCTTCTCGGCGATCGAGGCGGCCGGCGCGCGCCTCGTTTCCCTCTCGACGCACCGCGCCACGCTCGAGGACCTCTTCGTCGCCCGGACCGGCCGGGAGCTGCGCGATGGCTAGAACGAGGCGCATCCGCGGCCCGCTGATCGAGCTGACGGTGGCCCGGACGAAGCAGTTCCTCCGGGAGCCCGAGGCCGTCTTCTGGGTCTTCGTCTTCCCCGTCCTCCTCGCCCTCGGGCTCGGCCTCGCCTTCCGGGAGAAGGCCCCCGACCGGATCCCCGTCGGCGTGGTCGAAGGGCCGGGAGCGACGGCCGCCTCCGAGGCGCTCTCGATCTCCCCGGTCCTCCTGCCGAGGGTCCTTTCCCCGGAGGCCGGACGCGAGGCGCTCCGGGCCGGGAAGATCTCGCTCCTCGTCGACGCGGGGCCGCCGCTGCTCTTCCGGCTCGACCC
>Ga0335084_10006973_pt1 | contig 11247 bp, 10 predicted proteins | sample Lox_Sample_44_FD_206721 | JGI IMG/M metagenome (GOLD analysis project Ga0335084, IMG submission 206721) | Soil microbial communities from Loxahatchee National Wildlife Refuge, Florida, United States - Lox_Sample_4.4 | ecosystem: Environmental > Terrestrial > Soil > Wetlands | place: USA...
CTCAAGTTCTCCTCTCCGGGGTGGTCCGAGTTCGCCACCGGCGCGACGACGCTGGCGCTGCATCCCGCGTCGGAGAAAAATCCTGCGGGCACTACGCATATCGGGCTGCAGGCCGACGATATGAAGGGCGCGCATCGTCGCCTGACCGAGGCGGGCGTGCCCTTCACTCGCGAGCCCACGCCCGAGCACGGGACCACGCTGGCCGAATTCGTCGATTCAGAAGGCGCCCGCGTAAGCCTGAGCGGTTGAGCTTCGCGCACACTGTCGCGATGCGCCGGCTGCAGACCGACATCCTCATCCTCGGCGCCGGCGGGGCGGGCCTGTTCGCCGCCCTGCACGCGAAGCAGGCGGACCCGTCGCTTTCGATCGCGGTTGCGGTGAAGGGGCTGCTCGGCAAGTGCGGCTGCACGCGCATGGTCCAGGGCGGCTACAACGTGGCGCTGGCGCCCGGCGACTCGGTCGAGCGGCACTTCATGGACACGATCGAAGGCGGGGCGTGGCTGCCCGACCAGGATCTCGCATGGGCGCTCGTCAACGGCGCTGTCGTGCGCGTGCGCGAGCTGGAGAACGAGCTCGGGTGCTTCTTCGATCGCAACCCGGACGGCACGATCCATCAGAAGGCGTTCGCCGGACAGAGCTTCGACCGCACGGTGCACAAGGGCGACCTCACCGGCATCGAGATCATGAATCGCCTCGCCGAGCAGGTCTGGGCCCGCGACATCGCCCGACTCGAGGAGCATCGGGCCATCGAGCTCGTCAGGACGGCCGATGGCTCGGCGCTCGCCGGAGCGCTGCTCCTCGACATGCGCTCGGGCGAATACCTGTTCGCGCAGGCAAAAGCACTGCTGCTCGCGACCGGGGGCGGCCCGACGATGTACCGCTACCACACGCCCTCGGGCGACAAGAGTTGCGACGGGCTGGCGATGGCGCTGCGCGCAGGCCTGCCGCTGCGCGACATGGAGATGGTGCAGTTCCACCCCACGGGGTTGCTCGCCGGTCCCGACACGCGCATGACGGGCACGGTGCTCGAGGAGGGGCTGCGCGGCGCCGGCGGCTATCTGCTCGACGGCCGCGGCGAGCGCTTCATGCAGCGCTACGACCCGCGCGCCGAGCGAGCCACGCGCGACATCGTCTCGCGCGCCATCCGCGCCGAGATGCTTGAGGGCCGCACTACGCCCAACGGCGGCGTGTATCTCAGCATGGCGCACCTCGGACCCGACAACGTCCGCCGGCAGTTCAAGGGGATGGTCGAGCGCTGCGCCGACTGCGGCTTCGATCTCGCCGGCGGTCGCGTCGAGGTCGTGCCGACCGCGCATTACATGATGGGCGGCGTGGAGTTCGCGACGGACTGCACGACGGCGCTGCCGGGGTTGTTCGTCGCCGGCGAGGATTCGGGCGGCGTTCACGGGGCCAATCGGCTCGGCGGAAACGGCGTCGCGAACTCGACGGTCTTCGGTGGCATCGCTGGCGACGCCATGGCCGCGTGGATCGCGCGCGCGGGCGAGCTGCGCGAGCCCGACCCGGTAGCGATCGATGCCGCGATCGCCCGCGCCGAACGCCCTTTCGCAAAGCACGGCGGCGGCGATCTCGACGCAATTCGCGAACGGCTTCGCAGCGTGATGTGGGACGACGCCGGGATCGTGCGCGACGCGCGGGGACTTCATCGCGCGCAGGAAGCGCTCGATGCGCTCGCCGCGGAGCTCGATCGCTACGCGCTGCCGTCCGCGGCGCGCGACCGGGCTTTCAACCTCGGTTGGAACGAGTGGCTCGACCTCGCCAGCCTGGTCGCTGTATCGCACGCCATCGTGTGCGCGGCGCAGGCGCGCGAGAATTCCTGCGGCGCGCATTTTCGCCAGGACTTTGCTACGCCGGCGCCTCTCGCGGCGTCCGCCTTCATCCGGGTCCGCCAGCGCGATGGAAGGCTTGTCTCGGAGCCGGTGCCGGTGTGCTTTAGCCGCGTCCGGCCCGGCGCGTCGCTGCCGGTTTAACCCGCTGATTCGAACCGCAGATCCGCCGCGAGCCGGGTGGTCATCTGGCTGTAACACGCGAATATGACAATCGCCACGTGCCGCGGTCGCCACTAAGAAAGGACCCTCGATGAACCCCAGGAAGTTCCTGACAATTTTGATCTGCGCCGCTGCAAGCTGCGGCATCGCAGCCCACGCCGCCGACATCACGGGTGCGGGCGCGACGTTTCCGTATCCGATCTATGCCAAGTGGGCGGAAGCCTACAGGGCCAAGACAGGCGTAGGGCTGAATTACCAGTCGATCGGCTCCGGCGGCGGGATCAAGCAGATCCAGAACAAGACCGTCGACTTCGGTGCGTCGGATATGCCGCTCAAGCCGGAGGATCTCGACAAGGACGGCCTGATGCAGTTTCCGACCGTTATCGGCGGCGACATTCCTGTCGTCAACCTGGAGGGTGTGAAGGCGGGCGAGCTCAAGCTCACGGGCCCGGTCCTCGCCGATATCTATCTGGGCAAGATCACCAAGTGGAACGATCCGGCGCTCACGAAGCTCAATCCGGGCGCCAAGCTTCCGGATTCCGAGATCACCGTCGTGCATCGCTCGGACGGCTCGGGCACGACGTTCATCTGGGTCAACTACCTTTCGAAGGTGAGCCCGGAGTGGAAGGCGAAAGTAGGGGAAGGCACATCGGTCGCCTGGCCCGTGGGCGTGGGCGGGAAGGGCAACGAAGGGGTCGCCTCGTACGTGCAGCGGGTCAAGGGCTCGATCGGCTATGTCGAGTACGCCTATGCACTGCAGAACAAGATGACTCACGCGCAGGTGCAGAACCGCGAGGGCAATTTCGTCAACCCATCGGCCGAAACCTTCAAGGCAGCCGCGGCGGGTGCCGACTGGAACAAGGCGCCCGGGTACTACCTGCTGCTCACCGACCAGCCCGGCAAGAATGCATGGCCGATCTCGGGTGCTACATTCATCCTGATGTACAAGACGCAGCAAAAGCCCGAAACGGCCAAGGAAGTGCTCAAGTTCTTCGACTGGGCGTACTCGCCCGACGGCGACAGACTCGCGGACTCGCTGGACTACGTCCCGCTGCCCGAGGCCGTTACGCAGCAGATCAAGACGACCTGGAGGGCGCAGATCAAGGACGCTTCGGGCAAGCCTGTATTCTGAACCGCCGTCCCCTGTTCCTCGCGTCGGCACCGAGCACCGTCGCTCATTGGCGGGGGGGTCTGCGCGGCCGGCGGGGTGCATCTGCTGCACGCAGAGGGCGGTCATGGGTCTAGACGCGGTTAAGGGCGTATCCCGCCGGCGGCGGGTTGCGCGCGGGGACGGATGATGGCAGCGACCGCGGCGAGCCTATCGACTACAATCGGCGCGCTGCCACCCCGCGCCAGCGTCGCCAGGATGCCCGATCCGAAGCAGAAGAGGGTCCAGTTCCAGGACCTGCTCTTTCGTGCTGTCGCGCGCTTCTTCGCGTGCGCGGTGCTGGTGATCCTGGCGGGGATCATCGTATCGCTCGTCTACGGCAGCCTGCCGGCAATGCAGAAGTTCGGCTTCGGCTTCCTATTCACGTCAGAGTGGAACCCGGTCACCGAGAAGTTCGGGGCGCTGGTCCCGATCGTCGGCACGCTCGTGACATCATTCATCGCCTTGGCAATCGGCGTTCCGGTGAGCTTCGGGATCGCGCTGTTCCTCACCGAGCTCTCTCCGCTCTGGCTCAAGCGCCCGCTCGGCACGGCGGTCGAACTGCTCGCGGCCATCCCGAGCATCATCTACGGCGTGTGGGGACTGTTCGTACTCGCGCCGCTGTTCGCCGACCACGTGCAACCGTGGCTCATCAGCACGATCGGAGCGGCGCCGCTGATCGGTGTCCTCTTCAAGGGTCCGCCCCAGGGTATCGGCGTCCTCACGGCGGGATTCGTGCTCGCGATCATGGTCATCCCCTTCATCGCCTCGGTGATGCGCGACGTGTTCGAGGTGGTCCCGCCCGTGCTGAAGGAATCCGCCTACGGCATCGGTTGCACGACATGGGAGGTGGTGCGCAATATCGTTCTTCCCTACACCAAGGTCGGTGTCATCGGTGGGATCATGCTCGGCCTCGGCCGCGCGCTCGGCGAGACGATGGCGGTCACCTTTCTCATCGGCAACGCGCACCAGCTCAATGCCTCCATCCTGGCGCCGGGCAACAGCATCGCGTCTGCGCTCGCCAACGAGTTCACCGAGGCAGTCGGAGACCTGTACACATCGGCGCTGATCGAGCTCGGATTGATACTGTTCGTCATCACGTTCATCGTGCTCGCGCTTGCCAAACTGCTGCTGCTCCAGCTTGCCAAGGGCGAGGGCAGGAAGACTTAGAGCCACGACCGGTCATGAACACGCTCTATAGACGCCGGCTGTATGTAAACAGGTTCAACCTCGCGATGTCGCTGCTGATGATGGGCTTCGGCATTGTCTTCCTGCTGTGGATCCTCTATACGCTGGCGGCGGCGGGGTTTCACGCCTTCAGCACGGCGCTGTTCACCCAGATGACGCCACCGCCCGGCAGCAACGGCGGCCTGCTCAACGCGATCGTCGGCAGTTTGATCATGGCGGCAACGGGCACGCTCATCGGGACGCCGGTCGGAATCTTCGCGGGAATCTACCTTGCCGAGTACGGCAGTCGCGGCTGGCTCGCACCGAGCACGCGATTCATCAACGACATCCTGCTCTCCGCGCCGTCCATCATCATTGGCCTGTTCATTTACCAGATCTACGTTTTCCAGGTTGGCCATTTCTCGGCCTGGGCGGGCTCCTTCGCGCTCGCGCTGATCGTCATCCCCGTGGTGGTCCGGACGACGGAGAACATGCTGCGCTTGGTGCCCGACAGCCTGCGCGAGGCGGCGGTTGCCCTCGGAACGCCGCAATGGAAGACGATCGTGATGGTGATCCTGCGCTCGGTCCGCGCTGGCGTCATCACCGGGGTGCTGCTCGCAGTGGCGCGGATCTCGGGCGAGACGGCGCCGTTGCTCTTCACGGCGCTCAACAACCAGTTCTGGAACATCGACCTCAACGCACCCATGGCCAACCTGCCCGTGGTCATCTTCCAGTTCGCGATGAGCCCGTACCACGACTGGCAGGAGCTTGCTTGGGCGGGATCGCTGCTGATAACGCTCGCCGTGCTCGCGCTGAACGTGATGGCGCGGGCGTTCTTCCGCCAGTCCAAGCCGAAGTAACCTCGACCCCATGAACCTTGACATCTTCGCGAGTCCGCCCGAGACCGCGGTCCGGCCTGAAGCGCCGCCGGCGACCAAGGTCTCGATCCGTCAGCTCGACTTCTTCTACGGCAATTTCCTCGCCCTCAAGCAGATCAACCTGGATATCGCCGAGCGGCGCGTCACGGCGTTCATCGGCCCGTCGGGCTGCGGCAAATCGACGCTGCTGCGCACGGTCAACCGCATGTATTCGCTCTATCCGGGCCAGCGCGCGGTCGGCGAGATCATGTTCAACGGCCGCAACATCCTGGACACCGGCGTTGATCTCAACCTGCTTCGCGCGAAGATCGGCATGGTGTTCCAGAAGCCCACGCCGTTCCCGATGTCGATCTACGACAACATCGCCTTCGGCGTGCGACTCTACGAAAAGCTGAGTCCTCGCGCGATGGACGAACGAGTCGAGTGGGCGCTCGTCAAGGCGGCCATGTGGGACGAGGCGAAGGACAAGCTCAAGCAGAGCGGCATGGCGCTCTCCGGCGGGCAGCAGCAGCGCCTCTGCATCGCCCGTGCCGTGGCGGTCAAGCCCGAGGTGCTGCTTCTCGACGAACCCACCTCGGCGCTCGATCCGATCTCGACCGCGAAGATCGAGGAGCTCATCAGCGAGCTCAAGGCGGACTACACGATCGCCATCGTGACCCACAACATGCAGCAGGCGGCCCGCGTTTCAGACTACACTGCCTATATGTACCTGGGCGAGCTGATCGAGTTCGGGGCCACTGACGAGCTCTTCCTCAAGCCGTCTCGCAAAGAGACCGAGGACTACATCACGGGCCGCTTCGGCTGAAGCGCGGACCCTCGAAGGAATGCCCATGTCCGAACACACCTACAAGCAATTCGACGCCGAGATGCAGGAGATCCGCTCCGGCGTCATGGCGATGGGCGGGCTTGTCGAGACACAGCTTGCCCGCGCCATCCAGTCGCTGCGCCACCCGGAGCTTGACCAGATCGACACGGTGGCGGCCGACGAGCAGGCGATCAACCAGATGCAGATGTCGATCGACCAGCAGTGCAGCCAGATCATCGCCAAGAGGCAGCCGGCCGCGATCGACCTGCGCACGATCCTCATCGTCGTCAAGATCGTCAACGAGCTCGAGCGCATCGGCGACGAGGTGAAGAAGATCGCCTACAAGGCGCAGCAGATGCAGCGCCCGGAGCGGCTGACCGCGGTGCGCCTGCACGACATCGCGCGGGCGGCGGAGTTGGCTGAAAACAATCTGCAGCTCGCCCTCGATGCTTTCGCGCGGCTCGACGTGAACGCGGCGGCCACCGTGGTGAGCAACGACGAGGCGATCGATGCTGCCTTTCTGGCCATCCTGCGGCAGCTCATCAGCTACATGATGGAGGATCCGCGCACCATTACGCCCGCGCTCGAGATCGTCTTCATCGCCAAGTCGATCGAGCGGATAGGCGATCACGCCAAGAACATCGCCGAGAACGTGGTGCATGCGGTCAAGGGAGTGGACGTGCGCCACGCGACCGCGGAGCAGATCCGCGCCGAGGTTGCCGATTGACTGCACGGGGCGCGCGATGATGCCGTCGATTCTGGTGGTCGAAGACGAGCCGGCGATCCAGGAGCTGCTGCGGGTCAACCTCGAAGACGCGGGCTTCAACGTGCGCACGGTGGCCGACGCGGAAAGTGCGCTGGCCCAGATCAGGCACGCGCTGCCCGATTTGCTGCTGCTCGACTGGATGCTCCCCGGCCAGTCCGGCCTCGCCCTCGCGCGCGGCCTGCGCGGCGAGGCGCGTACGCGCGAGCTGCCGATCATCATGGTCACCGCTCGCGGCGAGGAGGCCGACCGTGTCGCAGGCCTCGAGGCCTGGGTCGACGACTACGTCACCAAGCCGTTCTCACCACGCGAGCTCAAGGCGCGCATTAAGGCCGTCCTGCGACGGCGCGCGCCGGAGGCGGCGCAGGAGACGTTGACGGTCGGGCCTCTCCGCCTGGACCCGACAACGCATCGCGTGACCGCTGGCGACCGGCTCGTCCAACTCGGGCCGACCGAGTTCCGCCTGCTCAAGTTCCTCATGGCGCGCCCCGAGCGCGTGCACAGCCGCGCACACCTCCTCGACCAGGTCTGGGGCGACCATGTCTACATCGAGGAGCGCACGGTCGACGTTCATATCAGGAGGCTCCGACTGGCGCTCGAACCTGCCGAGTGCGCGCGGATGATCGAGACGGTGCGCGGCGGCGGATACCGTCTCGCCTCGCCGGGAGCCTGAGCGCAGAGCCGCACCGATGAGTTCGATCTGGCAGCGGGGGCTCCTCGCTCCACTGGCGGTGGGGGCCTTGGCGCTGCTGACCTGGCCGGTAGCGGGCGGCTTGTGGGCGCTCACCGTGCTTGCCCTCGGCTTGCTCGCAGTCCTCTGCTGGCATCTGTACCAGATAGATGCGCTGGCGCGCTGGGCCGGCGGCCCGCTCGACGCGCAGGTGCCGGAGGGGCGCGGAACCTGGTCGCTTGCCTACGGAGCGCTCTATCGCCGCGTCAGGCTGCGTTCAGCGCTGCAGCGCGACCTGCGACTCGCTCTGGATCGTTTCGTGAGCGGCGCCGAGGCCCTGCCCGATGGCGTGGTCGTGCTCGACAAGGCTGACCGGATCCAGTGGGCGAACCCGCGCGCACAGGTGCATCTGGGCATCGACATGCGGCACGACGCGGGCGCGCCAGTCGTCAACCTGGTGCGCCAGCCCGACTTCATCCAGTACCTCTCCGGCGGCGACTTCAGCGAGCCGGTCGTCCTGGCTTCGCAGCGGGAGGCGGGCGCGACGCTGTCAATCCAGATCGTCCCCTTCGGCGTCGAGCAGAAACTGCTGATGAGCCGCGACATCACTCGCCTGGAGGCCGTGGCGCGCCTGCGACGCGACTTCATCGCCAACGTCTCGCACGAGCTCAAGACGCCGCTCACCGTGCTCGCCGGCTTTCTCGAGACACTGTCCGATCTGCAACTCGACGAACGCCAGCGCCAGCGCTATCTCGCACTGATGCAGGAGCAGACCCAGAACATGCAGCGGCTGGTCGACGACCTGCTCACACTCTCGGCGTTGGAAAGCGAGCACAGCGTGCACCAGGAAACCGAGTTCGCGATCGTGCCGCTGCTGTTGCAGGCTTCTGCCGACGCGAAGGCGCTGTCGGGGGGACGTCACGAGATCACGCTGTCGATTCGCGATGCTGCGAATGTCACCGGGGGCCGCGACGAGCTGGCGAGCGCGTTCGGCAATCTGGTGAGCAACGCGGTGCGCTATACGCCCGACGGCGGTCGCATCGCGCTCGACTGGCGCGTCACTGCGGAGGGCGGCGAGTTCACGGTGGCCGACACAGGCATCGGGATCTCGGCCGAGCACATCCCGCGGCTCACCGAGCGCTTCTACCGGGTCGATCGGAGTCGCTCGCGAGCCACCGGCGGGACAGGACTCGGGCTCGCCATCGTCAAGCACGTGCTCATCCGCCACCAGGCCGAGCTCGCGATAGACAGTGCACCGGGCCAGGGTAGCCGGTTCACCGTGCGGCTGCCCTCCCGTCGCGTCAAGACCGTGGGCGAGGCGGTCGCGCCGGAAGCGGCCACCGGCCAGGCTCCGGTAGACCGCTAGCGGCTGTCCACGCTCGCGATCCGCGCGACGAGCGCCTGAGGCGCGAGCCGCCCGCCGGCGCTGCTCGCTCGCGAGCAAAGCCCGCTTCGTTGTCTGCGCCTGCCATGCGCGGCATCGCGGCGCGGTTGGCGAAGGACCGGCACGCGAGTCCGTCCAATCAAGCACCCGATCAAGTCAGGGAAGCCGGCGTGCATCCTCTCTCGCGACGTGCCTCGATCGACCAGGTCGGCACGACGGCCCGGGTCGCCGGGCGATCGCATCGCGTACGCCGGGGCAACTGTGGAATGCAGTTTGCCATACGGTATATACGGTATATAATTAATATCGGTTGAAACATCCATGGCTCCAGGCAATGCAGAGGCTCGGTCGATGGTAAGAGTCAAGCCAGGCAAGGTGATCCGCGACAGCTTCACGATGCCGCTTGCGGACTATGGATTGATCGGCGTGCTCAAGAGGCGATGCATCAACGTGGGAATCGCCATGAAGAAGAGCGAGCTGTTGCGGGCAGGTCTTACGGCACTGCAACGGCTGCCCGACGCGGATCTGGCCCAACTCGTTGCCACGGTCGAGAGCGTCAAGACCGGGCGGCCACCCGGCAAGAAGAAGAAAGGCAAGAAGAAGCGCCGACAGAAGCACCGAAGCAAGAGCAAGAGACGATGACGCAATGCATGTGGGAGCGACTTAGATGATGGGAACCGCACAATCCGTCATGCCGACGGGCACACCGGCGCAGCAAGCGATGATCGGCTCGCAGGTCGTGCTCGACCTCTACGATTGCAGGACGGAGCATCTCGACGATATCGATTGGGTAAAGACAACCCTGATGAATGCTGCACGCGCGGCGGGAGCGACGATCGTCGATACGGTGTTCCACAAATTCGCTCCGTGGGGCATCTCCGGCGTCGTCGTCATCGCGGAATCGCACCTTGCCATTCACATATGGCCGGAGATGCGCTATGCCGCGATCGACGTGTTCACCTGCGGTGAAAGCGTGCGCATGGATATCGCAAGCGCCCTGTTGGCGCGCGCATTTCGTGCCCAGCGCTCGGTGCAGAGACACTTCACCCGCGGCGAGTTGATCTGGACGAACTCTCGCAAGGGTACGAATGCGGGACATCCCGCACCGGCGCCGTTCAAAGTGGCGGGCGGACGCTAGCGCCGCGGCGCAGTCACGAGGCTACGCCAACGCTGCAGGCAGGTTGCGCCCCGCGTCGGAGCCGACGACGGCGGCTACCAATACCTCATCGCGGCGCCGAACAGCGCCTTGAGATCGTCGTGCGAGACATCTTTGGGTGCGTTCTTGATGACGCGCCATTGCGGCTCCGCGCCGGCTGCCAGCGCATCGATGTCGGCGGCACCGAAGCCGAGATCCGACAGGCCGTTGGGAAAACCCACCGCGCGCATGAGTTCGATCACCCGGGCGGCGAGCGCCTCGCCGGCTTCCCCCGCGTCGCCTGGCTTGACGCTGCGCGTATCGCCGCCGAGGCAGGCCGCTCCCTGCACGTGCCGCTCGGGGCTGCAGCCCGCCGTATAGCGCCAGACCGACGGGTTGTTGAGCACCACGGCCATGCCGTGAGGCACGAGCGTCTTGCCCTCCGGATATCCTGGCACACGATAATCGCGCGCGAGTCCCGACACGGCGTACGAGAGTCCATGCGGCAGATGACAACCGGCCGCGTTGAAGGCGATTCCGGCAAGCATCGCGGCGTACATCATCTCGGTGCGCGCCTCGAGATCGGAAGCGTCACCCACCGCCCGCACGAGATAACGCCCGACGCCCTTCAGCGCCTCGCTCGCCAGCGCGTCGGAGAACGGATTCGCGCCCTGCGACACGGGCCTGCCCATGCCTTTGGCCGGATTGGACCGCTTCGGCCAGGGACGCGCGGTCAGCGATTCGAGCGCATGGCTCATGCAATCGAAGCCGCTCGCTGCGACGACGTTGCGCGGAAGGGTGGCCGTGACGTTGGGATCAATGAGCGCGGCCGTAGGAATGAGCCGGCGCGAAATCATGCCTGTCTTCGCGTTGATCTCGGTCAGGTTGAAGATCGCGATGCCGGTCGTCTCGGAGCCCGTGCCGCACGTGGTCGGACAGGCGATGTGCGGCTTGAGCGGACCCGGGACGCGCTGGCCGGCGCCGATGGGCGCGTTCACATAGGTCATGAAGTCGGCTGGATGCGTGGCATACAGGTTGGCCGCCTTGCAGGTATCCATGACCGAGCCGCCGCCCACGGAGACGTAGCCGTCGAAGCGCCCCTCGGCGGCGAACTTGGTGGCGGCCTTGAACGACGCGGTGGTGGGCTCGACGACGACCTCGTCGTAGACGACCGCGTCCAGTCGCGCTGCTGCGAGCGCCGAACGTACCGTCGCGACGTGCGCCGAGTCGCGCAGCGTCCGGTCGGTGAACAACGCAACGCGCGACATGCCGAGTCCGCGCGCCAGGTCACC
>Ga0335084_10006974_pt1 | contig 11247 bp, 8 predicted proteins | sample Lox_Sample_44_FD_206721 | JGI IMG/M metagenome (GOLD analysis project Ga0335084, IMG submission 206721) | Soil microbial communities from Loxahatchee National Wildlife Refuge, Florida, United States - Lox_Sample_4.4 | ecosystem: Environmental > Terrestrial > Soil > Wetlands | place: USA: Florida...
GGCCTGTACTGTCGCGTCGAGGATCCGCAGGTGGCCGCGGACCAGAGCCCACGGGCTGAATCGGATTTCGACCCGGTCCACCGTCAGCAACGGGCCCCCGTCGCGGTCGATCACGCGGAGGCCGCGGAGGCCGAACCGGCCCTTGAAGAGCTCGACCTCCAGGGCGTCCAGCGCCGCCGGCCGGCCCGTCACCTTGGACAGCTGGGAGACCACCAGCCACCGCGCGACGCTGGGGAGGGAGACCAGCGTCGTTCCGACCAGCGCGACGAGGGCGGCGGCGGCGGCGAGACGGAGCACCCGGCGGCGGCTCACGATGCTTGCATCATAACCTCTGCCGGGGCGTCTGCTCGCCGCCAGCTACGACACCGCAGCTGGCGCGCCGAGGATGAGGGCTTGCAGAGGGCGGAGCCGTGCGGGAGGATACGCCCCGTGACGGCCATCGCCTTCGACATCCCCGCCGAGCTCGAGCGCATCACGGCGGGGCTCGAGCGGTTCCTGCGCGCGGAGGTCATCGCGCGACACGAGAAGCATGGGGAGCTGCTGGAGGATCCGCGGCGGCGCTACGGGCCCGATGGGCGCTACACGCCCGAGGTCGTCGAGCTGATCCGCCAGGTGCGCGTGGCCTCCGCGGAGGCGGGCTACTTCAATCTCTGCGTCCCGACCTCGCTCGGCGGGCTCGGCCAGGGCTACCTCGCGTACTACGTCTGCTGGGAGATGATCAACCGCCTCTGCGGGCCGCATCACTGGCTCGGCACCTTCGCCCTGAGCCACTGGGCCTTCGGGCCGAGCCCCGTGCTCGAGCAGGTGACCACCGAGGCGCGGGGTCGCATCCTCGCCGGCCTGGTGTCCGGCCGGCAATCCATGTGCTTCGGGCTCTCGGAACCCGGCGCGGGCTCCGACGCCACCATGATCCAGACGCGCGCGACGCCGGACGGCGACGGCTGGCGGATCACGGGCCGGAAGATGTGGACGAGCAACATCACCTTCGCGGACTGGATGATCGCGTTCGCCGTGACGGATCCCGCCCGCGCGGCGGCCAAGCGGGGCGGGATCAGCGCGTTCCTGGTGCCGACGAGCGCGCCCGGCTTCACGCTCCAGCGGGTGACGCTCCTGCACGGGGATATCGGCGGGGCGGAGGGCGAGTCGACCTTCGACGGCGTCCGCGTCGAACCCTGGCAGCTCGTCGGCGGCCTGCACGAGGGCTTCCGCATCGCGCTGCTCGGCGTCTCGCTCGGACGCGTGTACAACGCGGCGCGCGCCGTGGGCCTCGCCCGCTGGGCGATCGAGAGGGCGGTGTCCTATGCGGGCCAGCGCGTCGCCTTCGGCGCGCCCATTGCCGACCACCAGGGCGTGAGCTTCCCGCTGGCCGAGTCGGCGATGCAGGTGCACGCGGCTCACCTGATGGGGCTCAACGCCGCCATCCTTCTCGACCGCGGCGAGCGCGCGATCAAGGAGCTGTCGATGGCCAAGGCCTATGCGGTGGAGGTCTGCCTGCGCGCCGTCGACCGCGCCATCCAGACCCACGGCGGCATGGGCCTCACCAACGAGGTCGGCCTGGTGCACGCGTACAACACGCTGCGGGTGATCAATATCGCCGACGGCACCAACGAGATCCTGCGCCGGACGATCTTCCAGCAGCTCGCCAAGGGCGACCTCGAGCTGTGAGGCAGGTCAGCGAGTGAATCGCCGTAGTCCACCGGCGCCGCTTGGGGCTCCGCCACCGTCTGCTGACAGGCCGGGGAAGTGGAGGAAATCACATGAAGCGTCTGGAAGGCAAATCCGCCGTCGTCACCGGCGCGGCAAGCGGCATCGGCCGGGCGAGCAGCGTGTTGTTCGCGCAGCATGGCGCCAGCGTCGTGTGTGTGGATCGCTCGCCGGACGTGGAAGCCACCGCCGCTGCCATTCGCAATGCGGGCGGCCGGGCGATCGCGCTCATCAAGGACGCATCGGATGAACACGATGTCGCCGAGATGATGCAGACCGCGGTGAAACAGCATGGCGGGCTGGACGTGTGCTATGCCAATGCGGGCATCGGCGGCGGCGCGCCGGTGTACGACGAGCTGACAGCCGATGACTGGATGGCGATCCTCAAGGTCAATTTGATCGGGCCTTTCCTTGCGGTCAAACACGCGGCGCGCGTCATGATCCCACAGGGTCGCGGCTCGATCATCTGTACGGCATCGGTTGCAGGTTTGCGCTCGGGCGCCGGCGGTCCGCCGTACAGCGCCAGCAAGGCAGGCGTGATCAGCCTGGTGCAAACCAGCGCCAATACGTTCAGCGGATCGGGTGTGCGCGTGAATGCCATTTGCCCGGGGCTCATCGAAACCGGCATGACCAGGCCCATCTTCGAGCGCGCACGCGCGCGCGGCACGGACAGGAAGATCGGCCAGTTGAATCCGCTGCGTCGCTACGGCGTGCCGCAAGAAATCGCGTACGCCGCGCTGTTCCTGGCATCGGACGAAGCGTCGTATGTGAACGGGCAAGCGTTGCCTGTAGACGGCGGCCTGTCGAGCTCGTTGCCGGTGGTGCCGCCGAAGATGTGAGAAGTGGAGCGCTTCGTCCCTAGGTCACAGCGGGGCGGACCTCGCGAGCGAAGCGCTCGTACATGCCGACGAGATCCTCGAGGTCGCGATACCGCGTTTCCAGGACGATGGTCTGGACCCCGAGGGCCCGATAGCGGTGAAGCCGCTCGATGATCTCGTCGGCGGTGCCGTGGAGGTGCTTGCGATCCGGGCCCGCCGGCGTCTCCCGGAATGCCAGGCCGAGTCGAACCGTGATGGCCAGCTCGTCGAAGCTCCGTCCCTGCCGGACGCACTCCGCGCGGAGGCGTTCGAGGTCGAGCGCCAGATCGTCCGGACCGGTACCCGCCACGTGCCATCCGTCTCCCAACGCCGCGACCCGGCGCAGGGCCTGGGCCGTGTGGCCGCCGATCCAGATCGGGATGTCGCCGCGAGTGGGACGGGGAAACATGCCGATCTCGTCGAACGTGAAGAATTCCCCGCGATGCCGGACCTTGCCCTCGCGCCAGCACGCCCGCAGGATTCTGATGGCCTCCTCGGACCATGCGGCCCGCCTGTCAAAGGGAGCGCCGAGCATTTCGATCTCCTCGCGCATCCAGCCGACGCCGACGCCGAGCACGACGCGCCCCCCGGAGAGATGGTCGAGCCCGGAGAGCATCTTGGCGGCCAGGAGTGGGTGGCGATGCGGCAGGACCAGCACGCTGGTGCCCAGCTGTACCCGCTCGGTCGCCGCGGCGACGAACGTCAGGGCCGTGATGGGCTCGATGAGGGGCGCTCCGGCCGGGATGTACAGCCGGCCGTCCTCATTGTAGGGGTACCGGGACGCGATGTTCGTGGGGATCACCACGTGGTCGCTCGCCCACAGGGAGCTGTAGTCGAGAGCTTCCATGCGCCGCGCGAAGGCGAGAAGAGTCTCACGCGTGGCCATGGCGCCAAAGACCGGGAGGTGACAGCCGAAGTTCACGGGCGGAGACGACCGGTATTCCTGAGGCTAGTGGCGGCCGGGGATCGAGCCATCCACGACGACCTCGACCAGCGACGGGCCCGGATGGGCGATGGCGTCCTTCAATGCGCCGGCGAGGTCGTCCGGCCGCTCGACACGTTGGCCCCTCACGCCCATCGACTCGGCCATCTTCGCGAAGTCGACCGTGGGGTCGGTCAGGTCCATCGCGATGAACTCCCGGCCGGCATGCGCCTCGCCAAGCTCGCTGAGGAGGTTGATCTTCAGGATCCGGTAGGCGGCGTTCGCGTAGATGACGAAGGTCACCGGCAGCTTGTGGTGAGCAGCCGTCCAGAGCGCCGTCGTCGAGTACAGGGACGAGCCGTCACCATCGATGCCGATCACCGGCCGGTCCGGGAAGGCCAGCTGCAGGCCGAGGGCTCCGGGCAGGACCGAGCCGATGCCGCCGCCGCCCGCAGCGAAGAAGAGCCCTGGCCGCGCCTTCAGGAACGGCTCGACGCCGACCGCGTCCCGCCGGCAGAAGACCGCGGCCTCCTCCGGAATCGCCGTGCCAAGCTCCTCCATCAGGCGTGATTCCGATATGGGCGTCTGGTCTCGACGCCGCTCATTGTCTTCGAGGATTCGCCGGATCTCGGCCTGGCGGCGCTGGGTCACTTCGTCTGCGCGGAGGCGGGCGGCCCTGGCTTGCTCCGATGTCAGCCGCGCTCGCAGGGCTGAGCCGAGCTCCTCCAGGGTTTCTTTGATTCCGGCGCTTATCGTCAGGTCGGGACGATAGGTCTTGGCCAGCTCCCAGGGATTCGGGTGGATCTGAATGACGCGGGCGCCGGCCGGGACATGGTGCGCCGGCGTCCAGACAATGGGCGCCGCCTCGAGTGCCCCGATCATCAACACGAGGTCGACATCCGGGTTCTCGGCCGGACTGAAGCGGCCGGCGTTGAGCGGGTGATCGAAGGGGCCATTCGTCTCGAGGCCGCTCCTGTGGATCGGGGCTCCCAGCACTTCGGCCAGGGCGCCAAGCCCCGCATGCGCTTCCGAGAGAGTGATGCCGTCACCGGCGAGGATTACCGGTCGGCGGGCCGAGGCGAGCATGCTCGCCGCCGCCTGCAACTCAGCGAGCGGCGGCCGGGTCCGCCAGTTGGTGAAGCTCGTGCGGATGATCGGCGCCTCGGCTGGCAGCTCCATGATGTCCATCGGAATGGAGACGAACACCGGCCCCTGCGGCGGCTCCGCCGCGATCTTCGCCGCCCGGCGCAGGAGGAGTGGCACTTCGTCGGCGTACCTGGCCTCGATTGCCCATTTCGTCACCGGGCGGGCCATGGCGACGAGGTCGGCGCCCAGGGTCGGCTCGGCGAGAAGGCCACGGCTATCGGCGTTGCCGGCGTAGACGACCAGCGGCCGGCAGTGGCGCTTCGCCTTGCTGAGCATGCCGATGCCGTTGCCGAGGCCAGCCGCCGTGTGCAGCTCGATGAAGGCGGGCTTCCGGGTCGCTCGGGCGTAGGCGTCCGCGGCCGAGACCGCGACGCCCTCGTGCAGGCAGAGGATGTACTCCAGCTGGGGATAGTCGAAGAGGGCGTCCATGAAGCCCTGCTCCGTCGTCCCCGGATTGCCGAAGACATACTTCGTGCCGTCGCAGATGAGCTGCTCGAGCAGCGCATGCCTCGCGAGCTTTGCCATTGCCTGTTTCTCCTCATGGGCCGGCGCTCTATGGGCCCGGCCAGCGCCAGCATAGTACTCCCTCGCCGCGGGTCGTGCTGCGCCAGCTCTCCGGTCACGCTCGCGCGACTTCCGCCATCGTTCGCCGGCCGGAGGCCGCCCGGAACATCGTCCGCCTCCTGTCAGAGTATTGGTCGTCGCGGCGCCGGAGCGGCGGCGTTACCATGGCCGTACTCTGGCGATGAGCGCGCGGCGCACCAAGGAAGTGAGGCCTCCATGAAGGTCCATCTCCCGTACGGCGAGACGACGATCGAGGCCGAGCTGCCCGACAACACCCGCCTGCTCTCCAACGTCGAGCAAGCCCGCCTGCCTCCGCTCGCTGACCTGCCCGGCGCCGTGCGCGCGGCCCTGGCCGCGCCACGCGGGCTGCCGCGCATCGGCGAGCTGGTGCGTCCGGGCGCGACGGTGACCATCGCCTTCGACGATCACACCACGGGATCTTTCGGGTCCATTCGTGAGGTGGCGATCCGGGCCGTTCTCGACGAGCTGGATGCGGCGGGCGTGCGCCGCGGGAGCGTGACGCTCATCTGCGCCAATGCGCTGCACCGCATGCTCCGGCCCGGCGAGCTGGCGCGGCTCCTCGGGGCCGGCCTCGTCGCGGAGTTCGGCGATCGGCTCCTCTGCCACGATGCCGAGGACCGCGAGCAGATCGTCGATCTCGGCGTGACGCCGGCCCACGGCCATCCCGTCGAGGTGCATCGCCTCGTGGCCGACTCCGACCTGACCGTGTACATCAACACCAACTACATCCGCGGGTTCACGGGGGGCTGGAAGTCCGTCTGCGTCGGCCTCTCGACGTGGCGGACGATCCGCGTCACCCACACCCCCGACGGCATGTCGATGTCCGTGAACCGCAACCGCATGCACGCCGTGCTCGACGAGATGGGCCATCATCTCGAGGCGCGGCTGGGCAAGCGCATCTTCAAGATCGACACACTCCTCGCCGATCCCCATCACCCGGGCCGGATCTTCGCCGGCGCCGTCGACGAGACGCGGCGCGGAGCGCTCGAGGAGCAGGCCGCGCTCTACCCGCCGCGGCGGGAGGCAAGCCAGGAGCGCGTCGACGTTCTCGTCTACGGCATCCCCGATTCGAGTCCCTACGCCATCTTCGCTTCCGTGAACCCGATCCTGACGCTCGTCTCGTCGGGGCTGGGATATCTCGGCGGCATGATCGAGGCCGTGGGCAAGCCCGGGTGCACGGTGATCATGGCGGCGCCCGCACGCGACGCGTGGGACCGCGTCGCCCATCCCTCGTACCGCGAAGTGTGGGAGCGCATTCTGCCCGAGACGCGCGATCCCTACGAGATCACCGCTCGCTTCGCCGAGGACCTGGCGACGCGCCCCGACTATATCGAGGCGTACCGGCGTCGCTACGCCTTCCACCCCATCCATGGCATCCTCGCGACGCACCCGCTCAAGCGCCTCCGCCACATCGGACACGTGATCGTGGCCGGCTCCCGGGACCCGCACGTGCCGCGGCACCTGGGCTTCGAGGTCGCGTCGAGCGTCGAGGAAGCCGTCGCGCGGGCGCGCACGATCCACGGGCCGGAGTGCGCGATCGCCTGCGTCGAGCAGCCGCCCCTCGTCAAGCCGTAACCACGACGAAATAGCAGAAGAGTCTGAGGGCGTTCACGCTGGTCGACGCGCGATGGACTATAATCGCCCAACGATGAAGATCAGAAGCGTAGGGGCGACCTGGGTCCACGTGCCGATCCCGCTCGAGCGCCAGCACGTGAGCGACTTCGGCCGCATCGCGTCGTTCGACTCGGTCTTGGTGAAGATCGAGACGGACGGCGGCCTCGTGGGCTGGGGCGAGGCCAAGGCCGGTGTCGGCAGCGCGGCCTCGGCGCACGGCCTGGCCGCCATCATCAACCAGGACTACGCGCCGCTGCTCGTCGGGCAGGACCCGCGCGACGTGAGCCGGCTCTGGGACGTGCTCTACAACACGCCGCGCGAGGGCTACGCCATCGAGCGCGGCCACGTGCTGCCGCAGCTGGGGCGGCGCGGCCTCTCCGTGTCGGGGATCGCCGGCGTGGACCTGGCCCTCTGGGACCTCCTCGGCAAGTCGCTCGGCGCGCCCGTCTGGCGTCTGCTCGGCGGCCGCCGCGCCGAGCGGATGCCCGCGTACGCGTCAGGGGGCTGGGCCGACGAGGCGCACATCGGCGAGCAGCTCCTCGGCTACGTCGAGAAGGGCGGGTTCCGCGCGGTCAAGATGCGTGTCGGCGTGATGGACGGCGAGCCGCACCGGTCCGCGGCTCGTGTGCGCGCGGCGCGGCGCGCGCTGGGGCCCGACGTCAAGCTCATGGCCGACGCGCACGGCACGTGGACGGTCGCCGAAGCGAAGGCGTTCTGCCGGATGGTCGAGGACTGCGATCTCCACTGGCTCGAGGAGCCGGTGACGGCCGACGACAAGATCGGGCTCGCCCAGGTGCGCCGCGCCTCCGCGGTACCGATCGCAACCGGCGAGAGCGAGTTCACGCGGCACGACTTCCGCGAGATCGCGGAGCTGCGCGGCGCCGACGTGCTCCAGCCCGACCTCGCGATCGCGGGCGGCATCACGGAGGGCGTGCGCATCGGCGCCGTCGCCTCCGCCTACAACCTGCGGCTGGCGCCGCACCTCTGGTCGGGCGCTCCCGCCTTCGCCGCGGGGGTCGCGCTTGCCGCGAGCCAGAGCGCCGGGTTCATCCTCGAGTACTCGCTCGGCGCCAACCCGCTACTGCACGAGCTGGTGCACGAGACGTTCGAGGTGGTCGGCGGGCAGCTCGAGATCCCGGATCGGCCGGGCCTCGGGATCACGGTGGACGAGGAGTTCGTCCGCCGCCACGCGCGCGCGTGAACCGCGGCTACGCGGGAGCTCATGAGAGGAGAACGGCATGAAGGTCAAGGCGGCGAACGGCTTCGCGCGGATCCTCAAGGCCGAGGGCATTCCCTGGGTGAGCTGCTACCCGACCAACCACGTGAACAACGCGCTCGGGGAAGAGGGCGTGCCGATCCTCATGATGGGCGAGGAGCGGTTCGCGGTGGCCGTGGCCGACGCGTACTCGCGGGTGACCGCCGGCAAGCAGATCGGCGTGTGCACGGTCATGGCCAACCTCAACGCGGCCGGCATCCAGATGGCCTACGGCGCCGTCGGCCAGGCCTGGGAAGACTCCTCCCCGCTCCTCGTCATCGCCGAGGGCGTGGGCCAGGGCGCCAGCCGCCACACCCACTACGACATGGCGGAGGCGTTCAAGTCGGTGACCAAGTGGGTGGGCAAGGTCGACCGCGCCGATCTGGTGCCGGACTATGTCCGCCGGGCCTTCACGCATCTACGCTCGGGACGGCCCGGCCCCGTGCTGCTCGTCATCCCGCGCGACCTCGGCGAGTACGACGACGCCGAGCATCCGTACGCGCCGGTGAAGGGCTGGCGGTCCGGCCCCGACCCGGACGACGTCAAGGCCGCCGTCAAGGTGCTCCTCGCCGCGAAGGATCCGCTCCTCTACGTGGGCGAGGGCGTCTACTACGCCGACGCCGTCCCTGAGCTCCTGACGTTCGCCGAGCTCGCGCAGGTGCCCGTGCTGACGACGCTGAAGGCGAAGGGGACCTTCCCGGAGAACCACCCGCTCTCAGTCGGCGTCCGCGGCTCGCACGCCGAGCACTTCCTCCGCAAGGCGGACGTCCTCTTCTCGATCGGCTCCAGCCTCTTCCCGAACCGCTTCAGCCACGCCATCCCCGACGCCGACAAGAAGACGATCGTCCAGTGCACGGTCGACACCCTCGACATCAACCGGAGCTACGAGACGCGCCATGCCGTCATCGGCGACGCCAAGCTCACGCTCCAGGCGCTCCTCGACGAGCTGGCCAGGCGCGGCGCCCCCAGGAGGCCGGAGCTCGTCGAGGAGATCCGAAGCGCCAAGCAGGCGTTCCTGGCGAAGTTCCGCCCGTTGATGGAGTCGACCGAGACGCCGATGAACCCGTACCGCGTGTTCGGCGACCTCATGAAGGTGCTGGACCCGAAGAGATCGTTCGTCACGGCGGACTCCGGCAACACGCGCGACCAGACGAGCACGGTCTACGAGGCGCAGATTCCGCGCGGTTACCTGGGCTGGGGCAACGTGTCCACGCTCGGCTTCAGCCTGGCCGGGGCGATCGCGGCGAAGCTCGCGTTCCCTGACCGGCAGTGCGTCCACGTCACCGGGGACGCCGGCGTCTGCTACATGATGGGGAACTTCGAGGCGGTGGCGCGCTACAAGATCGGCATCACGACCCTCCACATCAACAACGGCGGTTACTCCGGGTACGGCGAGGGCTTCTGGGGCGCCGGGCACGATCCCTATACCTGGAAGGTGTCCGATCACGCGACGGCGTGCATGGCGTCGATGGCTCGCGCCGTCGGCTTCCACGGCGAGGACGTGACCCAACCGTCCGAGATCATCCCGGCGCTGAAGCGCGCCCTGGACGAGAACGCCAAGGGCAGGCCGGCGTTCCTGGAGTTCATCTGCTCTCACCACCCGGTCCACGGCGGCTGGGTCAGGCCCGCGGCGGGCGGTCACTAGCTGCGCCGCCCGCTCTTGGGTGGGCGGTGGCTGAGTCCGGCGGCTGATGTTCCGGAGCCGTGGCCACGGCCGGAGTCGGGGCAATGCCGCGCGTGACTGGGATTCGGCCGCATGACGTGCCTCCTCAAGCGCCACAGAGTGGACGCGCGTGGAGCTGGTGACTTTGGGGGATCCGGATGCCCGCTGAGCGCGTGCTGATCGTGCTCGCCCGGCCCGGGTGCGGATTCTTCTCGCTCTTCTTTCAGGTCGTGGGGCAGCTCGAGCGGTGCCGTCGAGCCGGCACCGTCCCGGTGGTCTACTTCAACCGCCAGTGCACCTACTGGTGCGAGGCTGGGTACCGGGGAGCGCGGAATGCCTGGGAGTACTACTTCGAACCCGTTTCCGCTCGCCGCATCGCCGATCTGGTCGACGCATCGCCTCGTCAGCTCGAAGCCGCCACGGTCTGGGAGTTCACGCCGCGCGACACGGCGAGCCCTGCCGTCGTCGCTCCGGTGGCCGCCGGCACCATCCAGCTCCCGCCCCACGTCGTGGCCAGCGACCGCTATCCGCAGCGCCTCGTGCCCTACCTGTGGCGCATGTCGACGCGCCGGCGGCGCACGCTCCACAGGGTCATCCGAGAGGGCATCCGGGTTCGGCCGGAAGTCACGAGTCGCGTCGAGAGCTTTTACGAGGCCAATCTGTGCGGCCGGGGTGTGCTCGGTGTCCACATCCGGGGCCGCGAGTCGTCCAACGGGCGCACGGTCTGGGCCAAGGGCGGCTCTCTCCCCCTGGCAGTCTACCTCGCGGAGATCGACCGATATCTGGACGGACATTCGGCCGCATCGATCTTCTGCGCCAGCGATTCGCAGCCGGCCCTCGACGCGCTGGCCGCGCGGTACGGATCCCGGCTCCTTCAGTGCGAGGGCGTGACCCGGCTCGACGCCGACGAGGAGGCCTCCGGACAGGGGTTGCACCTCCTCGACCCCGAGCGCGCCCACAAGGGTCGACTCGGAGAGGATGTCCTGGTCGAGAGCCTGCTGCTGTCGCGATGCGACTATCTCGTCCACGATCCCTCGAACGTCTCGCGGGCCGCGACCCTCTTCAATCCGGACCTGCCGCACATCGACGTGTATCGGAAGTACGGCTATGCATTCCCGGACATCAGGGGCCGGCTGGCCTGGCTGCGGTACGCGATGGCGCGCCGGCTTCGGCCGTGGCTTCGTGGGTACGGGCGCGCCGGCTCGGCATAGAGTTCGGTCGGACACCGAGAGCAGCTTCCCCGGAGCTGGAAGACCCGGACTCCCCATGACCTGCGTGGCGTCGTGCCAGAAAAGAGAGAGTGCCAATGACGGATGGTGATCTCAGCAAGCCCGCAGTTGATGTGCGCGAGGACGAAGGTGTCTGGTGGATCACGGTCGTGTCCCGATTGGTGTGGAAAAGAGAAATGGCGCATTCTTCCGGAAGGATGACCACCCCTTACGGGCCGTCTTGCCGGACGGCCTCCGGAGGAATACGCCATGGGAGAGCATACCAGCACGCG
>Ga0335084_10006975_pt1 | contig 11247 bp, 8 predicted proteins | sample Lox_Sample_44_FD_206721 | JGI IMG/M metagenome (GOLD analysis project Ga0335084, IMG submission 206721) | Soil microbial communities from Loxahatchee National Wildlife Refuge, Florida, United States - Lox_Sample_4.4 | ecosystem: Environmental > Terrestrial > Soil > Wetlands | place: USA: Florida...
GGCGGCCTGCGGCCGCTGTACGGCCCCATCGCGGGCAGCATCTCCGTCGAGCTGGAGGGACAGCCCGTCGCGGTGATCGGCTCCGCGGCGCAGGAAGTGCGGTCCGCCGGGCTCACGGTGGCGCTGTTCGACTCGGCCGAAGGGTACCTGGTGACCGGCTGGTACGACGTCACGCGGCGGCGGGCCATGAGCGGCGACGGCGGCGACCTCGATCGCCTGGTGAGACTCCGGTTCTTCGCGGACCCCACCGGCGGCAGGACCCGCCTGGCGGCGGAATGCGTGCGGCGCATCGCCTACGATCCGAGCGAGCCCGAGCACGACCTGGAGCGGATGGTGCCGGACAGCACGCCGGGGCGCGCGCTGCTCGACAGCATCCTCGCGCATCTCAAGGCCGCCTACCCCGTCGCCGCCGTGAAGCCGGCCACCGGCCAGGCGCCCTGACGCCCGCCCGGCGGCGCGCCGGGACTAGGCGCCGCCCACGAAGCTCTTCACCCAGGTCTCGAACTTGCCGACGTCCACGGCCGCGTCCTTGCACGGCCCCGACGGCAGCCGCATGGTGAGGCCGAGCACCGGGATCTTCGCGGCGACGTCGTGGATGCCGCTGACCATGTCCCGCTCGCACGCCACCGCGACCACCGCGCGTGGCCGCCGCTCGCGGATCGCGCGCCGCGCCAGCTGCCCCCGGGTCGCCACGAACACCGGCACCTCGTAGCGGCCCGCCACCTCCAGGATCCCGTCCAGCGCGTCCTTGGCCAGGCAGCGCGGGACGAGCACCAGCAGCTCGCCCTTGCCGACCTTCCGCCCGCGGCGTGCGGCGAGGCCGTTGAAGGTCTCGACGGCCGCGTGCTCCACCCAGTCGCGCACGCCGAAGCGCCGCGCAACCTGCGACGTCCACCGCATCAGCGGCAGGAACGGGCCGCGCTCGGCGAGCCGCTCCGGCAGCAGCAGCACCGGCCCGTAGAACGACGCGAGCAGCAGGACGAACCACGTCCACGACAGCCCGGTCAGGGCGGCGACGACCAGGAGCACCGCGCGCGGCAGCGGCGTCCACACCGTGGCGAGGCGCGGGCCGAGGAGGTACGCGGCCAGGAAGGCCGCGGCGGCCACGAGCGCGAGGGTGAGGGCCGCGTAGCCGAAGAACCGCCGCGGCGGGCTGGCGAAGTTGCCGCCGGCCGTGAGGGGCTGCCCGTCCCACTCGTCCCACTCGTGACCAAGGCGGCGGTCCACCTCGATCCGGATGAGGTTCGCTCGAGACCCGTTGATCGGCATGAAGGCGCGAGTATCACCGGAGCCAATGTGCTTGTCAAGCTCGCGCCGCGGCCGTTAGCTTGCGCGCGTGCCCGCCCCTCCCGGCTTCCGCGGCGAGTTCCGCACCGACGACGTGGCCCGCGCCCTGTACGCCGAGGGCGCGGGCATTTTCCGCATCATCCCGCAAGCCGTGGCCGTCCCCTCGGGGCTGGACGACCTGGTGGCGCTGGTGCGCTGGGCCGCGGCCGAGCGGCAGGCGCTGATACCGCGCGGCGCCGGGAGCGGGATGCCGGGCGGCAACGTCGGCCCGGGCATCGTCGTGGACCTCTCGCGGGGCTTCCGGCAGCCGCCGGCGATCGACGCGGATCGGAAGACCGCGCGCTGCGGCGCCTCGATCACCTGCCAGGCGCTCAACGCGGCGGCCGCCGGCCACGGCCTCCGGCTGCCGCCCGACCCGTCGAGCGGCGCGTTCTGCACGCTGGGCGGCATGGTGGCCACCAACGCCGCGGGCGCGCACAGCGTCAAGTACGGCGCGATGCGGCGCTGGGTGCGCGCGCTGGAGTTCGTGACGGCCGACGCCGAGACCGGAGCCGCCGACGGACCGGCGCGCGCGCCCCTCGCGCCGGCGGGCGCCGGGACGGCGGCCGAGCGGCGCTTCCTGCGCGAGGTCGCGGCGCGGCTCCGCGAGCGCGCGGCGGACCTCGCCGGGGCCGTCCCGCACACCACCAAGAACTCCGCCGGCTACGCGCTCGACGCGTACGCGGCCAGCGGCCGCACCACCGACCTGCTGACCGGCAGCGAGGGCACGCTGGCCGTCGTGACGGCGGTCGAGGTCGCGCTCGCGCCGCTGCCGGAGGACCGCTCCACCCTGCTGGTGACGCTGCGCTCGCTCGACGACGTCGGGCCCGCCGTCCTCGCGCTGCGGCCCCACGGCCCCTCCGCGATCGAGCTGCTGGACCGCACCTACCTCGACTTCGTGCGCGGCGCCGTCCAGCGCCGGATGCCCGAGCGCACGGAGGCGGTGCTCCTGGTCGAGTTCGAGGGGGACGGGCGGGCGGCCGTGGATGCCGTCCGGGGCCTGGCCGAGACGACCGAGCTCGCCGACGACGTGGCGTCGGTGAGCCGGCTGTGGGAGTTGCGCCACCTCGCGAGCCCGATCCTCGCGTCGCTGCCCAACAACCTCCGCTCCCTGCAGCTGGTGGAGGACGGCTGCGTGCCGGTCGCCGTGCTCGGCCGCTACATCCGCGCGCTGCGGGACGCGGCGGCCGCGTTCGGGTTCGAGATCGTCATCTTCGGCCACGCGGGCGACGGGCATCTCCACGCCAACGTGCTGGCGAACGTCGCGGCGCCCGACTTCGCCGCCCGGCTGTTCGGCTGCCTCGAGGCGGTGACCGGGGCGCAGCTGTCGCTCGGCGGGACGCCGTCCGGCGAGCACGGCGACGGGCGGCTCAGGGCGGGGTTCCTCGCGCCGACGTTCGGCGAGGGCTACGCGGAGCTGTGCCGCCGCACCAAGGACGCCTGGGACCCGGCGGGGATCCTGAACCCGGGCGTGAAGGTGCCCGCGCCGGGCGCGACGCTCGACGCGGCGATGCTCAAGGTGGGCGCCGCCGCGCCGCCGATTCCCGCCGACATCGCCGCGCGGCTGCGCGAGGTGGAGCGCACCGCCGCGTGGGGCGTGTTCCGGCTCTCGCTGGCCCCCGCGCCCACGGCGGCGTGAGCGGATGCACCCTCACCGCTCACCTTCACCTCTCACGTCTCACTTGAACGTCTCCCCTTTCACCTCTCACGTCTCACGCTGACTGTCCCAATGGACCTCCTCCGCTCGCCCCGGGTCACGCTGCTCGCCCGCCCCCAATTCGTGGAGCCCGACCACCTCAGGGTCGGCTGGCGCGGCGAGGCCACCGACGGCGAGCGGCTCGCCGAGTTCGCGGGCCGGCTGTGCTACATGAGCCAGGCCAACCCGGCCCAGCGCTCGTCGGCCGAGTACCTCGAGAACATCAAGAAGCAGGGTCACGGCTCGGTGCTCGAGCACTCCGTCTACGTGCTGCTGATCGAGGGCATCTCCCGCTCCTGCTCGCACGAGCTGGTGCGCCACCGGGCGGGCTTCGGCTACAGCCAGCTCAGCCAGCGCTACGTGGACGAATCGCACGCGGCGTTCGTGGTGCCGCCGGCGATGCTCGGGGACGGGAAGCTGGAGGCGGCGTGGCTGGCGCAGGTGACCGCGGCACAGGCCGCGTACGTGCAGGCGGTCGAGGACCTGATGCGGCGCTACGAGTGGGTGGCGGACAAGGTCCACCGCCGCAAGATGGCGCGCGAGGCGGCGCGGTCGCTGCTGCCGAACGCGACCGAGACCAAGATCGTGGTGAGCGCGAACGTCCGGGCCTGGCGCACGATGCTCGAGCTGCGCTGCGGCGAGGGGGCGGAGCAGGAGATCCGCCGCATGGCGGTGGCGGTCCTGCGGCTGCTGACGGCGGAGGCGCCGCGGCTGTTCGGGGACTTCGAGGTCTACCGGGCGGAGGACGGCGCGGAGGCCGCGCGGGTCACGTACCACAAGGTGTGACCCGCGCGGCCGGCCCGCCGTTCAGCCTTCCTCTTCCTTCTCCTTCTTGGACTTCTGGTACTCCTCGATGACCTTCGCCGCGGCGTCGGGCGGCACCTCGGCGTAGCCCTTGAACTTCTTCCTGAAGGTGCCGCGCCCCTGGGTCAGGGAGTGGAGCTGCGTGGCGTATTTGTAGAGCTCCGCCTCCGGCACCACCGCCTTCAGCCTCAGCAGCTTCTCGTCCGGCTCCGAGCCCAGGATCTGCCCGCGGCGGCTGTTGAGGTCCCCCATCACCGCGCCGAGGTACTCTTCGGGCACCTGGACCTCGAGGTCCGACAGCGGCTCGAGCAGCACCGGCTTGCAGCCGGGCGACACGTTCCGGAACGCCAGGATCCCGGCGAGCTTGAACGACATTTCGTTCGAGTCCACCGTGTGGTAGGACCCGTCGAATAGCTCGACCTTGAAGTCCACCACCGGGCAGCCCGCGAGGATGCCCCGCGCCGCGGCCTCCTGGATCCCGCGGTCCACCGCCGGGATGAACTTGCTGGGGATCGAGCCGCCGACGATCGCGTCCTCGAACAGGTACCCCGCGCCGCGCGGCTGCGGCGCCATCCGGATCCAGCAGTCGCCGAACTGGCCGCGGCCGCCGGTCTGCTTCTTGTGCCGCCCCTGGCCCTCGCCCTTGCCCTTGATCGTCTCGCGGTAGGGGATCTTCGGCTTGGCCTGCGTCGCGTGGACGCCGAACTTCCGCGCCAGCCGGCCCAGCACGACCTCGAGGTGCCGCTCGCCCAGCCCGTAGATCCAGGTCTGCCGCACGTCGGGGTTGTACTCCCACCGGAAGGTCGGGTCCTCCTCGGTGAGCCGCGCCAGCCCGAGGTTGATCTTCTCCTCGTCGCCGCGCTCCTTGGCCTCGATCGCGACGTGGATGATCGGCTCGGGGAACGGGATGCGGGGCAGCACCACCTGGGTCGCCTGGGTGCACAGCGTATCGTTGGTGTGGGTGTCCCGCAGCTTCGCGATGACGCCGATGTCGCCGGCGTGGAGGACGTCCACCTCGAGCTTGTCCTTGCCCTGCGCGACCGAGAGGTGGTTCAGCTTCTCCGGCGCGCTGCGCGCCGCGTTGTAGACTTCCTGCCCGTTCCTCACCGCCCCGGAGTAGATCCGGAACAGCGACACGTCGCCCACGTGCGGCTCGGAGACGGTCTTGAAGACCAGCGCGCTGAACGGGGCGTCGTCGCGCTCGGGGATCTCGAGCTTGTCGGCGCTGCCCCACTTCTCGGCGTGCGCGGGCGGGTTGTCGGACGGCGGCGGCACCAGTTCCACGATCTCCGACAGCAACGCCCGCGCCCCGTAGGTCAGCTCGGCGGCCCCGCACAGCACCGGGAACAGCTCGCGGCGCTTCATCGCCGCCCGCATCGCCGTCACCAGCTCGTCGTGCGAGATCTCCTTGCCCTCGAGGTACCGCTCGACCAGCGCGTCGTCGGTCGACGCCACGGTTTCGATCAGGTCGTTCTCGTACTTCTCGTATTCCGCCTTCAGCTCCCGGGGGATGTCCTGCTCGTCGTACTCGCCGGTCTTGGTGCCCGCCTTGTACACGTGCGCCTTGCGGCTGATCAGGTTGACGATGCCCTTGAAGGCCGCGCCCGCGCCGATGGGGATCTCGACCGGGATGGCCTTGGGGGTGAGGCGCTCGCGGATCTGGCCGTAGACCTTGGCGAAGTCCGCGTGCTCCTTGTCCATCATCGAGACGAAGAAGATCGTCTCGTGCTCGCAGGCGCGGGAATACTCCCACACCTTCTCGGTGCCCGTCTCGACGCCCGCCGAGGCCCCCAGCACGATCAGCGACGCGTCGGCCGCGTACACGCCCGCCAGCGCGTCGCCGGCGAAGTCGAGGTAGCCCGGCGTATCGACGAGGTTGATCTTCACGCCCTCCCACTCGGCGTGGGCCAGGGCGAGGCTGATGCTGTAACCGCGTTCGATCTCGTCGGGGGAGTAGTCGGTGAGGGCGGAGCCTTCCTTGATGCGACCGTGCCGCTTGCTGCTTCCGGCCACGAAGGCGAGGGCGTCGACCAGGCTGGTCTTGCCGCTGCCTCCGTGGCCGACTACGGCCACGTTCCGGACATGGGTGCTCGGGTATTCCTTCATCGCCAGCCCTTCGCGCGAACGGGGCGGGTAACCTATCTCCCGGAAGTCGGCAGTGGCAAGAAGGCCAGTGCTCGGGTCAGTCGCCAGACGGCGAGGAGGAAGTGGTGACCAGACGCGAGCCGCCAGGCGCCAGACCAGTTGCCAGTGCTGATCTTCTGGTCTGCCCTCCGCCGACTGGCAACTGGCGACCACGTCAGTCCCTCGCCGTCTGGCAACTGGACTCTCATCGGTACCCTGCCGCCTGGAGTCTGAAGAGCTCGGCGTAGGTCCCGCCTTTCGCCACCAGCTCCTCGTGCGTTCCCGATTCGATGAGCTGGCCCCCGTCCAGGACCAGGATCCGGTCCGCCATCCGCACCGTCGAGAACCGGTGCGAGATCAGGATCGCCGCCTTGCCGCGGGTCAGCTCGGCGAAGCGCAGGAACACCTCGTACTCGGCACGCGCGTCGAGCGCCGCCGTCGGCTCGTCGAGGATCAGGACCTGGGCCTCGCGCAGGTACGCCCGCGCCAGCGCCACCTTCTGCCATTCGCCGCCCGACAGCTCGATCCCCTCGTCGAACCGCCGGCCCAGCATCTGCTCGTACCGTTTCTCGAATCGCTGCGCCACCTTCGACGCCTGGCTGCGCTCGGCCGCCGCCTCGATGCGCGCGCCGTCCTCGACCACACCGATCTCCCCGACCCCGATGTTCTCCCGCAGCACGAAGGCGTAGCGGACGAAGTCCTGGAAGATGACGCCGATGCTCCGCTGCAGGTCCGCGACGTCGTAGTCCCGCAGGTCCACGCCGTCGAGGAGGATCGCGCCCTCGTCCGGATCGTAGAGCCGCGCCAGCAGCTTGGTGAGCGTCGTCTTCCCGGCGCCGTTCTCCCCCACCAGCGCCAGCCGCTCGCCGGCCGCGAGCCGGAAGCTGAGGTGCCGCACGGCCCACCCGTCGCTGCCGGGATAGCGGAACCCGACGTCGCGAAACTCGAAGCCCAGGCGGATCGGCCGCGGGACGCCCGGCGCGCCGTCGCGCGAGACGATGGACGGCCGCATCTCGAAGAACGTGAACAGGTCCGCGAGGTAGAGGCTCTGCTCGTAGATCTGCGACGTCGACAGCAGGATGCGCTGGATCAGGTCGCGGCTCTGCTGGAACGAGCCGGCGAGGAAGGTCAAGACGCCGATGGTGAACAGGCCGGCCGGCGAGCGGTAGCCGATCACCGTCAGGTAGACGATGACGCCGTACGCTCCGTAGTACCCCACCGTCCCGACGGCCGTGAGCAGCGTGCTCACCGAGCCGTGCCGGATCGACAGCGTGCGGTTGGCCTCGTAGAAGGCGTCCGCCAGCCTCGCGTACCGGTCCGTCAGCCACCGCGACAGCCCGAACAGCTTGATCTCCTTCGCCGTCTCGTCGCTGGCGGCGGTGAAGCGCAGGTAGTCGAGCTGCCGGCGCTCGGGCGTCCAGCGGAACAGCAGCGAGTAGCCCAGCGCCGCGAAGTGCGTCTCGCCGAGGAACGACGGCACCACCGCCACCGCGAGGAGCAGCAGCAGCCACGGGACGTAGAACACCAGCGTGGCGGCCAGGCTCGCCAGGGTGATCAGGTCCTGCACCGACGACAGCAGCAGGGCGATCAACCCGATGCGGCCGACGGTCTGGCGGCGTGCCCGCTCCAGGTGATCGTAGAACTCGGGGTCCTCGAAATGGCGGAGGTCGAGCGTCGCCGCGTGCTCCATCAGCCGCACGCTGATGCGGTTGCTGAACAGGTCCCCGAGCAGGCTCTCGACCAGCGTGCCTGCGCGGGCGAGCGCGTCGCCGGCGATCGCGATGCCGAGCCCGGTCACCAGCAGCCGGGTCAGGGCCTCCCAGCCCACGACGCCGCCCGTCGCGTGCGCGCGCATCGCCGCCACGACGCCGTCGATGATCAGCTTGCCGATCCACAGCACCGCGAGCGGCACGAACGCCCGCAGCACCCGCAACCCCACGATGGCGATCGTGTAGCCCCGGTGCGTCTCCCACACCATCGCGAGCAGGGGCCGCACGTTGCGCAGCGCCTCGAGGCGCTGGCGCCAGGTCGGGCGCTCCGCGGGACCCCGGGGGTCGCGCCGGCGGCGCGGGATCTGGAGCACGGGTGGCTGGCCGGTCATCGGGTGCGGAGGGTTAACCGGTCCGCGCGCGCGCCGTCAACCACCGGCCCGCACCGCCGGCCCGGGACCCCGGCGTAGCGCAGCGGCGCCGGGCGCCGCATGTTCCGCCCCATGAACTGGACGGACGAGCTGGCGGTGGTGACCGGCGCGTCGCGCGGCATCGGCAAGGCGCTCGCCCACGGGCTGGTGGACCGGGGCGCCGCCGTGGCCCTGTGCGCCCGCGACGGCATCGCCATCGAGCGCCTGGCGTCCGACCTGCGCGCCGGCGGCGGCCGGGCGTTCGGCGCGCCGTGCGATGTCCGCGACGAGGCCCAGGTCGCCGAGTTCGCCGACCGCGTCCAGCGGGAGATGGGCTCCCCCACCATCGTCGTCAACAACGCCGGCATCGCGCGCTTCGCGCCCGTGACCGAGATGCCGGTCGAGCAGTGGGACGAGGTGATGGCGACCAACCTGCGCGGCATGTTCCTGGTGACGCGGGCGTTCCTCCCGGCGATGCTGGCGCACGGGCACGGGGCCGTGGTGAACATCGCCTCGCTGGCCGGCCGTAACGCGCTCGCGAACGGCGCGGCGTACTCCGCCTCCAAGCACGGCGTGCTCGGCTTCTCGAAGTCGCTGCTGATGGAGGTGCGCAAGCGCGACGTGCGCGTGATCGCGGTCTGCCCCGGCTCGGTCGACACCAGCTTCGGCGACGGGATGTCGCCGAACCGGCCGAGCCGGGACCGGATCCTGACCGCGCCGGACGTCGCCGCCGTGGTGCTCGAGACCCTCGCGCTCGACGAGCGCGCCACGGTCTCCGAGCTGGACATCCGCCCGACCAACCCCTGAGCGCCGCCGGGCCCGCTGCTCGCGGGCCCGGGTCGCGCCTCTACCGCCCGCCCTCCGCCGGCGCCGGGCCGGCCGGCACCTCGAACAGCCGCTGCATGTCCTCGAAGGGGACCGCCCACTCCCGCGCCAGCTCGAGGGTCCCCCGCTCGCGCAGCTCCTGCGCCGCGCGGCGCGCCAGGCCGAAGGCCGCCCGGGCGATCCCCGACCCGATGCTGACGCGCCGGACCCCGAGCGCCCACAGCTCGCCGACCGACGGGGAGCCGGGCACGATGAGGATGTTGACCGGGCCCCGGATACCCCGCGCCAGCGCACCGATCGTCTCCGTGTCCCGCACGAAGGGGACGAACACCGAGTCCGCACCGGCATCCAGGTAGGCATTGCCGCGGCCGATGGCATCGGCCACGAGGTGCGGCGACGGCGCGGCGCCGTGGAACACGTCGGTCCGGGCGTTGATCACGACCGGCACGCCCAGCTTGCCCGCCGTCGTGCGCGCCGCCCGCACCCGCGCGACCTGCGCCGGGAGCCCGAGCAGCTCCCCGGCGCGGGCATCCTCGAGGTTGAAGCCGACCGCGCCGGCGGCCACGAGCTCTCGCACCGTCCGGGCGACCGCCTTGGCGTCGGGGCCGTAGCCGGCCTCGAGGTCCGCCGTGACCGGCACCGACACGGCCGCCGCGATCCGTCGCACCGCCTCGAGCATCCGGCGGCGCCCGATGACTTCGCCGTCCGGGAAGCCTCCGGCGTAGGCCACGCCGGCGCTGGACGTGGCGATGGCCCGGTAGCCGATCGCCTCGACCAGCCGCGCGCTCGCCGCGTCCCAGACGTTCGCCAGCACCAGCGGCCGGTCGCCGTGGTGCAGCGCGCGGAGCGTCTCGGCCTTGACCCGCAGGGGCTCGATCCCCTCGCGCAGCGACTCGACCTTCCGGCGCGGCCCCGGGCGCGACCTCGAGGCGGCTTTCAGCGCGGCACGCCCACGGAAACGGCGAGGCGGTAGACCACCAGCGTCGTGGGACTCCGCGTGGGCTTCAGGTACACGCCGGAGATGTAGCCCACGGGGATGTTGCCCTCGCGCACCCAGCGCGTGGGCCCGGTCCCCAGATAGCGCGCCGAGAGATCGAGCCAGACGCTCGTGCGCCCGCCGCCCAGATCGAGTCCCACCCCGCCGCCGCCCGCGTACGCCAGGGTCAGATCGCTGAAGGCCGTGGCCCCGCTGAAGCGGGCGTCCGTCCCGATGCCGCTCACGGCGCCGGTGTTGGTCGAGGCGGCGAACCCCGCCCCTGCGCCCGCCGAGACCCGCACCCGCCCGAGCGGCAGCCGCACCTCCGGGCCCGCAGTCGCCGCGAACACCTGGCTCCCGCTGGTGATGAAGACCGGCAGCGCCGCGCGATACGGCCGCGCGGCGGTGGCCGGCACGAACCGCACGTAGTCGGCGTCGATCCGGAGCCGCGCCATCCGTTGGGCCGGGCCGAACGCGACGAAGCCGCCGGCGCCCCAGGCGCCGCCCACGTACGGGCTCAGGGAACCGGTCGCGCGACCGTACACGGGTCCGGCGCCGACCATCACTCGAGGTTCCTGGGCGGAGACCGCGCGCGCGAGCGGCGCGGCGAGTGCGAGGCCGAGGATGCCGCGGCCGACGGCGAGCTTGAGCGTCACGGCTGCCCTCCGATGGCGGTGGGTGTGCCCCGAAGGTGTGGTGACGAGGTTGCGCCGGCGTTCCAGGCGGGTGACGCCGCCATGACGGTCACATGACAGGACGACATCAGAGGCGCCGGGCGGATTCGAACCGCCGTATAGAGGTTTTGCAGACCTCTGCCTTACCACTTGGCTACGGCGCCGTGGGGTGGAAAGTTCGCCGTCCCGGTGGCGTTTCTCAACCCGAGCGACGCTCAGGCCGGCGGCCACCGCCTAGCCCCGGATCTCCTTCGGCACGAGCAGGGTCTCGATCCCCTCGTACACCGCGATCAGGTGCCTGACGTTGGACACGAAATCGATCCTGGACACGTCGATCGCCAGCACCGGCCCCGAGTACCAGGCGCTGGAGCGCAGGTTGGCGACCAGCGCCTCGTAGCGCGGGTTGAGCGCCCGCACCAGCCGCATCAACCCCTCGGGGATCGCGTCGGCGCCCGTCTTCTCCTCGTCGCGCCGCCGCTCCCGGATGTTGCGCAGCAGGTAGTCCACCGGGCTCTGCAGGAGGATCAGGAGGCCGGGCTGCACCAGCGGCCGGAATTCCGCCTCGAGCCGCGCGTCGATCACCGCCAGCGAGTCCGCCGTGAGATACGGGACGTCCATGTCGCGGTGCAGCACCTCGCAGAACGCGTAGCGGTCGGCCAGCGGCGAGCCGTCGATGCAGGTCGACGCCGAGAGGTGCGGCACG
>Ga0335084_10006976_pt1 | contig 11246 bp, 11 predicted proteins | sample Lox_Sample_44_FD_206721 | JGI IMG/M metagenome (GOLD analysis project Ga0335084, IMG submission 206721) | Soil microbial communities from Loxahatchee National Wildlife Refuge, Florida, United States - Lox_Sample_4.4 | ecosystem: Environmental > Terrestrial > Soil > Wetlands | place: USA...
GAGCGGTCCCCGGCCGGCCTCGTCGACGCCGCAGATCAGCCGGGTCGCAACCACGGGAGAAGCGCCTCGCTCGCCCGCGCGGCCGTATCCTTGCGCAGGAGCAGGCGCATCCGATCCAGGCGTTCGGGAAGCTTGCGCCCGACCACCGGGTCGTTCAGCGAATTCAGCACCGCCTGGGCCAGGTTCTCGGGCGTCGCGTCGCCCTGCAGGATCTCGGGCACCACGAATTCTCCGGCGATGATGTTCGGCAGACCCGCATAGGGAACGGTGGCCATCCTCCTCATCATCCAGGCGGTAAGGCCGGCCATCTTGTAGGTGATGACCATGGGTTTGCGGGCGAGCGCCGTCTCCAGCGTCGCGGTTCCGCTCGCGACCAGCGCAACGTCGCACGCGGCAAGGGCCTCGCGCGCATGCCCGAACAGCACGGTTACCGGCAGCTCGGACGCGCCTGCGGTGTAGATCGCCTCCGCGAAGACGGCGCGCGTTTCGCGGCTGATCAGCGGCACGAGAAAATGCACGGCCGGCTGGCGCGCCGCAATCAGCAATGCCGTCTGCACGAAGCATAGCGCCATGTAGCGGAGCTCGGATTGCCGGCTGCCCGGGAGCAGTGCGATGATCTTGCGCGCCGCGGGGAGCTTCAGCTGCTCGCGCGCTTCCGCGGTCCCGTCGTCGTCGGAGGTCAGGTCGGCGAGCGGGTGACCGACGTAGTCGACCGGGACGCCGGCGTCGCGGTAGAGCGGTTCTTCGAAGGGAAACAGCACCAGCATCTTGTCCACCGAAGCCGCAATCGACGACATGCGCCCGCCCCGCCAGCCCCACAGGGAGGGGCTCACATAGTGCACTGTGGGAATGCCCGAGCGCTTCAGCTTGCGCTCGAGGGACAGGTTGAAATCCGGCGCATCGACGCCGATGAAGAGCCGGGGCCTCACCTCGATCAGCCGCCGCTGGAGCCTGCGGCGAATCGCGAGGATCTCGAGAAAATGCCGGAGGACCTCGACGTAGCCGCGCACGGCGAGCTTCTCCATCGGGAACCATGATTCGAAGCCCTGCGCTTCCATCTTCGGCCCGCCGATGCCGGCGAAGCGCAGGCGCGGGGCGCGCTCGCGCAGCGCGGCTATCAGGTGGGCGCCGAGGAAGTCCCCCGAGGCCTCCCCTGCCACCATGCCTACGAGGATGGAATCGGCTTCCACCGCGGTCAACGCACGATACCCCGCCGTGAGCGTTCGAGAAAATCCGCAAGGATCTTCAGTGCCGGAACCTTCTCCGCTTGCGCTGCAATTGCGCTTCGCGCCTCCTCCAGCGTGAGCCCGGAGCGGTAGAGGGTCTTGTAGGCGCGCCTGATCTCGGTGATCTGGTCCTCGCTGAAGCCGCGTCGCTTCAATCCCTCCGCGTTGATCCCGAACGCCTTGGCATTGTTGCCGGCGGCCATGACGTAAGGGGGCAGATCCTGGAGCAGCAGGGTGGCGCCACCGGTCATGGAGTGCGCTCCGATCATGACGAACTGGTGCACGCCCGTGAAGCCGCCGAGCACGGCGTAGTCCCCGACGTGGACGTGGCCGGCGATCGAGGCGGCATTGGCGAAGGTCGTGTGATTCCCCACCTGGCAGTCGTGGGCGACATGCACGTAGGCCATGATCCAGTTGTCGTTGCCGATGCGCGTGACCGTGGCGTCCTGGGCGGTGCCGCAGTTGAAAGTGCAGTACTCGCGAATGGTGTTGCGGTCGCCTATCTCCAGCCCGGTAGGCTCGCCGCCGTATTTCTTGTCCTGGGGCGTACCGCCGAGGGCGCTGAACGCGTAGATGCGGTTGTGTGCTCCGATGCGGGTTCTCCCCTCGATCAGGACATGCGGGCCGATCGTGGTCCCCTCGCCGATCTCGACGTGCTCCCCGACGATGCAGTACGGCCCGACCGACACGCCTGCGGCGAGCTTCGCCCCCGCGTGAACGATCGCGCTCGGGTGGATCATGCCGGCCGAAGCGTGCACAGCAGCGTTGCCTCGGCCGCGAGCGCGTCCCCGACTCGGGCTTCCGCCGAGAATTTCATCAGCTCCCGGCCGATGCGATCGGCGCTGACCTGGAGCAAGAGCTGGTCGCCGGGAACCACCGGACGCTTGAATCGCGCATCGTCGATCCCGACGAGGTAGTAGATCGACTTCTCGTCGGATTTCTTTTCGGCGGTGCGGAAGGCCAGCACCGCCGCGGCCTGGGCGAGCGCCTCCACCACCAGCACGCCCGGCATCACGGGGAGGCGCGGAAAGTGCCCGATGAAAAAGGGTTCGTTGATGGTGACGTTCTTGAGCGCGAGGATGCGCTTGCCCGGCTCGCACTCCAGGACCCGGTCCACCAGCAGCATGGGATAGCGATGCGGCAGCGTTTCCAGGATCGCGCGGATGTCCATCGTTCTCTACCTCTTCTTCCTTCTTGTCGCCGGCTTGGACCGTGCTTCCAGCTCACGGACCCGCATCGACAGCCTCTCCAGGCTTCGCAGGTGTGCAAGCGTTCTTGCCCAATCCCGGCCGGACTCGGCGGGCAGCACGGCAGTATACGTGCCCGCGCCTTTGATCGACTTCGTGACGAACGTGGTCGCAGTGATCGTGACGTGGTCGGCGATCTCGATGTGGCCCATGATGCGCGCAGCGCCGCCGATGGCGCAGTGCTTGCCGATACGGGTGCTGCCCGCCACGCCCGCACAGGCAGCCATGGCCGTGTGCGCGCCGACGCGAACGTTGTGGCCGATCTGGATCTGGTTGTCGAGTTTGACCCCGTCCTCGATCACGGTGTCGTCCAGCGCGCCGCGGTCGATGGTGGTGTTCGCGCCGATCTCGACGTCGTCGCCTATGACGACGCGCCCGGTCTGCGGAATCTTGATCCAGCGCCCTGCCTGCGGCGCCAGGCCGAAACCGTCGGCGCCGATCACGGCTCCGGCGTGAATCAGCACGCGCTTGCCGATCGCGCAGCGCGGGTAGATCGTGACCGAGGGACCCAGGCGACCGTCCTCCCCGATCTGCGCGTCCTCCCCGATGGTGCAGCCGGGGCCGACCACCACACGCTCTCCCAGCCGCGCTCCCCGGCCTACATGGCAGAAAGGTCCCACGGTGACCGATGGCGGAACCACGGCACCGGCCTCGACGACCGCTTGGGGATGGATTCCCGGGGCAGGCCGCTCTTCCGGACTGAGCAACTGCGCCGCGAGGGCGTAGTAGAGGTAGGGGTCATCGCACAGGATTCTCGGCAGCTTCGTCGCCCCTTTCTGCCCCTTCGAAAGGATCACGGCCGAAGCGCGCGTATCGCGCAGTTGCGGCAGGTACTTCGCGGCGGAGACGAAGGACAGGTCCCCCGCCTGCGCGCTCTCGAGCGTGGCGATCCGCCGGATCTCGACGTCGGAGGCGCCGACCAGGTCACCGCCCAGCTGCGCCACGATTTCACCGAGCCGACGGATGCGGGGGTTGGATTGCGTCACGGGTGATCTGCGTTTGAATCGCAGCCGCGGCCCGCGGACTACTTGCCGCCCGGGCGTGGCTCGCTCAGGACCTTGATGACCTTGTCGGTGATGTCGATGCGACTGCTCGCCCACACTACTTGGTCGTTCTGAAGAACCAAGTCGAGCTTCTCGGCCTCGGCGACCTGCCTGACGGCCCGGTTGGCGCGCTCGATGACACGCTCGAACTCCTTCTTGCGTTCCTGGGCCAGCTCTTCGTTGAAATCCCTCTGCCTGCGCTGGAACTCCCGGTTGGCGTCGCCGAACTCGCGCTCGCGCTTCTGGCGTTCGGACTCCGGCATGGTCACGGCGTTCCTCTCCAGGTTTTCCTGCATCTTCTTCAATTGCTCCGCCTGCTTGGAGAGATCCTGGGCGCGCTGGGAGAAATCCTGCTCCAGCTTCTTTTGCGCCTGCTGGGCGGGCGGCGCCTCGCGGAGTATCCGTTCCAGGCTGACGAAACCGATGCTCGTCTGGCCGAGCGCCGGACCAGCAGTCACCAAGAGCCCCATGAGGATGCTGCCCGCACGCGCGAGCGGCTTCGACTTTGCCGTCAGTCCTGACATGGGACAGGATTATACCGGGGCGTCAGAATACGTTGCCAAGCGTGAACTGGAAAACCTGCAGCGAGTCTCCGGGCCTCTCGTTCAGCGGCCTCGCGATGCTGAATTTCAAGGGTCCCACAGGCGAGTTCCAGGCGAAGCTTATGCCCCATGCTGCTCGCATCTGCGACAGCTCCACCTTCTCGTTCGCCCCGTACACCTGCCCTGCGTCAACGAAGACTCCGAGCCGCATCGAGCGATCGAGCGCGCTCCCGGGTACCGGGAACAGGATCTCGCTGGTGGCGTTGAGCTTGCGGTTCCCTCCCAGGAAGACCCCGTCCAGGTCGCGCGGTCCCAGCGATGCGGTGCGGTATCCGCGCACGCTGCCGATGCCGCCCGAGTAGTAGTTCTTGAAGAACGGCAATGGCTTGCTCCCGAAGCCGTCGGCGGTGTCCGCCTCCCCGGTGAGCACGAGCGTGACAAGGCGCGAGGCCGGGTAGAAATACTGGTGCGAGTAGGTCGCCTTCCAGTACTCGAGATCCCCCGGCGGCAGTCCCAGCTCCAGGTTGGCGCGCTGCAGGTGACCTCGAGTCGGCCATATCGCGCTGTCCCGCGTATCGCGCACCCAGCCAGACGTATCGATCAGCGTCGAGTATCGGCTGCCGAACTGGTTTTCAAAACCGAGATAGCGCTGCGGGCTGTTGTCCTCGAGAGCCAGCTTGACATACTCGACCCCGAGACCGAAGAACAGGGTGTCGAATTCGGTGAAAGGCACGCCGAAACGCACCGCCGTTCCGACCGTGCTCGTTCTGTAGTTTCCGACTCCCAGCGAGGCAGAATTGACGTCGCGGCGGTAGAAGTCGAAGCCGCGGCTGACTCCGTCAACCGTGTAGTAGGGGTCGGTGAACGAAAACGAGGCAACCTTGTTGACTGTTCCGGACGCGATCTGGAAGCCCAGGGTATTGCCCGTGCCGAAGAAGTTCGCCTGCTGTACCGAGGCCTGAAGGATCAGGCGGTCCACGCTCGAGAAGCCCACCCCGACCAGGAACGCCCCGGTCGGCTTCTCCTTCACCCGCACGTTGACGTCGACCTGGTCGGTCGTGCCCTGCACCGCGGGGGTCTCGACCTCGACTTCGCTGAAGTAGCCGGTCTTGTCAATGCGCTGCTTGGAGAGCTGGAGCTTCTGGCTGTCGAAGAAGCTTCCCTCGAGCTGCCGCATCTCGCGCCGAACCACCTCGTCGCGGGTGCGGGTGTTGCCCGTGACGTTGATCCGCCGGACGTATACGCGCCGCCCGGGATCGACCAGGAAAGTGAACTTGACCGTGCGCTTCTCCTTGTCGATTTCCGGGGTCGCGTTGACGTTCGCGAAGGCGTAGCCGTCCCTGCCCAGCCGCTCGGTGATCGCCTTGCTCGAGTCGGTGAGCTTCTCCCGGGAGAAAGTCTCCCCGGGCTTGATCGTAACCAGGGGACGCAGCTCGCTCTCGGGAACGAGCAGGTCTCCGCCGAACTTCACCTCGGTCACCTGGTACTTCTCGCCCTCCGTGATGTTGACGGTGATGTAGATGTCGCGGCGATCGGGCGTGATGGAGACTTGCGTCGAATCGATGCTGAATTCCATGTAGCCGCTGTTCAGATAGTACGAGCGCAGCGTTTCGAGATCGCCCTGCAGCTTCTGCCGGGAGTACTGGTCGTTCTTGGAAAACGCCGTGAACAGGCCGCCAGTCGTGCGCAGCTGCATCACCCCGAGCAAGTCGTCCTCGGAGAACGCCTTGTTGCCTACGATGTTGATCCGCCTGATCTTCGCCGCCTCTCCTTCGATGACGTTGAAATTGATCGCGACGCGGTTGCGCTCGAGCGGCGTGACCGTCGTCGTGACCTCCACGCCGTACAGGGCCCGAGTGAGGTACTGGCGCTTGAGCTCCTGTTCCGCCTGGTCGAGAAGAGCGCGGTCAAAGATGCGGCCTTCTTGGAATCCGACGTCCCGCAATCCCTGCTTGACCTTGTCCTTCTCGAACTCCTTCATCCCGGCGAAGTCGATGGACGCGATGGCCGGCCGCTCCTCGAGATTGACGATCAGCACGTTGCCCTGCACCTCGAGGCGCACGTCCCGGAAGAAGCCCGTGCCGAACAGGGCGCGGATCGCCGCCGACGCCTTTTCGTCGGTCATCCTGTCGCCGACTTTGATCGGCAGATAGCTGAATACCGTTCCGGGCTCGATACGCTGGATCCCTTCGACGCGGATATCCTTCACCACGAAGGGTTCGAACGCCCACGCCGACTCGGCGAGCAAGAGCAGGAAGATCGCCGCCCGCAACGCGTTTTTCACCTAGGAAGGATTACCCCGTCAACAGACGGTTGAAGTCGTTATAGATCGCGAACGCCATCAGAAACAGAAGCACCGTGAGTCCCACGCGTTGCCCCAGTTCCATCACGCGCTCGGAAACCGGGCTGCCCTTGAAAATCTCGACGACATAATACAATAAGTGTCCGCCGTCCAATAACGGTATCGGCAGCAGATTGAGCACGCCCAGGCTGATGCTGATCAGCGCGAGAAAGGCGATGTAAGCGCCGATTCCGAGCTGCGCGGACTGGCCTGCGTAATCGGCGATCGTGACCGGGCCGCTCAGATTTCTCCACGACACCTGGCCGATCACCATCTTGCCGAGCATCTTCAGGCTGAATGCCGAGGTCTCCCAGGTTCGCTCCAGCGCCATGCCGAATGCGGCGACCGGGCCGTAGCGAACGAGCGTCACGAGGTTCTTCATCGATTCGGGGTCGATCTTCGGAGCGGCACCGATGCGGCCGATGTTCCGTCCGTTCTCCTGGAACGTTTCAGGCCGCAAGCCGAGTTCGATCTTTTCCCCTCTGCGCTCGACGACGAACCGGACGAGCTCGGCGGGCCGGCTCCTGACGACCCTCACGACATCGGCCCAAACGCCGATCTCCTCGCCGTCGATGGTGAGAATGCGGTCACCCACGCGCATGCCTCCCCGGTCGGCGATGCCTCCGCTCACCAGGTTGCCGACCACGGGCGCCACGTCGGGGCGGTCGAGCCTGAGTCCCAGACGGGCGAGCGGATCGCTTTCGAAGCCCTCCAGGTCGAACGCGGACAGATCCAGCGTGCGCCATGCGAGCCGCTGCCCGGAGTCCACCACTTCGAGCCGCGCCGACTGCTTCTCGACAGCGAGCTGCAGCAGCCGCCAGCGAACCTGCTGCCAGCTGGCCATCGCTTCGCCGTTTATCTTCAGTATGATTTCGCCTCTGACAAGCCCGGCCGCCTCCGCGGCAGATCCGGGCTCAGGAGCTCCGGCGATGGGCTTGGCTTCCTGCACGCCCCCCACGAAAAGGACCCAATAGAATGCGATTGCGAGGAGGAAATTCGCCACCGGCCCGGCGGCGACGATGGCGATGCGCCGCCACACGCCCTGGCGGTTGAATGCCCGGTGCGCCTCCTCCGCCGCGACCGGTCCTTCGTGCTCGTCGAGCATCTTCACGTAGCCGCCGAGCGGCAGCGCGGCGATCACCCATTCCGTTTGGTCTGGGCCGCGCCGGAACCTCCACAGGGCTCTGCCGAATCCGATCGAGAAGCGCAGCACCTTGACGCCGAACAAGCGCGCGACAAGGTAGTGGCCGAGCTCATGGAATACGATGAGCACGCCCAGCGCGACGACGAAAGCTGCGATGGTGACGGCGATGTTCATGCGGCGTTGGAATCGAACCGGGCGACGAGCTGGCTTGCCTTGGTGCGCGCCGCCGCATCCGCGGCGAGCATCTCCTCCAGTGTGCGCGCCGGCCCCGCACCGGAGGCATTCAGCGTGTCCTCGATCACCGTGGTGATCTGGAGGAACGGCAGTCTTCCTTCGAGGAACGCGGCGACTGCGACCTCGTTGGCGGCGTTGAGCGTGGCCGGCGCGGCCCCCCCGCTCTTGAGAGCTGAATAGGCGAGGCCGAGTGCGGGGAACCGCTCGAAATCCGGGCGCTCGAAGCCTAGCGAGCCGATGCGGAACAGATCGAGCGAGGGCACTCCCGCATCGATGCGTTCAGGATAGGCAAGCGCCTGGGCGATCGGCGTGCGCATGTCCGGGTGCCCCAATTGCGCGATCACCGAGCCGTCCGCGTACTCGACCATCGAGTGCACCACGCTTTGCGGATGCACGACAACCTGGATTTGCTCGGGCTTGGCGCCGAAAAGCCAGTGGGCCTCGATGATTTCCAGCCCCTTGTTCATCATGGTTGCCGAATCCACGGAGATCTTGCGTCCCATCACCCAGTTCGGGTGGGCGCACGCCTCCTCGGGCGTCACGCGGTGCAGCTCCTTGCGTGCCCGGGCGCGGAACGGGCCGCCAGAGCCGGTAAGGAGAATCCGGCGGATGCCCTTTGCCGCCAGTTCACCCCCCGCGAACGCCGGCAGGCACTGGAAGATCGCGTTGTGCTCGCTGTCGATCGGCAGGAGCGTCGCACCGTTCGCGCGCACGGTTTCCATGAACACCGGACCCGCCACCACCAGCGCCTCCTTGTTCGCCAGGAGCAGCTTCTTGCCCGCTCTCGCCGCCGCCAGGGTGGCGCGCAGCCCGGCCGCTCCGACGATCGCCGCCATGACACAGTCCGCATCGTGCAGGGAGGCGATTTCCACCAAACCCTCCTCCCCTGCGAGAACCTTGCAGCCTACTCCGGCGCTCGCCAAACGCTCGCGCAGACGCGACCACTGGGAGACGTCCGCGACACAGGCGTAGTCTGGGCGGTGACGCCGGCACAATTCGGCCAACTCGTCGACCTGACGGTGCGCGGTCAATGCCACCACGCGAAAGCGGGTTGGATGCCGGGCGATCACGTCCAGCGTACTCGCCCCGATCGACCCGGTCGCACCGAGTATGGCGATGTTCTGCATCTTGCTCATCTGATGAAAGCCAGTACCGCGAGCGGCAGCATCGCCACGGGCGCGTCGATGCGATCCAGAAGACCGCCATGCCCGGGAAGGAGCGTGCCGCTGTCCTTCACTCCCGCCTGGCGTTTTATCAGAGATTCGAACAGATCGCCAATGATTCCTACCACGGCCAAGGCCAGGAGGATCACGAGCAGTCCCGCCGGCGCCACGCCTGCCCATCGGGTATCGGGCGCGCCCAGCCAGGCCCATGCGAGACCGTATAGCCCGACTGCGCCCAGGGCCCCGGCGACCCCTTCCCAGGTTTTCCCCGGACTGATGGAGGGAGCGAGCTTGCGCCTGCCGAATCGCCGGCCGACGAAGTAGGCGGCCGAATCCGAAATCCACACCGTACCCAGGACGGCGAGCAGCAGGACCGGGTGATTCTCGCGCAGATCGACCAGCGCAGCGCAAGCCGGCAGCAGTACGAGTCCGCCGACCGCGAGCAGCGCGGCCCGGCTGTGACCGTGGTGGCTACGCCACATCCACAGCGGCGCAACGAAGATCCAGAAAGAAGCGGAGGCGCCGTAGACCCAAACCGGTCCGTACAGACCGTTCGCCCCGAGGCCCTGAAAATACAGCGGCGACATGAAGAGGAGAAACAGGAGGGCGGTGTAGATCGAACGGCCGACGGGTCCGAGCGCGGCCAGGTTCGCCCACTCCCGGGCCGCGATCCCGAGCAACACCGCGCAAAACACGATCCAGCCCAACCGCGGAAGAAAAAATAGCGCAGAACCGAACACGGCGAGCAGAACGGCAGCGGTCAGCACGCGCGTCTTGAGCATGGAAGCCCGCGCGATCCTGCCCGTCAGGCAGGGAGCGCTACGCGATCCTCCGGCGGCCGCCGCTTTCCCGCTTGGACTTCTCCAGCTGTTCGCTGGTGCGCCCGAAGCGGCGCTCGCGCTGCTGGTACCAGGCGATCGCCGCGTCGAGCTGCTCGGCGTCGAAATCCGGCCACAGCGTGGGCGTGAAATACAGCTCGGTGTACGCGAGCTGCCAGAGCAGGAAATTGCTGATGCGTTGCTCCCCTCCGGTGCGGATGAACAGATCGGGCTCGGGCGCGTAGTTGAGCGCGAGATGTGGTGCGAGCTGCTCCTCCGTGTAGCCCTCGGCGGGAATCGGCTGGGTCCGCACCAGTTTTCCGAGAGCCTGCATCAGGTCCCAGCGACCGCCGTAGTTGGCGGCAATGGTGAGGGTGAGCCCCGTGTTGCGCGCGGTCAATTCCTCGGCGCGCCGCGCGAGCTCTACAACGCGGGCACCGAACGGGGCAATATCGCCGATCACCTTGAGGCGCACCCGGTTCCGGTGCAGGCGCTCGGCCTCCTGCTCGAGCGCCACCATGAACAGCTGGCGCAGGGTCGATACCTCTTCCGCAGGGCGGCGCCAATTCTCCGAGCTGAAGGCAAACAGGGTGAGGTATCCGATGCCGCGTTCGGCGCAGCACTGGGTGATCCGGCGCACCGTCTCCACGCCCTGCTTGTGGCCCGCGACACGGGGCAGGTATTTCTTCTTCGCCCAGCGTCCGTTGCCGTCCATGATCAGGGCGATATGCCTGGGCATGCTGTCGGGCGACGGAATCTCGCGAGTGGAACTGCTGAAGGATGTCATATCCGGGGCGTGTCTCCGTGGAATCAAACGGCGGTCAGTTCCGCTTCTTTGGCGGCGATCATCTTGTCGATATCGGCGATATGCCTGTCGGTGAGCTTCTGGATCTCGTCCTGGGCGCGTCGCTCCTCGTCTTCCGAGACGGCCTTTTTCTTCAGCAGCTCCTTGAGCGCGTGGTTGGCGTCACGGCGCAGGTTGCGCACGGCGACCTTGGCGTTCTCGCCTTCATGCTTGATCACCTTGACCAAATCGCGCCGTCGCTCCTCGGTCAGGGACGGCATCGGTACCCGTACCATGTCTCCCTGGGAAGCAGGATTCAGACCAAGATCGGACTCCCGGATCGCCTTTTCGATCGCGCCGAGCATCTTCTTCTCCCAGGGGGATACGCCCAGAGTGCGGGAGTCGAGCATGCTCACGTTGGCCACCTTGGGGATAGGCGTCTGGGAGCCGTAGTAGTCCACCGTAATGTGGTCGAGCAGCCCCGTATGCGCGCGGCCGGTACGGACCTTCCCCAGGTCGGCCTTCAGCGCCTCGAGCGATTTGTGCATTCTCTGCTCTGCGTTCTTCCTCACGTCGGCCACGGTACTCATGCGCTCTCCCCTGATCGCGGCGATTCAGGCGTTGACATAGACCAGCGTGCCTTCGGACTCGCCGGTGACGACCCGCTTCATGGCTCCGGCTTTCAGGATGCTGAATACGGTGAT
>Ga0335084_10006977_pt1 | contig 11246 bp, 11 predicted proteins | sample Lox_Sample_44_FD_206721 | JGI IMG/M metagenome (GOLD analysis project Ga0335084, IMG submission 206721) | Soil microbial communities from Loxahatchee National Wildlife Refuge, Florida, United States - Lox_Sample_4.4 | ecosystem: Environmental > Terrestrial > Soil > Wetlands | place: USA...
ACGATGACGGCCATGCGGATCGGGGCGGCGGCGTGGAAGCGTGAGCGGTACGACCGCGCCTCGTGAGACCAACAGGACAACCAACAATCGATGATTCGTTGCTCGACGTCGGCGCGCGCCACGTAGTAATAAGTCGAGTGTTGACCGGCGAAGCTGGCAGTCGCCCCGTCTTCTCCGACAGCGGAACTGCGAACGACGCAAATCGGCGGACGGCCGTCGGTCGTCGGCAAGGCCGCGAACGCGGCATTGATGTCGTCAGCGAGCTCGCGGTCCAGCGGCGTCTGCCGGAGTCGCGCCAGCGTCGGGTCGTCAGGGACCATCACCGGGTCGTTGCGTAGATCGACGCCGTGCTTCGCGAAATGCGCGACGAACGCGTCTGCGGAGACGACGAACCCATCGGGGACGGTGTGGTGCGCCAGGTTCGCCAGCGTGGCTGCTTTTGCGCCGACCTGTTCGACGTCGAGTTGCGCCGCAGCGCTCAGTCGAACGGTGAAGCTCATCCGACCTCGTACGACCTGCCCTGGGCGAGTTCACGCACAGGGCGCACGCGCGGTCGATCGAAATGGTTCATCGGTGTTTTCCCAACGGACGCGCGATTATACAGACAGCGGCGTCGTTGGGCGGGAACGTCGCCAAACGACGACGCTGGGCCGCGCGGCGGCCTCAGCTCTCGCGCGCTTCGACGATCGACGGCGAGGGCGGCGAGACGTGCGCACCGACGCGGGGACCGCCGGCGACTTCGCGTTCGCTCGATTGGGTCGGTGTGGCGGCCGGCATCTCCGGCGAAGCTTCGAAGACGACGTCGACCTGCTGATGCGGCACGACCAGCTCCTGTCCAACGGTGATCAGTGTCGCCACTTCGGGTAGACCTGTGATCCACACGGAACCGCCTTCGTCGTTGATGATCCTCACCAGGTTGAACACCACGCGGTTGTCGTGATCGAGCGTACGCACCCCGACGCGACCTTCGTCGTCGAGCGCGAGCAGCGCGGGACTGATTCGATGCGCGAGCACCGTGTCGATCGGAATCGAGATTTGCGTCGTGACGCCGCTGCGCAGCGTGTAGTCCGGATTCGGCACTTGGATTTCAACGGGGTACGTGCGCGTCGACGCGTCGCTCTGCTGCCCGATGAAAGTCAGCTTGCCCTCGACGCGTGTGCCGTCGATCAACACGCCGCTCGCAACCGTGCCGAGTTTGAGCTTGTGCACGTCGCGCTCCGATACGCGTCCGACGAGCAACATCGGATCCAAATCGATGATCGTCGCGCAGGCGCTGCCGGTCTGCACGAAATCGCCGATTTCCACGTTCGTCATTTCGACGAGCCCGTCAAACGGTGCACGAATCTGCGTGCGTGCGATTTCGATCGTTGCGTGTTCGACTTGTGCTTCTGCCGTAGCCAGCCGCGCCTTCGTGGTCGCCGTCAGCGTCTCGGAGATCAGGCCCTGCTTTCGCAACTTCAGACTGCCTTCGTATTCGATGCGAGCCTGGTTGAGCGCTTCGCGGCCTTCGTCGAGTTTGGCTTGCCGATCCTCGGTCGAGATGCGGCAAAGGAGTTGGCCCTTCGCTACGCGCTGGCCGCGTTCGACGGCGCGTTCGACGATCGGACCGCCGGTCTCGGCGCGAACCGTCACGGTGCGCTTGTTTTCGGTCCGACCGCGCAGCGGTACGACGGCTTGTTGAAGTTCGGCGTGGACCACGCGCGCGCGCACGCGAGTCAGCGGCGTATCCTCGCTCGTCGCGGTATGCGCGGCATTGAGCTCGGCGAGCGTCGGCGGTTGCTGGGCGGCTGGCCGACCGATCTGCCCCGACAGCAGCCACACGGCAATGACGCCCGTGATCGCGAGAGCTAGCGCGTAGGTACGGCGCACGTGAGTCCCACCCCGGAAAACGTTCTAACGTTAGAACGCTACGAAAAGTAACACAGACCGATCTGCGCCGTCACGGCCCGAGCAACCGACCGGGAGAAAAACCGGGCACGCCTGCAGCGCGTGCCCCCTCGCTCAGGCCTTGGTGCTCGGGCGGGCCGCCATCCGGCCGTACCAGGCCTTGATGTTCGCGTTCTTTTCGTTGAGCGGTTGGCCGACTTGCGTGCCGAAGCTTAGGAACGAATACAGCAGGATGTCGGCGAGGGTCAGGCGGTTGCCGCAGATCCATTGCCGGCCCGCGATCAAGCCGTCGATCCAGGTGATCTTCTCTTGCGCGAGACGCTTCAAGCCCTCCGCGGCCTCGGGGAGCGTCGTGATCCGCGATTTGAACATCGCCAGGCCTTCGGCATAGCGGAAACCGTTTGCAAGCGGCTCGCATACATAGAGATCGATTCGGCGCGTCCACATGCGCGTTTCGGCCTTCTCTTCCGGCGTCGAGCCGATCAAGGGCTTGGCGGGAAATTTGTCTTCGAGGTACTCGCAGATTGCGGTGATCTCGCTCAAATACGTGCCGTTGTCGAGCACGAGACACGGTGAACCGCCCGCTGGGTTCTTCTTCAAGTAATCGGGTTGGCGGTTCTCGCCCTTCATGATGTCGATCGTTTCCATCTCCAGCGTCAGGCCCTTTTCCGCGGCGAATGTCCGCACGACTTGCGGATTCGGCCCGATCGAATTGATCAATTTCATTGTGTCGTCTCCCAAGGTCCGAGTTGTGAAGCGAGCGGCATTGTAACCAACGCCGCGAGATCGAGCCGATTCACCATTCGCCGGTGTTCGGCATGTCCTTCCACGGCGCGCGCGGCGGCAACGCCGCGCCTCTCTGCAATAGCTCGATCGAAATGTTGTCCGGCGAGCGCACGAACGCCATGCGGCCGTCGCGTGGCGGCCGATTGATCGTCACGCCCGCGTCTTGCAGCCGTTGGCACAGCGCGTAGATGTCGTCTACGGCGTAGGCGAGGTGACCGAAGTTGCGCCCGCCGCCCAATCGCTCCGGATCCCAGTTGTACGTCAGCTCGACCTGCGCTTCCGCATCGCCTGGCGCGGCGAGAAACACCAGCGTGAATCGCCCACCCGGATTCTCCGATCGTCGCAGTTCTTCGAGGCCGAGCTTGTTGCAGTAGAAGTCGAGCGATGCGTCGAGGTCGGCCACCCGAACCATCGTGTGAAGGTATTTCATCGCACAACTCCGTCGAGGCGAGGAAAGCGGATCATAGCGTCGCTTGCCGGCGCGGACGAGCGCCGCTTTACGCACCCGTTGGCGGTTCCGACGGAATCGGCGACCTGCAGAAAAGAAAAAGCCCCGGCAACATCAGGGGTGTGCGCCGAGGCCAAGACCAGGAGTGTGTGTGGTCTATCGAAGGTTGGGGTAATGAACGGGAGGTTGCCCTAGACCAGGATGAAGGAGCCGATCACTGCCACCAGCGTCGTAAGCGATGCGCACAACAACCAGGTTTCACTGCGGGTCAATCGTTCCATAGCCATCAGAACAACCAAACGTCGATGGCAATCCTAGGTCGCAAAACTGTAGGCATTATGGAGCGTTAATGGACCGCGCCGGATCAACCGCCGGACAGTTCGTCCAGGCGCGAATACTGGCGTTCGAGGAGTTCGTGATAGGCGAGGACGACGCTGCGCCCGACGCGGCGGTCGATGGAGCGACGCACTGCAAGTTCGCGCCGCAGATGCTCGATCTCTTCGATGATTTCTCGTTGGTGCTGCAGCAGCGGTGCGGTCGAATCGATGCGGGTCATACCGTGCGGTCACGTGCAACGGCCGAGGACGGTACCAAGCCACCGTTACAGCGATGTGTTCGCGTTGTTGGCAACGTGTAACGCGTCACACCACGCCGGTCGCGCGTAACGACTCGATGTCGGTCTTGCTGTATCCGAGCTCCTGCAAGATGTCGATCGAGTGTTGGCCGAGTTCGGGCGCCGGTTCGATCGGGCTTCGCGCGGTGCCCGTCACGTTCACCGGATGGGTGATGATCCGGCGTGGCCCACTCGCTGACGCGCGCGTCATGCCGTTGATTTCGAGTTGCGGGTCGTCGCGCAAGTCGTCGAGGGTCTGCATGATCGAGGCCGGCACCTGCGCTGCGTGGAAGCGTCGGATCCAGTCCGCGCCGGGGCGCATCGCGATCGCGCGGCGCATACGCTCGACGAGCTCGACCCCGTGCTCCATCCGCATCTCTGGCGTGGCAAAGCGCGGGTCGTGCAATAGATCGCCGAGCCCGAGCGTCGCGAACATCGCCTCCACTTCGGCCGGCGTCCTGACCATCGTGAACTGCAGCCAGCGACCGTCCGCGGCGCGGTACAGCGGTCGGGTCATGCCAATGCGGGTCTGATTTCGCCAACCTGAGAAATCGGCATCGACCAACTTGGCTTGTGCGACGCAGCTCGCGGCCCACAAGCCGTTCGCGAGCAGCGACGTGTGTACTTCGCCGCCGACGCCGGTGCGCTCACGGCGATAGAGCGCGGTGACGATCGAGGCGTACAGCGATACGGCGCTCGGGTGGTCGCCCATACCTGGCAACGACTGCGCGGGTTCGGCGTCGCCGGTCCGCACGAGGTCCATCAAGCCGGTGCGGGCCCAATACGCGACGAGGTCGAACCCTTCGCGATCGCACTCGGGGCCTTGCTCGCCGTACGCCGTCAGCGACGCGTAGATCATGCGCGGGTTCAGCGATTTCAGATCGTCGAACGTGAGACCGAACTTGCGCCGCATCGGCATCGGTTGGTTCGTCACGTAGACGTCGCACGCGGCGATCAGCTTCGAGAGGATCTCGCGACCGCGCGCATCCTTCAGGTTCAACGTCAGCGACCGCTTGTTGCGTGCGTCCATCGTCCACGTGTAGTTGATCGGCGACGCCGGCATACCGGGCATCGCAGCGAGCGCGCGATAACCGTCGCCGACGCCGGGGCTTTCGACTTTGATCACGTCGGCGCCGTAGTCGGCGAGGATCGTCGCGGCGACCGGTCCCGCGATCCAACTCGCCACGTCGACGACCTTGAGCCCTTCGAAGATGCGTTCCGTCATGCGTTGCCCTTGCTGTCGAAGCTTGGGCAACGCTACACGATCACGATGCGCCGAGCAGCCGCGGCGCGAGGTAGCGCGCGGCGATCGCCTCGTACGCGACGTCGTCGTAGGCGAGCCGCTGCGCGCGGCACGAATACGCGAGCTTCAGGTCGTGTTCGTCGCTCGCGTCCGCGAGCGCCTCGAGCGGCAACGGCGCGGGCTCGCGTTCGTTTCGAGCGAACTCCGGTGCGCCGATTGCCAAATACGCGGTTGCGATACCGATCGAATAGAGGTCGTCGACGACCCGTGCGCCGAGTTCGGCCACAAAGGGGCTACAGACGCGGTAAGCGTGACTGCTGGTCACCAGATGCAGCGCGAAGAAGTCGTGCGTCGCGTCGAACGCGTCGAGGCACGTTCGACTCACCGCACGCAACACGTCGTCGTGTGCCGCGGGTCGCGGCGTCACGCTCTGCAAGATGCGCTCGTACCGGTCGTTGAACGGTCCGCGCGCAAATCGCGTATCCCGCAGTTCGCGCGCCGCGCCGACGTATGCCTTCGCATCGACACGATTCGATCGCCGCGCCATGGCGAGCAGCGTCGGGTCGTCGCCGACCATCGTGAAATACGCGAGACCGGCGGCGATTTCGACCGGCGCCTCGAACTCGATTCCGTAGCCCAGACGGATGAGTGGATGAAACGCGTCTTTCACCCAGCCGGACACGAGTCGGGGCAGGTGGGTCGAGACGGCCGCGCGCCAGCCGACGCGTTCGATCTCGGTCTCGTAGTAGTGGAGCAGCGCCGCATACGACTCACGACGCCCGATGTGCGAATGCCAGTTCCCGGCACTGACGGCCTCGCGAGGGGGCGGAAAGCCAACGAGTCGCCGTTGATAGGTCTGCGCAAAGTCGCAAATCCGGTCGGTCGCGATGCCGAGACCGTGCATCGCGAGGTAAGCCATCGGCCCGTGGTCCGAATTGTCGACCGGAGGATAGTGCGTGGCGTACGTCGCGGCGTGTCGGCGCAACAGGTGCTCGAGGTCCGCGGGGATGGACGTGGGTCGGATCTGCACGTGAGTCTCGCAGTGTAGTTTTGAAAGATTCTGCTTTTTAAATTGACCGGCGTCGAGACTTTTGCAACAGAATCCTTATAAAATTCCGCCGTCCTCTTGGTCCCCTCATGTTAGGAGCCGCCGTGGCCGAATTGATCGCGACCGAACGCACCGCCGACCGCGTGCTGATGCTGTTGAAGACGCGCGGCGCGCAGACCACGCGCGCGCTCGCCGCGGCGCTCGACATCACCGTGCCGGGCGTTCAGCAGCACTTGAGTCGCCTCGAAGCGGACGAACTCGTGCGTTCGTCGCAGAGCGCCGGCGGTGTCGGTCGACCGGCGTTGCTGTGGACGCTGACCGAGCGCGCCGCCAAACGTTTTCCGGATACGCACGCGGAGCTGACGGTGACGTTGATCGAGTCGATTCGCCGCAGCCTCGGCGAGGCGGCGCTCGAAGCGGTGATCGCCGAACGCGAAGCGTCGGCGCGCGAGCGGTACCGCGCCCACGTCGGCGCGACGAGGACGCTGAAGACGCGTCTGAAACGGCTCGCCGAGCTGCGCAGCGACGAGGGGTACATGGCCGAGGTCGAGCGATCGGCCGACGGCACGTGGATCATCTGCGAGAATCACTGTCCGATTTGCGCGGCCGCGCAAAGTTGTCGGGGATTCTGCCGGCACGAGCTCGACTTGTTTCGCGACGTGCTCGGCGCGGACGTCGCGGTCGAGCGGACGGAATATCTGTTGGACGGCGGTCGGCGCTGCGCGTATCGCGTCACGCCGCATCGCGGCTGACGCTGCCCAATCCGAGCAGTGCACGAGCCTCGTCGATCGTCGCGGGACGCCGTCCGATTTCCGCGCACAACCCGACCGCCGCCTCGACCAACTCGCGATTGTCGCGCGTGCGATCGGGATTCGGCTCGAGGCCGACTTGCAGGTGCCCGCCGCGCTCGACCACGTACCGAGCGAATGCGCGATCGCCGACCAGGTCGCCGCCTTGCACCGACGCGAGCCACGGCAGCGACCACGCCGCGAGCATTTCCAAATAGGCATCGAGCGCGGTTGGCGTCGGCGGCAATCCGAACCCGGCGCGCGGTCCGCCGAAATAGAATTTGATGAACGCTCCGCTCGGCAGTCGGTCGGCACGCAGGTAGCCCGCGATCACCCGCACGAAGCCCGGCTCGAAGATCGAGACGCTCATGCCGAGCCCGAGCCGCCGACACGTCTCGATCATGTACACCGCATCGGCGTACGTGTTCTGGTACACGAGCGCCTCCGCGCGCGGTGCGCCGGCAGCATCGAAGCGGCCGATGTTGGTGGTGCCCGGGTCGACGAGCCCCAAGTCGAGCAACCCCATCTCCGCGAGCGCCTCGATGTGCGCGTAGCGACGTTCGATCGCGATGCCTGGGCCGCCGCCGCCCATCGTCGGATAGAAGATTGCGCTTGCGTGTGTTCTGCGGATGCGTCGCCAGGCGGCTGCGTATGGGTGCGGCGAATGGTTGCCGTCGCCGCCGAGTACCGGTTCTTCGTTGTGGTGATGGATGATCGACGCGCCGGCGTCGATGCACGCGAGCGCGTCGGCGACGATCTCGTCGGTCGTCTGCGGCACGCGCGGACTGACGCTGCGCGGCGTGCCGCCGTTCAGCGCGACTTCGATGATGACCGGTGCGGTCACAGATATTCGGGCAACAGCTTGCGGATATCCGCGGGGCGTTGCTGCGTCAGGTTCTTCAGTACTTCGCGAGTGACGGTCTTCAACAGCGGGCCGTTCATCGTCTTGCGAAGCAATCCGAGCACGTCCGGCGCGGCAACGACGACCAGTCGTTCGAATTGCGCGCCGACGCGACCGTTCTCGAGTCGGTCGGCGATTTCGCGCGCGAACTCCTGGGCCTGTTGGTCACCCTTGCCGTGCGCGGTACCGAGGACGTGGTTGTCGCTCGAGCGACCGGGCCGGTCGCTCGTCAAATCGCGATCGTGCGCGCGCGATTCGGGATGTACGAGATCTTCGAGTTCGGTCAGCGGTCCGCGCGGGGTTTCGACGGAAAAGATGCGTGCCCTCGACCGATCGGCGACGACGACCCAGGTTTTACGCACGGCGATCTCCTCGGGTTGACGTCGTGACAGGATACCCTGGCGACGATCGGCGGCAACCGCGCTAACGAAGTCGTGCGAGGGCGCGTTCGAGATCGGCGCGACGGTCTTCGCAAATCCATCCGAGCACGAACGCTTCGATCGCCATGGCGGTCGCGAGCGGCTCGTCGAACATCATGTGATGGTAGGTCTCCGGAATCGTCACGATCGGCAACACGCCGTCGGTGATGCTCGCCATGTACTCGGCGCTCTGCGCGCCGTCGTCTTCGCTGTGTTGTCCGAGGATCAATGCGGAGCGGCACTTCAGACGCACGTATTTCTCGTGTTGGTCGGCGCCCATCTCGAGGTGGTCGAACAGCGCCGGGTCGAACTTCCACGTCCAGCCGCCTTCCACGCGGCGCAGCGACTGACGCGCGATGTAGTCGATGACGTACGGGTGTTGGCACGGTTGCTCCGGCATCAGGCGAAAGCGCGCGAGCGCGCTCTCGAGGTCCGGATACACGCGCGTCGCTCGCCGCGTCTTGCCTTCGCGCTCGGCGCGGTTGCCCCATTCGGTGTAGGTATCGGGCGGACTGACGGTGAAGTCGGCCAAAACGATGCCGCCGAGGTGTTCGCCGTAGTTCGCGCCGGTCTCGAGCACGACGAAACCGCCGAAACTGTGGCCGACGACGAACGGTCGCGGGCCGAGTTGCGCGGCGTGGCAGACCGACCACACCTCATCGGCGAGCTGTGCGCCGGAGTAGCGTTCGCGCCAACCGCTGTCGCCGTTGCCGGACAAGTCGAGCGCGACGACGCGGAATTGGTCGGCGAGAAAGGGGGCGACGAAACGCCACCATTCGAGATGCGCATTGCTGCCGTGAACGAGCGCGATGCCGGGCCGGCCGACGTCGCCCCACGCGCGATACGCGATCGATGCGCCCGCCACGTCTACGCGGCCGGGCTCGCCGGCGTGGGCGATTGCCCGTTGGAACCAGGCAGGTCGGCGTTCGGAGGTCGTGTTCGATGCGGTCATACGCGCTCGTTTTCTCGGCAAAGCGGCGAATCTAACATGCGAGCGGCGCCGCGTTGGAGCAGCCGTCGATGCCGGGTACCATGTGACGCTTTGCACGGTGGGGTATCGGTCGAGCGTGGCCGCTTCGTGACGAGCTATTTCCTGCGTCGGCTGTTGCTGATCGTTCCGACGTTCATCGGTGTCTCGTTGCTCGTATTCGCGCTGACCCGCCTCGTGCCCGGCGGTCCGATCGAACGAATGCTGAACGAGGCAGCGATGGCGGCGCAGCCCGGCGTCCACGTCGTCAATGCCGGCGGCCGTGGCGGCAGCACGTTGTCGAAGCAGGACCTCGCGCAACTCGAGGCCTACTACGGCTTCGACAAGCCGATCGTCGTGAGCTACGTCGATTGGTTGTCGAAGGTCGTTCGGCTCGACCTCGGCAATTCGACGCGCTATTCCGAGCCGGTGTGGGACATCATCAAGGGTCGTTTCCCGATCTCGATCTTCTATGGGCTCGCGACGCTGATACTGACGTACGGCGTCTGCATTCCGCTCGGCATCGTCAAGGCGATCCGCCACAAGACGGCGTTCGACAATGTTACGTCGCTCGTCATTTTCTTCGGCTATGCGATCCCGGGCTATGTCGTCGGCATCGCGCTACTGACGGCATTCGCTGCGAAGTGGCACGTGTTTCCCCTCGGCGGATTCGTCAGCGACGACTTCGACGACTTGTCGCCGCACGCGCGCGTCAAGGACGTGTTCGTGCACGCGGTGCTACCGGTACTTTCGTACGTCGCGGGCGCGTTCGCGTTGACGACGTTGATGATGAAGAACTCGCTGATGGACAACCTCGCGGCCGACTACGTCCGCACCGCGATCGCCAAGGGTCTGACGTTTCGCCGCGCGGTGTTTCGCCACGCACTGCGCAACAGCCTCATTCCGATCGCCACGTCCTTCGGCAACAACATCTCGCTGCTCGTCGGCGGTTCGTTTTTGATCGAGAAGATCTTCGACATCGACGGATTCGGCCTGCTGGGGTTCGAGTCGCTGGTCGAGCGCGACTACCCGGTGGTGCTCGGTATCGTCGTGATTTCGTCGTTGTTGTTCATGCTCGGCAACATACTATCGGACCTGTGCGTCGCGCTGGTCGATCCGCGCGTGAAGTTCGGCAGCGGCGAGGCGTCGGCATGACCTTGAGCCCGCTCGCACGGCGCCAATGGCAACGCTTCAAATCGATCAAGCGCGGCTACTACTCCACGTGGGTGCTCGTCGCGTTGGTCGTGTTGTCGTGCGGTGCGGAGCTGCTCGTGAACAGTCGCGCGCTCGTGGTGTCGTACGACGGCCATCTGTACTTCCCGACATACGGTCCCTTCTTGCCGGGTACCACGTTCGGCCTCGCCTACGACTACGAGACGAACTATCGGGAACTCGCGAAGCAACTCGCCGGCGATACGACGAAGGGCTGGGTGCTGATGCCGCCGGTCCCGTACGACGCATTCGAGAACGACCTGCGCGAATCGGCGTTCCCACCGTACCCGCCGTCGCTCGAGTCGCGACATTTCCTCGGCACGGACACGACCGGCCGCGACGTGTTGGCCCGGCTCGTCTACGGCTTTCGCATCGCCTTCGCGTTCTCGTTGGTGTTGCTCGTCTGCAACTACGCGATCGGCATCGCCGTCGGTTGCGCGATGGGCTTCTGGGGCGGCGCGTTCGATCTATTGTTCCAACGGCTGATCGAAGTATGGTCGATCGTGCCGTCTCTCTACGTCATCATGATCGTCGCGTCGATCATGGTGCCGACGTTCTGGACGCTGACGCTCGTCATGGTGATCTTCGGATGGATGTCGATGACGTGGTACATGCGCACCGCGACGTACAAAGAGAAGACGCGCGACTACGTGATGGCGGCACGCGCGCTCGGTGCGACGAGCGGGCGGATCATCGCGCGCCACATTCTGCCGAACACGGTCTCCGTGATCGTCACGTTCATCCCGTTCGCGATCGCCGCGGGAATCACGTCGCTGACCGCGCTCGACTATCTCGGCTTCGGCTTGCCGCCGCCGACGCCGAGTTGGGGCGATCTGCTGTCCCAGGGTACGGACAACTTGGACCACCCGTGGATCGTCACATCGGTCGTGGCCGCCATGATCGTCGTGTTGTTGACGGTGACGTACATCGGCGA
>Ga0335084_10006978_pt1 | contig 11246 bp, 9 predicted proteins | sample Lox_Sample_44_FD_206721 | JGI IMG/M metagenome (GOLD analysis project Ga0335084, IMG submission 206721) | Soil microbial communities from Loxahatchee National Wildlife Refuge, Florida, United States - Lox_Sample_4.4 | ecosystem: Environmental > Terrestrial > Soil > Wetlands | place: USA: Florida...
AGACGGGGCAGGCCGTGCGGGCGTTCGACGGGCCGGGCGGGATCGTCCGCGCCGTGGCCTGGTCGCCCGACGGCACGCAGCTGCTGGTATCGGCGTTTTACAACGGAGCCGGGTTCCTCCTCGACGCCGGCGACGGCCGCGTCCAACGCCGCTTCCCCGTCGAGCGCGAGGCGGCGGCGGTGGCGTTCTCCCCGGATGGGCAGATGATCGCGGTGGCCAGCGAACCCGGTGCCGTCTCGCTCTTCAGCGCCGCCAGCTCGACCCCGCTGCGCGTCCTGAGCGGCGCACGCGGCCCGATGCACGGGCTGGCGTTCGTCGGCGATCGCCTCGTCGCGGCCGGCGAGGACGGGGTCCTGCGCATCTGGGACAGCGCCACCGGCGCGCTCCAGCTCGAGCGACGCCTCGGACCGACCCTGCGCGCGATGGCGGTCGACCCCGAGCGCGGTCTGATCGCGACGGTTGGGATCGAGCCGCGCATCCAACTTACCGGGCTCACCGACGGGCAGCCCATCGAGGTGCTGTCATGGCACACGGCCCAGATCCTCGACCTGGTTTGGGGGAACTCGCTGCTGGCATCGGGCGACGCCGCGGGGAAGGTCGCTCTCTGGGACATCACCGCCCTCGGCACCAACCCGTAGCGGCAGACCCAGGCCGACACCTTTCAGGCGCCGGGGCACGGATCACGCGCGCAACCGCCCCATTCTCTGGTAACCTCGCAACGCGAGAGGAGGCTCGTCTGCCCATCCACCTTGCGCATCTGCTCGACGACGCCTGCGCGCGCCATGCGGACAAGGTGGCGGTGGTCGACGGCGAGCGGCGGCTCTCCTTCGGCGAGCTCCGGGAGATGTCGGGCCGGCTGGCTGCGGCGTTCGTCGATGCGGGCCTCGCTGGCGAACGGGTGGCGACGCTGCTGCCAAACGGCATGGAGCTGCTCGCCTGCTACCTGGGCTGCTGGGCGGCCGGCGCGATCGCCGTGCCGTTCGAGTACGTCGATGCCGCGGCGGAGATTCGCTACGGCCTCGCCGACAGCGGCGCACGCTGGCTGGTCGTGCACGCCGATAAGCTCGGCGACCTGGCGGCGGTCGATCTAGCGCACACCGCGGTCGAGCGGGTCCTCGTGGTCGGCGCCTCGTCGGCGCCCTACCCCGCCTTCTCCGCCCTGCTCGACACCCCGGCGCAGCCGCTTCCCGATGTCTCGCCCGCAACGCTCGCGTTCATCCTCTACACCTCCGGATCGACCGCCCTGCCCAAGGGCGTCACCCATTCGCACGCCTCGGCGGCCGGCATCATCGCCAGCGTGCTGGCCGCGCTCGACCGCGTTGACGGCGCCGCGGTCACGGTCGTGCACGACTCGGTCAGCCACATGGGCGGCTGGATCGAGACCTTCCCCCTGCTCTGGCTCGGCGCTTCGGTCGTGATGGTGCGTGGGTTCGACGCCGAACGTTTCTTCCTCGATCTGCGGCACTTTCGCTCGACCGTCATCGGAGCGCACGTCGACCACCTGTGGCAGATCGTGCGCTATCCGCGTGCGCGTCGCGACGATTTCGCTTCGGTGCAGACCGTCTTCACCGGTGGCGACGAGCTGCCGCTGCCGTTGCAGCGCGCCTTCGTCGGGCTCACCGGCCTACCGATCCAGGTCGGCTGGGGCATGACCGAAGCCATCTGGCTCACCATTGCCCGTGAGCCCGAGCTCGAGCGGCGCGGCTTCATGGGACACCCGGTCCGCGGCGTGGAGTTGCGGGTGGTCGACCGGGACGGACACGATGTACCGCGCGGCGAAGCTGGCGAGCTGTGGGTGAGGGGGCCGATGGTGACGCCGGGGTATTGGAAGCGCCCCGAGGCCGATCGCGAGGTCCTGGTGCACGGTTGGCTGCGCACCGGCGACATGGGGCTTCAGGATGCCAAGGGCGCCTACTGGTTCACCGGCCGCTCGAAGCAGATCATCGAGCGCAACAGCGAGAACATCACGCCGGGCGAGATCGAGCAGGCGCTCTGTCGCCACCCGGCCGTCGCCGAGGCGGCGGCGTTCGGCGTTCCTGATCCCGACGCCGGCGCGGTGCCCATCGCCTACGCCGCGTTCAGGCCGGGGGTGAGCGCGACCGAAGCCGAGCTCAAGGCGTTTCTCGTCGGCGAGATCGCCGCCTTCAAGATCCCTGCTCGCATTCTCCCCATCGACGACATGCCGCTGACCCACTCGGGAAAGATCGACCACCAGGCACTGGCGGCGCGCTACCGGGCCGGCACGGCCGGTGGGTCTACGCGTTGAGATTCTCCCGTCGTCAGGATTAGATCGCGGTTGGCGATGGATCCGCAGCCGCACCCGTTGAACCGGTCGTTCGAATGGCAGCCGACGCGCGGACCGTTCCGCCGCGTCACCGCGGACCAGGCGCGGCGGTACGACGAAGACGGATGCTTCGTCCTCGATGACGCGCTCGATCCCGCCACGGTCCGCTCGCTCCTGGACGAGATCGACCCGCTCGAGGCGGAGAGCGAGGCGGTGTTGCGCGGCCTACCGGACGGGAAGTTCTTCATCGCGCGGGCCGGCGAGATCACGTTCGTGCCCCACCTGGTGCTGCGCAGACCGCAGCTGCGCGAGTTCTGCGCCGGGCCCGTGTTCCGCGATCTGGCCCACGACCTGATCGGTCCGGCGGTGCGGCTGTACTGGGATCAGGCGGTCTACAAGAAGCCGGAGACGCCGGCGGATTTTCCGTGGCATCAGGACAACGGCTACACGTACGTCGAGCCGCAGCAGTACCTCACCTGCTGGATCGCGCTCACCGACGCCACCGAGGCGAACGGCTGTCCCTGGGTGGTCCCGGGCCTGCACCGCCGGGGGACGCTGCGCCACTGGATGACCGACCTGGGCTGGCGATGCCTGGCGGAGGCGCCGGGCGCGGCTCCTGTTCCGGCCCGTGTCGGCAGCATCGTGGTGTTCTCCAGCCTGACCCCGCACCGCACCGGGCCCAACCTGACCGACGGCGTGCGCAAGGCGTACATCGTCCAGTTCGCACCCGACGGCGCCCGCGTCGTGCGGGTCGACGGCGAGACGCGGCGCTACGAGACGTGCGACGACCCCGATCGCCAGTTCCTCTTGGCCGCCGATTCGGGCCCGTAAAGTTCGCCTCCTTGGGCGACCCCCGCGTACTACGGCAGGCGCTCGACCGAGTTGGTGACGATCTCGGCCGGCGTGGCCCCGATGCGCGGCGGACAGGTCTGGAGCCGGATCGGTGCGCGCGCGGCCGGTGCCGGTCCTGGGCTCGCCACGCGGAACGCGTAGACGTCGGCGGGCTCGCCGATCACCCAGCAATCCCCCTCGGCGGCGACGCCGCTTCCGGCGGGAGCAATCGACAGCTCGCGGTCGCCGATCCGGGCGGTGCGGCGGATGCCGATCGGCAGGGCGGTGACGGCGTGGATGCTGATCAGCGCGCCGTCCAGATCGGTGTAGCGGTCGAAGTCGGTGCGGGCGAAGAGGCGGGCGTTTTCGGCCGACAGGTTCTTCTCGACGCCGGAGGTGGCGGGCTCCCAGAAGCGCGGGGCGCCGGTATCCACGTGGATGAAGCCGTCGCTCTGGTAGAGGCCGACTCCGCCGAGCTGCAGGGCGCGGAGCTGCATCCACAAGTGGCGCAGGTTGAGGCCGGCCGGTTGCAGATCCGCGGCCAGCCCCTCGGTGTGCAGCGAGGCCTGGGCGACCCGGTGGCCCTCGCCGCGCAGCGTCTGGTTGAACTCCGGGCTGCGGTAGCCCGACACCAGGGTGAGCTTGCTCGGCCGGTAGCGGTCCTGAATGAAGTCGATCAGCTCGATCAGACGCAGCGAGATCGGACCACTCTTGCCGTCGGTACGCGAGCGGAAGAGATGCTGGAGCTGGGCGAGCGCTGCGGGGTCGTAGTGGCCGTCGCCGTCGCGGTAGCGCACCCGCAGGTGCTCGTCGAAGTGGGCGTTGTAGAGGTCGAGCACGCCATCGCCGGAGAAGTAGAAGCGGGGCGAGGTCTGCGCGGCCGGCGCCGTCGCGGCCGATAGCAGCAGGCCGAGCAGCGCGCCCGCGACAAACGCGCCAACCCGCCAACGCGCCAACGCGCACACCGGTGCTCCGAGACGGCCTGGCATGTCGATCACGACGACTCCGCGCCCCCAGATTCGAATTTCTTCGGCCTGAACCGCGTAAGCAGTACCTTTTCGAGCCGTCCGTGATCTATACCTGAGGCGTCGAGGCGGGAGACGGCGATGCACGATCTGGTGGTTCGCAACGGCACGGTGGTGGACGGCAGCGGCCGTGCGCGCTTCAGCGGCGACGTGGCGGTCGACGGCGGCGTGATTGCCGCGGTCGGCGACGTCGGCGGCTGCGGCCGGCGCGAGATCGACGCCGCGGGCCTGCTGGTCACCCCCGGTTGGGTGGACGTCCATACCCACTACGACGGGCAGGTCACCTGGGACCCACTCCTGGCGCCGTCGAGCTGGCACGGCGTGACCACGCTGGTGATGGGCAATTGCGGGGTCGGCTTCGCGCCGGTCCGGCGCGGACAGGAGGACTTCCTCATCGAGCTGATGGAGGGGGTCGAGGACATTCCCGGCACCGCGCTGCACGAAGGGATCGAGTGGCGCTGGGAGTCGTTCCCCGAGTACCTCGATGCGCTGGCGGCGATGCCGCGCGCGCTCGACGTCGCCGCGCAGGTGCCGCACTGCGCCCTGCGCGCCTACGTGCTGGGCGAGCGCGCGCATGACCTCGACCTGAGCGACGCGGAGATCGCCGCCATGGCGCAGCTCACCGAGGCGGCGGTCCGCGCCGGCGCCGTCGGTTTCAGCACCTCTCGCACCATTTTGCACCGCTCGCGACACGGCCTGGTGCCGGGCACCCACTCGACGCCCGAGGAGCTGCTCGCCCTCGGCCGCGCGCTCGGCGCGGCGGGGCACGGCGTGTTCGAGATGGTGTCCGACCTGCAGGGCCAGGAGCCCGATCTGTCCTGGATGCGCGAGTTCTGCCGCGTCACCGGCCGCGTCATCACGTTCGCCCTGGCGCAGACCCCGATGCAGCCGACCGCCTGGCGCGAGACGCTGGCGCGCGTCGACGCCCTCGCCGCCGAGGGGCTGCGGATCGTCCCACAGGTGCCGTGTCGGCCGACCGGCATGCTGTTCGGGCTGCAGAGCTCGCTGCACCCGTTCATCTCGCATCCCACCTACCGCGATGAGCTGGCGGGGCTGCCGCTCGCCGACCGGGTCGCGCGTCTGCGCGATCCCGCCGTGCGGGCCCGTCTGCTCGCCGAGGAGCCGACCTTCGACAACCCCATCGCTCGGTACCTGATCACCAACTGGTCGCAGATCTACCCGCTCGGCGACCCGCCCGACTACGAGCCGCCAGCGGAAGCCAGTGTCGCGGCGGCGGCGGTCGCTGCGGGACGCCGGCCGGAGGAGGTCGTCTACGATTCGCTGCTCGACCGCGACGGCCGCCAGTTCCTTTTCGCCCCCCTCGCCAACTACCTCGACGCCAACTTCGATGCCCTGCGCGAGATGATGCTCCACCCGCGCACGGTGCTCGGCCTGTCCGACGGCGGCGCCCACTGCGGCCTGATTTGCGACGCCAGCATGCCGACCTTTCTGCTCACGCACTGGGCGCGCGACCGGAAGCGCGGCGAGCGAATCCCCCTCGAGCAGGTCGTGCGGCTGCAGACCGCCAACACCGCAGCGGTCTATGGCCTCACCGATCGCGGCACGCTGACTCCCGGCAAGAAGGCCGATCTGAACCTGATCGACTTCGATGCCCTGCGCCTGCACGCACCCGAGATGGTCTTCGACCTGCCGGCTAAGGGGCGCCGCCTGGTGCAGCGTGTCGAGGGCTACCGCGCGACGATCGTCGCGGGACAGGTCACGTTCGAGGACGGCGAGCCGACCGGCGCGCAGCCCGGGCGGCTCGTACGCGGCGGCGCGGCGTCCCGGTGAGCCCGGCGGATCGACTTCGCGGCGCGGCCGCCTCGGGTGCCAGCACCGCGAACGCCCACCCCGCGTAGGTGTACGGCACCAGCGCGCGGACGAGCCAGCGCACCGCGGCCGGTAGCCGATCGCGGCCGCGGGCTCGGCCTGCGGTCGAGATGACCAGTGCCGTCGCCGGGCGGGCGCGTCCGCGCAACCAGTAGCGCACGCGCGGGTTGACCGCGATGTTCTTGACCCACTCGGACCGGTCGCCGCGAAAGGTGCTGACCAGGACGTGACCGTCGATTCGCACCGCCGCCAGGGGTACGCGCGAGCGCCGTCCGCTGCGCCGGCCGACCGTCTCCAGGACGATCAGGCCGCCGGGCACGAAGCGCGGGGAGGCCCAGCCGGCGCGGATCTGCGGCTCGACCAGTTGGTTGAGCAGGCGGAAGAACTGGACCTCGACCGTGCACGCCGCAGGCATGTCGGTGCCGGCTACTCCTTCACCTTGGCCAGGAACCCCCGGATGCGCTTCGCGTTGGTGCCCATGTCGCCTTTGCCGTCGCGCGACTTGGAGCGCATCTCCACCAGGCTCTGGCCGTTCACGTCGCGAACCTCGATCACGAAGTCGTCTTTGAAGCGGAACAGCTTGGTGGTGTCGTAGCCCTCGAGCGCGCGGGCCGCCGGGTCCTCGCGGGTGATCACCCAGGTGTCCATGCTGCGCGCCGCGGCGGCGACGCGCTTGAAGGTCTCGTCCGGCGGCAGCGCCAGGGTCAGGGGCGCGATCTCGCCGTAGCCGTCGCGCTGCTGGCGGGCGAACTCCTCGCCCGGGTAGCCCATGTCGCGGCCGGTGTTTTCGGGCAGCGCGACGGCGCGGATGAAGACGGGCGGGTTGGTCGTGTCGGTGGTGATGTCGTTGATGCGCGGCGGGGAGCTTCCGGCGCCAGAGGCGACGAAGACGGCGAAGAAGAGCAGCAGCGCCGGCAGCATCCCGCCCACGGCGCCGCTGCGCGTCCCGGCGGGGCCGACGGCGAGGGCGATGAGCCCGAAGAGCAGACAGAACAGGGCCAGCAGCAGGCCGAGGAGGAACACCGAAAAGCCCCTCAACGGGGCTGTCAGCTCGAAGTGGGAGATCGTCGGGCCCAGCACTGCGGCGACAATAGCCAGGCGGCCGAGCCAGGCGCTGACGCGGCCCAGGCGCGAGCGCGACACCGTCATTCGGATACCTCCGTCGCTGTGACGCGAACACAGAGCACACGCGGACGGGTGGCGTCCAGCCCGCCGACCTCTGCTCTGTGGGCCCTCCGTGGCCTCTGTGCTCTGTGGTGAAAGCAAACTGAGGCACTACCGATGTGTGTCTCGTCTTGCACGGCCGGCGGAGCGGCCCTAGTGTTGGCGACCAGGAGGACAGCCGTGCAGGTTTCGATCACCTGGTGCGTTCCCTGAAACTACCTGCCGCGCGCGACCAGGTTGGCCGCGTCGATCAAGCAGGAGTTCGGCGTCGATAGCGAGCTGATCCGCGGCACCGACGGCGTGTTCGACGTGCGGGTCGACGGGCGGCTGGTCTTCTCCAAGCACGCGCTCGGCCGCTTCCCCAACGACGGCGAGGTGGAAGCCGCCATTCGCGCCCAGCACCCGTAGCGGTCAACGGCATCAACGACCAGCGACCAGCGACGAGCGACCGGAGACCACGACCAGTCGAGGATCGCCTCCGCGGCTAGAAAAAACCGCTTGCGGCTGGCAGAGCGGTGCGGAACCGTTGAGCCCCCGTATGAGCCCACTCGACGTCGGTACCCCACGGCAGTTCCGCTGGCTGGCGGTGATCGTGGCCGGCGTGATGCTGCTCAACCTCCTCGATGCCGGGTTCACGCTGGTGTGGGTCCGCACCGGTCTGGCCGAAGAAGGCAACCTGCTGATCCGGCACCTGGTCATGGAGCACCCGGTGCTGTTCGTCGCCGCCAAGATGGCGCTGGTGGGGTTGGGCTCCGCGCTGCTCTGGATGCGCCGCCACAACCCGGCGGCGGTGGTCGGCATCTTCGTCGTCTTCCTCATCTACTACGCGCTGCTGATCTATCACGTCGGCTTCGTCGGGGTGCTGATGCAACGCGTGCCGTGACGGCCGGACGCCGGGCGGCGCGCACACTCAGCCGCGGCGGACTTTGCGCGCGTCGCCGATCCGCAAGGTGAAGCCGGTGCGGTCGAAGTAGTTCAGCAAGCCGATGCTGAACTTGCGGCTGGCGCTGATCAGGTCGCGGAAGGCCGCGGCGGTGATCTCGCCGTGCGCGGCCGCATAGTCGCGGATGAGGGTGCGGGCTCGTTCCACCGCGTCGGCGGCGAAGTACAGGTCCGGTGCGGCGCGGGCGACGCGGCCGGCGCGCTCGAGCTCGGCCAGGATGCCGAGCAGGCGGGGCGGCGCGAGGCCGAGGTCGGTCGCGATCTGCTTCACGTCCGGCGGCGTGAAGCCGGCGGCGCTGAGCCGGGCTGCGACCTGCTCGGCGAGCCGCTCCTCGGCGTGGTCGAGCCCGGCCGAGTGCGTCGGCAGGCGGACCAGGCTGTCGGCGCGCACCAGCTCGCGCTCGAGCGCCAGCTGCTCGACGACGGCGCGAAACACCTTTGCCGGCAGATCGGCGGCGAGCTGCGAGCGCAGCGACTCCATCTCCATGCCGGGTTGGCGCGGCTGCTCGCGGTGGAAGCCGGCGAGCGCCGCGCGCACGGCTGCGCGCAGGCGCTCCCACTTCTCGGCGGTGGTGTACGCTTCGGCGCGCGCCGCATCGGGCAGCGGACGCACCGCCGGATCGGCCGCGAGCAGGGTGCGCACCGCGTCGGGCCGCAGGTTGGCGGCGGCGGCGAGCGCGTCGGGCGCGACGGCGAAAGCGGACTCGAGCGCGAGCAGCGCGCTCAGCCGCTCGGGCGGCGCCACCGCGTCGCGCACCGCGGCGAGCTGGGGCAGGCGTGGATCCGGGCGCTGCCGGGGGCGCACCGCGAACGGGTGCAGGACGATGCCGCCGCCGATGGTGGCGGTCGCGTTCTGCGCGCGCAGGATGAAGCGATCGCCGCCGAACGCGGCGATCGGCTGGCGCAGCGCGAGCTGGGCGAAGGCGGACTGCTTGGGCGCGACCTCGGCGCGCCCGTCGAGCCAGATGACCTTGCCCATCACCTCGGCGGTGCCGAGGTAGAGGCGCACCGGCGCATGGCTGGCGAGCGGCCGGCGCGCGGCGGGACGCAGCTCGACCCAAGCGTCGAAGCGGTCGGTGACGCGATCGAGCTCGGGAGCGCAGATCACGTGGCCGCGCCGGATGTCGCCGTGCTCAATGCCGCCGAGGTTGAGGGCGATGCGTTGTCCGTGGGTGGCGACCTCGACCGCGTGGCCGTGCACCTGTACGCCGCGCACGCGTGCCTCGGCGCCGCCGGGAAGCACGCGCACGGTGGCGCCGGGGCGCACGCTGCCGGCGGTGGCGGTGCCGGTGACCACGACGCCGTGGCCGTGCATGACGAACGCGCGGTCGACGGGTAGGCGGAAGCAGCCGCCGGGGTCGGGGCGTGGAGCGTCGCGCAGGGCCGTGCGCAGGGTGGTGCGCAGCGTCTCCAGCCCCTCGCCGCTGACGGCAGAAACCTCGACGATCGGCGCACCCGCGAGACCCGTGCCGTCGAGCAGGATCTCGATCTCCTCGCGCACGGCGGCGCGGCGCGCTGGCTCCACCAGGTCGACCTTGCTGATCGCGACCACGCCGCGCCGGGCGCCGAGCAGGTGCAGGATGTCGAGGTGCTCCTCGGTCTGCGGCATGACGCCGTCGTCGGCCGCGACCACCAGCAGCACGAGGTCGATCCCGTGCGCGCCGGCGAGCATGTTGCGGATGAACCGCTCGTGGCCGGGGACGTCGACCACGCCGGCGGCGAGATCGCCGGCGTCGAAGTGCGCGAAGCCGAGGTCGATGGAGATACCGCGCTCGCGCTCCTCCTTCAGCCGGTCGGTGTCGATGCCGGTGAGCGCCTTGATCAGCGCGGTCTTCCCGTGGTCGATGTGCCCAGCCGTACCGAGGATGGCGTTCATCGCCTCGGCACCAGATCGGGGGCGTGCACGATGCAGCGCAGGTCGAGCAGGAACCGGTCGTTGTTGACTCGACCGATGATCGGCGGCTCGCTGGCGCGGAAGCGCGCCGCGATGGCCAGCGGCGAGATGCTCGGATGCGCGATGCCGACCGCCTTTGACGGCAGCGCCTCGGTCGGCTGGGCGCCGCTGCCGACCTCCGATTCGGCGTCGACCACCTCGACCCAGTACTCGGGTCCGAGCGCATGCCGGAGCAGGGCGGCGGCGCTGTGGCCGACGCGGTCCATCTCGTCCAGCGGCCGGGTGAGCCAGCGCAGCGTCGGCAGCGCGGCGGCGAGGTCGGGAGCGGTGCGGTACAGGCCCAGCGTCGCCGCCAGCGCCGCCAGGGTGAGCTTGTCGCAGCGCAGCGCCCGCATGAGCGGGTTCAGGCGCATGCGCTCGATCGTCGCCGTGCGGCCGACCAGGATGCCGGCCTGTGGGCCGCCGAGCAGCTTGTCGGCGCTGAAGGTCACCACGTCGGTGCCGAGGCGCACCCGCTCCGCGACCACCGGCTCGGCCGGCAAGCCGTAGGACACCAGGTCGACCAGCGCGCCGCTGCCCAGGTCCTCCATCACCGGGATGCCGCGCTGCGCCCCGAGAGCGATCAGCGCGTCGAGCCCGACGGCTGCGGTGAACCCGGCGATGCGGTAGTTCGACGGGTGCACCTTGAGCAGGAGCGCCGTGCGCTCGCCGCAGGCGCGCTCGAAGTCGCGCAGGTGCGTGCGGTTGGTGGTGCCCACCTCGCGCAGCCGCGCGCCGCTCTTGGCGAGCACGTCGGGCAAGCGGAACGAGCCGCCGATCTCGACCAGCTCGCCGCGCGACACCACCACCTCGCGCCCGTCGGCCAGCGTGTTGACGGCGAGCAGGACGGCGGCGGCGTTGTTGTTGACCACGGTGGCCGCCTCGGCGCCGGTGAGGGCGCGCAGATGGGCCTCCACGTGCGCGTCGCGTGCGCCGCGTCCGCCGGCGCTCAGATCGATCTCCAGGCTGCACGGCTGCGCCGCGACCGCGCTCAGCGCGGCGATCGCCGCCTCGGCCAGCGGGGCGCGACCGAGGTTGGTGTGCAGCACCACCCCCGAGGCGTTGACCACCGGGCGCAGAGACGGCGCCGCGAGGGCGGCGAGCTGCTCGGCCGCGGCGGCGACCAGCGCCTCGGCGGTCGGCGGCGGCGCACCGGCGGCGAGGGCGGCGCGCGCGGCGTCGAGCGCGGCGCGCAGCGCCTCGGTCACCGTCTGGGGCGGATAGCGCTGCCACAGCG
>Ga0335084_10006979_pt1 | contig 11246 bp, 12 predicted proteins | sample Lox_Sample_44_FD_206721 | JGI IMG/M metagenome (GOLD analysis project Ga0335084, IMG submission 206721) | Soil microbial communities from Loxahatchee National Wildlife Refuge, Florida, United States - Lox_Sample_4.4 | ecosystem: Environmental > Terrestrial > Soil > Wetlands | place: USA...
AATCCATCGGCCTGTGCTAACGATGGCCAACCACAGAAGCAGCGAAATGGCCCCCGCAATTCGGGCGCGCATGGGCGTCGGCCCGAAGTTGGGAAGATCATGACTCCGAGAATGGAAAGCGATCATGTTCGCTGCGGCGAGGCCCAGACATACGAACTTGACTCGAAACGGGACGTTTACGTAGTAGGTTGATGCTTTGGAGCTGAAGAGTAGAGCCCCGCAGATTGCCGCAACGACGAATGAGCTCCAAGTCCACGGAAGAACGCTGCGCATCAGGTCATTGAGCGGCCGATGTATGTTACCGAGCCCAAGCAACCGGACGTCCAGTATCGCGACCGAACCGACAACGAGGATAAGGCCAAGCACATGGAGCGTCTCAATCAGCGGAAACAGCCAAATGGACTTGGCAATCGCCACCGCGAGTGGCGTGCGCTCGAGAGCCTCTGCGATTTGAATCCCAGTCACTTTGGGTTTAATCAGGCGTAGGCAATGAGCCGGCCGGCGGCGACGATGGCAACGCAGAGAACAAGAATTGTGATTGCGAGCGCTCTACCCATGATTCGCCGGCGCGCAGAGTTGATCCGAAGGTGGGAATCCCGATGCAGCGTTGCTCGCAATAGGGCGGTCGAAGCGATCAGCGCGATGACGAGGAGCATCTTCACACGAAAGACCTTGCTCAAAAGCTCTCTCGCGGGCTCAGTGATAGTCAGTAGCGCTCCGGTAATAAACAAGACCATCAGGAATATCCAGATCACGGGAACGTAGTTAGCCGCCAGGGTATCTGGCGCGGGACCCGTGATCTTAGTTCGCAGAATCCTGAAGTTGAGTATTGCGAGGAGCGTAACGACGATCGACATCGCCAAGATGTGGACTGTCTGGACCGCGGGAACAAACCAATCGGCACCGGAGAAGAGCTGGCTGATGCGCGTGTTGGACAACCAGTCGCAGAATCGCTCGACCATTTCAGATCTCGCCGGATTTTCGTTCACGCCGCTAGGGCGCAGTCCGTACCGAGTATGATCGCGCTTGTCTCCGCACGGTCGACGCCCTCGCTAGGGAAGCGGCCACCCGATATCGACGTTGCGCCGCGCGGTGTATCTGGCACGCCTCTGCCACACGCGCACTCGCCGGCAAACAAGCCATCGCCTCCAATGGAAGACAAATCTGCCGCGAACCCTGACTTGCACTGCCGATCCATTCGTTGACACTCACAACCATAGCCAACATACTTAGCTAATGCAATAGGCATATAGGCCGTCGGATTATCCTGATGGCCGCCAGGAATCGGCTCACCTAGATGCGTTCTTATCGCGCGTCCTTGAAGCATGGTCGGCGCAGCACACCCTTCGTGAAAAGCTTGCGTACTGCAGTAGCAATTGGGTGCACGGCTTCGATGACAGTGGGGTGCTCAGGGGGCTGCGCTCCAACAAGCAGCTCAGCCGGGAATGTAGTAGTTGCGGCGGGGAAGCCCGATCGACGTTTGGCGCCGACTGCGACAATTCGCGACCTGATGAGTGACGTGGTCGATCCGGCGGCGGACGGATTGTGGGAGGCAGTTGGCGTGATTAGTTCCAAGTCCGCGACCTTTCATCGGGAACCCCGTACCGGCGAGGAATGGGCTTTTGTGCGGCGTCGGGCGATGACGCTGATGGAGGCCACCAATCTTCTCATGATTGGGCCGCGTCACGCGGCATCCGAAGGAACGATCGCGGGTGAGGGGGAGCTGACTCCAGGCGAGATTGACGAACGTATCGCGACCAATCATGCGTCGTTCGACGAACTCACCATCAATCTACGCCACGTGGCCCGAAAGGCGATAGACGCCATTGATAGACGCGATCCGCAGGAGCTATTTGCCGTGGGCGGAGAGATCGACGTCGCATGTGAAGCATGCCATAAGACCTTTTGGTACCCCGATCAAGCTACGCGCGCGGCGGCAAATTAGATCCCAAGGGTCTTGGTAGCCTGACAACTATCAACTGGACGAATCGAAGGTCGCGCATGGTCAAAAACGGGGAGATGCACACCAAATCATTGCGGGATGGCCGCCAAGTGTATCTCGACGGGCGACTGATCGATGACCACGTCAATCATCCAGCATTCCGCAATGCAGTCCATACCGCCGCGCGGCTGTATGACTTCCAGGCGCAACCAGAAAATATCGAGCGCATGACGTTCGAGTCGCCAACGTACGGCCTCAGGGTTGGCCGGATGTGGCAGTTACCGACGTCGCTCGACGAGCTGCGCGAACGTAGACTGGCTCTCGAGGCTTGGGCAGAGCTCACGTGCGGGATGCTTGGGCGCTCTCCAGACCATGTCGCGTCGGTTATCAGCGGCATGTACATGGGATACGAGCAATTTGCGGCTTACGACAAAAGGCGCGCTGCGGCGCTGCGCGAATACTATGAATACGCGAGAGATCGTGACCTCTATCTGAGCTACACCATTGTAAGCCCGCCAGTTGACCGCTTCAGACGGCCCGGCGACACGGATGACTTTGGAGCCTGCGCTGTGGTGGATGAAGATTCAGCCGGCATTACGCTGCAGGGCGTAAAGATGTTGGGGACCGCCACACCCCTCGCCAATGAGCTGTTTGTCGGTTCAATTCAGCCACTGAAACCCGGCGAGGAGCGCTACGGCGTCTCAGCGGCCGTGCCGTTAAATGCGAATGGTCTGAAGTTGCTATCGCGACGCTCCTATGAGGCGGCGTCGCAAAGCGTCTTCGATCAGCCGCTTGCATCGCAATTCGACGAGAACGACTGCGTTGTGTACTTCGACAACGTAAGGGTCCCTTGGGAGCGAGTCTTCGTCTACGGTAGCGTAAAGATGGCGGCCGACCAGTGGTACGCCACCCCGGCGCATGTCTATCAGAACTACCAGTGTCAAATTCGACTCATGGTCAAGCTGCGGTTCCTCGTCGGCCTGGCGCGAAGAATTGCGGAGGCGAACGCAATTCTTCAGTTCCCTCCTGTCCGGGAAACTCTCGGGCAACTTGCGGCGCAAGTGGCGATGGTGGAGGCCTTTGTCTTCGGAATGGAGTCCGCGGGGGTGCGGCATGACGTGTATTGGATCCCGAACGCACGGATGCTGTATGGGGCGCAGGTTCTTACCCAACAGCTCTATCCGGAATTCATTAGGACGATTAGAGAGCTGGCAGGGGGCGCACTCATCATGCTTCCATCCTCAAGCGCCGACCTTGAGAGTCCAATCACGCGCGAGCTAGTGACGGGGATCCACCGTTCTTCGGTGTCCACTCCCGTCGAGCGCATAAGGCTTATGAAGCTCGCCTGGGACGCGTTAGGCTCTGAATTTGCGTCACGACACGTTCAGTACGAAATGTTTTATGCCGGCGCGCCTATGGTAACGCGCAATCACGCGTTTCGTACCTTTGACTGGGGTTCGGCGGCTGTGTTGGTGGACAGCGTGCTGCGCAGCTACGCCGCACCCGTTGTCATGGGGAATAGTCTCGGTGATTCGAAATAGTACTTACGTCGCGACAACCAGCGTCGATGAGCGCTCAAGGCAGCTCAGAAACGCATTTGGTGTTTATCCGACGGGTGTTGCTGTAATCACATGCATACCCGCGGCGGGCCAGCTTCTTGGAGTGACAGCGAACTCATTCGTATCGTTGTCTATGCAACCACCCTTGGTGTCCATTGCGCTGCACCGCAACGCTAGGCACTTGAAGAGCTTCTTGGGGAGCGGAACATTCGCGGTAAATGTTCTGGGCGCGTATCAGAAGTCTCTCTCCAATCAATTTGCCCGACCGTCAGAATGCAATTGGGCGACGGTTCGGTACCGGGTTACCGATTCGGGACATGTCGTTCTGAGTGATGTCGCAGCCTATTTCCTCTGCATCCTTGTGGATCGCCACGAAGTGGGCGATCACGTGCTTCTGGTCGGTGAAATTCAACAGTACAGTTGGGATGATGACGCGTACCCGTTGGTGTTCATGGGAGGACACTACGGAGCATTCCACCGTGCAGCCGAGGCGCCTCCAGCGAACGCCGTGGAACTCTGGCTAACTGAGGCGCCCATCAGCTGGGGATGAGCGGCTGACGCTGACATGGAAGAATTGCAGGCCGAATTTCCGAGGAGCGGAAGCTCGAGGGCGCTGCCGATAAGCGTGCTGCGTAGGACCGCTATCGCAGCACTGGCAGGAACCAGCATTGAGTACTACGACTTCTTTCTGTACGGCACGGCGTCTGCCCTGGTGTTCCCAGCTGTCTTTTTCCCCAGCAGGGTGACCGCGACTGCGTTGCTGGCGTCATTCAGTACCTTCGCAATTGGCTTCCTGGCGCGCCCGCTGGGCGCTGTTATTTTCGGCCACATTGGTGATAGGCGTGGGCGAAAACCGGCACTGGTAATCGCCCTGTTGTTGATGGGAATTGCCACTACGTTGATCGGTTGTCTCCCGAGCTACGCGCACGTCGGTCCCGTAGCACCAGTGTTGCTCGTCGCGCTTCGTCTCCTGCAGGGCCTCGCACTTGGTGGGCAGTGGGGCGGCGCCATCCTCATAGTCACAGAAAACGCTCCGGCTTGTCGCCGTGGATTCTATGGGAGCTTCGCGCAAATGGGTGCGCCGCTTGGCGCAATTTTCGCAAACGTCGTTTTCCTGGGTGTGTCCGCTGCTGTCGGTTCGGATGGGTTGCTGTCGTGGGCATGGAGGATACCGTTTCTTCTGAGCATTGCGTTGATTGGCGTGGCGCTGATTACGCAGTTCAGGTTGCAAGATACCGTTGCATTCCGCGCCCTTCAGGAAATGGAAGCGCATGGCGCAGGCATCGGGGCAGGGCGGTCTCCGGTCGTCGAGTCATTTCGACTGTTTCCGAAGCAAATATTGCAGGCCGCGGGTGCTTTCGTTGCCATGAATGTTTCCTTCTACGTTCTCGTAACCTTCTCGCTGGCATACGGGTCAAACGCCTCGGGACTGGGCATTCCCAGTTCCACGATGCTGACCGGTGTTCTTCTCGGCGCGATCGCGATGGTTCCGGGAACATTCCTCTCATCAGTCATATCAGACCGCTGGGGGCGACGATCAATTCTGATCACCTCGTCTGCATTGTTGGCGTGTTGGGCTTTCGCTTTATTCCCGTTCCTAAACACGCGGACCCTGTGGGGTATCTGCACGGCGCTCTGTGTGGGGCAGTTCTTAAACGGCATGATCTTTGGGCCGTTGGCCGCGCTTTTTTCGGAAATGTTTCCAGCCGCGGTTCGCTATTCGGGCGCGTCTCTCGCGTATCAGTTGGGAGCGATACTCGGCGGTGCACTTGCTCCGCTCGCGGCGACGTCCCTGTTGATTCGATTTGGAACACCGGTGGCCGTCTCAATCTACATGGCTGCGATGTGCGTCATTACAATAGGTGCGGTGTGGTCAATCTCAGAACCACTGTCCGCCCAGGTTCCGGGTCGTAGCTGCCAACTGCGCAATATTCGGGTGTGATCACAATGCGACAAGACATCAAATACTCACAGGAAGACGAAACGCGTCGCGACGTGCTTCGGTCGGTACTCTTAGCAGCGATCGCGGGGGGAATTCCACGCGTAATTCCCGCGCAGTCGGAGGGAACTGCGGCAGACAAGAGCAGTAACGAAGAAAAAACCGGCGGGCAGCCATTGGCGCTTCCGCAGTATCCCGACGACATCATGCGACCGGTAAACCTTCACGAGTTTGAGTCCGTGGCCAGGGCGAGGCTTCCCCTTCCAGCGTACAACTACGTGGCTGCAGGCGCGGCAGATGAATTGACGATGCGAGCGAATCTCGCCGCCTTTGACGACTACTGGATCCGCCGTCGTGTAATGGTGGACACAAGCAACGTGGACACTTCTCTCGACCTCTTTGGAATCCATCTCGAACATCCGATTCTGCTTGCCCCGGTGGGCGTGCGTAATCTGATGCAGCACGATGGGGACCGGTCGACTGCCATCGCCGCTTTGAACTCCAAGGCAATTCTGGTGGGGGCACCGCTTGATCTCATGCGAGAACTGGGGAAGCGAAAGCAGGCGCCACGCTGGTGGGCTGCGACGCTGGGACATGCAACCCAGGACGATGCGGTGCATTGGAGCAAAGAGAACGAGAGCGCGGGTGCTAGTGCTCTCTGCGTTAGCTTTGACTATCCTTACTCTGGGGCGCGAGATCGACCAAGCCGAGACCATTGGGAGAGCCAGTGGTCCGAGACAGGCCGCTATGACACCGCGGGCGGCGAGGTGGCGTTCCAGGCTGGAATGCTAGCCCCTTTCACCCCTGCCCTAACCTGGCAATTCCTGCGATGGGTCCGCGGCGTTACAGAGCTACCGATAGTCGTGAAGGGAATTACGACGGGGGAAGATGCCAAGCGCGCAGTCGACGCGGGAGCAAATGCAATCATCGTCTCCAATCACGGTGGCAGGACACTGGACGGAGCGTTCGCGACGTTGTCAGTGTTGCCTGAAGTCGTGGACTCTGTGGGCGGCAGGATTCCGGTGCTGATGGATGGCGGCGTGCGCCGAGGTGGCGATGTCATGAAGGCGCTAGCGATGGGGGCTAAAGCCGTCCTTATCGGTCGCCCGTATCTCTGGGGTCTGGCGGCTTTCGGTCAAGCTGGCGTGCAACGCGTGGTGGAACTGTTGCAGGGTGAGTTGCGCGTGGCGCTGGGGCTTTCAGGAACTGGGAACCTGCGATCAATTGATCGCTCGCTGATACGTCAGGCATGGAAACCATATTCGCGGTCGCACGGCTCGTCAGCGACGCACAGACGAAAAACAGCGCGGCCATGAAAGAGAAACTGTCGAAGCTGTCGGATATGCCAGATCTCAAACAGTCATCCGTTCGGCACTCTGTAGGCAGTGACGGACCTCTAGCGCTTGATGCGGGTGAAGCCACCCTGACGCTTCTGCGACGTTTTGAGCCACTCGGGAAGTTGGGGCGGCGTCAGTTTATCAGTGCACTTGGCGCGTTGGCAGCAGGGATGCCCGTGGTTGTAGAGGCACTCGGCCCGCAACCTCTGGTCTTAGATGAGTCGGATGGTCGCAAATACCCTCCGCAGCATAGTTGGAAAGTAATGGAACCGGTGAATGTTCACGAGATCCAGGGCGTGGCGGAGAAGACTCTGGATCTCGGCACGTACGAGTACATTACTGGCGGCGCGGAGGATGAGCACACCCTTCGCGACAATCTCGAAGCGTTTCAGCGAAGTCACTTGCGCCAGCATGTTGGCATCGACGTATCGAGTGTCGACGTCTCGCTCGAGTTGCTCGGTCAGCATCTGCAGTACCCGATAATGCTTGACCCGACGACCAAAAACCCGATCCTGCCAGACGGGGATAAGCTTGCAGCAATCGGGGCCCATGGGGCGGGTGCGATCTACGGGGTCACGTCCGCACTCGCCTTCATTGATGATCTCAACAGGGCTAATACGGCGCCGACCTGGTGGGTGTGTCAACTTGGGCACGAGTCTAAACAGGAAGCGCAGGACTGGGCTCGGCAATACACGGATGCCGGTGCCACATGGCTTGGAGTCACCGTCGATTACCCATATCAGGCGAACCGGGATCGCAACATTCGAAATAAGTTCGGCGATTACAAGGCTGGACTTCTAGAGCCGATCGTAACGGGCCTCACATGGAGATATATGGACTGGCTGCGCAGTGCCTCAAAGTTGCCGATCATCGTCAAGGGCATCCTAAATGGCGAAGATGCTGAGAGCGCTGTCGAGAATGGCGCTGACGCCATAATCGTCTCAAATCACGGCGGGCGGGCGTACGACGGCGCAGTGCCAACGTTGGTGGCGCTTCCGGAGTGTGTCGATGCCGTTCGTGGTCGAATTCCGGTACTGATGGATGGCGGCGTCCGGCGCGGCGGCGATGTAATTAAGGCGCTGGCACTCGGCGCGAAAGCCGTATTGGTAGGTCGACCACCGGCATGGGGCCTGGCCGCCTTCGGTGCGATTGGGGTACAGCGCGTCATGGAGTTGCTCGCGGCGGAGGTTCAAGTTTCTATGGCTATCGCCGGCGCTCGCAGTCTGAAGGACATCACACGCGCGATGGTCAGGCTTCCGTGGGAGTAAACGAAATGGCAAGCCCGAACCTCGAGCCGAGAAGGCATCTGGGGCTCAACGCGCGTGCGAGTCTGATGATACTGTTGGGCGGCCTGTACGCGACGTCGCACGTTCGGGAGGCGTCCAGTGCTAGCTCGGCCCCGAACGGGACCGAGCAGCGCGCCTCTAGCGGCGTGTTCAGCGAAGAGCAGCGGCGAAGCGGGCTACAGGTCTACCTCAAACAGTGCTCGAGCTGCCACGGTGAGCGACTGCGAGGCGGCGAGTCGGCTCCGGCCTTGACGGGCGCCAACTTCAGAGCGCACTGGATCGGCCGAAATCTTGATGAGCTGATGCAAAAGATAGCGGAAATGCCTCCCAAGGATCCGGGCCGGCTCACGCCTGAGGAGGCGGCGAGCGTTATCGCTCTCATCCTTGCTGCCAATGCATATCCCCCCGGGGATAGAGACCTCCCGGTCAATTCGGGCCTCGTGCAAATTCGCATCGACCCCCTGACGTCTCCTTAGTTGCTCCGAGCCCGCAGCAGAGCTGGGGCGCGGCGCGCCTCTGGCTCCGCTATCTCTTTGCCCCTTTCAGCTCCTGACTTTTCAGAATCGTTGACACTTAGCAAGCTAAGCAAGTAAGCTAATTCAGTAGAGATACATTTAGGGCGAATCGGATGGGCGAGTGCGGCTTTGTTGTTGCTCTCGAAGGGCGCCCCGAGACCCGGCAGTGTCGAATTGACATCAGCAGCGTCGTCATTGCCGGATGGACTGGTCGAGATTCTGCCGCGGTAGAGCGGCACATCGAGGAGCTCGCACAGTTGGGGGTTCCACGTCCTAGAGCAGTCCCTGCCTTCTATCGGGTTGCAACGAATCGGGTGACTGTTGCCCAAAGCATCGAGGTAACGAGCGAGCGGTCCAGCGGTGAAGTTGAATTCGTGTTGATGCAGCTCGGTGAGGAACTTTGGGTCGGAGTGGGGTCCGATCACACAGATCGGACAATCGAAACATTCGACGTGGGTGCTTCGAAGCAGATATGCGAGAAGCCGATTGCGCCGAGGTTTTGGCGATTCGCGGACGTCGCGCCTCATTGGGAGCAGCTGCAGCTGCGCTCATTTATAGGCCTCGAGCGACACGGGTATCAGGTAGGCAGCGTCTCGTCGATATTGGACCCTGCTGATCTCATTTCCGCTTACTGCGACGCATCCCGCCTCAAGGATGGCACGCTTTTGTTTTGCGGAACCGTGCCTGCTATTGGCGAAGTGCGTCCCGGGTCACCGTTCACGATTGAATTGGAAGACCCGGTTCTGAAGCGAATGATTCAGCACACTTACCATGTGGCGGTTCTCAGGGAGCGCGCCGTCGTCGCGTAGATCACTATGGGAAAACCCCACCTCGAGTTCTCTAGAGTTGATCTAGCGTCAGGCTGGGAGACACCTCCGGGTTATCCCGACGGGATCAAACAAAAGATACTGTCGAGTGATCTCGACGAAGTCAACAAATCGGGTAGTCGCACGCGGTTACTGCGCTTCGACCCAGGCGTCTTCACTATTGCTCCCTTCGTCCACGATCACTGGGAAGAGGTCTATTTACTCAGCGGCACTCTCCTCGTCGGTAACGACGTGCGAGGAAAGGGCGGAGAGAGTTATTCGGTTCCGACTTACGCGTGTCGGCCTCCCGGTGTTCGTCACGGCCCCTTCAGTTCGCCCGTTGGCTGCTTGTTGTTCGAGCTTCACTACTATGATCGGCGTACCTCATAGCCGCGACCAGCGCGTCGCTTGGGCCGAAGCCTTGCCGAGTCCGAATCGGCGGGAGTGCGGGAGTGCTATCCATGCAGTGTGATGGTGCTCAGAACTCGTCGCACGTTTCCGAGAGTCTGCCTGACGAGCCCGTTGCACTTCTCAACACTGAGAAGGTGCGCGACGTGCGTGTTCTGTATGAACGACATTGGGCCGAGTTGTGTGGGTACCTCAGGAAGCGGTTTGGCGCCGGCCCGCCGGAACCCCAGGATGTGGCGCAGCAGACTTTCTTGCGTTATGTCGCGAGCCGAAGTTGCAGCGAGGTACGCAACGAACGGGCGTACCTATTTCGGATCGCCCACAACGTGCTGGTTGAAGAGCGGCGGCGCATGTCGGCGCGGCGCACCATCGCTGCGGGCCTACTTACTCATACGCGGGCCAACACCGATGAGTTGACTCCAGAGCGCCTCCTGATCGGGACCGAGCACCTGGGCATTTTGCGGCAGGTTATAGATATGGCCCCAGAAGTCCGACGACGCTCTTTCATTCTCAATCGCTTCGATGGTGTTCCGTGCGCCGAGATCGCGCGGCGGACAGGGTACTCGGAATCTGCGGTAAAGAAGCACGTCACGCTCCTGCTTGCCGATCTTGAGACAGCTATGAAGCGTGCGGACCAACGGCAGCCCAGGTTCACGGCATCGCTGGTTACTCGCCCGGCATCAGCAACGGGCGCCGCTTCCTAGACGGACCGGTCGCACGGCAAGCGGGGCTAGGCCTGAAGTCTGGAGAACGCGAACGTGCGTCGAGCTCCAGGGCGCCGGCGGATGGAGAGGTCTGATCGATGGAGTTGTCGCGTCGAGAATTTGTTGCAGCAGTCGGCGCCGCGGCGCTGACTACTGAAGCATTCGGTACTATTCCTGCGCGGAGTTCCTCTTGGAGGCCCAATGCGAAGGAAGCGATTCGCACCATCGAGAATGTCTGGATCCCGCTAACAGACGGACAACGGCTAGCGATGCGCCTGTGGTTACCACTGAGCGCAGACACAAATCCGGTGCCGGTAGTGCTGGAATACCTGCCGTACCGGAAGAGGGATCAAATGCGGCGCCGGGACCAAGCCTGGGGTGAGGCGTTCGCTCCCTACGGATTCGCGGTCGCTCGGGTCGACATCCGCGGCACAGGAGAGTCCGATGGTGTGCTCCTGGGTGAGTACTTACGACAAGAGCAGAACGATGCTCTGGAAGTAATTGACTGGCTCTCGCGCCAACCATGGTGCAACGGTTCTGTCGGGATGCGGGGCATCTCGTGGAGCGGCTTTAACAGCCTACAGGTTGCTGCGGCGCAACCCCACGCGCTTAAGGCCATAATCGCTCAATGTGCTTCGGACAATCGCTACACAGACGACTCGCACTATGTCGGCGGGGCGCTAACGTTCGATGATGTGGAGTGGGCAGCGGAGTTCAAGATTGATCTCGTCACTCCTCCTGACCCCGCGC
>Ga0335084_10006980_pt1 | contig 11245 bp, 9 predicted proteins | sample Lox_Sample_44_FD_206721 | JGI IMG/M metagenome (GOLD analysis project Ga0335084, IMG submission 206721) | Soil microbial communities from Loxahatchee National Wildlife Refuge, Florida, United States - Lox_Sample_4.4 | ecosystem: Environmental > Terrestrial > Soil > Wetlands | place: USA: Florida...
GTGCGGACTCCCAAGCGTTGGGACCGCATAGGTCAGCTGGCGGCGGCCAAAGGCGAGAAGCTTCCCACCCAACCCGACTCGAAAGCGCTCAACGATTTTCTGCTCCGCCAAAAAGCCAAAGATCCCGATCACTTCACAGACCTATCACTGGCCATCATTAAACTGATAGGGCCCGGTGAATACGTTCTCGAACGTGCCAACGAGACTGCTCCCGGACATTTTGGGCTTGCGGTTCAGGACTATACGCACTCCACAGCGCCTAATCGCCGGTTCGCCGACGTTGTGACGCAACGCTTGATCAAAGCGAAGCTGGCTCGCCAGCCGAATCCGTACTCTGATGATGAACTCACAACCATCGCTGCGAACTGCACACAGAAGGAAGACGCGGCACGCAAGGTCGAGCGCGACATGTCCAAACGGCTAGCGGCGAACGCCATGCAATCGCGCATTGGTGAGAGTTTCGACGCAGTCGTCACCGGAGTCACCGATCACGGAACCTTCGTTCGCATCCTGAAGCCTCCCGTCGAAGGACTGCTCGCGCAGGGCGCGCAGGGACTCGATGTCGGCGACAAGTTACGCGCCCGGCTCATCCGCACGGATCCGAACAGGGGATTTGTCGATTTCGCCCGTGGCTGATCTGCTCAGGTGCAATGCGAATCCTGGCAAGTGTCACCTTGTTAGCCAATGGTTCACGGGTGCATTCAGAGCTAAGCTTGCTGCAAAGTAAGTGCGGAAGGTTGAGGCACAGTTCTGTCTGCCTGGCGCAATTTCGTGGGTATGTGCATGACCGTGATTCTGCCAGTGTCTGTTTTTGCGGATAATCCTAACGGCGCGATACTCCATAGCAACGGACAAGGTGTTCTGGTCAACGGAAATTCTGCGCCCGCATCGGCTGCGATATTCGCCAACGATCTGATCCAGACTCAAAAAGCATCTTCAGCCCGGATCGAAGTGACTGGTTCTGCCGCCACTATCGATCCCGAAACGGTCGTCCAGTTTCAGTCGGAAGAACTGGTGCTTGATCACGGAAGCTTGGCGGTTTACACGAGAACAGGAATGCGTGTGCGCATCGGCTGCATCACCATCATTCCTGTAAATCCCTCGGGTGAAACCCTGTATGAAGTAACCGACCGCGATGGGCAAGTGACTGTTCATGCCAGCAGGGACGACGTATATATTGACGCCAAGGAAAAGCAATCCAAAGACGTTCAGAATTCTTCGCGCTCCAAGCGGGAGGTCGTTCACGAAGGTGAGCAGAAATCAAGGGGAGAAAAGTGCGCCGGAGCTCCAATGAAAGCCCAAAACACACCGGGAGTCGGCGCATTGATGAACAGTCGTTGGGCGTTGATCGGAGGCGGAATTGCGGCTGCTCTCGTCACGTGCCTTGGCTTATGTCATGACGACGATCCCATCAGCCCATGGAAGCCGTAGCCGATCAAGACTTCACTGCAATCGCTGCTTGGACTACTCCGTCACGACCGCCTTGACGAGATTCCGCGGGTGGTCGACGTCGTAACCCTTCTTTGTGGCGACATGGTACGCGAATAGTTGCAAGGGAATCACTTCCAGAATGGGCAATAACAGTTCCGGCGCTGCCGGCACGTAAAAAATATGATCGGCAATCGTGCCGGCTTCTTGGTCGCCCTCTGTCGCGACGGTCACAAGTTGACCATGCCGAGATCGGACTTCCTTCATCACTTCGAGCGTTCTTCGGTATCTCAGCATGGAATCCGGATCATTGCGATCACAAGTTGCAAGGACGACCACGGGGAGTGTTTCGTCGACCAGAGCATTGGGGCCATGCTTTAGCTCTCCTACCGGATATCCTTCGGCATGAGCGTAAGAGATTTCCTTCAGCTTCAGAGCTCCCTCGCGCGCAATTGCGTAATGCACTCCGCGGCCCAGATAGAGAAACTTCTCATCCTTGAAATGCAGCTCGCCGAACTCTTCGGCGAGCTTGTCCCAGGCGGGAAGATTCTTTTCAATGGCCTGGGGCAATTGCAGCAGATGTTTCAGATAGGTTCGTGTCACTTCGGACGTCATGAGCCCGTGCCTGCGCGCGAGGAAGAGCGCCATCAGATAGAGAATCGTGACCTGTGTTGTAAAGCTCTTCGTCGCAGGGATCGAGCGTTCGGGGCCGGCTCCAGTGATGAGAGCCGCGCCGGCTTCGCGGACGATCGTAGTGTCGGGCACGTTTGAGATCGCAATGGTCTTGACCCCGCGCGTCAGAGCTTCGCGCTGTGCTGCAATCGTATCCGCCGTTTCGCCGGACTGCGTGATGACCATCACGATCGGATCGATGGCGGTATGCGTCGAGCGGTAGCAGTATTCGCTCGCGTATTCGACATCAACCGCCACTCCGGAAAGGTCCTCGATCATGATCTCGCCCGCCAACCCTGCATGGCGGCTGGAACCGCTGGCGGCGATGATCAGCTTTTCGAATGTCAGCAGCGCGCCTTCGATAGCCTGCAGTTCTCCCGGGAAAATGATGTCGTTCTTGAGGTGCTTATCGATGGTCCGGGCAATTGCTTCCGGCTGCTCGTAAATCTCGCGCCGCATCTCGTGAGCGAATTTCTGCGTGGAATCGTGATTACTCATTCTGGTACTCATGATAACGATGGAATTAGAAACAGGTGAATCCGACTAATTCGCTGCAACCCCCTCGAAGTGCGCCTCAATTTCTTCCAGTGTTTTCCCTTTGGTCTCCGGCAGAAACCAAGTCGCGGTAACAAAATAGATCACCGTGCAGACGGCGAATCCGAAGAACATGGTCGAATAACCATACTTACCAACCGTAGGAAGGAAGATGGCAGCGATTGTGGTCGAAACTGCCTGATTGAGCACCAGTGCAATACTCATGCCGTTCGATCGAATTCGAGTCGGCATCAGCTCGGAAAGCGCCAGCCAGACACAGACGCCGGGCCCGACCGCGAAGAAAGCCATGAAAATGAATAGGGCGCAGGCTACAATCCAACCGTTTTGCTCAGAGGGAACCGGTGTTATCAGAGCGTTCTCAACGCGTAACGGCGCCTGCCGCGCCGCATCGAGATCTCCAAAAGGATTGGAGAAAAAAGCAACGATCTTGTTGGCCGGGACGCAGCTCTCACGAGTAATTTCTATCGGTTTTGCGGCGGGGTCATCCGAACGAACTGCCTTACTCGCGGTTCGAAAATCTCCGTAGGCGTAGATCACAACCATGGACGTCGGCGCGTTAGGCACCTTAAATTCGTGTCCCGTTGCTTCCAGCAACTTCCGCGCGAGTTCCCGGTTGTAGACGAGCCTGACGGTTTGATTCGGAGAGGCCATCGCTTGCACCGCAGCTCTGGAGTCAACGCTCAGCTTCTCGGTCCGGCGAAACAGAATGCCGGTAAACAACATGGACAGGATGATCCCGGCTGTGCCGATGCCGAGTAGAAACTTGCGACCTTTCCGGTCGACTAGTGCCACCCCGACCAGAGTGACAAAGAAATTCACGAACGTGAAAATCACGTAGCCAACATGTGCCGCGAGATCGGAAAGTCCGCTTTGGAGAAGGATGTTAGTGTTGTAGGCAATAATCGAATTGATTCCGGTGGTTTGGTTGCAGGCAAGAATAATGCAGGCGAGCACAAAAGGAATCACGTACTTTCGCCGGAGCAGGGAATCCTTGACCTTCGATCCGGCCGCATCTTTCGACTTGGCAGACGTCGCCAGTTCCTGCATCTCCCTGAGTTCGAGATCGGATTGCTCAGTTGTGCGGGAGCGGAGAAGGGCTTGGTAAGCAGCTTCCTTCCTTCCGCGCTTCAGAAGCCAGCGAGGGGATTCGGACAGCATAAAGCTGCCGATCACAAACAGGATGCCCGGCGGGAGCGATACCCAAAAAATGCCGCGCCATGCTGAATTTTCGAAATTGAGGATCGCGTTGGCGTTGCCGACCTTGGCAATGTGATCGAGACGAAAACTGAAGAGCAATCCGATCAGCGCGGCGATCGCAATGCCTGCGGTGAGCAGCCATTGAAAAATACCGGTGCCTTTTCCCCGGTTCGCAGCTGTCAGGCATTCGGCCAGATACAGAGGTACGACTACACCGATCAGGCCTGCACTCGTCCCTTGCAGCAATCGCCCAAAAACCAGAGGGCTGTAACCGTGCGCCAGCGCGATCATCGGGATGCTGATGACAAACATCACCCCACCGACAGCCATCAAAGCTTTTCGGCCCATCCAGTCGGCGAGCAATCCCGCAAATAGGGTGGAGAACACGCTGCCCAGCAGAACGGCGGCCACAACAATAGAAAGTTCGCTCCGGTTGAGCCCAGAAGTGGCCTCCAAATAGGGTAGAGCCCCGGCGATAATTCCAACATCGACGCCGTAGAGCAGGCCTCCCAGTCCAGCGACAATCAAGAGAAAACGGTTATAGAAAACCTTTTTTTCGTCGAGCACAGCGGGAGTGACGCTTGCTGTTTCAGCAGTCATGAGTTTGGCAGGATCAGGTTCGCGGTGCAGCTTTATGGCACCGAAAAATCATCCTGAATTGTAGCGTAGGAGCACAAAATCCGGTCAAAAGTGCTATACATGCAGCGCAATTTTCTACGTTTTACTTTTCCAGCGGCAAGCTGAATGAGAAAACGGAGCCGCTTCCCAACTGGCTCACGACCCCTATTCTTCCGCCGTGGGCTTCTATGATGACTTTGGCAATAGCCAACCCCATGCCCGTGCCGGGCGCGGTATAGCGCTGATGCTGACCACGATAGAACTTCTCGAAGATCAAGGTCTGCTCGAACGAGTCGATACCAGGACCGCGATCGGCGACACTGGTCACGAGCCGATCGCTCTGCACTTCGCTTGTCACCCTGACCGGGGATCCTGGCGGAGAATACTTTCCGGCATTCTCCAGAAGATGCATCAGTACTTCGCGAATTCTTTCCACATCCATACGGGCCTTTGGGAGGTCGGGCAAGACCTGGACTTCGAGGGGATGATTCTCGATCGCTGCCTTGGCGTCCTGAATGGCTGGGTCGAGCGCATCCCGAATCGAATGTGGTTCCAGTTGCAGTTTGAATTTGCCGGAATCGAGTTGCGCCATTTCCGACGCCTCGCCGACGAGCCGGTTGAGACGGTCAGTCTCTTCATCGATTACGCTCAGCAGATCACGTTGTCCAGCATCATCGAGCGTTGTTCCTGAGAGAAGAGTTGTGATACTGGCCTTGATGGATGTCAGCGGTGTTCGGAACTCATGGGTCACGGAATCGAGCAGAGCCGTGCGCAACCGTTCGTGTTCCTGTTCTGCCCGATTCTTGCTGAGTGCCTCGAGAGCCCGCGCACGCTCGATGGCGAGCCCAGCGAGGCTGCCGAGCGCGTCGAGAGTCTCGCGGGAGAGTTCGGCTCCCGTGACGCCGAGAGCTCCCACGGTTCGCATGCCCAGGCGAAGTGGAACATAGGAAATTCCTCCCTGGGTAATCGGTTCCCCGCGCAGCAGGGTGGAGCGCAAGACGCTCTCTTCAAATGGCGCTTCGAGGGACGAACGGTAGACGGTGGGGTGATCCGCGGCCATCGCCACGACGCTTCCGACCGAAAAAGTCTCTTGGACGTAACCGGGAAGGGCATTGAGCAGTTCGAGCACATTGTCGGAAGCCAGGAGCCGCTGACTCAAGGCATAGAGACGCTCGACTTCCCGCCGTCTTTGCTTCGCACCCTCGGCCTCGCGGCGTGCCCGTTCAGCAAGGTTGCTCGCGACCAGCGCGGTGACGAGAAATGCAAAGAGGGCCACCCAGTTCTGGGGGTCGGCGATGGTAAAAGTTCTGAGGGGAGGCAGGAAGAAGAAATTGAATGCGGCGGTGGCGATAACCGCCATCAGCAAGGCGTAGCGCAGTCCCCAGTAGGCCGAGGTCAGCAACACCATGACCAGAAACATCAACGCGACCGTTGTCTGGTTGATGTGCAAGCGATAAGCGGCGCTCGTGACTATTGCGATGGAGATACCAACGGAGGAATAACGGAGTGCTTGGACCTCAACGCGGGTTTTCACAACCGCATTGTACTTGCAGGTGACAAGTTCCACCCTCTGCAAGCAAAATAGCTTCCGATGCCCAAGACTCCCGAAGAGTGGCTGAAGGAAGTTTCCCCCGATAAACCGCGCGGCATCTTCAAACTCTTTCTCGGGTATGCGCCCGGAGTGGGGAAGACCTATAACATGCTGAGCGAGGCTATCCGTCGAGCCAGTCGCGGCGAAGACGTCGTGATCGGGTTAGTGGAAAGTCACGGCCGCCAAGCGACCGCAGAACTGGCAGGCAAACTAGAACGAGTTCCCCCGCGCAAGCTCGAATACAAAGGCACTATTTTCGACGAGATGGACGTGGACGCCATTCTTGCGCGCAAGCCGGCTGTGGCCGTCATCGACGAACTCGCACACACGAACATCGAGGGCAGCAAGCACGGGAAGCGCTATGAGGACGTGATCGAGTTGCTCGATGCCAAGATCGATGTCCTCTCCACCATGAACGTGCAGCACGTGGAGAGTGTGGGGCCAACGGTGCAACAGATCACCGGGGTACAGGTGCGAGAGACCGTCCCCGACTGGGTGATGCAGCGCGTCGACGAGATCGTTCTGGCGGATCTGACGCCCCAGGCCCTGCAGAAGCGCATGGAACGCGGCGACATCTACCCGGTTGATCGAGCACAGCGAGCCTTATCTCACTTCTTCCGGCCGGGGAACCTGATCGCGCTGCGGGAACTGGCGCTTCGTCAGGTTACCCGGGTGGTGGACCGGAGTCTCGACGCATTTCTCGAAAAAGATAGCAAGCAACCGGCGCACACCGTGCGCGAGCGCATCGCCGTATGCGTCAGCTCGAACCCCGCTGCGCAGTACATCATTGCGCGGGGTTCCCGGATGGCCCAGGCGATTGGGGGAGAGCTCTTCGTGTTCTACATTGATGTGGGTCGAGACACGAGACCGGAGGACCAAAAGACACTGGCCGAAAACATCCGCTTCGCCGAGAACCTGGGCGCGCACGTCGTTCGCATCTCTGGAAGAAGCATTGCCGAGGGGCTTGCCCAACTTGTGCGCGAACATCACATCACGCAGGTGATTTTCGGGCGGTCGGCGCGAACCGGCTGGCAGCGGTATCTGTACATGTCGGCGATCCAGAGATTCCTTCGGGATGCGCCGTCGGTTGACGTGCACATCGTGACGCAGGAGGCACGCTGATGGCGGATCCGCCGCACATCCTCGTTGTGGATGACGAACCGCAAATCACGCGGGTACTGCGCACCAGCCTCTCAGCCCAGGGGTATGACATTCGCATCGCGAACAGCGGCGAGATGGCGCTGGAGATTATGAAAGATTGGCAGCCGAACCTGATCATCACAGATCTGTCCATGCCTTCTATTGATGGCGTACAGCTCACCCGGACGGTTCGGGCTGCTTCGAGCGTGCCCATTATCGTGCTCTCGGTTCGTGATAAGGAACAACAAAAGGTGGAAGCTCTTGATGCCGGCGCCGACGACTATGTCACCAAGCCTTTCGGCATGAACGAGCTGCTGGCTAGGGTGCGGGCCGGTCTTCGCCGCGTTCCGGCGGAGAATGAAGCGGATCCGGTAATCGAAATCGGCGATTTCCGCATCGATACGGCTGCCCGCAAGGTTTCGGTCCTTCACCGTGAAGTGCGCCTTACTCCAAAGGAATTTGATCTGCTCGTATATATGGCTCGGCACCCGGGCAAGGTCATCACGCATCGCGCACTGTTGGCAGCTGTGTGGGGCGGCCAAAGTACGGAGCAGGTCGAATATCTGCGCGTCTTCGTAGGTCAGTTGCGCAAGAAGTTAGAGCCGGATGCCGCCTCTCCGCGCTACCTCGTTACTGAGCCTTGGATTGGATACCGCCTGGAGCCCGGGGAGTAAGCTCGACTCAGATACGTAACTTCGATTACGAACATTCTACGAACTCTTTATTCAATCCTTACATGTTCCCGAATCCAATCACTTGAAGCATTGGGTTCGCGGTCTGCGGCCCACATGCAGATGTCAGGGGACACCCGGAAAGTTGAGACTATGCAGACTCTTCAGGAAGTCAACGCAGAACAATTAGCCAGAGTTTTTCATCACTACAAAGAGGCATTGGAACACGATTGCTCAAACGAAAAGGATCAGGATTTCACCGCCTGGGATCGGACTCCGCATGACGAACGAAAATTAATGGTTGCTGCAGCCCGTCTGACTTTGCTAGAGCTCTCCACGCCGCCTGAGCCTCTCTCCTCGGAGCGCAAATACTTCGCCAAGCCCGGCCAAGCAGAATGGGGCTGCTGAGGGCTTAAGCCAAAGCTTGCGACACTCGAGCGAGTGCGAATTCATTTGGATGTGTTTACGAAATCCTTATGAACTCTTGATCCCACTCTTACGAGTGAAGTTATCAAATTGGTCTTGAGACTCTTGTTTGACTGGAACATATGAGATTGAGTTTCATAGTCCTGTGTGTGGGAGCGATTGCTTTCCTCGTGCGCGTGCTGGTAGCGCTGGTCAACGAGCTCTTGCACCCCGTACCACGACGGGTTGAATCGTATTTGGTGCGGTATCAGCCACGCCAGTCGCGGACGGACCTGGTTGTAGTTCACACCAACGTCTTCAAGAGCAGGTTCTCGGCGACGGCTGGGGAGAGGATCATTCTTGGCGTCTTGGCTTCATTCGCTTTGGTTGTTCCTCTCCGTGGGCAGTCAATCATTAGTGGCTCCTCGGCAAACACTGTGGAGGCTCTGGGTACCCCCAGTGACCCGCGAGTTCCTCCGGCGGTCATCCAAGAGTTGGAAGCAATGAAGAGGCGAATCGAGGAATTGGAAGCCCAACTGGGTCATGAGAATCGCACAGTAGGAGCTGATGGTCGTTCCGACAGCGTTGCTTTGCCGATCACAGGGGAGTCCGCCAAGGGCGATTCCACCGATGCGAGTCTGTCGTCTCAACAACCGCCAAATGCTGCAGCACTCGTCCCCACCGACGCGGAGGATCGGAAGACCCTTGATTTTCTGCACGGCACGACTCTAAATCTCGGCCTCGACACGTACTACGGCTACAACTTCAACAATCCGGTCGGAGGTGTGAACCTACTGCGGGCCTATGACGTGCTCAGTAATCAGTTCAGCTTGAACCAGGCAAGCGTAGTCCTTGAGCGCGCGCCCGATGTTGGCGCTGGCCGACGTTGGGGAGCCCGTCTCGACCTTCAGTTCGGTCAGGCTTCCGAAACAGCGCAGGGGAATCCCGCGAATGAGCCCCGGCCCGATATCTACCGCAACATCTTCCAGGCGTACGGGACTTATGTGTTCGCTGTCGGCAAAGGAATCAATCTGGACTTCGGAAAGTGGGCGAGTTCGCTCGGGATCGAGGGCAACTACACCAAGGATCAGATCAACTATTCACGCGCGTATTGGTTCAACTTCTTGCCCTTCTATCACATGGGCGCACGCCTAGCGATCCCGCTGAGCGAGCGCTTTACAGTGAATTACTGGATCGTAAACGGAATGAATCAAGTGGAAGCGACGAATGGGTTCAAGGACCAACTGTTCGGCTTCACCGCCAAGCCACACAACGGCGTGACTTGGACCATGAACTACTACCTGGGGCAGGAGCATCCAGACCGCAGTGTGTCGGAATGTGGTCCGATTCCGGTACAGCCGGGGCTGTGCTTCGCCGAGATCACTCCCGCTCCGAATGGCCGTACACACATCTTCGATAGCTATGTGAGCTGGCAGGCAACTCCGAAACTGCTGTTTGCGTTGGAAGGCGATTACTTAATCCAGCGCCTTTGGGCGAATGCTGCTCCGGGGCAGTCGTCCGCGCCTGCACACACAGATGGAGGGGCGGCCTACGTCCAGTATCAGTTGACGCCAAAGGTTGCTATTGGGAGCCGAGCTGAATACATGTCTGACCGTGGCGGGCTCTTCAGCGGAATTTCCCAGGCGCTGAAGGAGAACACCGTCACCTTTGACTACAAGGTCGGCGATGGACTTCTGATGCGTTTCGAGTGGCGGCGCGATTTTTCGAATCAGCCGACGTTCTTGTCAGACGTTCAGGGCGTTCTCAAGAAAGATCAAAACACCGCGACTCTCGGCCTGGTCTGGTGGTGGGGACGAAAAGAAGGCTCGTGGTAGTCCGAAGTCGTGTCGTAAGGATTTGTGGAGATGAACCATGCAAGATGCAATTTGGGTAGCAGTCACCATCGCTTTCTTTGTGCTCTCGGTCGCGTATGTGCATTTTTGCGACCGCGTGAAGTAGGAGGACCCGAATGGAAATCCAGACACTCATCATGCTGATCATCAGCGCACTCACCACGGTGTATTTGTTCTACGCACTGTTGCGTCCGGAGAAATTTTGAAATGACTGTCAACGGATGGCTACAAATATTCGTCTTCCTGGCGCTCATCTTGGCCGTCACCAAGCCGCTGGGAACCTTCATGGCGCGAGTGTTCTCGCGGGAGCGAACGCTCCTGGATCCAGTGCTGCGGCCGATCGAGCGACTCCTTTACCGGGTTACTGGCGTGGACGAAGCACACGAGATGCGCTGGACCGAGTACGCCGTTTCGATGCTCCTCTTCAGCGCCGTCTCGATGCTGGTGCTTTATCTAATCCAGCGCGTTCAGGGAATGCTTCCGTTTAACCCCCAGCACATTGCGGGAGTAACGCCAGAGCACCTTGCTTTCAATACGGCGGCGTCGTTCACCACCAATACGAATTGGCAGGCATACTCCGGTGAGACAACCATGAGCTACTTCACGCAGATGGCCGGTCTTGCCTATCACAACTTCGTCTCAGCGGGCGTCGGGATCGCGCTCGCGATTGCTTTTATCCGGGGCATTGCCCGTCGCCAGATGCAGACGATCGGCAATTTCTGGGTCGATCTGGTCCGCGCCAGCCTGTGGGTACTCTTGCCATTTTCGATTGTGGGCGCATTGCTCCTGGTTTCGCAGGGCGTGGTTCAAAACCTGAAGCCCTACGACACCGTGAAACTCGTCGAACCGCAGCAGGTACCGCACTTGGCCGCAGACGGCAAACCCGCGGTCGACGCGAACGGCAAACCCGTGATGGATACCGTAACCACACAGACCATCGCGCAGGGTCCGGTGGCCTCGCAAGAAATCATTAAGGAATGGGGCACAAACGGCGGCGGATTCTTCAACGCCAACAGCGCCCACCCATTCGAAAATCCCACGCCTGTATCGAATCTGATCGAAATGTTCTCGATCTTTGCTGTGTCTGCAGGCCTGACCTACACGCTGGGCCGAAT
>Ga0335084_10006981_pt1 | contig 11245 bp, 6 predicted proteins | sample Lox_Sample_44_FD_206721 | JGI IMG/M metagenome (GOLD analysis project Ga0335084, IMG submission 206721) | Soil microbial communities from Loxahatchee National Wildlife Refuge, Florida, United States - Lox_Sample_4.4 | ecosystem: Environmental > Terrestrial > Soil > Wetlands | place: USA: Florida...
CCGCCGCTGCGGCTCGAAGTGAGCCAGCCGGTGCTCGACTTCTTCGAGATGGAGAAGGTGCGCCACATCGAGCGCTACACGCAGGGCAAGTTCCAGGCCTCCGAGCTCGACATCACCTATCCGGTCTCCTGGGGCAAGGAAGCGATCGAGGCGCGCCTCGCCTCGCTCGCCGCACAGGCCGAGGACGCAGTGCGCTCGGGCACCTCGATCATCATCATTTCCGACCGCAAGGTGGATCGCGAGCGCGTGGCGATTCCGGCGCTGCTCGCGCTCTCGGCCATCCACCAGCACCTGGTGTCGAAGGGCCTGCGCACCTCTACCGGCCTGGTGGTGGAGACGGGCTCGGCGCGCGAAGTGCATCACTTCGCACTGCTCGGCGGCTTCGGCGCCGAGGCGGTGCATCCCTACCTTGCGCTCGAGACGCTGCTCGACCTTGCCGCGCGCGGCAAGCTCGGCGCCGATGTGGACGGCAGGAAGGCGATCAAGAACTTCGTCAAGGCGATCGGCAAGGGCCTGAAGAAAGTCGCCTCGAAGATGGGCATCTCCACCTACATGTCCTATACCGGCTCGCAGATCTTCGAGGCGGTGGGTCTCGCGCGCCCGCTGGTGGACAAGTACTTCGCCGGTACCGCCTCGAACGTCGGCGGCATCGGCGTGTTCGAAGTCGCCGAGGAGGCAATACACATCCACCGCGCGGCGTTCGACGAGCGCGACCCGGTGCTCAAAGCGTCGCTCGACGCCGGCGGCGAGTACGCCTGGCGGGTGCGCGGTGAGGAGCACATGTGGACGCCGGATGCGATCGCGAAGCTGCAGCACGCGACGCGGCAGAAGTCCTACGCCACCTACAAGGAATACGCGGCGATCATCAACGACCAGTCCAAGCGCCACATGACCTTCCGCGGGCTGTTCGAGTTCCGGCTTGACAAGGTGAAGCCCGTGCCGCTCGAGGAAGTCGAGCCGGCCGCCGAGATCGTCAAGCGCTTTTCGACCGGCGCCATGTCGCACGGTTCGATTTCGATCGAGGCGCACACCACGCTCGCGGTGGCCATGAACCGCATCGGCGGCAAGTCCAACACCGGCGAGGGCGGGGAGGACCGCAATCGCTATGCGCCCGTGAAGGCCGGCGAGTCGCTGCAGTCGCGCCTCGGCAAGGAGCGCGTCGCCAAGGACATCGAGCTGAGCGAAGGCGACATGCTCAAGTCCAAGATCAAGCAGGTCGCCTCGGGGCGCTTTGGCGTCACCGCGGAATATCTCGCGAGCGCCGAGCAGATCCAGATCAAGATGGCGCAAGGCGCGAAGCCGGGCGAGGGCGGGCAACTTCCCGGGCGCAAAGTCTCCGAATACATCGCGGAGCTGCGCTATTCGACGCCGGGCGTGGAGCTGATCAGCCCGCCGCCGCATCACGACATCTACTCGATCGAAGACTTGGCGCAGCTGATCCACGACCTGAAGAACGCGAATCCCGAGGCGTCGATCTCGGTGAAGCTCGTGTCCGAGGTCGGCGTCGGCACCGTGGCGGCAGGTGTATCCAAGGCCAAGTCCGACCACCTCACGATTTCGGGCCACGACGGCGGCACCGGCGCTTCGCCCTGGAGCTCGATCAAGCACGCCGGCACGCCCTGGGAGCTGGGTCTGGCGGAAACGCAGCAGACGCTGGTCCTCAACCGCCTGCGCGGCCGCATCGCCGTACAAGTCGACGGGCAGATCAAGACCGGCCGCGACGTGGTGGTCGGCGCGATGCTCGGGGCGGACGAGTTCGGCTTTGCCACCGCGCCGCTGGTGGTGCAAGGCTGCATCATGATGCGTAAATGCCACCTCAACACCTGCCCGGTTGGTGTGGCGACGCAGGATCCGGTGCTGAGGAAGAAGTTCTCGGGCAAGCCGGAGTACGTCGTCAATTACATGTTCTACGTGGCCGAGGAAGCGCGCGAGCTGATGGCGAGCCTCGGCATCCGGAGGTTCGACGACCTGATCGGCCGCACGGACCTGCTCGACATGAAGACGGGCATCGAGCACTGGAAGGCCAAGGGCCTGGACTTCTCGCGCATCTTCAGCATGCCGCAGATGCCGGCCGAAGTCGCGCGCTTTCACAGCGAATCGCAGGATCATGGTCTTGAAAAGGCGCTGGACAAGCGACTCATCGAGCTCGCGCGCCCGGCGCTTGAGCGCGGCGAGAAGGTCGCGATCGACATGCCGATCCGCAACATCAACCGCACCGTGGGCACGCAGCTCTCGCACGAGATCGCCAAGCGCTACGGCCATGACGGGCTGCCTGAGGACACGATCCACGTGCGCTTCGCGGGCTCGGCAGGCCAGAGCTTCGGCGCGTTCCTAGCGCGCGGCGTCACGCTCGATCTGATCGGCGACACGAACGATTACTGCGGCAAGGGTCTCTCCGGCGGCCGCATCTCGGTACAGCCCTCGCCCAAGTTCCGCGGCGAGCCGACGGAGAACATCATTACCGGCAACGTAGTGCTCTACGGCGCGATCGCGGGCGAAGCCTACTTCCGCGGCGTCGCCGGCGAGCGCTTCGCGGTGCGCAACTCGGGCGCGCTGGCGGTGGTGGAAGGCGTGGGCGACCATGGCTGCGAGTACATGACCGGCGGCACGGTGCTGGTTCTGGGCCAGACGGGGCGCAATTTCGCCGCCGGCATGTCGGGCGGCATCGCCTACGTTCTCGACGCAGAGGGCGACTTCGCCAGGCGCTGCAACACTGCGATGGTGGACCTCGAGCCCGTTCTCTCGGAGTCCGAGCAGCAAGGCAAGCTCGGCCGCGAGTACTGGCACCACGGCCAGGCCGACGAGGCGCTCCTGCGCAATCTGATCGAGAACCACGCCAGGCACACCGGCAGCAAGCGCGCGCAGCAGATCCTCGCGCAATGGGCGAACTGGCGCGGGCGCTTCATCAAGGTATTCCCCAAGGAGTACCGGCGCGCGCTGGGCGAGTTGGCCGCGGCGCAGAAGAAAGCGGCGGCGTAGAGCAGGCGCAAGGGGCCACTGCCCCTTGCCATCTCCCGACTACAGACGAGCAATCGAGCGAATGGGCAAGGTCACGGGTTTTCTCGAGTATCAGCGCCTGGCGGAAGCCGCCGAAGCGCCCGACGCGCGCAAGAAACACTATCACGAGTTCGTCCTTCACCTGACGGACGAGGAGGCGAAGATCCAGGGCGCGCGCTGCATGGACTGCGGCACGCCGTTCTGCATGTCCGGTTGTCCCGTGAACAACATCATTCCGGACTGGAACGACCTGGTGTACCGCGGCGACTGGAAGCTCGCCATCGAGACGCTGCACTCGACCAACAACTTTCCCGAGTTCACCGGGCGCGTGTGCCCGGCGCCTTGCGAAGAAGCGTGCGTCCTGCGCATCAACAACGATCCGGTCGGCATCAAGTCGATCGAGCACGCCATCATCGACCGTGCGTGGGAGGCCGGATGGGTGGCGCCGCAACCTGCTGCGGCGAAGACCGGCAAGAAGGTCGCCGTGATCGGCTCCGGCCCGGCCGGCCTCGCCTGCGCGCAGCAACTGGCGCGCGTGGGACACGCGGTGACGGTGTTCGAGAAGAACGACCGCGCCGGGGGGCTCCTGCGCTACGGCATCCCGGACTTCAAGATGGAGAAGTGGCTCATCGACCGGCGGCTCGAGCAGATGAAAGCCGAGGGCGTCGAGTTCCGCACCAACCACGTCATCGGCTCGGCGCCGGTCGGCGCCGGCAATGCGCAGGCGCGCCCGGTGGAGGCGAAGAAGCTGCTCGCCGACTTCGACGCCGTCGTGCTCGCGGGCGGGGCGGAAGTGCCGCGCGACTTGCCGGTCCCGGGGCGCGAGCTGGAAGGCGTTCACTTCGCGATGGACTTCCTGCCGCTGCAGAACCGGCGCGTGGCGGGCGACAAGAATGTCAGGGAACTGTGGGCGAAGGCCAAGCACGTGGTGGTGATCGGCGGCGGCGACACCGGCTCTGACTGCGTGGGCACCTCCAACCGGCATGGCGCCGCGTCCGTCACGCAGTTCGAGCTGCTGGCGATGCCGCCCGACCCCGAGAACAACCCGGTGTGGCCCTATTGGCCCACCCGCTTGCGCACTTCCTCTTCTCACGAAGAAGGCGCGGAGCGCGATTGGTCGGTCGCCACCAAGGCCTTCATCGGCGAGAAGGGGCGCGTGAAGGCGCTGCGCGCGGTGAAGCTCGAGTGGAAGAACGGCAAGTCCGCCGAGGTCCCGGGCTCGGAGTTCGAGATTCCGGCGGACCTGGTGTTGCTGGCGATGGGTTTCGTCTCGCCCGTGCAATCGGTGCTCGACGCCTTCGGCGTCGCCCGGGATGCGCGCGGCAATGCCAAGGCGGCCACCGATGGCGCCGGCTGCTACGCGACCAGCGTCGCGAAAGTCTTCACCGCCGGCGACATGCGCCGCGGCCAGTCGCTCGTGGTCTGGGCGATCCGCGAAGGGCGCCAGGCAGCACGCGCGGTGGACGAGTTCCTGATGGGGTTATCCGAGCTGCCGCGCTGACGGCGGCGAAGTCGCTAGTCGCTCGCGGGCGCGATCCGGTACTCGAGCACCTGGCGGTTTTCCCTGAGCGCGTCCGATAGGCCGCGCACACCAGTGGAGCCGACCGCGCGCAGCACGGCGCGATACTCGAACTGCGTGCCTTCGCCGACCAGCCGGTAATTGAGGTTGTAGATGGAAAAGCCGTGGTGCGCGACCAGCTCGCGCAGCGCCGCCTCCGGCATCGCGGCGTCGCGCGCAAAGCGCAACGAGAAGTGCGCGTAGAACTCTGCCGGGATCTTTCCTTCGATCCAGCGGAACAGCGACAACGTGCCGAGCGTCAGCACGGTGCCGACGCCGGCGGCGAAATAAAAGCCGATGCCGGTCAGGATGCCGATCGCGGCCGTCACCCAGATCGATGCCGCGGTCGTCAGGCCGCGCACGGTCAGCCCTTCCTTCACGATCACGCCGGCGCCAAGAAAGCCGATGCCGGTCATGATGCCCTGCGCCATGCGCGTAGGGTCGACGGTGACGCGTGATGCGGCCTGGGTGAACCACTGCGACTCATAAACTGTCACCAGCATCAGCAGGCTCGAAGCCACGCAAACGAGCGCATGCGTGCGAAAACCCGCGGCGCGGCCGCGGTAGCTGCGCTCCAGGCCGATGATGCCGCCGGCTGCGAGAGCCGCCACCATCCTGAAGAGCATCTCGAAGTAGTCGTTGTTCACGCTGGTGTAACTTTCTGTGGGCGTCATGCTACGGCGTTTTCTGATGATCTTTCAAGGAGTTCGCCGGAATCCCGGTGCTAGAATCCGCCGCCATGAGCCTCGCAGTCGTCGTGCTCGCCGCCGGGCAGGGAAAGCGCATGCATTCGGCGCTGCCCAAAGTGCTGCATCGCCTCGCGGGACGGCCGCTGCTTGCGCACGTGCTCGATGCCGCGCGCGCGCTCAAGCCCAAGCAGATACTGGTCGTGCACGGTCACGGCGGCGCGGAAGTGCGCGCTGCGTTCGACGGCGCCGACGTGGAGTGGGTGGAGCAGGCGAAGCAGCTCGGCACGGGCCACGCGCTCGCGCAGGCACTGCCCAAGGTGGCGCGCGGCGCGCAGGTCCTAGTGCTGAACGGCGATGTGCCGCTGGTGCACACCGGCACGCTTGAGCATCTCGTGAGGGCGGCAAGCAGGGGGCTCGCCATCTGCACGTCAGATCTCACGGACGCGACGGGCTACGGGCGCGTGGTGCGCGACGCACGCAAGCGCGTGCGCCGCATCGTCGAACACAAAGACGCCAGCGCCAAGGAGTTGCGCATCCGCGAGTGGTACGCGGGGTTCCTCGCTGCGCCCGCGGAGCGGCTGGCGACATGGCTGGCCAAGGTGACGCCGTCGAATACCCAGAAGGAGTACTACCTCACCGACATAGTCGCGCTTGCCGCGAAAGACGGCGTAGCCATCACTCCGGTGAAGGCGCGGGATCCGTGGGAGGTGGCGGGCGTGAATTCACGCCATGAGCTGGCGCTGCTCGAGCGCGCCTACCAGAACGCCAAGGCAAAGCAGCTGCTCGAAGCCGGTGTTGCGCTCGCCGACCTGTGGCGCGTGGACGTGCGCGGTGAGTTGGCCTGCGGGCGCGATGTGGCGATCGACGTGAACTGCGTCTTCGAGGGCATGGTGAAGCTCGGCGACCGCGTGCGCGTGGGCCCGAACTGCGTGCTGCGCAATGTCACCGTCGACGCGGACACCGAGATTCACGCATTTTCGCTGCTCGAGGACGCGGAAGTCGGCAAGCGCTGCCGCGTGGGCCCCTATGCACGCCTGCGGCCGGGCGCGCGTCTGGCCGAAGAGGTGCACATCGGCAATTTCGTGGAAGTGAAAGCAAGCCGCATCGGCACCGGCTCGAAGGCGAATCACCTTTCCTACATCGGGGACGCGGAGGTCGGAGCGCGCGTCAACATCGGCGCCGGCACGATTACCTGTAATTACGACGGCGCAGCCAAGCACCGCACTGTGATCGAAGACGAATCGTTCATTGGGTCGGATGCGACCCTGGTCGCGCCCGTGACGATTGGCAAGGGCTCCTACATCGGCGCAGGCTCGACCATCAGCAAGGACACGCCGCCGGGGCAACTCACGGTGGCGCGCGCGAAGCAGGTGTCGCTGCCGAACTGGAAGCCGAAGAAGAAATAATCATGTGCGGAATCGTGGGCGCCGCTGCGCGGCGCGACATCGTGCCTGTGCTGATCGAAGGCCTGCGGCGCCTGGAGTACCGCGGCTATGACTCCTGCGGCGTCGCCGCCATGGTTGATGGGAAGCTCGAGCGCGTGCGCAGCGTGGCCCGCGTGGAGGACCTCGCCGGTCAAGTGCGCAAGCAGAATTTGCATGCCGAGACAGGCATCGCGCACACACGCTGGGCGACGCACGGAGCGCCGGTGACGCGCAACGCCCATCCGATGATGTCGCGCGGCGAGATCGCGCTGGTGCACAACGGCATCATTGAGAACTACGAGGAGCTGCGCACGGAGCTCAAGGGCAAGGGCTACGAGTTCGACAGCCAGACCGACACCGAAGTTATCACCCACCTCGTGCACAGCTGCTACCAGGGCGACCTGTTCGAGGCCGTGCGCCGCGCCGTGAAGCGCGTGACGGGCGCCTATGCGATCGCGGTCGTGGCGAAGAGCCAGCCGCATCGCGTGGTCGGCGCGCGCGCGGGAAGTCCGCTGGTGATCGGCGTGGGCAAGGGAGAGATGTTTCTTGCTTCGGACGCGCTGGCCCTCGCTGGCACCACCGATCGCATTGCCTTCCTCGAGGAGGGAGACGTCGCCGAGATCGACCTGCAGAACTTCCGCGTGCGCGACGCGAGGGATCGTGAGGCGAAGCGCGAGGCACGCACGGTGCAGGCGGGCAATGCCACCGTCGAGCTGGGGCCGTACCGGCACTACATGCAGAAGGAGATCTTCGAGCAGCCGAACGCCGTGGCCGACACGCTCGAGGGCGTCGAAGCCGTTACTCCTGCTCTCTTTGGCAAGGACGCGCTGCGCACGTTGAAAGGCGTGAAGCAGGTGCTGGTGCTCGCTTGCGGCACTAGCTACTATTCAGGGCTCACGGCGAAGGCCTGGATCGAGTCGCTGGCGCGGCTCCCGACGCAGGTGGAAATTGCCAGCGAATACCGCTATCGCGACAGCGTGCCGGACCCCGCTACGCTCGTCGTCGTGGTGTCGCAGTCGGGAGAAACCGCCGACACGCTCGCCGCACTGCGCCATGCGCGCGAGCTCGGACAGAAGCGTACGCTCGCCATCTGCAACGTCGCCTCGAGCGCCATGGTGCGCGAGACGCGGCTCAAGTTCCTCACGCATGCCGGAGTCGAGATCGGCGTCGCCTCGACCAAGGCATTCACCACCCAGCTCACCGCGCTGTTCCTGCTTGCGCTGGTGCTCGCCAAGCTGCGCCGGCGGCTGCCCGCCCGCGAGGAAGCGCGAAATCTCAGGCGCCTTCGGCACCTGCCGAAGGCTTTATCGGCCGTGCTCGCACTGGAGCCGCAGCTCATTGCCTGGGCCGAGCACTTTGCGAAGAAGGAGCACGCCCTTTTCCTCGGCCGCGGGCTGCACTACCCGATCGCCCTCGAGGGCGCGCTGAAGCTCAAGGAGATTTCGTACGTGCACGCGGAGGCCTACCCGGCCGGTGAGCTCAAGCACGGCCCGCTTGCGCTCGTCACGCAGGAGATGCCGGTGGTGACAGTGGCACCGCATGACGCACTGCTGGAGAAACTGAAGTCGAACATGCAGGAAGTGCGCGCGCGTGGCGGGGAGCTCTACGTGCTCGCCGACGCCGACACGCGTATCGCCGCGCAGGAGGGCATGCACGTAATCCGCTTGCCTGAGCACTACGGCCTGCTCTCTCCGATCTTGCACGTTGTGCCGCTGCAGCTGCTCGCCTACCACACGGCACTCGCGCGCGGCACCGACGTGGACAAACCGAGGAACCTGGCGAAGTCCGTCACGGTTGAGTAGGGCGGTGAGCCGGTACGACGCGGTCGTCATCGGCGCGGGGCACAACGGACTCACCTGCGCCTGCTACCTCGCGCGCGGCGGCCTGAAGGTCAAGGTGCTCGAGCGCCGCCCGCGCATCGGCGGCGCGGCGGTCACCGAGGAATTTCACCCCGGATTCCGCAATTCGGTCGCCGCCTACACCGTGAGCCTGCTGCAGGCCAAGGTGATCCGCGAATTGCGGCTCGCAGAGCACGGCTTGCGCATCGTCGAGCGGCCGCTCGCCAATTTCCTGCCGCTCGCAGACGGCTATCTCAAGGTCGGCGGCGGCCTCGAGGCCACGCAGCGCGAGTTCGCGAAGTTTTCCGCGCGCGACGCGGAGCGCCTGTCCGCCTACTGGGTGGCGCTGGAGCGCGTCGCCGACGTCCTGCGCGCGGCCGTACTGGAGACGCCGCCCAACATCGGCGGTGGCCTGCGCGATGCCTTTGCCGCGTTCCAGACGGGCCGCCGGCTGAAGATGCTCGACATGCCGGCGCGCCGCGACCTGCTGGGGCTGTTCACACGCAGCGCGGCGGAATGGCTCGAGGACTGGTTCGAGTCGGAGCCGGTCAAGGCGGCCTTCGCCTTCGATGCCGTGGTCGGCAACTATGCCAGTCCCTACCAGCCGGGCACGGCTTACGTGCTGCTGCATCATTGCTTCGGCGAGGTGAACGGCAAGCGCGGGCAGTGGGGCCACGCCATCGGCGGCATGGGCGCCATCAGCGAGGCGCTCGCCGCCGAAGCGAGGCGCCTGGGCGCGGAGATCGAATGCAGTGCGCCCGTCGCGCAGGTGCGGCCCGGTGCGGTGCTGCTCGCCGACGGCAGGGAGCTCGCGGGGCGCGCGATCATCGCCAACGTCAATCCGAAACTCCTGTTCCTGCACATGGTCGATGCCGCATTGCTGGAGCGCGACTTTCGCGAGCGCATGGAGCGCTACAAGTGCACATCCGCCACTTTCCGCATGAACGTCGCGCTCTCGGCCTTGCCGCGCTTCTCCTGCCTGCCGGATCCGGGACCGCATCATGCGAGCGGCATCATCTTGGCGCCGTCACTGGGGTACATGGAGCGCGCGTATTTCGATGCGCGCGCCGAGGGCATGGCGCGCGCGCCCATCGTCGAGATGGTCATCCCGAGCGTGCTCGATGACACGCTGGCGCCAAGAGGCGCGCACGTCGCGAGCCTGTTTTGCCAGCACTTCGCGCCAGAGGTCGACTGGGCCGCGCGCAAGGACGAGGCAGTGGCGCGCATCCTCGACGTGGTCGAGACGCACGCGCCAAGGTTCAAGTCGAGCGTGATCGCGCACAGTGCGCTCTCGCCCGCCGACCTCGAGCGCGAGTTCGGCCTGGTGGGCGGCGACATCTTCCACGGCCAACTCTCGCTGGATCAACTGTGGTCGGCCCGGCCGGTGCTCGGCCACGCCGACTACCGCACGCCGGTGCCCGGGCTATACCTCTGCGGCTCAGGCGCGCACCCTGGAGGCGGCGTTACCGGCGCGCCGGGCCACAACTGCGCGCGCGAGGTGCTGCGCGACTTCGGACGCCGGATGCCGGCCTGAAACCGGGGTATCGGCTCGCCGGGCTGAACGCGGGCTAGAGCGCCTGCGGCGTGTAGCCGGCCTCTGCGATTCTCCGCACGAGGTCTTCTTTGGCTGCCTTGCTGTCCACCCGCACTCGATGGTCCGCGAGCGACACCTCCACCTTGGCCGAGGCGTCCAGCTCCTTGACTGCCTTGGTAATGGTGCTGGCGCAATGCCCGCAGGTCATGTCCGGCACTTTGAGTTCGATCATCTTCTGCTCCATTGTCCAGGGCCCCACGAATCGGAGCCTGGCACACAGCCTGCACCTTCCCACAGGGGCAAGGTCAATGCTTTGACCCGCCTCAAGACCTTGACCCAGCGCAAAGCCTTGACCCTCCAATGGTGGCAGACTTCATTGTTGATGGGTCGAATGTCGACCTGAGAGGACCAGGCGTGGAAACCAGCATACAGATCCGCCTGCCGATCGAGGGCATGACCTGCGCCTCCTGCGTCTCGCGCGTGGAAAAGGCGCTGAAGTCGGTGCCCGGCGTCGGCAGCGCCGAGGTGAATCTTGCCACCGAGACGGCGACCGTCACGCTGGCCGCCGGCGCGCGGCCCGAGTCGCTCGTCGAGGCGGTGCACAAGGCCGGCTACGAGGCACGCCTTGCGCCCGCACCGCTGGCCACGGGTCCTGACCGTTCGTGGTGGCCTGTAGCTGCGTCGGCGGCGCTAACGCTGCCGCTCATGCTCCCGATGCTCCTTGGGCTCCTTGGCCTCGAGTGGGCGCTGCCGGCTTGGGCGCAGCTCGTCCTTGCGACGCCGGTGCAGTTCGTGCTCGGCGCACGGTTCTACCGCGCGGGCTGGAAGGCGCTGCGCGCGCGTACCGGGAACATGGATCTGCTGGTTGCGCTGGGCACGAGCGCGGCCTACGCGCTGTCGGTCTACCTGCTGATGCGGCACGGGGAGCACGGCATGCCGCACCTCTACTTCGAGGCGGGTGCGGCCGTGATCACGCTGGTGCTCTTTGGCAAATGGCTCGAGCATCGCGCCAAGCAGCAGACCACCGAGGCGATCCGCGCGCTGCAAGCGCTGCGGCCCGAGCGCGCACGCGTGCGGCGCGGCGGCGAGGAAATTGAAGTGCCGGTGGAGAGCGTCAAAGTGGGTGACCTCGTCGTCGTGCGGCCGGCCGAGCGTGTCGCGGCTGACGGCGAGATCGCGGAGGGCATGACGCACGTGGACGAATC
>Ga0335084_10006982_pt1 | contig 11245 bp, 7 predicted proteins | sample Lox_Sample_44_FD_206721 | JGI IMG/M metagenome (GOLD analysis project Ga0335084, IMG submission 206721) | Soil microbial communities from Loxahatchee National Wildlife Refuge, Florida, United States - Lox_Sample_4.4 | ecosystem: Environmental > Terrestrial > Soil > Wetlands | place: USA: Florida...
ACTACCATGCAGCCTTCCGGCGGCGCGTCAAACTTGAATTCGCGGTTCTCGTCGTAACTCTCGGGGATTTCGTTCCACGCGAAGTCTTTACGCAGCGGATGCTTGCCATCGGGCCAGCCGTCGGGCAGCACCAGCCTTTTTGCATAGGCGTGACCGACGGGTTCAATACCCAGCAGGTCGCGCATTTCCCGTTCAGCCCAACCGGCGGCGGGGACCATCCTGGTGATGCTGTCGACGCTGGGATCATCATCCGGCGCTTGAGTCAGCACGCTGCAGAGCAGGTGATCCTTGTCGAAAGCAAAATTGTGCGCGATCAGGAACGTGCCGGAAAAAGGCCGGTCGTCGCAGCCGATGCTGGCCACATACCGCGCGTTGAGTTCCCGGAATATGTGTTGACAGACGTACTGCAAGACGGACCGTTCGACGAAAACAAAAAGCCGGCGATCGCTCGGCACATCGGCCCGCTGGATCAGCGATCCGAACCTTGCCTTGAACTGCTCGAACATTTCGCGAGCGATCATGAAATCTTCCTCGGGACGGTATTCCCGTCTATATGCGCCTGCGGCGCGCCGCCGAGCCAGCGGAAATAACGTTTGATTTCGCCGTAGAAGTTGTGAGCTACATAACGATGGCAGTCGGCCTCGCGCGCGTACCCACACAGCCAAGGGTCAGCCGCGCGCCGTGGCGCAGCGCCCAACCTGGAAATGGTGCGCGCGATCAGGAACATCATCGCGAGCACGGCTGCGAGAACAAGAGGCGCGAACACAGCGGCAGCATGAGTTTCCGAGAGTCCGGCAAGCGAGCCACTCGTAATTGGCGAACTGTCGGCCAGAGTCGTGCCCAACCCGCCTCGACTGGACTGAAGAGCAAGATGCGTGAGGAAGTAGCCGATTGCCGGAACGATTCCCAGCATGAGACACAGGCAAGCAAGCGCAACTTGCGGGAACTGCATCATCCACGGAACCTCGAGGTAGCCGTTGCTGGCGGTCACCCGTGCCTTAACCAGGTCGCTGGTTCGCGACAGGAAGCTCACTCCGAAGAACTTGATGAACGAGGCCAGAGTCAGCGCGCTTGTCAGGATGGCGATCACGGCACAAACAACCAGGTAGTGGGCTGACCCGCTGCCTCGGATCGTCGCCACATAGATAGCCCACTTGCTGACAAAACCGTTGAACAACGGCACCCCCGAGATTGAAAACGAGGCAACCAGGGCTGTGATCGCGGTTAGGGGCATGTACTTCATCATGCCGCCCATCTTGTTCAAATCCTGCGTGCCCGTGGCGTGCAGCATCGAACCTGCGTTCAGAAACAGAAGCCCTTTGAATATGCCGTGATTGATCACGTGAAAGAGCGCGCCAAAGAAAGCGATGGTGGCGAGCCCAACTGCGCCCGGCCTCGTTACTGGCAGCAAGGCCATGCATGTGCCTGTGCCCAGCAGGATGTAGCCGATTTGTCCAATGCTGTGGAAGGCGAGCAGGCGCTTGGACTGTTCTTGCTTCAAAGCCTGCATGGTTCCGGTAAAGAGCGTGATCGTGCCCAGGATCGCTACCAACATGCCCCAGCGAGAAAGCGGGTAGTCGCCAAGCGCACTGACTGGAACCAGCCAGAGGAAGTAGCGCATCAGACCGTAGACTCCCGTCTTGATCATTACGCCGGAAAGCATCGCGCTGACCGGCGAGGGCGCGGCAGGATGGGCATCCGGCAACCAAACCTGGCCAAATGGCCACATCCCCATCTTGATTCCGAACCCGATCAGGAACAGGCCAAATGCGAAGGCCGTCACTCCCGGCTTTCCGCCTAGCAGGAGTGGAAGATTTGCGCTGACGGTATCGAAGTCGTACTTCAGATTGGTTCCGCCACTCACGGCTTTCCCCGTGACCGCGAGCAACTCCGCGCCGATCATGGTCGCGGCGCAGGCAATCTGCATCATGATCAGGTATTTGTTTGCCGCCCAGACGTTCTCGCGTTTTCGATGTTCGAACCGGATCAGGGCATAGCCGGGCAACGTCATCAACTGCCAAAAGATGAAGAAGAACCACATCATGTCGGTCGTCGAGAGCAGACCGTACATAGCAGCGAGGAAGAGCAGAAAGTAGGGATAGTAGCGAGCCACCCCGTAATCCTGGTAGTGCCGCATGTAAACGATGGAATACAGCGAAGCCGGCACCGCGATCAGACACGCCAGCAACAAAAAAGCAGCCGTCAGGCCGTCAACGTAGATGCGCAGCGCAAAACCGAACTTGGGCATCGCCCAGAAAGCTGCTGGATGAGGCGACGGCCCGATGGTCAGGACTTTGAGGGTCGCTGAGGAGATCAGAACGGCCGTTCCCAGCGTGACCAGAAATGCCAGCCATCCGGCCACCGTCTTGTTGCGCGACGCGAATAGCGTCAACGCCGCACCCGCGATGCAGCTGAGAATCGAGACGAGGACGGCTTGTTCCGGAGTCAGCATACGGTGACTTCCTCGTCTGAGCGCACTAAGTTGCGCTCGGACGCGTTTCCTCGCCGACTGCAAACCTCGCGCGTTCGAGAACCCCGCTCGCCCGTCACAACCTCAACGAGCAAATCGCGAAGAATACCGAGAGTCGCGCGCAGGGTTGGCGTGAGTTCCTTTCCCGAGTTCACCGACTCCGGTTGCGCGCCAAGCAATAGCACTCTGGTCCTACCACTCCCTTCAATCCACCGCGCGAGCACTCCCAGCGAAATCTTGTGGGTTGAAATTTGTGGATAGCGAGCATAGATCTGCTTGGAATTTATAAGGACGACCGAACCGGGGGCGGCACCAAAGTCCACCGCGTCGAGAAAGACCAAACAATCGAAGTCTTCATCCGCAGCGCGTCCGATGCAATTCTCGGGTGTCGTTCCCGCAATGACGACGTCTGGCACTCCGCTCGCAACGAGTTCCTCTGCCAATCGGACGCCAAAGCCGTCGTCGCCGCAGTCGAGATTTCCAAGCCCCATCAGGCGAACTCGCCCTTGAAGAATGCTTTCGAGTTGTGCGCGCAAGTCCATTCTCGATTCCAATGGGCGGCGGGCAGAAGTGCCCGCCCCGCACTCAAATGTCCTCTCCCAGCTTCTTGATCTGCTCGTAGGTAAACACCGGCCCATCGACACAAACGTAAGCGACACCGATGCAGCAATGCCCGCATTTGCCGACGCCACACTTCATGTAACGCTCGAGCGTCGAAACAATGTTGCGCTCCTCGAATCCCATGCCCAGCAGGTCCTTGATGACGAAGCGGAACATGATCGGCGGGCCACAGACAAAGGCAATCGTGTTTTCGACTGGCACCTGAACGCCAGGCTTCTTAAAGAGGCTGCCGACAACGCCGACATTGCCTGTCCAGCCATCGCCGGCGCGATCCACGGTCAGATGGCATTCGACGCCGGGCGTCTGCTCCCACTCAAGCAACTTGGGGATGTACATCAGTTCTTGCGGCGTCTTCGCCCCATGGAAAATCTGTACGCGCTGGTATTTATCGCGATTTGCCAAGGCGTAGATGATGGTTGAGCGCAACGGGATCAGGCCGATGCCGCCGGCCACGAATACAAGATTCTTCCCGTAGTACTCCTCCATGGGGAATCCGTTCCCATACGGCCCGCGGACCGCAAACTTGTCGCCAGGTTTCAGACGATGCAACGCCGACGTGCAACTTCCCACCTGACGAACCGTAAAGAACGTCTGATCTTCGGTCGGGCTCGGCGGCAGCGATGTTGGAAACTCGCCGATGCCGAACAACGACACCTGGGCGAACTGCCCAGGGCGGAAACGCTTGAAAGCGCGCTGTTCTTGAGGGTCTTCAAAATGCCAATAGAACGTTTTGACCTCGCGGATTTCCTCCACCACTCGGTCGAGCATCGCGACCTTCGGCAGATATACGTTCTCGGCCGGAGACGGAACGGCGTGTCGTGTCGCGCTCTCAGTGGCTGACAGGCTCATGTTTTTCCACCTTGGCCGCGGCGCGCCGGACCATCTCGACCACGCTGGGCATTCCGATGTCACCATGGCAGACGGCGGCGCAGCGTCCGCAACCTACGCACGCCATCGACAATTCACGCTGGATGAAATAGTGGGCCAGCTTCCGGAAGAAACGGCGATTCCGCCGGTCGTGCACCGCTCGCCGCGGATTGAAGCCCCCGGCCATGCGCGTGAAACCTCCCAGCCCACAGGAGTCCCACATCCGCACCCGTTCGATTTCATTCGGCCCCGCCTGGCGATCGGTCACCGTGAAACACGTGCATGCCGGACAGACGTAAGTGCAGCCACCACATTCGAGACAACGGTTTCCAATCTCTTCCCAAGTCTTTTCCAGGATTTCGTCTTTCGAGACGTCCTCAATTGCAGCCGAGAACCAACTCGTCGTCAGAGGTTTGAAGCGCTTGCGGACCTCTCCCAGAATGGCGCGCCGCTTCGCGACGTGCGATTCTGTGCCTTTCTTGAAGATAGGGTCGGCGAATAATGCTTCTCCAGCGGGAGTTCCAGCAACCGCCAGATACTCATTCCCGAGATCCATGAGCTGCAAATCGAAGTGATCGCGCGCGGCGGGTCCGGTATCGGCGCACATGCAAAAGCACTCTTCGCCGATATCGATTTCAGGATCGGTACAAACCACGTTCACCAGCAGCAGGTTCTTGCGGCGATTCTCGTAGTAAATGTCGCGAAACTCGCGTCCCAGATAGAAGCGGTCGAGATGGTAGATGCCGGCAACGTCACAAGACCGGATTCCGAAGATGGCGCGCTTCGGTTGCTCGTATGTCGGCTGGATGCGAATGTCGCCATTGCTGCGCTCCACTTTCAGCAGGCGCTCGATATGGGGAAACACGTAGCGCTTGGGCGGATAATACGGGTTTGGCAGATGGATTTGAACCTGGTTGCGGTTCTGGTCGGTAACCGTGTCAAAGAATGTGTCGCGGCCGCGTCCGCGGAAGGGCGCCGTTACCTCGTAGCCTTGCTGGCGGAGCAAGTCCACGATCTTCAGCACATTCGAGCTTTCGAGGACGCGGGCTTTCATGCCGCCCCCTTCTCCACGCGAACCGGAACCAGTTTCCGCCCATCCCCAGTTCCGCCGAGAATCTCTTTCTCGACGTCGCGCATGAAATAGGGCACAAAGACGGTTCCGCTCCTGACCTCGCCGGTAACCCGGGCTGTAGCTTCCGAGGAAGCGTTCGCCGTACGCAGGCAGATGTGCGCACCATCGCGAATACCGAGTTGCTTCGCGTCGTCGCTATTGACCTCGACAAAGCCCTCGGGATAATCGAGCATCAGGGTGCGGTATTCCCGCTTGAGCGTTTCGCTGTGCCGGACCAATACGTTCTGATTCCAGTAGTAGAGGGAATTGCCAAAAACCAGCGTCAGCGGGAGATCTTTCGGAGACGCCGGCGGCTGTGGGGGCTTTGCTACCGGAACAAACTTGAAAGGTGCATGGGCGTTGTTCGTTGCGAAAAGGAACTGCGTGCCGAGCGGCCGATCTTTGGTGCAGGGCCATTGTCGGCCATACTCGCGAGCCAGATTTTCGTACAGCGCGCCGCTATAGAAGGGAACCGCTCTAGCGATCTCTTCCATTACTTCGCACGCGGACGAGTATTTCCAATCCGCCCCCATGAGTTGCGCTACTTTCACGATCTGCTCCCACGCCGGAGTCAATTCCGCCGGAGGATCAATCACGCGTTCCGCGAGCTGAATTCGCCGGTCGGTGCTGGTAAACGTCACCTCCTCCTCGCCAAATGCGGTCGTAGGTAAAACGACGTGAGCACACTGCGCCGTGTCGTTCATAAAGAGATGTTGCACGACCACCAATTCAAACTGCTGGAGGTTTCGGGTAAGGTCGCCCAGAAATGCGGTACTCACGGGGTCATAGCGCAACAGCCAGAGCGCTCTTACCTTGCCACGTCCGCGGTTGGTCAGAACTTCGCGAGAACCCATGCCGGGAGTGGAAGGAAGGCTCGTTTCCCAAAGTGTTTCCAAGACGGCGCGCCCGGCAGCATCTCGGACTGGCTGGTACCCGGGAAGATGGTCGGGCAGCATCCCGAGGTCGCACACGCCCTGCAGATTGTTCTGCTCGGTGAGAGCGAAGATTCCGCCTCCGCGCTTGCCCAGATTCCCCGTCAGCAAAACCAGGTTTACGACCGCACAGATGCTGTCTCGCGCGCGGTCCTCCATGCTGGTCGAGAAGAGCAGCGCGCCGGAGCCAGCTTGTCCATAGGCCAACGCAGCAGCCTCGATCAGTTCTGCGGAAACTCCACAGCCCTCGGCTGCCCGCAGCAAATCGTATTCGTAGATGGCGGCCAGAAAGGCTTCGTAGTTACGGCAGCGGGCCTTGATGAAAGGCAGATTCATCAGCCCCCGATCCACAATGACCTTCGCGATTGCGCCGTAGAGAAGCGTCTCGGTTCCCGGCTTGATCTGCAAAAACAGGTCTGCGCTCTCGGCGACGCGATGCCGGCGCGTTCCTACCACGATCAGCTTTGCGCCGTTCAGTTTGGCGCGGATGACAGCTCCGCCAATCGTGGGCAAGCGCCGCGCCAGGTCCACGCTGTCAACCAGGATCACCGCACTGTGTTCCAACTCCGCAATGGAGTTCGTCGTCGCCGGTACTCCGATCATCTCCAGAAGCACCGGAATCGAAATGTTCGAGTAGACACCCGCGCCATGATCCACGTTGTTCGTGCCTATCACCGCGCGCGCCAGCTTCTGCAGCAGGTAGGATTCCTCGTTCGAGCATCGCGGGGAATTCAGAAAAGCCAGCGCATCGGGACCATATTGGGTACGAATTTCGCATAAGCGCCTCGCAATAAAACCGAGAGCTTCGTCCCAGGAGACCTCTTGAAACTCGCCGTTCTTCTTCAATAGTGGTTTTTTGAGGCGGTCGGGAGAGCTGGCGATTTCATGCACATGCCAGCCGCGAAGGCAGATTCGTCCCTGATTGGTGGGGTGCGATACGCTTGGATACACTCCCACCACCTGGTTGCCGGAAGTCTCCAGATAGAGACCGCAACCCACACCGCAGAAGGTGCAAGTAGTGAGTTTGTGGGCCATCGACTTCTGCCCGCGCACAATATCGTTGGTAAGGAGGATGGATTGATAGTGCAAAGCTCACTGACCCGTGTGACGAGCGTGGGGCCCCTTCCCTGAGGATTGTCCCCGGGGAGGCTGAGGGAGGTGCCCCTTCCGCCGGTTCGCGTGGGTCCCGCCGCCGTGTGCTTCATCACAGGCGCTTATGACATAGATCACAGACCCATGGGTCATGTGACTGGAGAATCGAAACGACCCTCCATGAAGGAGTAAGCCCATGGCTGCTGCGACCCCACTTAAACCGGAGACGCTGCGGACGTTGCCTTCCGACGCCGTTCGCCAGATCCAGTGGCGACTTGCCGATCGCTACGACCTGCAGATGCTGGTGCAGTCGGCCCGCTCCGTGGCCCGCGGCCCGGTGGCGCGCTTGGTCGCTGCCGGAGGCCGAAACTCTCACGAGTGGACTCCAGCCAAGGCCGAATTACTCGAGGCCTTCGATAACTCAGGGATTACCGCTGTCTTTATGGAACCGGGGGAAGGCGGATTCATCGCCGGGCCAAAGAATCTTGCCCTGGCGCTCGTCGCGTTCGAGCTGGCGTGGGTCGACGGCGGCGCCGCAACGGCCAGTCTCGCCGGATGTCTTGCGCTCGCTCCAATTCACGAGCGCGGCACTCCCGAACAGCAATCCAAATACATGCAGCTCGCCGCTCCGCCGCAACCTGGCGAGGACCGCAAGCCCTGGCGGGGCGCGTTTTGTCTAACCGAGCCCATCCCTTACGTCGGCGTCGACACCGGCATGCTCAATGGGAAGGTCCGTATCGCCGAGTGGACACCGGACAAGGAGCCCATCCTCCAGGTCGAAAAACGCGGCCGCTTCATCACCAATATTGGATTTGCCAACTTTGTGACCGCGGCCGTCGATTCTGACGACGAGCGCATCAAGGGTAGTTGCGTCATCATCCTGGAAGAGACTGATCCGGGAATTTTTGATCGCGGAACACCGACGCGAAAACTGGTACATCAGCTCTCTTCGACCGGCGACCCGATTTTCAGCTTGCGGGTGCCGGCGAGCCGCATTGTCGGCGGCTACGATCTGCAGAACGGCGACATAGTCCCACGCTACAACCATAGCGAGGTGATCGAGGCTGTTTTCCGCCGCACGCGCGTAACCGTGGGGATCATGACGGCGGCGAAACTGCTCTCTGCCGTCGAACCCGTCATTCGCTATCAGCGTGGACGCTTCCGCGGGGCCGAAACCGCGAAACCAGGATCTGTGCGCTACGAACTCGGTCTTCAAGCTCGCGAAGATGCGCTACATCGGTTGGTTGACGTTTGGGCTTCTGGAGAGGCCAGCGCATCTCTGGGGTTTGCCGCAGCGCGCGCCTTCGATGAACTCGATCCTCTGGAGCGCGAGACGGAGAAACTGCTGGCAGAGCAAGGAATCTCCGCGGGAAGAGTCCGCCTTCGGTTTCTGAAGCAAATCTCCGAAAAAGCAGAGGGACTCCTCGCACTACCGGCGAACGCTAAAGAGCGAGTGCAGTTGCAATCCGATCCTTTGTTGCGCTTCGTGATGCTCGATTCTCAGGCCGACGTGTTGTGTCCCGCCACCAAGCTCTGGAATACGGGTTGGGGCACACAGATGATGCGCGAAGCGGTGAGCCTGATGGGCGGTTACGGCATTACCGAGGACTGCCCGGGATTTCTCGCGAACAAGTGGATGGACGCGCAACTCGAAGCCACCTACGAAGGTCCTGAGGCGGTGCAACGGAGGCAGCTCTCGATCACGATAGCGAATCCTTTGTTCCTCGCGCAGTTCAGGGTGTGGATCAAAGAGATGAGGGCCATCGCGGCGGAGCGTCCCGGCACCGGCGCATGCACACTGGCCACAGCAATGACTATGTGGCGGTGGACGCTTGAACGCCTCCAACGCGCGACCGACGCCGATGGGGGCCGCTTATATCAGAGCGTTCGCCAAGGCGTCACCTTCCCGCTGGCCGACGCGCTCTGCTGGCTCCTCGCATCCCGTCAGCAGATTCTCGACACGCTCGAGCTTGAACAACGCGGCGTTTCTGATCCTGCCCTTGCTGAAGGATTGCCCGGCTTGGTCAGTTTTATGACGGATCTGTGCCACGTACAATCGGCGCGAGCGAGCGGGGAAGTTGCCCGCATCTGCGCTGAACTGGTTTTCGGGTACAACCGCCATCCCGCGTGGGACGAAGCGGGCTACCGCGGCTGCTATCAACAGGACGAACTGGATTCACTGGAAGGCTTCATCCCTGGCCTCGGTTCGTACGGTCTCGACGTTATCGGCAACGATGGCTCGCATCCGCGAAAGGCCGGTCCGTGCGCGAAGTGCAACGGCGCCGATCAGTTCTTAACCCTGCAATCGAAGCTGGCGACCTGTCTCACCGGCAGCCGCCTGGCAAAAGACCGTGCCGCCGACGCGATTTCAAAAATCATGATCCCCGAGGCGCTGGACTACCCTGCATGAGTGCTGCCTCGCAAGAATCTATCGGAGCCGAGCGTCAGCAGATGTCGGTCGACATCGCTTGCGTGGGCTTCGGTCCCGCCATGGGCGGTTTCCTCACGACTCTCAGCCGAAGTCTGGTTAACCCGGATGGGTCTGTTCGATTGGAAAGCCCCACGTCGCCTGGATTGCCGCTGCAAGTCATGTGCTACGAACGTGCCGATGGCCTGGGTTTTGGAGTGTCCGGAGCGGTCACACGGGCCCGCGGAATTCGCAGCAGTTTCCCCGACACACAACTCGCGCAGATCCCAATGGCTGTTGGGATAAAGAGAGAAAAGATCGTCTACTTGCTCGATCCCTGGGGGGCCAGCCGCCGCTCCTTTCCGTTCAGAGCGGCTGATCGCATGCTGCGAGCGTTTGGCCGGGCCGTCAGGCTCAAACACGAAGCATTCGAACTCCCACTTATTCCACGGTTCCTGCGCAAGCACAATGGCTGGATATTCTCTTTAGGCCAATTCAATCAGTGGGCCAGCGATCAAATTGCCGCGTCCGGTGTCGTGCAGATCTGGCCCGGAACACCCGTCGCAGAACCGCTCATCAACGAAGGCGCGGTTGTGGGCGTTCGGCTTGCGGATCAAGGAACCGATCTTCAGGGACGCCCGGATGCGGGCTTTTCTCCAGGCATGGATCTCCGTGCAGCGTTGACGGTGGTCGCCGATGGTCCCGTGGGCGCGGTGGGAAGAAAGATCGACGCGCATTTCGGTCTGCCCGATAGCAACGAGCACCGCGAGTGGGCGCTCGGAATGAAGATGGTCGTCGAACTTCACGAAGATAGCGGATTGGAGGCTGGCACAGTTCTTCACACGATCGGATTTCCGGAGCCAGAGATCTTCGGATTCCTCTACGTTCATCCGGACCGTCTAGCCTCAGTCGGCATCTTCGTTCCGTCGTGGTTCCGCAGTCCCGTGCGCACCGCCTACCGCTACTTGCAGCACTACATGCTCCATCCCTACTTGTGGCGATACCTCGAAGGCGGAACGCTGAAATCCTGGGGGGCGAAGTCGCTGCAGGAGTCAGGTCGTCACGGTGAGCCCTTTCTTGTGGGCAACGGCTATGCCCGTATTGGTGAGGGTTCCGGCAGTACAAATGTCCTCGCAGGCTCAGGAGTCGATGAAGCTTGGACCACTGGTGTGCAACTTGCCGAGGCGGTCGTCGAGCTGGCCGAGCAGAGAAGACCATTCACCCGGGAAAACCTCGAAGCAACATACGTGCGTCGGCGCCGCGAGAGTTGGGTGGATGCGGAATCAAAGATCGCAGCCGACTCCCGCATTGGATTTGAACGCGGAGTATTTACCGGCATGATAGGAATGGCGCTGGCTGGCCTTACGGGCGGCCGCATCGCGTTGAGTTTGCCAAATCAGGCAGCCCGGTCCATTTCGCTCGAAGAAGTGTACAGATCGCGAATTCCTTCCACCGAACTGAAACACATTCAAGAGGAGTGTGCAGCCAAAGGAACACCGCTGCATGACCGCATCATGGATCGCTGTGGTTGGCCGCCAATCCCGATGGATGGCAAGCTGCTTGTCTCGCACCAGGATGCTCTGCTTATGGGCGGAGGCGTGCAAGCCCCGTCCGGCTAAGCAAACCATGTTGTCTTCACGCGTCCTGAACTGTGTCGTGAATGCGAGACGAAGCTGTGCGTCGAGATGTGTTCGGGACAGGCCATCACGCGCGGGGATGAAGGCGTCCCGTCGTTCGATCGTGAG
>Ga0335084_10006984_pt1 | contig 11243 bp, 7 predicted proteins | sample Lox_Sample_44_FD_206721 | JGI IMG/M metagenome (GOLD analysis project Ga0335084, IMG submission 206721) | Soil microbial communities from Loxahatchee National Wildlife Refuge, Florida, United States - Lox_Sample_4.4 | ecosystem: Environmental > Terrestrial > Soil > Wetlands | place: USA: Florida...
TGGGTTTTCAGGCAGCAATAAGGCGTTGAATTATGTTGCTCGCTGTGGAACAACAATCAAGGTTGCCCCTATCAATAGTTTCAATCCAGCTCATCATCGGTCCTGCGTGTTTCAGCAAAATATCCCTTTTGTACAATTTACGATACAAACTTGCAGCATGCAGACATATTAATCGACAATATCAATCCGAATAACAGGAATTTCGCAAGGTAGAACGGGGGGATTCGCGCACATCAAGTTAATAAAAAAGCACGCCGGAGCGTGCTTTTTTCATTGCATTAGTGAATCAGTTCAACGAGTGTTGCCATGGTTACTGCGTCCAAATGTGTAGCCCGGTCGGTCGCCGGCACGGCGCGGGGAATTATTGCCACCGCGATTGTTGCCAAAGCTGCGTTCCTGGCTGCGCGGTTGGCCGGCGCCTTGCCTGCCAAAACCCTGACCACCGCCAACCCCCAGCGCATGACTGTTGCTGGTGTTACCGTTGGTGTGGCCGTGCCATTGACCGTGACCCTCTTTGCGCCCGGTGTGGCTATGCCGGCTGTCCGGCGCGCTGTGGTGAAAACTGTTGCCGGATTTGGCGGCGAATCCACCGCTGCGGTTGCCGCCGTATCCGGGGTTGCTGCTGTATCCGCCATTGCTGCGGCGCGGACCGCTGTTGCCGCGCGGACGGTCCGAAGACGGGCCGGTGCGCAGTTTATACTTTGGTTCCAGTCCCTCGATGGTGTGCATCTTGATGCTCTGCTCGGTATAGCGTTCGATCCGTTTCAACAGTTGCGCATCACGGTTCGAGGCGAAAGAGATGGCGATGCCGTTCGAACCCCCGCGACCGGTGCGTCCGATGCGGTGCACATAGTCCTCGGCAAACTTGGGCAGGTCGAAATTGATCACGTGCGAAATGCCCCGCACGTCGAGGCCGCGTGCTGCCACATCGGTAGCGACCAATACGCGCACGTTGCCGTTACGCATGTTGAGCAGAGTGCGGTTGCGCTCGCGCTGGTTCATGTCACCGTGCAATGCCGCGACGGAATGACCTTGTGCGGACAGTTGGTCCGCAAGGTTGTCGGCATCGCGCTTGGTGGCGGTGAACACCAGCGCCTGGTTCATTTCCGCATCGGTCAGCAGGTGGCTGAGCATCTTGTTCTTGTGCGCCACGTCATCGGCGAACATCATGCGTTGCTCGATGTTCTCGTGTCTGTCCCTGGCCGCCGAAACGGAGATCTTCTTCGGCGCCTTGAGCAGGCGCGAGGCCAGGTTGCCGACCACGCCATCGAGCGTCGCGGAGAACAACAGCGTCTGGCGAGTCTTGGGAGTGGCTTGCGCGATGCGCTCCACGTCGTCGACAAATCCCATGTCCAGCATGCGATCGGCTTCGTCGAGGATCAGCACTTCCAAGCGCGAAAAGTCGATGCGGCCGCGTTCCATGTGGTCGATCAAACGACCCGGTGTGGCAACCAGGATGTCCACATAACCGGACAACATGCGATTTTGTACCGGGTAGGGCATGCCACCCAGGATGCTGATGATCTTGAAGCGCATGTTCTTGCCGTACTTGGTCGCGGCGTCGCAAACTTGCTGCGCCAATTCGCGGGTCGGGGTCAATACCAGCACGCGCGGACCCTTGCCGGAAATAGCGGAAGGCGTGGCCAGACGGTTCAGCACCGGCAGGATGAATGCGGCGGTCTTGCCGCTGCCGGTTTGCGACGAAGCCATCAGGTCGTTGCCGGCCATGATTTCGGGTATGGATTGCGCCTGGATCGGAGTCGGCTCGGTGTAACCGGTGTCGGCGATCGCCTTGAGTATCGCGGTGTTCAAATTCAGATTTTCAAATGACATCTTGTTTCCTATATATTTTAGAATCAAAGGGATCCACATCCGCATGCGAATACAAGTCAACGCCCAGTCAAAACATAACTGAATGCCGAATCTTGTTCAGCATGGCGAACTTTATGCAGTTCCCCAAATTGTGCGCAGGTAGTGATACAGCCCGTTAAAGGGTGGAGATTAACCGGCGCATAAACATCGTTGCTAACCGGAAAACCCAGAATTTCTTTTGAGTTTATATAGACAGGCGCGATTTGCATGCGCGCGAGAGCGAGGTCAGAAAACGATGAACCCATGCCGCCTTGATGGCGACAAGGCGCGCATTATACGGATGAAAAAAATAAAAGCCAGCGAAAGTTTTTAAGTCACGAAATGCGGGAAACCTCAGAAATTCGTATATGCGGGATAGCAGGTTGGACACGGCGATGCGCAGCAGTTGGGTCCGGCAAGCCTGCTGCTCCGCGCTCCCGCACAAGTCGGGCTGCGCCCCACCGTGTCTGGCGGGCACCGCAAGGAGCCGCGTAGCGAACAACGAGATATATCGAATTGATAGGCGAGGCGTGAGCGAGCATGTTACGCCGCGATTCACCCGGAAAACGAATTTATGGGGTTTCTCTGTGCTAGAATGCGCGCCCTTTTCGATAGCAAGGCAGTACCCATGTCCCGCCAACTTCGCAATATCGCCATCATCGCCCACGTTGACCACGGCAAGACCACGCTGGTGGACAAGCTGCTGAGCCAGGCAGGGTCCTTTGCTTCCCATAAACATGTCGCAGAACGCGTGATGGACAGCAATGATCTGGAACGGGAACGCGGTATCACGATCCTGGCAAAGAATTGCGCGGTCGATTACCAAGGCATGCACATCAATATCGTGGACACGCCCGGGCATGCGGACTTTGGCGGCGAAGTGGAGCGCGTGCTGGGAATGGTGGATGGGGTATTGTTGCTGGTCGACGCAGTCGAAGGTCCGATGCCGCAAACCCGATTCGTTACCAAAAAAGCGCTGGCATTGGGCCTGCGTCCGATCGTGGTGATCAACAAGGTGGACCGCGACGGCGCCCGGCCTGACTGGGTGATCAACAAGACCTTCGATCTGTTCGACAAGCTGGGCGCGACCGAAGAGCAGCTTGATTTTCCGGTGGTGTATGCTTCTGCGCTGAATGGCTACGCCACGCTGGACCTGGGCCACCCCAGCAAGGACATGCGTCCCTTGTTCGAAGCGGTGATCAAGAATGTCCCCGCGCCGGAAACCGATGTGGACGCGCCGCTGCAACTGCAGATCTCCGCGTTGGATTATTCGAGTTTCGTCGGACGCATCGGCGTGGGTCGCGTGCGCCGCGGCCGCGTCAAGCCCGGCCAGGATGTGATGGTGATGGGCGGTGACCGGCCCCCGAAAAAAGCCCGCATCAACCAAGTGCTAGGTTTTCGCGGAATCGAGCGCGTTCCGCTGGATGAAGCGCTGGCGGGTGACATCGTGCTGATCAACGGCATAGAAGATATCGGTATCGGCGTGACCATCGCCGACGTGAACAACCCAGAAGCCTTGCCCATGCCCAAGGTGGACGAACCGACCCTGACCATGAACCTGATGGTCAACACTTCCCCGCTGGCAGGACAGGAAGGCAAGTTTGTCACCAGCCGCCAGATCCGCGACCGGCTAAACAAGGAACTGCTGGTGAACGTCGCTTTGCGTGTCGAGGATACCGGCGAGTCCGATGTGTTCCTGCTCGCGGGGCGCGGCGAACTGCACCTGACCATCCTGCTCGAAAACATGCGCCGCGAAGGTTTCGAGATGGGCGTGGGCAAACCGCGCGTGGTGTATCGCGACATCGATGGAGAGAAATGCGAACCGTTCGAAGTGCTGACCGTGGACGTGGAAGATACCAACCAGGGCGCGGTGATGGAAGAACTGGGCCGCCGCCGCGGCGACCTGCAGGACATGCAGCCGGATGGGCATGGCCGCGTCCGGCTTGAATACCGCATCCCGGCGCGCGGCTTGATCGGCTTTCAATCCGAATTCATGACCATGACACGCGGCACCGGCATCATGGCGCATGTGTTCGATGACTACGGGCCGGTCAAGCCGGACATGCCGGGTCGCCGCAACGGCGTGCTGATCTCCGCGGAGAATGGAGAGGCGGTAGCCTACGCATTGTGGAAACTCGAAGATCGCGGCCGCATGTTCGTATCGCCCGGAGACAGGCTATATGAGGGCATGATCATCGGCATCCACAGTCGCGACAATGACCTGGTGGTCAACCCGATCAAGGGCAAGCAACTCACCAACGTGCGCGCTTCCGGCACCGATGAAGCGGTGCGCCTGACCCCGCCGGTGCGCCTGACGCTGGAATCGGCAGTCGAATTCATCGACGATGATGAACTCGTCGAGATCACTCCGCTTTCCGTGCGCATGCGCAAACGTTTTCTGACCGAGAACGAGCGCAAGCGCGCAGCCCGCGGTTAAAGCGGAAATCTCAAGTCTGCGCCGTGCAGTGCTATACTGCACGGCGTTTTCATCGATCCATTAATCATGCTCGAAATCCTGATTATCGTCTCTGTTTCGACGTTGTTTCTCGTTATCCTGCTGCTGGTGATGCAGCGCGGATTGCCTGCTCAAAACACGCGAGTATTGGAACAACAGCACCGGGCCATGCTTTCGGATCTGCACGATAGTCTGAACAAGCAGAGTGACCGCCAGGCCGAACATGCGCGCGCCGACCAGGAGCTCATCCAGAATTCGTTCCGCAATGCCACGCTGCATCTGTCCAATAGTGTGGAGACGCTCGTCAAGACCATGGACACGCGTCTCGAACAGATTTCCGGCAAGGTCGCAGAGCGTCTCGACGAAGGCTTCAAGAAAACCAACGAGACTTTTACCAATGTGATGACGCGGCTCGCCACGATCGATGAGGCACAGAGGAAGATCGACGGTTTGACCACCAATGTTGTCAGCCTGCAACATCTTCTGGGCGACAAACGTTCGCGCGGGGCGTTTGGCGAAATGCAACTGGAAGGCCTGGTGCGCAACAACCTTCCCCCCGACGCCTATGCGTTTCAGGAAAAACTTTCCAATGGCAACCGGGTGGATTGTTTGCTGATCCTGCCGCCACCCACCGGGAGAGTGCCGGTCGACGCCAAGTTCCCGATGGAGAATTACAGCCGCATGTTTGACGACAACCTGCCATCTGCAGAGCAAGATATTGCGCGGCGCCAATTCAAGGTGGACGTGAAGAAACATGTGGACGATATTTCCTCAAAATACATCATCGCAAATGAGACTTCAGACGGCGCTGTGATGTTTCTTCCCGCCGAAGCAGTATTTGCCGAGATTCACGCATACCATCCCGACCTCGTCGAGTATGCCCAGAAAAAACGTGTCTGGTTGACATCCCCGACCACCATGATGGCGATAGTGCATACGGCGCGGGCGGTAATGAAAGACGTACAAATGCGCGAACAGGTACATATCATTCAAAGCGAACTGGGCAAACTGAGTGTGGATTTCAAGCGTTTCGATGAACGCATGAAAAGACTTTCGGAGCACATCCGCCAGGCAAACAGGGATGTCGATGAGGTACAAATAAGCAGCCGCAAGATCAGCGAGCAGTTTGCCAAAATTGAAGCGGTGGAAATGCAGGTGGAATCGAATCAGGATAAATTGCGGTGAGGCGGTTCCCGTCCAAAGGAAATGTATGGTGCGCTGTTCGGGTAAAATCAGTTACTTTCAATACGAATTCGAGTGGTTCGCGAAGTTCATTGAATTTCAGATCGAGTGCCACTAGAGGAAATTAATGAGGAAGGTCAGTGCACAAATTCTATTGACAGCCGTTCTGCTGGGCGCAGCTATAACAAATAGCATTGCAGCAACAGAGGAATCCGGCAACAATGCTGCGGCGACATCCACCAAAAACACCCTTCCCCCGGAACCTGGTGCCGGTGACACGCTCCCGCCCGAACCAGGCACAACCAGCGACACTCTCCCTCCGGAACCGGGCGCAGTCAGCGAAACAAAACCCTCGACCGAAGATGCTGCCACCAAGCGCCTCCAGGCTGAAGTGGAGGCGAAAGCGGCCAGAGAAAAATCTCTCGCCGGCAAATCCAAGGTCAAGGAACATGCCAGCGAATTCTGGGGAAAATATTTTGGCGCAAAGATCGGTATCAATAATTCCAGTGTCACCGGAACAATCGACATACCCAGTGCCAGCACGCTCGCATATGGCGCTCAGGGCGGCTATCTTCAGGGCGGGTACAACTGGGAATTGTATTCGACCATCGTAGGGCTGGGTGTTTACTATGACGTCAATAATTTTGCGTCCCATAGCGATAATGTTGGATATTCCAGCCGATCTTATGGCTTGGATTTCAAGTTGGGGCTGCCGGTCGATGAGTGGCTGCCCTACGTCAAACTCGGTTACGGTCGCGGAATGGCCACCAGCAATGCAGACCTCAATTCTGTCTCGCAATATGGCCGCAATATCGCAATCGGAGTCGAATTTAACGTTGCGCCACGCTGGAGTCTGATTGCGGAGTTGAAGTCAAGCAAGTTTTCCAATGATGACAATACGGTCACCGTCCATAACAAGCTGCTTGCCTTCGGTTTCAATTATTATCTTGATAAGCCCCTGCAAGAAGCACAAGCCCAGGTTATAGAACTCAATCTACCCGTTCCCGAACCGATACTTGACCCTAACGCTGTTCCTGAAGCCCCCCCGGCACCTTAAAACCGATGAATTGTAATCTGCGGGAATTTATGCCGTGGATACGCTGCAATCACTTCCACTCACGGATGGGAACGGCCAGCCTGTAGCAGTATCGCAACCGTAACCATTGCGCCAGAACATCGCTCTCCATCTTGCGAATGATCATTTTCGCGCAACTATTCGCACCTATCAAAGGTGTATCGCGATGGTAAGATACGTCTTTTGGATATTCTCTTTCAAACACGGCAATGAAACTTGCAATCGCGCAAATCAACTGCGTGTTGGGCGATCTGGCGGGGAATGGTGCAAAGATTCTGCAATATGCCGATCAGGCCAGACAGCGGGGCGCAAAACTATTGCTGACTCCCGAGCTCGGGCTGTGCGGTTATCCGCCTGAGGACCTGCTGTTGCGCGGAGGATTTTACCGGGCATGTACCCGGGCGCTGGATGACCTTGCTGCAAAGATTTCCGGTATTGCGGTGGTGGTGGGACATCCGCACGAGCAGGATGGCAAGCACTACAACGCCGCATCGCTGCTGCAGGACGGTGTGATTGCCGCCACTTATCTCAAACATGAACTGCCGAATTATTCCGTGTTCGACGAGGAGCGCTACTTCGACCCGGGCCGCGACCCTTGCGTGTTTGAAATCGAAGGCATCCGTTTTGCCCTGAATATCTGCGCCGATGTATGGGAGCGCGAGACCGCACTGCTCGCAAGGGATGCCGGTGCGCAGGTGTTGCTCGTGCTGAACGCGTCCCCATTTGCGATTGACAAGCAGCACGCACGGTATCTTGCGCTTCAGGAACGGGTCATGGAGACCGGCTTGGCGGTAGTGTATGCCAATATGGTCGGTGGCCAGGACGAACTGATCTTCGATGGGGGTTCGTTCGCCATGGATAGCCAGGGCGTGCTGACCGCACGAGCCGCATCATTTCAGGAAACGTTGCTTATGCTGGAAATGAGCGGCGAAAAGCGCCCGGTCGGTGAAATGGCTGCTGAATTGGAGGAAGAAGACAGTGTGTATCGGGCGCTGTGTCTTGGCGTCCGGGACTACATCACCAAGAACCGTTTTCCCGGCGTGCTGCTCGGACTTTCGGGCGGCATCGATTCCGCGTTGACTCTCGCCATTGCGGTAGACACGCTGGGTCCGGACAAGGTCCATGCCGTAATGATGCCGTCTGCCTATACTGCTCAGATCAGCCTGGACGATGCGCGCGAGATGGTGAATATCCTCGGTGTACGTTACGATGAAATTCCCATCGAACCGATGTTCCGAAGCTATCTGGCGTCCCTGAAATCCGCTTTCGCCGGACGCGCCACGGATACCACCGAAGAGAATCTGCAGGCGCGCATACGCGGGAATTTACTGATGGCGCTGTCCAACAAGTTCGGTTCGCTGGTATTGACCACCGGCAACAAGTCCGAGATGACCGTGGGCTATGCCACGCTGTACGGAGATATGGCGGGCGGTTTTGCGGTATTGAAGGACGTCAGCAAGACGCTGGTATACAGACTGGCGCATTATCGCAACATGCTGGGCAAGGTGATTCCGGAACGCATCATCACCCGCCCGCCCAGCGCGGAATTGCGCGCGAACCAGACCGATCAGGACAGCTTGCCGCCTTATGATGTGCTGGATGCCGTCATGGCATGTTACGTCGAACAAAATCTTTCCATCCCGGAAATCATCGAGCGCGGATTTTCCGAAGCCGATGTAAGGCGCGTGGTGCATCTGATCCGCATCAGCGAATACAAACGGCGCCAATCTGCCGTGGGCATACGCATCACGGAACGCAGCTACGGGAAAGACTGGCGTTATCCCATCACGGCGCGATATCAGGATACTTTCTAAACTAATTCCATTTGGCGGCAAATTTTGCTACAATGCGCCGCTTTTGTAGATGGGCTTCGAGCCCGTTTTTCATTTGTAGGCCACAATTTTATGGATGCGGTAAGGCTGGTCAAGACCACGGTCAATGGCTTGGGCTATGAGTTGGTGGACTTTGAACGTTCCGGGCGCGGGCTGTTGCGCGTGTTTATCGACAAGCCGGCAGGCGTTTCAGTGGACGATTGCCAGGCGGTGAGCAATCAGTTGACGCGGCTGTTCCTGGTTGAAAACGTCGATTACGACCGTCTCGAGGTTTCGTCGCCGGGCCTGGACAGGCCGTTAAAGAAGGAAGCCGATTTTGTGCGTTTTGCCGGCGCAAAGGCAAAACTGAAACTGCGCATGGCGCTGGCCGGGCGCAGGAATTTCGTCGGCGTGATCGGCAAGGTGAGCAACGGGGTGTTGCAACTGGATGTGGACGGCACTCAGGTGGCAATCGAGCTGTCGAATCTGGACAAGGCGCGTTTGGTGCCGACCTTTTAGTATTTTGAAATGAGCGGGAAATATTCCGGAGAAATGGTATGAGTCGTGAAATTTTGTTGTTGGTAGATGCACTGTCCCGCGAAAAGAACGTGGACAAGGAAGTCGTGTTCGAGGCGCTGGAATCGGCACTGGCATCCGCCACGAAGAAGCGTTTTGCGGACGAGGCAGACGTGCGCGTCGAGATCGACCGCGATACCGGAGCCTATGAATCCTTCCGCCGCTGGGAAGTGATGGACGATGAAACCTTCGAAACGCCGGATCTGCATATCAAGCTGGAAGAAGCCCAAAAGCGCGATCCCGGGATACAGGTCGGGGAATTCATCGAGGAACCGCTCGAGTCGATCGATTTCGGGCGTATCGGCGCGCAAGCCGCAAAGCAGGTGATCTTCCAGAAGATCCGCGACGCCGAACGCGAGCAGGTCTTGGCCGACTTCATGGAACGCAAGGAACATCTGGTTTCCGGAACGGTAAAGCGGCTCGAACGCGGCAATGCGATCATCGAATTCGGCAAGATCGAAGCCTTGTTGCCGCGCGACCAGATGATCGCCAAGGAAAACCTGCGCGTCGGCGATCGCATCAAGGCGCACTTGTTGCGCGTGGATCGCAGCGCGCGCGGACCGCAGGTGATCCTGTCCCGCACTTCGCCGGAATTGCTGGTCAAACTGTTCGAGCTGGAAGTTCCGGAGATCGAGGAGAAGCTGCTGGAAATCGTCAGTGCCGCGCGCGACCCCGGCTCCCGCGCCAAGATCGCGGTTGTCTCGCATGATCCGCGTATCGACCCGATCGGAACCTGTGTCGGAATGCGCGGCTCGCGCGTCCAGGGCGTCACCAACGAACTCGCCGGCGAGCGTGTGGATATCATTCTTTGGTCGGAAGATCCGGCCACGTACGTCATCAACGCGCTGGCCCCCGCCGAAGTCAGCAGCATCGTGGTGGATGAAGAGAAGCACAGCATGGATGTGGTGGTCGAGGAAGAGAATCTGGCGCAGGCGATCGGGCGCGGCGGACAGAATGTGCGCCTGGCCAGCGAACTGACCGGCTGGGAGCTCAATATCATGACGGTCGAGCAGTCCAGCGAAAAACACAACGAGGAGTTCTCCAACACGCGCGCGATGTTCATGGAAAAACTGGATGTGGACGAAGAAGTCGCCGATATCCTGGTGCAGGAGGGGTTCAACACGCTGGAAGAAGTCGCCTATGTGCCGCTGGAAGAGATGCTGGAAATCGAATCGTTCGATGAAGCCACGGTGAACGAACTGCGCAGCCGCGCCCGCAATGCGCTGCTGACTGCGGCGATCGCCAGCGAGGAAAAAGTGGAGCACGGCATCGAAGACTTGCTCAAACTGGAAGGCATGGATGAGCAAACCGCTCGCATCCTTGCCGCCAAGGGAGTTGCGACACAGGAACAATTGGCAGACCTTGATGTGGATGAGTTGGTCGAGCTTTCCGGAATGGAAGGCGAACGCGCCAACGCATTGATCATGACGGCGCGTGCGCCCTGGTTTGCTTAACGGGGCGACTAGAGGAAATCAATGGCGAAAATGAATGTAGCGCAGTTTGCGGCTGAACTGGGATTGCCGGTTGCCTTGCTGCTCGAGCAGCTGAAGGCGGCCGGCATCGCCAAGGAGGAAGAATCCAGCCCGTTGACCGAAAAGGACAAGGCAAAATTGCTGGAACACCTGCGTCAGGCGCATGGCGCGGAAAAACCCGCCAAGAAGATCACGCTGATCCGCCGCGAAACCACCGAAATCAAGAAGGCCGACAGTTCCGGCCGCGCGCGCACCATACAGGTTGAAGTGCGCAAGCGCCGGGTAGTGGCTCCGACTGCTGCAACCGAAACCGCCGCGCCTGTCGAAGCTGCAGCCCCGCCCAGGAAGGGCAAGGCCGCCAAGGTTCTGGACGAGCAGGAACTGGCGGCGCGCGAAGAAGAAGCGCGCTTGCAAGCGGAACTGGCCGCACGCCAGGCAGCCGAAGTTCAAGTCAAACAGGAACGCAGCAAACGCAAGCCTACCAAAAAAACCGCCGAGCCTGAAGCACAGCCTGCCGCTGCGGAGGCAACCAAGGTTGAGGAAGCAGCGCCCGTTGTCGCGCCCGCAGTCAATCTGGCCGAAGGCACGTTGCACAAGCCGGTACCCAAGCCCGGCGAAAAGATCGCCAAGCCGGGCAAGAAGCCGAAATCCGAAGCCAAGACCAGCCCCTGGGACGAAAAGGGACACAAGAAGCGCACCCCGCTAAAGACCGGCGAGAAATCGGGCGTCTGGACGACGCCGATACGCGCCCCCCGTCATGACAAGCACGTCAAGCATGCCGCCGAACCTGAACATGCGTTTTCATTGCCGACCGAACCGAT
>Ga0335084_10006985_pt1 | contig 11239 bp, 11 predicted proteins | sample Lox_Sample_44_FD_206721 | JGI IMG/M metagenome (GOLD analysis project Ga0335084, IMG submission 206721) | Soil microbial communities from Loxahatchee National Wildlife Refuge, Florida, United States - Lox_Sample_4.4 | ecosystem: Environmental > Terrestrial > Soil > Wetlands | place: USA...
TCGGCGCGACCACCGAGAACCCTTCGTTCGAGGTCAACTCCGCGCTGCTGTCGCGCGCGACCGAGCACGTGCTGAAGCCGTTGACCGACGACGACCTGTCGGTGCTCGTGGATCGCGCGCAGGCGCTGCTCGCTGCGCCGCCGCTCGCGGCCGCGGCGCGCACGCGCCTCATCGCGTACGCCGACGGCGATGCACGGCGGCTGCTGAACGCGTACGAGAACCTCGTCGCATCGGTGGCCGGCACGCGGGCCGCCCACGATGCGCCGGCCGACATCGACGAGGCTACGCTCGAGCGCGCGCTCGGCGAGCTGCTGCGCCGCTACGACAAGGGCGGCGAGCAGTTCTACGACACCATCTCGGCGCTGCACAAGGCGGTGCGCGGCAGCGACCCCGATGCGTCGCTCTACTGGTTCGTGCGCATGATCGACGGCGGCGTCGATCCGCGCTACGCGGCGCGGCGCATCGTGCGGATGGCGAGCGAGGACATCGGCCTTGCCGACCCGCGCGCGCTGCGCGTCGCGCTCGACGCCGCCGAAACCTACGAGCGCCTCGGCACGCCGGAAGGCGAGCTCGCGCTGGCCGAAGCGGTCGTGTACCTGGCGGTCGCGCCCAAGAGCAACGCGGTCTACGCCGCCTACAACGCCGCGCGTGCGTTCGTGAAGCAGGACGGCACGCGCGCGGTGCCGCTCCGCCTGCGCAACGCACCCACGCGGCTCATGAAGGACCTCGACTACGGCAAGGGCTATCGCTACGCGCACGCCGAGGAGGGCGGCTATGCGGCCGGCGAGCGCTACTGGCCCGACGACCTGGCCGAGCCGCCGCGCTTCTACGCGCCGGTGCCGCGCGGCCTCGAGATCCGCATCGCGGAGCGCCTTGCGGAGCTGCGCCGGAGGGATGCGGAAGCCGCAAGATCTGACGAGTTGCCGAAGGGTTGATCCTCGGGCCCGCCCCTAGCCGTTGGCCGGCTTTTTGCTACTAGAGTCGGGGCCGAAAGAACGGGGTGAGCTCTCCCGCCGCCTGCGCCACGAGGTGCGCGGTGCGAGAAACCAACGAGAAGCGGGAGTCCCACGCATGGACATCTTCATCCAGCAGATCATCAACGGGCTCGTGCTCGGCAGCGTGTACGCGCTGGTGGCCCTGGGCTACACGATGGTCTACGGCATCATCAACCTGATCAATTTCGCGCACGGCGACGTGCTCATGGTCGGGGCACTCACGAGCTGGACGGTGGTCACCGCGATGTCGGGCAGCGGCCTGCCGGGGTGGGCGTTGATGCTCATCTCCCTGATCGCCGCGATCGTGGTCTGCGCGACGCTCAACTTCGTGATCGAGAAGGTCGCCTACCGGCCGCTGCGCAACGCGCCGCGCCTCGCGCCGCTCATCACCGCCATCGGCATGAGCCTGCTGCTGCAGACGCTCGCGATGATCATCTGGAAGCCGAACTACAAGTCGTACCCGATCCTGCTGCCCACCGAGCCCTTCCATATCGGCGCCGCGGTGATCAATCCGGTGCAGGTGCTGATCCTCGTCGTCACGGCGGCGACGCTTGCGGGCCTGATGTGGCTCGTCAACCGCACGAAGCTCGGCCGCGCGATGCGCGCCACGGCCGAGAACCCGCGCGTCGCCGGCCTGATGGGCGTGCGGCCCGACATGGTGATCTCGGCGACCTTCGTCATCGGCGCCTCGCTGGCGGCGCTCGCCGGCGTGATGTACGCGGCGAACTACGGCAGCGTGCAGCACACGATGGGGTTCCTGCCGGGCCTGAAGGCCTTCACCGCCGCGGTGTTCGGCGGTATCGGCAACCTCGCCGGCGCGATGGTCGGCGGGGTGCTGCTCGGGGTGATCGAGTCGCTCGGAGCCGGCTACATCGGTACGCTCACGGGCGGCATCCTCGGCAGCCACTACCAGGACATCTTCGCGTTCATCGTGCTTATCCTCGTGCTCACGCTGCGGCCGCAAGGCCTGCTCGGCGAGCGCGTCGCGGACCGCGCCTGAGACCGCCATGGCCATGACGACCGCCACCGCCGCCTTGCCGACCGCTGCCGACGACGACGCGCGCCGCCGCCGGCATCGTGTGAACTTCATCCTGCTCGGCATCGGGCTCGTCGTGCTGCCCTTCATCGCGCAGTACTTCGGGAACGCCTGGGTCCGCATCCTCGACATCGCGCTGCTCTACGTGCTGCTCGCGCTGGGCCTGAACGTCGTGGTCGGCTACGCGGGCCTGCTCGATCTGGGCTACGTCGCGTTCTACGCGGTGGGGGCCTACATGTTCGGCCTGCTCGGATCCTCGCAGCTGACCGACACCTTCGAGTCGATCAAGAACGCGTTCCCGAACGGCCTGCACACGCCGTGGTGGGTGGTGATTCCCCTCGGCGCGCTGCTCGCGGGCCTGGCCGGCGTCCTGCTCGGCGCCCCGACGCTCAAGCTCCGCGGCGACTACCTCGCGATCGTGACGCTCGGCTTCGGCGAGATCGTGCGCGTGTTCATGAACAACCTCGACGCGCCGGTGAACATCACGAACGGGCCGAAGGGCATCACCGGCATCGACGACATGAACATCTTCGGTCTCAACCTCGGGCAGACGCACTCACTGCTCGGCCTCGACATCCCGAAGGTCACCAACTACTACTACCTGTTCCTGGTGCTCGCGCTGTTCTCGGTGCTGATCTGCTGGCGACTCGAGACGAGCCGCATCGGCCGCGCGTGGATGGCGATCCGCGAGGACGAGGTCGCGGCCAAGGCGATGGGCATCAACACGCGCAACCTGAAGCTGCTCGCGTTCGGCATGGGCGCGACATTCGGCGGCGTGTCGGGGGTGCTGTTCTCGACCTTCCAGAACTTCATCTCGCCGGAGTCGTTCGCACTGCAGGAATCGGTGATGGTGGTGGCGATGGTGGTGCTGGGAGGCATCGGCCACATCCCCGGCGTGATCGTCGGCGCACTGCTGCTCGCCGCCTTGCCCGAGGTGCTGCGCTGGGTGTCGGGCGAGCTCGACCTGCAGTCGATCAGCGGCGGCCGTCTCGACGCGGCGATCCTGCGCCAGTTGCTGATCGCGCTGGCGATGATCGCCATCATGCTGGCGCGGCCGCGCGGCCTGTGGCCGTCGCCCGAGCACGGCAAGGCCGCGCCGACGCCGACCACCTGAGCCGAGGGCGCATGAGCGAGATCGTGCTCAACGTGGCGGGCGCCTCCAAGCGCTTCGGCGGCGTGCAGGCGCTGTCGGACGTCGGCATCACGATCCGCAGCGGCGAGGTGGTGGGGCTGATCGGCCCCAACGGCGCCGGCAAGACCACCTTCTTCAACGTCATCACCGGCCTGTACACGCCCGACGCCGGCACCTTCGAGCTCGGCGGCAGGCCGTACAAGCCGAGCGCCGTGCACGAGGTCGCCAAGGCCGGCATCGCGCGCACCTTCCAGAACATCCGGCTGTTCCCCGAGATGACCGCGCTCGAGAACGTGATGGTCGGCCGTCACGTGCGCACCGGCTCGGGCCTGTTCGGCGCGGTGTTCCGCACCCGGCACTTCCGCGACGAGGAGCGCGTGATCACCGAGCGCTCGCGCGAGCTGCTCGAGTACGTGGGCATCGCCCGCTATGCCGATTTCAAGGCGCGCACGCTGAGCTACGGCGACCAGCGGCGCCTGGAGATCGCGCGCGCGCTGGCCACCGAGCCCAAGCTGATCGCGCTCGACGAACCGGCCGCCGGCATGAACGCCACCGAGAAGGTGGTGCTGCGCGAGCTGATCGACCGCATCCGCAAGGACGGCCGCACGATCCTGCTGATCGAGCACGACGTCAAGCTGGTGATGGGCCTGTGCGACCGCGTCACCGTGCTCGACTACGGCAAGCCGATCGCTGAAGGATCGCCCTACGACGTGCAGCGCAACGAGAAGGTGATCGAGGCCTACCTCGGCGCCGGCCACAAGGCCCACTAGTCCCATGGCCAACGCCGACACCCTGCTCGAAGTGCGCGACCTCAAGGTCGCCTACGGCGGCATCCAGGCCGTCAAGGGCGTCAGCTTCGAGGTCAAGCGCGGCGAGCTGGTGAGCCTGATCGGGGCCAACGGCGCCGGCAAGACCACCACGCTGAAGGCGATCACCGGCACCCAGCCGGTGCGCGACGGCCAGATCAGCTTCATGGGCAAGGTCACGCGCGGCCAGGGCGCCTGGGACTTGGTGCGCCAGGGGCTGGTGATGGTGCCCGAGGGCCGCGGCGTGTTCGCGCGCATGAGCATCGTCGAGAACCTGCAGATGGGCGCCTATGCGCGCGACGACGCCGAGATCGACGCCGACATGGACAAGGTGTTCGCGGTGTTCCCGCGCCTGAAGGAGCGCGCCGCGCAGCTGGCCGGCACGCTGTCGGGCGGCGAGCAGCAGATGCTGGCGATGGGGCGCGCACTGATGGCGCGGCCCAAGGTGCTGCTGATGGACGAGCCGTCGATGGGCCTGTCGCCGATCATGGTCGACAAGATCTTCGAGGTCGTGGGCGACATCCACTCGCGCGGCACCACGATCCTGCTGGTCGAGCAGAACGCCAGCCGCGCGCTGCAGCTGGCCAACCGCGGCTACGTGATGGAGTCCGGCGAGATCACGATGAGCGGCCAGGCGCGCCAGCTGCTCGACGACCCCAAGGTGCGCGCGGCCTACCTCGGCGAATAGCCCGGCGGCAGGTTAGGGATGCACGCTGGTGTTGCCGGCGTCGCTCTGCCATCATGCGCGGCAACGGAGATTCCTGGGGGGCCTCATCGAGTGATCGGTCGCCGTGGCTGGCAGCAGTCGCGGCGGGCGCAGCGCTTCGGTGCAGGCTTCGTGTGCTGGCCGAGGGGAAGCGGAGGCTGCGACATGAATCGAGGGATCGGGTCCAACGTGGGGCGGGCGTTGCTCGCGGGTGCATCGGCACTGCTGCTGTTCGGCGGCACGGCCAGCGGGCAGACCAGGGGCGCCGTCGCCGGCGGCGCGTCGAGCGGCGCCGCCGAGGGGATGGAGCACTGCGACAAGACGCTCGGGGTGCTGCGCATCGAGGAAGACACCAACTCCAACTGGTACCGCTACTACGGGCCCCGGCTCGGCTCGACGGCACCGTTGCTCAACATGCTGGTCATGCAGTCCAACTGCTTCGTGGTCGTCGAGCGCGGCACCGGCGAGCGCAGCATCAGCGACGAGACTCGCCGTGCCCGCGGCGACGAGGCGCGCGAGAGTGGCACGCGCGGCAAGGGCCAGCAGGTGGTGGCCGACTTCCTGCTGAAGCCCGAAATCGTGATGGCCAACAAGGACAACGAGGGCGCGTCGCTCGGCGGCCTCGGCAAGGCGTTCGGCAAGATCGGTGCCATTGCCGGTGGGGTGAAGATGAAGTCCAGCGAGGTCGGCACGGTGCTGACGCTGGTCGACATCCGGTCGACGGTGCGTCTGGCGGCCGCCGAGGGCTACTCGAAAGATTCGAGTTTCAACCTCGCCGGCCTCGGCTTCGGCAGCGGCGGCGCGATGGCCGGCAGCGCGTACTCGAACACCGACGAGGGCAAGCTGGTCAGCGCGGCGTTCTACGACGCCTACAACAAGCTGGTGGTTGCGCCAGTACAAGGCGCAGACCGTCAAGGGTGGGCTGGGCGAGGGCGGCGGGCTCGGCGTGCAGGGCGGCATCACGGAAGCGTCGAAGAAAGTCGGCAACTGAGGCGGCCATGCGTGCGTTGCGCGCCTGGCCGCGCTGGTTGCTCGCAGCGGCGGCCGGCCTGGCCGGGCCGGCCGCGGTCGCGCAGGAGTACGGCCTGTACCTGGCCTGCACCGGCAAGGTCCAGGCGCAGGGTCAGGCCAAGGATGCCCACCTCGACATCGCGCTGCGCCGCAACAGCGGCCTGGCGATGGTCCAGCGTTCCGACGTGCTGCCGGCGGGCGACAAGATGAAGCTGGAGATCACGCCGGCGTTCTACTCGATGGTGTTCCGCGCGCCGGTGCGCGGCAGCGCCGTCTACACCACCTGGATCCGCGGCCCCGTCTTCGTGTGGTATCCCGACCTGACGCGGCTGACGACCGCACGCATCTCGGTCAACCGACAGTCGGCCGCGCTCGAGGGCGAGCTGCTCGACGGCGCCGACCACCTGCTGGGCCGGCTGGCGATGAAGTGCGACCCCAAGACCAACGACAGCGTGCCCGAGCCGAAGTTCTGATCCGTCGCCGCCCGCGGTCCTCGCGGGCCGCTCAATCGGCGCGCGCGCCGCTGGCCTTGACGACGGGCTCGTACTTCGCGAGCTCGCGCCTGACCAAGGCCGCGAACTGCTCGGGCGTGCTCGGCGACAGCTCGACCATCAGCGCGGCGGCGCGCGCCTTCAGCTCGGGCGAGGCCATGGCGTCGGTGAACGCGCGGTTCAGCCGCTGCGTCGTCTCGCCGGGCAGCTGCGCCGGGCCGAACAGGCCGAACCAGGTGTCGATGTCGAAGTCGCCGAGGCCGAGGTCGCGCGCGCTCTCGGCGATCGTCGGCACCTCGGGCATCGCGGCGGAGCGCCGCTCGGTCGTCACCGCGAGCGCCCGCAGCCTGCCGGCGCGGATGTTGGCCGACGCGGTGGCCAGGTTGTCGAACGTGAGGTCGACCTGGCCCGACATCAGCGCCAGCTGCGCCGCCGGCCCGCCGGCATACGGGATGTGCACCATGAAGATGCCGGCCTTGGCCTTGAACATCTCGCCGGCCAGGTGACCGGCGCTGCCGTTGCCGCCCGACCCGTAGTTGAGCCGGCCCGGGTTGGCGCGCGCGTAGGCGACGAGGTCGCGCACGCCGGCGATGCGCAGGCGCTGCGCCGCCTCGACGTTCATCACCAGCACATTGGGCACGCGCCCCACCAGCGTCAGCGGCGTGAAGTCGCGCAGCGGGTCGTACGGGATCCTGGCGTACAGCCACGGGTTGATGGCATGCGTGGCGACCGCGCCCATGACGATCGTGCTGCCGTCGGGCGTGGCCTTGGCCACCGCGTCGGCGCCGATGTTGCCGCCGGCGCCCGGGCGGTTCTCGACCACCACGGTGCCGAGTGCTTCCTTTGCTTTGTCGGCCAGCGCGCGCGCCATCACGTCGAGCGGGCCGCCGGCCGGATAGGGGACGATCAGGCGGACGATCTTGGGTTGGGCGCGGGCGACCGGGGTCGCGGCCAACAGCGCCAGGGCGTGGCGTCTCCTCATGGCCTGTCGGCAGAGCTAGACGTCGTCACCGTGCTTGTCTGCTTCAGACGTGAACGCATCGGAATAGAACTCGTCCGCGGGCAACCCGCAGCGGGCGACGAAGTCGCGCTGGGCCGACTCCACCATCACCGGCACGCCGCAGGCGTACACCTGGTGGCCCGACAGGTCGGGCAGATCCTGCATCAGCGCTTGGTGGACAAGGCCGGTGCGGCCGTCCCACCGATCTTCGGGTTTGGCATCGGACAGCACCGGCACGTAGCGCAGCCACGGGAGCTGCCGCGCCGCCTGCAGAGCCCACTCGTGCCGGTACAGGTCGGCGCGGGCGCGGCAACCCCAGTACAGCACCGCGGGGCGCTCGATCGCCTTGATCCGCATGTGCTCAACGATCGCCTGGATCGGCGCGAAGCCGGTGCCCGAGGCGAGCAGCACGATCGGCTTGGCGGAGTCCTCGCGCAGGAAGAAGCTGCCGTAGGGGCCCTCCAGGCGCAGGATGTCCTTCTCCTTCATTGCGCCGAAGACATGGTCGGTGAACCTGCCGCCGGGCATGTGGCGCACGTGCAGCTCGATCGCCGGCGGCGAACCCAGCTGCTGCGGCGCGTTGGCCATCGAGTAACTGCGCCGGGAGCCGTCGCGCAGGATGAACTCCACGTATTGCCCGGCGCGGAACTGCATCGCCTGGTTGGCCGGCAGCTGCAGCCGCAGCACCGCCACGTCGGGCGCCGCGCGCTCGATGCTCATCACGCGGCACGGCATCTTCAGCACCGGGTACTCGCCGGCACCGGGCACCATTCGGGCCTCGATCACGCAGTCGGTCTGCGGCGTCGCGCGGCAGGTCAGGATCAGCCCGGCTTCCTCCTCGGCGACCGACAGCGCCTTGCGCTGGTGGGCACCGTGGATCACGCGGCCCTCGAGCAGCCTGCTCTTGCACGAGCCGCAGGCGCCGTCCTTGCAGCCGTAAGGCAGGCCGATGCCGGCGCGGATCGCGGCGGTGAGGATCGGCTCGTCGCGGGCGACTTCGAAGGTGCGCTCGGCGGGGCGCACGGTGACTTGCAGGCTCATGGCATCGATGCGGTCGGCGTGCGCGCCCCGCGCTCGGGGCCGCCACTGCGGCCTCTACACTGGCCGGACCCCCCGATTGTGCCCGCTGGCCGCCGCGCGCCCGGGCCCCCGTTCGTCGATGGAGCCCCGCGCCACCCGATTGCTGCGACGACCCCGCCTGCTGATCGTCGGCTGCGGCGACGTCGGCCTGCGCGTGCTGCGGTTGTTGCGCGGGCGCTGGCGCGTGCTGGCGGTGACGAGCTCGCCGCCGCGCCGCGCGCTGCTGCGCGCCGCCGGCGCGACGCCGCTGCTGGCCGATCTCGATCGACCGGCCACGCTGGCACGGCTGGCGCGGCTGGCCGACGCGGTGCTGCACCTGGCACCGCCGCCGGCGCACGGCACCCACGATGCGCGCACCGCGGCGCTGCTGTCGGCGCTGGCGCGCGGCGGCTTGCAGCGTCTGGTCTACGCGAGCACGAGCGGCGTCTACGGTGACTGCGCCGGCGCACGGGTGCCCGAGACGCGCGCGCTCAACCCGGCCACCGACCGTGCGCGCCGGCGTGCCGACGCCGAGGCGCGCGTGCGCGCGCTGGGGCGCACGGGCCGGGTGCGGGCGACGATCCTGCGCGTGCCCGGCATCTATGCGCTCGATCGCGACGGCGGCGACCCGCGCGAGCGCGTGCGCCGCGGCGCGCCGGCGCTGGTGGCGCGGGACGACGTCTTCACCAACCACATCCATGCCGACGACCTGGCGCATGCTTGCGTCGCCGCGCTGCTGCGCGGGCCGACGATGCGCGCGATCAACGTCGCCGACGACGACACCGCACCGCTCGGCGAGTACCTCGACCGCGTGGCCGACCGCTGCGCGCTGCCGCGCGTGCCGCGGCTGACGCGCGAGCAGGCGGCGGCGGTGCTGTCGCCGCTGCAGATGAGCTTCCTCGGCGAGTCGCGCCGGCTCGACAACACGCGCATGAAGCGCGAGCTGCGGGTGGCGCTGCGCTACCCGAGCGTCGAGGCGGCGCTCGATGCGCTGGTGCGGCCCGTGCCCGAGGCCGCGGCGGAGCGCGGCGCGTGACCGTCAGACGCCCTGCGAGCGCTTGAGCGTCTTGGCGCGCTCGACGGTGAACACCTTCACCGTCTGCCGATCGCCGTCACGCTGGATCTCCAGCCGCACTTCGCGCTCGGCCGGGCCGCTGCGCCACAGCGTGAGCCACAGCTGGTCGAGCGTGCGCACCGCCACGCCGTCGATGCGCAGGATGCGGTCGCCGACCTGCACGCCGGCGACGTCGGCGGGGCTGTCGTCGTTGACGCGCACGACCCGCACCTCGCCTTCGTCCTCGACGCAGTTGACGCCCATCCAGGCGCGGCGGCTGGCCGCCGAGCTGCCGCTGCGGCGCAGCTCGTCGATGATCGGCGGCAGCAGGTCGATCGGCACGAACATGTTGCCCGGCTGGCGCGGCTGCTTGTCGCCCGCCGCGTGCGCGACCAGCAGCGAGCCGACGCCCACCAGCTCGCCGCGCGCATTGAACAGCCCGGCGCCGCTGTGATCGGGGCGCGCGGGCACGGTGAACAGCGCGTCGTCGATGCGGTATTCCCAGTAGCCGGCGAACGGCCGCCGCGACACCAGGCGCACCGCGCTCACCGCGCCGGTGTTGCCGCCGCTGACGACCATCAGCGGTTCGTCCGGCGCGACGCCGCCGGAGCGCCCGAGCGGCGCCGCCTCGATGCGCAGCGGCGTCAGCGGCTGCACCAGGCCGAAGCCGGTGGCCATGTCGTAGGCGACCACGCGGCCGGGGATCTCGCGGTCGTCGTCGGTGACCAGCTGCACCTGCTCGGCCTCGAGGATCAGATAGCCGATCGTCAGCACCAGGCCTTCGGCATCGATCACCACGCCGGAGCCCTCGCGTTCGCGGCCGAGCGTCTTGATCGAGAGCGCGTCGTCGACCGCCTGCGCGCGCAGGCCGACCACCGCGCCGGCCGCTCGATTGAGCAGGCGCGACTGTGCGACGACATCGATCGCCTGGGCCGGCGCCGAAGCTGCCGCGGCGAGCGTCGCCAGCAGCGCCAGGCCGCTCGTCCAGCGTTCACGCAGCGGTGCGAACCAGCGCGGCATCGGGGGCTCCCGGACGACGACGACCATCCGTGGCGATCAGCATGATCGCAAATCGCGGCGTTGTCACGCGGCCACTGGGCCGTCCCTGCGCGCGGCGCGACCTTGTGCGCGCGACCCGCTCGTCAGCGGCGGCGGCCGAATGGCAGGCGGCCGCGCCAGTACATCAACAGCAGCCAGGCGCCGAGCATGCCGCCGAGGTGGGCGAAGTGGGCGACGCCCGATCGGGTGTACGCGACGCCGAGAAACAGCTCGATCGCACCGTAGATCATCACCATCGTCCGCCCGGAGATCGGAATCGGCGGAATCGGCACCGCCTGGCGGTTCGCCAGCAGCAGCACGAACAAGACGATGCCCAGCGTATAGAAGACCTGGCCGGGAATCATCAGCAGCACCATCGGCAGGAAGCCGATCAGGTCGAACTGGCGGCGCGGGAACACCATGGCGTAGGCCAGCAGCAGCCCGAAGATCGCGCCCGACGCGCCGACGGTGGGGGCGCCCGATCCGAGCAGGAAGGTCACCAGCAACTGGGTCAGGGCGGCGGTCAGCAGGCTGGCCAGCAGCAGCTGCCAGTAGCGCGGCTGGCCCCACAGCCGTTCCAGCTCGCCACCGAACATCCACAAGCCCAGCATGTTGAAGATCAGGTGCGACAGGCTGGCGTGCAGGAATCCGTAGCTGAACAACTGCCACGGGAAGAAGCGGCCGGAGCCCAGCGGCCACAGCGCGAACAAGCCGAGCGACAGGCTCTGCTCGAGCAGCAGGTCGAGAAAGAACACGGCCGTGCACAGCAGGATCAGCGCCTTGGTGATGGGAGGCATCGGTGGCATGCGAACGCTCGTCTCGACGGCGCGGCATCATAGTGGAAGCCCCGCGCAGCAGGGTCTGGATCGGCGCGCGGGCCGCGGGTACCATCGCCGCGCGGCAAGCCGGCC
>Ga0335084_10006986_pt1 | contig 11238 bp, 10 predicted proteins | sample Lox_Sample_44_FD_206721 | JGI IMG/M metagenome (GOLD analysis project Ga0335084, IMG submission 206721) | Soil microbial communities from Loxahatchee National Wildlife Refuge, Florida, United States - Lox_Sample_4.4 | ecosystem: Environmental > Terrestrial > Soil > Wetlands | place: USA...
CGTCTTGCTAATGGCCCCAATGAGGGAAGGCCCGCCCCTCATCCTTGTAAGGCTCTGTCCTCACCTCCCATCCTGACGGTGCCGGATAGCAGTACCGTCCGATTAGAACCGGGTGGTGCCCGATTCCACCCCAATACTACTCCGGCCGATGCGCAAGTCAATACCCTAAAGTGCTGGTATCCCCAAGATGGGTGCTATACTGCGATGCAATCCCGTCCGATCAGTCGCCCCCGTCGCCCGGCTGTATCCACACACAGCCTATGAAAACTTCCCTGATCGTGTACCGTGTTGCCGATTTTCTGAAGCAGCATGCTCCCTTTCAGTCCGTGCGGATTGACGAATTGCTGCCCTTGGCGCAGTCGGGCAGGGTCATCTTTCATTCCGACGATGAGATGGTGTGCCGGCAGGGCGAGTCCTTGAAGCCGTGTTTCTGGGTAATCCAGCAAGGCAGCGTGGAACTGCTCGACGAGCCGGCGGGGGCGATCCGGGACCTGCTCGCGGCTGGCGATATCTTCGGCGTCGATCGATTTGCCGGGAGGGACAAGTACACATATTCGGCGCGCACTACGTGCGACGTGATCGTCTATGCGCTGGACCTTGACCGGTTCGGCGAACTGCGGGAACGGTCGGCAGCTGTAGACCGATACCTGAGGGCGTTGCTGGCGGTACAAACGGTGCCGGCATCCGCAGGATCAGCTGGTGTGACGGCGCAACCGGCCTGGCTTCCGGTTTCGGCGCTGACGGAAGCGATTCTCAAGGCTCACCTGGTGTGCCGCAGCAAACAGACGCCGATTGGAGAAGTGGCCGCCGCGATGCTGTCCGCCAATTGTCATGTGGCGGCGATTACGAATGACTCGGGCTTTCCTTTGGGCGTCGTAACCGACGTGGTGCTGCGGGCGGCGCTGGCCGATGGTCTGACGGCGGATACGCCGGTGGGCGAGTTGATGCGCACGCAGTTCCCCGTGGCGCCGGTCGGGTATTCGCTGGAGGAATCGATTCTGAAAATGATGCGGGTGGGCGAATCGTTTGTCGTGGTGACGGAGGACGGCAGCAGTTCGACGCCGGTGGCTGGCGTGATTACGGAAGCCACAGTGCAGTTGTTGTCGGGTGTGAGCCCGTCGCTGCTCGTCCGTCGAACCAAAGAGGCGGAATCGATCGAGGAATTGGCGGTGGTTCGCGAGCGGGTATATGCTTTCGTCACCCAGCACCTTCAGGACCCTTCGGCGGTGGGGTGGTTTTCCGAGTTTCTGACTGCGTTCCTGGACGCGCTAACGGTCCGCCTGCTGGACCTGGCGCAGGCGCAACTGGAGCGAGAGGGGAAACCGGCGCCGGACGGCCGCTGGTGCTGGATGTTTTTCGGAGCCGCGGGAAGAAGCGAGTTATTGACTCCGGTGAGGCCCGACGGCGCCTTGGTGTTCGAAGATACCGGCAACGAGAGGGATGCGGGCTGGTTTGAAGAACTGGCCGCGCGAGTGACGGAGGGGCATGCGGCATGCGGACTGGCGCCGGCCCGGGATCCGGCGCCCATGCGCGCGCCGGCGCAGAGCGTTGCGGCCTGGCAGGGTGTGTACAAGGGCCTGCTGGAGGATCCGGTTTTCGAACGCATCCATCATTGGCGCCGTTTGTTCGACTTCCGGGCGGCGGCCGGCGATGCCGGCCTGGCTGAGGAACTGCGGTCGAACCTGAGAAGTCTTTTGCGCGACAGCACGGCTGCCGTTGCGTTGCTGGGGAATGACTGCCTGCAGGATTTTCCTCCCCTGACGCTGTTCCAGAACCTGGTTGTGGAGATGGATGGATCGAGCCGGCCCGCGGTGGATCTGGCGCGAACGGCGCTGGAGCCGTTGGCGGATGTCGGCCGGGTGTTTGCGCTGGCGTCGGGCGACGGCGCGGATGTCGGCACGATTCACCGGCTGATGCAGGCTGCCGGGCGGTATGGGGAGAATGCGGCGCTGATTCTGGAAGGGGCGGAAGCGTTCCGGGTGTTGCTGCTCGAGCAGTGCCGCACGGGGATTCGCGAAGGCAGCGACGGTTCGGTGCTTTATCCGGCCGTGCTCAACCGCTATGACCAGCTTCTGCTCAAGAGCGCTTTCCGGTCGGTCCTGCGGGTGATGGAGTTCACGTATGCCAATGCATTCTCACTCAAAGGTTGATTTCATCGAGGAGTACCTGTGGCTGTTCGGGGAGCGTCCGGCACCATCTGATTTGGCGGAGGTACGGTTCGCGGTCGTGGATTCCGAGATGACGGGACTGGACCCACGGCGCGACCGGCTGATCAGTATCGGCGGCGTGGCGGTGGCAAACGGCGAGATCGTTATTGCCGATTCGTTCGAAGCGCTATTAAAAGTTGCCTACAATGCCGCTTCGGTTACCGTACATGGGATCACGTGCGATGAAGCGAGAGACGGGTTGGATGAGCCGGAAGCGCTCGAGCAGTTTCTTCACTGGTTGGGCGATTCGGTGATTGTGGGCCATCATATTGGGCACGATATTGCGACGTTCGATGCGGCCTATGAGAGGCATTTCGGAATTCATTTGCGGAATGCAAGCCTGGATACAATGGACCTCACGCTGCATCTGGAGAAGGGCGGCGCTTTCGCGGGGCGGGCGGAGATTTCGGATTTTTCGCTCGACGGCTTGTGCCGCATGTTCAGCGTGAGGCCGCACGATCGCCACACGGCGGCAGGGGACGCGTTTCTGACAGCGCAAGTTTTTCTGCGGCTGTATTCGCTGGCGCGGCGGCACGGAAGGACGAGTCTGGAGGCGTTGTGCGAGACGTTTCCCGTGGAGCCGTGAGTGCGTCCTGAGATGCTCCCTTACACGGGCCAGCGTTCGCCCCGCAGGGCCATGTTCCAGAAGAGCAGTTCGTATTGACCGGTGAGCAAGAAGATGGCGGCCATCTTTTCGCGCAGGGATGGAGAAGCCGCGGCGGCGAGGTTGTCAAGGGCGAGTTCGAGCCACTCGATCCAGCGGCGGAAGGAGTCGCCGGACCATTTGTCGATGAAGGCCTGCCAGGGCGAGGCGGCGGTCAGATTGCGGCGGACGAAGGTCCAGCTATCGAAGTAGGCTTTCTCGGCGCCGTAGAGCAGGGTGAAGCCTTCTTCGAAACTGGCTCCGTAGGCGGTGGCGAGCATAAATTGCGTGTAGGCGTGGCAGGTGGGCGTCATGCACAGGTCATGGAGGGATATGCCTTTGTCCGCGGCCATTGATTCGAACAGACGAAGCTCGGACCCGAGTGCGTTGGTGGAGGCGGCCAGTCCGGCGGAGAGCGAGGCGGGCGCTTTGGCGGCGAGTACGGAGAAGAAGCGGATGGCTTGGGCGACGTAAAGGTAATCCTGTTGAAGCCAGGTGGCGAAGGCCTCGTGCGGGATGCGGCCTTCGGCCGTGGCCATGAGGAAGGGGTGGGAGAGGATGGCGTTCCAGACGGGACGCGCGCGATCGAGGAGTTCTTCGTGGAAGGTGTTGAGTCCCATGATTACGGGTCCTTCACGATCACGGGCAGGGCCGAGAAGGCGTCCGTGCCGATGGCGCGCAAAGCGATGGCCGATAGCATGGTGTCTGCCCTACAATCCAGAGTTCCACGCTTGCCGGTGAGCGCGGGGAACAAATCGCCGGCAAAATGTCCCAACGGGTTGAGAGTTGGGATTGTGAGCGCATTCGGGATTTCCGTACCGGTCTGGTCGCGGGCCGTGCAAGCCACATGCGCGGAGGCGCCGGGATGCAGGTTCACCATGGCAAAGCCGGTGTACAGCGGCGCACCAGTGGGAGCGAAGGTGGTAGCGTCGAACGGGATGGGGAAGCCCGAATATGCCGATTAGTCTGATTCGCATGTGCGCTCCCTCCTTTCGAAGGAGATCTTCAACGTTGAATCCAGGATTGGCATGTTAGGGCCAGGATCTCCCTTTTGGATCCCGGCCGCTATCGATGGTACATCTGATCACGTACGTCGAAGCCGTTTGTTTCAGGGTGGCGGTCCAGTACTGGCAGGGTGCACTATCTACACCATCGGTCTTGGCTGCAAGGCTCAAACAGCACTAGAAAGGGGGAGCCGCCTTGGTGACGCTGCTCAGCGCCAGGTACAGAAGAAGCCCGGGTTGCAGGTTGATCGCGGATCAGGGTTGTTCGCTTGGGTTGTAAAGACGCCACCATTGATCGACGGGAAGCGCGAGGAAGTGGATGCAGACTTCGGGATCAAATTGAGTTCCGGACCGGGCGGCGATCTCTTTGAGGACGTCGGGCAGATCCATGGAGGCACGGTAGGGGCGTGGACAGAGCATGGCGTCGATGCTGTCGACGATGGCGAACAGGCGAGCTCCGAAGGGGATCTCGACGCCCTTGAGACCGCGGGGGTAGCCGGCTCCGTCGAAGCGCTCATGGTGCGCGAGGATGAGGTCGGCGGTGGGGCGCAGGGATTCGAGCTTGGAGACGATGCGCGCGCCGATTTCGGGGTGAAGGCGCATTTCATCCCATTCCGGCTCGGACAGGGGGCCGGGCTTGAGAAGGATGCGATCGGTCAAGCCAATTTTGCCGATGTCGTGGAGAAGGGCTCCGCGGCGCAGGTTATTCAGAGCGGTGTCGTCGAGACCGAGACTGCGCCCGAAGATGACAGCCATCTGGCTGACGCGCTTGGAATGGGCGCCGGTTTCGGATTCCCGGGCGTCCAAGGCGGTGACCAGCGCTTCGAGCAGGGACTCGGAGACGGCCGAGGTATGCATGCGGATGAGCAGATCCTTGAGCTCGGGACTCCAGTCGACCTGGCCGCCGGCGCTGAGGGGGCGAGGGTTTCTGGAACCGTCGCGCAAAGCGGTGCGGATAGTGGCGTCGAGCTGCTCAAAGTTGAAGGGCTTCTGGATGAAGTCGGCCGCGCCCAGTTTCATCGCTTCGACGGCATTCTGGATATCGCCATAAGCTGTGATGACAATGGCCGGCGGGGGGGCGGACATGGCGCTGAGAATTTTCAAAAGGCCCATGCCGTCCAGAACGGGCATTCTCAGGTCCGTGAGGAGGAGGTCGAAGTCTTGTTGCGACAGGAGTTCGACGGCTTCGGCGCCATGGGCAGCCGTTGCCACCGAGAAGCCGAGCCGGCTCAGCCATTCGGTAAGCAGCAGTCGGATCGCAGGTTCGTCTTCCGCGATCAAGGCGAGAGGCACTCGATGGAATCTCCGCAGGCAAGTATACAGGGAAAGGAGATCTATCTGTTGTCTTTCGGGCGAAGGATAGCGACGGATCTCCTGATGCCGGGCGACAGGATAACGACACCGGAGAGGGCAGCGGTTGTCACGAGGAGCATGACACCGGCCAGGTGAGATCCGGTGCGATCAGTCAGCCAGCCGACCAGGTACGGTCCGAGGAAGCCGCCGAAGTTGGCGATCAGGTTGATGAAGCCGAAACTCGCCGCCGCCGTTGCGGGTTTCATCATGCGCGTGAGGAGGGCCCAGAAGGGCGCGTAGTAGGCCAGATTGCCCATGGCGGCGAGCGCGAAGCCCGCCACGACAAGAGGCGCGGCTGACGCGGTCTGGCTCACCACAAAACCCGCGGCGCAGACGAGGGAGGCGAAAGCCACGTGCCACCTGCGCTCGCCGGTGCGATCCGAATGCCAGCCGTTGAGCAGCATGGCCGGGATGGCGCAAAGCGGAGGGATGGCGGCGACAAGGCTGAGCTCGACATGGGACCAGCTTTTGAATTGCTGCAGGAACTTGGGCAGCCAAAGGGTGAGCGCGTAGCCGGACATATTCATCAGCAGGTACGATAGGGCGACGACAAGCACCAGGGGCTGGCGCAGGGAGCCGATGAGCTTTGGGTGTTGCGCGGGCTCTTTTTCGAGAGCCTCGCGGCGGAGCTCTTCGGTGATCCAATCGCGCTCGTCCTGGGTGAGCCATTGCGCGTGGCGGGGCCGATCCGGGAGATAGAAGAGCGTCAGGACGCCGCACAAAATCGGAGGAATCCCTTCGAGGATGAGCAGCCAGCGCCAGCCCGGCAAGCCGAGCCAGTGGAGGTGGAGCAGCAGGGCGGCAACGGTCGCGCCAACTGCGTTGGCGACAGGAATGGCGGCCATGAAGGCTGCAATCGCTTTGCCGCGATCCTGTTGGCGGAACCAGTGGGTGAGATAGACAATGACGGCGGGGAAGAAACCGCCTTCGGCCACGCCGAGCAGAAATCGAATGAGATTGAAGTGCCAGGCGGTTTGGATGAAACCGGTGAGCGACGCCAGCAGCCCCCAAACGACCATGATGCAGGCGAGCCACTTGCGGGCGCTCCAGGATTGAGCAAGCATGGCGCCGGGAACCTGGAGCAGGCAATAGCCGAGGAAGAAAACGCCCGCGCCGAAGCCGAACACTTCGTTGGAGAAACGCAGGTCGCGGGTCATGTCGAGGCCGGCGAAGCCGACATTGACGCGGTCGATGTAAGCGGTGATGTAGAGGAGAAACAGGAAGGGGAGCAGACGGCCAGCCGTCTTGCGGCGCGCTGTGACGGCGGCGGCGATGGTGGCGGTTGTGGATCCCAGGCCGCTCAGCGTCTCATATTCCGGCGGTCAGGTCAAGAGTTCTGTTATTCGGCAGCGGCCGCGGCGGCGGGCTTCTTCGGCCTGGGCGGAACCAGGGTGAGCGGATCCATCTCCACGGGCATTGCGAGGTCGACAAAACCGGCGAGCATCTCATCCCAGGTCTGATCGCCCCAGAAGACCTCACTGCGCGAGTCAGGGTTGAACGGATTGTTGGGCGAGTTGTCGTAGCGGGCGATGCATTCGAGCACGGTGCCCTTCGGCAGAAGTTTGGGCTTCTGCAGGTAGTAAGTGAGCTGCCAGTTGAAGTCGTACTTGGGCACCCTGAGCAGGGTTTCCGTTTCGCCGTTGGGGTAAGTGGCGCGGTACGCGAAGGCCTTTCCGCGGACGTGCATGTGAGGGAACATGGCGAGCAGGGTGGAATCGGCCTGAAGGGTGACTTTGGCGAGCACCTCCTGGTTGGGGGCGCCGGGCGGGATGCGAAGGTTGCGGTTGGTGAGCAGGGTGTTGACGACGCGCTCTCGCGGCAGCTGCCTGGCGAATTGAAAGCCGATACGGCTTCGATCCGCACCCGGCTTGCCGTTGGTGGTGTAGTGCATCTGGAAGACGATGTCGCTGCCGGCGGGGATCAGGCGCGCCTGTCCCGGCTTGAGATAATACGGGACGCTGCCGGGAGCGTAGGTGCCCGCAATCTCGATGGCGTCGATTTCGAGCAGTCCCTCGCCGGTGTCGGGTTTGTGGGGCTGCGGCTTTTTCTCCGGCACGAAGGGCTCACCAAATTTCGCATCGGGGAGGTATTTGACGCCGGGAGGACGCACCATCACGACGACATGGTGCACGACCTTGGAGTTACCGGGGCGGACCTCGACGTTTTCCACCCACTTGTCCTCAGCAAATCCGGTAGGCACGACGAAGTACGTGTATTCGACGGTTCCCGTGGCGGGGACCTGGAAATCGAATGGCAGCTCGATGACGGCGTCGGGTTTCCCTATGCCCCAACCTTCGGTGAAGGCGCGCGCCGCGGGTGCGTCTTTCGGATCGCCTTCCTTTGCACCCGCATCCACCCAAGCGACGATTTGATCGACCTCGGATTGAGGCATGCGGCGATCGTTCATGAACTTTCCGTGGGCTGAGTCAGCAAACCAGGGCGGCATTTTGCGAGTGAGGACGGCTTCCCGGATGGACTTCGCCCAAGGCCGTGCGGACTGATAGGTCAGCAACGACATGGGTGCGGCTTCACCGGGTCGATGGCACTCTTGGCAGCGGGCCTGGAAAATCGATTCGATGTCCTTATGGAATGTAACGTCGCGTGCTGGGATCGCGGCGACGGTGACAAGGATGAGTAGACCTGTGCGCAGCATTGCAGCCCCTCCTCAGCCGGGTTGCCCAGTTCGTGTGCCCGGATAGAGTTAGTTTACCGAAGGGTGAATCGCTGTGGGCTAGCGCTGGGTTAGCGCAATCGGGTGCGCAGTGCCAGCAGGGCGGCAAAGCCAAGCGCGAACAGGGAAACACTGCCGGGTTCCGGCGAGGCGGCTGCCGCGGGCGAGAAGGCGGTGAGCACCCGAACATAGTCGCCCGGCGAACTGGCAAACGTATCGAAGAGGATTTGCCGGGGGCCGCTGATCGTAACGGAGTCGCCGGGCTCGAGGCCCCGAGCGCCCGGGTTCAGGTAGTTCACACCGGTATTGGCGAGGAAATCGCTGGCCGCGAGGTTGCCTGTGCTGGTAATGATCGCGAGGACATCGGAGTCGAAGTTGACTGTGCCGATGACTTGCTCCGCTGGTCCTGGATCGAAGAAGATGTAGTGGCTCGCAACGACCGTTCCGGCTGGAATTGGACTCGATCCCACATCGACGACGAGAGGCGCCGCCAGGAGGATGTTCTGATCCTCATTGAAGCCATACAGGTTAGGGCTTTGGAAGGTATCGTTTCCAACGCTGTTCGGCGGGCCAAACGGGTTCGACAGCGGCGGGGTTAATTGGACGAAGGTTCCGCCAGCAGCCAGGGCTGATCCTCCGGTTACAACTCCACTAATAATGGAAGCAGGTGCGGGTATACATATCATTGACAACAGCAAAGCGGCAATCATCAGCAACTTTGTCATGGGATTCTCCTAAGTGCGCACGTTGAGGGGCAGGCATAGGAAGAGGTTCAGCCCAGGTGGAGGATTGCCCTCAATGGAACGATGGTGGACCAGGAGTCCATCGGAAAACAATGAAGCGGAGGTGTCAATACATCACTCTTTTGTACTGGAAGCGGAGTACCCTATCGAACGGATCGATCGGGAGGGGGCATCAAGGCACCAACACGTATTGAAGGATGAAGTCCGTGACGACACCCAAGTCGATCCGGGTGGCGTAGAAGTTTCCCTTGGAAGCATCGACCTTCGGAAAGGTGGTGATACCCAGGACAATGTTGCCGAGCAAAACCGGAGCGCCGGCATCGTCGAATGTAGATCCGTCTTTCTTGGGTGCAGGATTCGAGAGCCTCAGCCAATCGGCGCTGGAGAAATTCTGGCTCGGCACGTGGCTGGTTAGCGCATAGTATCGCGTGGGAAAGGCAGGCGGTGTTTCCGGCGTGCCGTAGCCAACCACAGTGAGCTGGGTTCTTTTCGGAAGGGTGTTCAACAGGTTCGCGTTTGGCAGAAGCGCGAAACCTCGATCCTCGATGGGATACTCCAACAGCAGGACGGCGATGTCCCGGGTGTCGAGTCCCGGAACGCTGGAGCGGCAGGCAATGCAGAAGTCGGGGTGCGCGAACCAGGCGAGCCCTTTCATGCGGGGGCTATTGCCGAGAACCACTGAATCGAACAAAACCCTGGTTTCGTCCACCTCTCCAAAAACCACAAAGCATTTGGCGGCGGTGAGAAAAGTTGTGGGCGCGACGAGGGCTCCGCTGCATTGACCGATTTGCCGCCCGCTCTTGAAAAGCTCGAGCCTGCCGATATACGGGTGACCGTCCTGGTCGGGTTGACCATTCGTGACGGCGAGGGCGGCGGGGCACAACACCAGCAGGCCGCCGATAATCATGGACCAGTTTCTGCTCTGAATCCCCATCCTGAAGCTCCAGTTTTATCTGTCGGGCTCGCCGACAGTGCCTATAGGATGTAAGTGTTTCCGAGCCGTCTTCGGAAGTCAAGTGCGGGGGGAAGATCGGGGCGAAGATCAACGGGAGGTACTCGGCGCTGGGGTGTGGCTTTGAGGGAGCCTGTGAGCTTGGCGGCGGCGGCGACCTTCAAGAGTGCTCCCGATGGGGAACCAGCGCCGGCGACGGAGGAAACAACGGAGTGGTCGCCATCGGCCAGCGCCGGCGGCACGATGACGTTGATCTGGTAGAGTCCGGGGCCGACAAGGCCCGCCCAGAGCACTGTCGCGTCGATACCGCCGATGGTGACGGTGACCCGATTTGTCGTAGCGTAGGCTTCGGTGAAAACGGCACCGGGAGCGAGCGGTGAATCGGCAGGGCCGAAGCCCGTGCCGAAGAGACTGATGATGTCTCCGGGGCCAATGGCGGCGGCCGACGTGTAGCCTGGCTCCGCGGCGCCGGTGCCGTTGATGATGGTGCCGTCGGGGTAGCGGACAGCACGGACGTAATTGGCGGCGACGGCGAGTCCGGGCAGGAAGGGCTGTGACATCGTTGTGACCGCGTTTGATGTTCCGGCTGCATTGGTCACTGTCACCGCGACGGGGCCGGCGCTCGCATCGGCGGGAGCAAGAACATTGATTTGCGCGGGGCTTACATACTGTATGTAGGCCGGCCGGCCGTCGATTTGTACGCCCACACCCCCGAGCGAAGTGGGCAGCATACTGCCAACGATGTCTGAGGCGGCCAGAGTGCGGGACGACGAGGCGAGATTCGCGCCGTAGATGCTGATCCATGCACCCGGCGCAACGCCGGATCCGCCGCTGAACGCATTGCGGACGCCGTCGGGCGTGATCGCGGGGGAGGCGGCAGCCGCCGTCTGAAAGGCCGCGCCGACGGTGATTGCGCCGGTGAAGCCGGTGGTTGCGTCTCCGCCGAGAGTCAGCAGCATGCGTTCCGCGTTGGCGACGCGATAGATGCCGTCGGTTGCATTGGTGGTATCGCGGCGCGTGGATCGCGAGTAGGCGGATGCCGCCATGACGGTGTCGCTAACGGCATCGTCGAAGAAGAGCTGGGTGACAAAGTTACTTAATACTGTAGTGCCAGAGTAAGTGCGGACGCGCATGTGTATGTGAATCGTGCGCCCGCCGTACCAGCCGGGATAGATGGTAGTGAATTGAACCTGGCCGTCGTCGCCAGTGACTTGGTATCCACGCAGAAACTTTTGGCCCGAAGTGTTCACCGCGCCGGTGCCGCCGCCGGGGTTGTAAGTGCCTTCGTCGGAGTAAATCCCCTTGGCGTCGCAATGCCAGATGTCGACGTAGGCGCCCGCGAGTGGAGCGCAGCCGCCCGAGCCGACGTTCTGCACCGTGATGGTGAGAGTGAGCTGTATTCCGTCGCGGGCCACACCGGTGGCTGGATCGGTACGGATGTCGGAGCGGAAGAGTTTCTCGTCCACCCAATACGGGCCTTCGGTAACAGTTGGCGTCGCGGGAACGCAAACGAGGTTCTCGGCTGCTTCGAGTGTTTCGTTCCAGGCTGGAATGACGAGAGCCAGCGCGGTAAGGGTCTTGCGTCGGGTAAGGGTATGGTGCGTGTTCTTGATTTGCATCCTCGTCCTTTTCGGCGGTCTGCACCATCTGACGAACGTGGTGGGT
>Ga0335084_10006987_pt1 | contig 11237 bp, 8 predicted proteins | sample Lox_Sample_44_FD_206721 | JGI IMG/M metagenome (GOLD analysis project Ga0335084, IMG submission 206721) | Soil microbial communities from Loxahatchee National Wildlife Refuge, Florida, United States - Lox_Sample_4.4 | ecosystem: Environmental > Terrestrial > Soil > Wetlands | place: USA: Florida...
GTGGCCATGGACTCTGTACGTTGCAGCCTCCGTTTACAGGCCCTGCAGGCGCGGGAAGCCGGACAGAATTCAGGAGAGGTGCATCTCGTATACCGTCGGTCAAGGGACGAAGTCCCTGCGAGGGAGGAGGAGTTTCACCACGCGGAAGAGGAGGGGGTGATCTTTGACTTCCTCACTAACCCGGTTGAGATCCTTGGCGACAAAGAAGGTAATGTCAGGGGAATCCGTTGCATCCGGATGCGGCTTGATGAGCCTGACCAGTCCGGACGTAGGAAGCCGGTTCCCATCGAAGGTTCGGAATTTGAGATTACGGTTGACTCTGTGATCATGGCCCTGGGTACCAGCCCCAACCCTCTGGTCTTCGTGGACGCTGCGGGGCTTGAGAGGACCAAACACGGGACCGCAGTTGCCGACTCCGAGACAGGGAGGACGAAGAAGCCCCGCGTCTGGGCAGGCGGGGACGTGGTTACCGGTGCTGCCACGGTCATCAGCGCAATGGGTGCGGGCAAACGCGCAGCGGCAGATATTAATAAGTTCCTAAAAGGAGAAGTTTCCTGGTAGCAAGGTTCTTTTTTCCACAAGGCTGAGAGATGATATTGCTGATGTCTTCTCAGAAGACATACTGGAAGTAATAAAATTTGTCGCCTCCCTCAGCATGTTTAACAACAGCCTTGCACGGATTTTTAAAGTTCTGATCCCTTATCTGCCGATTACAGAGTCGGACGGCTGCATCGTCTCCTTTGACGGCAGGGTCCTTAAATTCAGGAAGGTATTCTCGAACCCTTGACAGGCCATTCGAATCTCGATGTCCTCAACAGGATTCTCCACCTTGCCAGTGGCAAGTCCTATAGTATCGACTATGTGCGTGAACAAATCACAGAGAAAATGCCCCACTATGCTGATCTTATCGATACCAAAAAGGGCTCTTTTTACCTTATCGATGCTGCGAAGGATAGGGGTCTGTTCGGCAAACAGTTAAGATTAGTAGTTAGCCGTTCTTCTGACTGAGCATTAGAACAAACCCCTACCCACCGAATTCCTCTGGACATTGGTCTATTGCTCGTACGCAGGATCATTTTTCAACAGGGTAGTTTCCTGCAGCCCATCCTTCCATAAACCCTCCCTCCAGTACAGTGATATCTTTAAGACCCTTTGTGGCAAGATACCGTGCTGCAGTCTGGCCCTGCTTGCCATGGAGATCCACGATTACAATGGCCTTATTTTTCGGTATCTCCTTGACTTTGTCTGTAAGAATTTCCATATCAACGTGGGTCGAGCCTTTAATCCAGCCGGCTTTTCTGTCATCTTCATCTCTTATATCGAGGACAAAAATATTTTCATCGTGTTTGAGCTTCTCGTTCAGGGTTGCGGCACTCATCAAGGGAATCTGGATTTTGGGATAGACCGTGTTGGCCTCAACAGGATATCCTCTCTTTGTCCACTCCGGCAACCCTTCGCTATACACATATACTTTTTTGTATCCCATTTTAACCGCCAAACTGGCAGTCTTTACTGACTTCGTTCACTTCACTCCTCTACAGTAGAAAACAAGCATTTTGTTCTTGTCATCAGGCAGTTTGGTTTTCCCTGATTTGAGATACATGAATGGGATGTTTGTTGAACCGGCTATGTGTTCCTCGGCATATTCAATTGGGCTGAGAGTGTTTATGAGAAGAAAGTCAGCTTTGGAATCATAGAGTTTTTTCAGCTCATCCGTACTTATTGTTTTTACCTCCTTCCACGCGTCAATATCGACTCCGACTGACATTGCAGGGGCTAGTAAAAGCAAAAAGGCAGACAAAAACATACAGAGTTTCTTCATGCTTCCTCCTTTATAGGTATATTTCTTAAGCACTCATTCCCTCTTTATTCAAATATTGTGCCTACGAGTAGGTTCCCAATGTCAAAAGGTGCTAAAAGGAAATTCTTCTGATTCTGCAGGGAATTACAGATTCTTTATCGGATCTGTTTAATCTGCAAGCAAAAGGAGGATTCACTGGAGAGATGTCCGGAAACTGAACGCCATGATTGGAAACTCTACACAGATGAACATCTCAGGAGTAATGTCAGTCGGACAGATAACGAGACAAAAAACTGTTCAGACCGTCCACATACATCGTGCCGGAAAGCAGAAATCCTTCATTATGCCCGCCGTTGAGCTGGAGAAACTCTTTGGGCTCACTCGCATTCTCAAAAAGCTTCCTTCCCTGTTCATAGGGAACGATCTCATCTGCCGGACTGTGAATGAAAAGCTTCGGAATCTTTATTCTTCCAACTTTGTTAATTGATGAATAGTGGTATTTTGAGAGAAGCCTTACAGGCAGGTACGGATAAAATCTGCTTCCCAGATCAGGCACCGACGTAAACCCTGACTCCATGATAAGCGCGCGTGTCTGTTTCCGTAACGCCATCTCGGCTGCAACAGCGCTTCCCAGAGAACGGCCAAAGAGGATGATCTTTTCAGGTTTCACATGGAGTGAGCCTGCCAGGTAATCCCATGCTGCCTCTACATCACGATAGGTGCCTTCCTCATCAGGAGCACCTTTGCTCCTGCCATATCCCCTATAATCGAAGATCAGCACGCTAAGACCAAGGTTGTGAAATATTCTGATAGAATCAAGGCGGTGCGAGATGTTCCCCGCGTTTCCGTGACAGAAGAGTAGATACCCCCGCGCATCGTCGGCAGGGACATACCACGCAGAGATGTCCACGCCGTCTTTCGTTCGTAATATAAGTTCCTGATAGTCAAGCCCGATTGCAAGGGGAGTAGCTTCTATCTCCTTTAAGGGAAAATAGAGCATGCTGCCCTGCTTCATATACACATAGGCCATAAGCAGCACGTAGACAATGACAAGGCTGGAAACGACCAGGAGCATCGTTCTCTTTACCATGCAGGGTGCGGCAGTGATAAGGCCCTTTTCACTTCAATTCCTCTCTCCCGATAACGAGTTGAAGTCTCTTATCCAGTATATCACAGGAGACCTTCACCCATAAAAAAAGCCCTGCAGCATCGGCTGCAGGGCTTTCGTCAGGTTCTTGGGCTATTCTTAGTATATCCCCATATGCGGCTTCGCAGCCTTTTCGATCTCGCGGCGTGCTGCCATGTCCATGAGGGTCTTCTCTGTAGCAAACTTCCCTCTCTCGTATTTCTTCAGCTTGAGGGCTGCTCTGGCCTTGTCAATATAATCGATGGCCAGGGCAAGGATCTTCTCCTGATCCGGCTCAAAGTGTAGGGAGCCCTTGAATCTCTCAAACCAGCCCTCGGTCATGAGCTTTGTCACTTCCTTGCTCGACGCAACCGGCGATTCACCACCAAAGATTACCGGCACACCCGATGCGGCAAAGTAACATCCGATGGCGATTGCCTTCTCTGACATCCACTCAGGGGCAATACCCACTGCCGGCATTCCGCCGATCTCGTCAGACAGGCCGCCCTCCGCCGCCATAGCGCTGGCAATGGTGAGGATTCTTGAATTATCCACACAGGAACCGAGATGGAGGATAGGCGGAATCCCGATTGCCTCGCAAACTTCCCTTAACCCAGGTCCTGCATTCTCCATAGCCATTTCGGGTGTGAGATAGCCCATTGTTCCGCATGCAGCGGATCCGCAGCCGGTCGAGACGATCAGGATGTCGTTCTTGATGAGCTCGGTTGCAAGGAACTGGTGGAGACCAGTGGCCGGCACACGCGGATTGTCGCATCCCGCAAGTCCTACCACGCCGCGGACCCTGCCTGCCATAATGGCGTCGTTCAGGGGCCTGAAGGAACCTCTCCACTTTCCGCCCTGCATGTACTCGATGTATTCATGTGAGAAGCCGGCAATGGCAGGAAACACTTCGGTAACCCGGCTTCCCTTTGTCTTCCTGTTCGGGAAGTTGTCGATGGCTGTCTTCAACACTTCCTTTGCAATCTCCTTGCCCCGGTGCTCGTCGAACTGAATGTGTATCGCGCCCTTCATCTTCGCCTTCGGATTTGTAGTAATGACCTTTGTGTGGAACTTCTTAGAGAGTTCCACAATGGCAGGCATGATGCACTGCACGTCTACCGAAATGGCGTCCACAAGACCGGACATGATTCCCAGCTCCTGATTTGTAAAACCGCCTGCTGAAGCGATTCCGTGGCGGACCAGTATCTCGTTCGCAGTGCAGCACATGCCACCAAGATTGATTCCCTTGGCGCCCTTTGACTTCGCATAGGCAATCATCTCAGGGTCAGAGGCCAGCTCAACAATCAGCTCGGCCAGGAGCGGCTCGTGACCATGGACAATGAAGTTCACCTCATCCTCCTTGAAGATTCCGAGGCTCATCTTGGCCTGCTGGGGATTTGGGGTTCCAAAGAGGATGTCGGTGATATCCGTAGAGATCATGGATCCTCCCCACCCGTCCGCAAGGGAAGTCCTCAATCCCTGGAGGAGGAGATGGTCCGGGTCATGGTCAACACCAATGGCGGTGCGGTGCATGGTCTCAACAACTTCACGGTCTATGCCGCGGGGCACGATTCCCCACTTTTTCCAGCGCTCCTGGGTCTTCTTGGGCGCCCTCTTCAGATAGTTCAGTTCACCGCCATGCTGGCGTCCGAAGTCGTTGAGGAGCGTAGTTGCCACATCTTTGGCAACATCATTCACCGGCCTGCCCTCGAACTCGATATCGAGGATACCAGCCACCTTATAGAGTTTTCTCACATCAGTGACCTTGAAGTCCTTTGTCTCGCCCTTTGCTACTGCAAGAAGTGCCTCCGCCATACCGCGGGCATGGTCAGAGTGGGCAGCTGTCCCTGCTGCGATCATGCGGAGGAAATTGCGGGCAGTCACTGTCGCCAATGATGCACCGCAGACACCGGTAATCTCTTCCTCGGCATTCTTCCCCACAAGCCTGCAGGGGCCCATGTGGCAATGCTTACAGCATGCGCCCACATGGCCGATGGGACAGGGTTTCATCTTCTGGGCACGCTCAAAAACAGTGTCCATCTTCTGCTCAACACCCCATTCGTGGACCTTCTCGGACCTTGGGTTTGCACTCTTCAGATGTGCTTCTTTTTTTGCTTCTTCACTCATGTTCGCCTCCAATCTTTTATACGTTACACATAATGGTAACGTGTTCGGTCTTTATATCATCGGCTCCATTTCAAGCGCCGGATGGCCAACCTTCTGCAAGTATTCCACGAGTTTCTCGGAATCCTCACAGACCGTCTCATCAGCAATCTTGTCCATGAGGTCAGGGGCTCCCGCCGCCTCACATGTCTTTTTGAAATCCTCAGCGATCCTTTCCTTCAGCCCCTTCGGCATCCAGACGATCCTTTTGATCCCGCCGTCGCCAAAGAGGAACTTCTTGCTCGATATAAAGTTCACGCCTATGCCCATAAAGCCTGGGGTCTGGGCGCCGCCACCCACGGTCCCCGCGAGGGTAGAGAATTTCATGCCGATGGGCGTCATCCCTGTATGGCCTCTGTGCACGATCATAACCCCATTCGCCTCAGGAATGATGGCCACGATGCACTCGAAGCACCCGCATGAGGTCATGGGATTTTCCATGATAGTGTAAAGGTTCAGCGTCTCTACCGCACCGCCGGTCGCCTTTTTCAGGTATTCATCAGAGCCGGTATAACGGCCGTACCTTGCGTCGAGGCACTCTCCCTTTGCGATGGGCTGGTTTCCGCCGGTGGGGTCTATTTCGTATGCAGCCTTACCATCCAGCCAGTTGTATGCACCGCACAGGCCGAGCCTCTCAGGGGTGATCACGCAGACATGGCTTGGGGCAAAGGACTGGCAGAGCAGGCATGAGTAGAACGTATCCACTGCCTCGTCAGTCATACTGCCCAACCTATGGTCACGCTCTTTATATGCAGTGCGCGCCTCTTCCATCATCTTTTTCACATCTGCCTCGTCAATAAAGAGGGTCACCTGCACCTTGTCCACAATGGACCTAAAGCGGTGGTGGGTCATGGTGGCATTCAGGATGCCGAGATGCTCCAGAGTAAAGCCCTCCTTCTTCGCGGCATTGCTGATCCTCACCCAGTTGATGTCGCGCTGCCCCATGTGCCAGACGCCCTGGGCCTCATTGATATTGGAATGGATCTTCCTTTCTATGACCGACTCAAAATCCTTCTGCATCTTTCTCCCCGAAGCCTCAATGAGGATACCAAGGGGGAGCTGTCCGCCTTTCTCATACCGTTCCTGCCACTTGTCGCCCACGACGATGATCTTGTTGTCTTCGATCTCATCATTCTCCCTCATCCTCACCCATTCGAAGGCCGCGGTTCTCTGGCCGCCGAACTCTATGAAGGTGTCTTCCTTCCTTATCCTCTCACCTTCAAAGGCAGGGCCGTAGGCAACGGGGATGGGGGGTTTCTCGACGGTAATCTTGAGTCCTCTCATCTCGATCGCCTTCTGCACTATCTTGGAGTGGTCAAGCTCTTTATCAACTTCTTCATACGTGCACACACCGGTGGGATGGATAACAGGGATATCAGTATCGCCCACTGCAGGGAATCCCATGTTAATCGCACCTGCCCCTGTGGTCCATTTGATGTCATCAAGGGGACCCAGCACTATGGCAAAAGCAAAGACCCTGTCTTTCTGGTACATCAGGTGTTCCTTGAAGGCTCCGGGTTTCTTGCCGCCAAATATGAGGGACGCCCTGATTGCCCAGTCAAGGGCATAGAGGGTATGCTCGGTATCAGGGCCCAGGGGGACAATTCTTGTATCCCATCCCAGTTCAACGCCCTTTTTCAGCAGCTGCTTCGTAACCGAGTTGCCATTGGACTGTCCGGAAAGGAAGGTCAGGATATTCTTTTCCTGGAGCTCCCTCACAATGTTCACCGCGATGTCGTCTGTGGGAGCCGCACCGATGATGGCAGCAAACCCCGGCATGGTGCCGTCCACAAGCTGGATGCCGAGGTTCCTCTGTATGGTATCAGAGATAAAACCGTTATACACATATCCCGTCTCCGGGTCCTTGCACGGCTCAAGCCCATGGATGTACCTGATGGCAAGGATGATCTCCTCCGCAAACAGTGTGGCCATCCCTGAATCAAGGGCCTCTCCAAGGTAGGGCTTCCAGACGTGTTCCTTTGGTTCCTCATGCAGAAGCTCCTTCGCAAAACCGAGGCCAACCCTCATATCTCCGAGGGTCTTTACAGGAAATGCGGTCATCGCGTATATCATAGGCAGATAAAACGCGGTATCCGGGAACTCAAACTTGAAATCCTTTCCCTTCTCAGCTATGACTTTTTCGAGCATCTCTTCGGCCTGTTTCACCAGTTTCTGCGCACCTCTTATGGCTGCAGATGCGATTAGCTTAGACATCCTGACCTCCTCATTTCGTAGTAGTTTATTTTATACAATTTATATTGTATAAATCAAATTAATTATTTCTCACTGCACAGATATTTCTGCAGGGCTTTCTATGCCCTCGATCTCAGGAATGCAGGGAGTGCATTCGCCTCTCTCGGTCCCACAGTGACCTTCCAGCCGGGAAGCTTCTCCTCAATAGAACCGCTCAGGATAGCAACGTAGCCCGGAATGATCAATTCCCTGTGTTTGATCTCGTTCTCTATGCCGCTTTCCTGGATGAATGTTGCGATCTTCGATGCGGTAAATTTTCCCGCAGCCCACGCAGTCAAGACCGACAGGCCTTCACTGTCCATGACCGCAAGTCTGCACGGAACCTTGCTGTTCTCGGCTTCGCCCGAAACGATAAAGTAGGTGAGAGAGAAGTTCGTGGTGATCATGAGAGGGGATTCGGGAGTAGGCTCTCCAAGTTTGTATATTTTCTGTTCCACCTGCATGGGCACCTGGGGATCTGTGTAAATATTCTGCCTCAGGGTAAAGAGCGCAAGGTTCTTCCACTTCTCGACGCTGTTGACCACCACAATGGAAGCGTATTTCGCTATTCCCAGGCTTGCTACAAGCGCTTCGAGCATACTGTCATCCCTCTGCGCAAACGTGATGACCGGGTAGCCCAACGGCTTGAAGTTTTTCTTTATCGCAGCCCTTCTCACAAGGGTGTTGTCCCGGAGGATTTCCTTGGCGCTCCTTGCGCCTCCGTCAATGACCATGTCCTCCACGCCGAGACCCTTTATCTTCTCGGTGAGTGAGGAAAGGGCGTCAAGTCCCTTAGCGCTTACCCCCAGGATTGCCTTATTGGCCTTTGCAACATTTGCCATGGCATCTGCATTGGACTCATCCGCACCAAAAAGGATCGGCCTCTTGTCAGCCACAACCTTGACCGCAGCCTCGGCAGCAGCAGGATTGCCCGTGGAAATGATCAGGGGAACTGCAGGGGCCTTTGCTGCCACTGTCTTCACCGCAGCCGCAAGTTTTCCCGCATCATTTGACGCATTGCTTATGCAAATGGCATCTACCCTCAATTTCTGGCCAACCCTGTCTATCTCAGAATTCACCACCTCTTCAGCGATCCTGTTTATGTCTCCATCAGACATCGTGTCTTTTATCTCTACCGCAAATGCGCACGGGTTCACAAACTTCTTTTCGTGCCTGAAAAGTACCGTCTCCTCGCCCATCTTTACTGCCTTGTCGCCCACACCAAGGGTAATGGGCCGAACAGGAGGAGCTGATGCCTCGCCAAGTACCCTCTTCGCCTCTTCCGAGACATCCGGACATGCATCAAGGGATGCCTGCCTCTGTGCAAGTTTCATTGCAAAGGCAAGGCATGTGGGATGCCCACACTTCTTGCAATTGGTTTTTGGAAGCAGTTTGAATATTTCTACGCCTGTCAATGCCATATCTATTCCTCCCTTACATTAACTCATCTATGAATTTTTCCACGGCCCTCACCGCGTCCGGATGCCTCATGATGAGAAGCTCCGCACCCGCGATAATGAGGCCGCCGGCGGTCAAGGTCTCCCATGCGACCCCCCTCTGCTCCAGGGACCCCCACTGGGGGAGGTCCGATTCAGGGGCCTGCGTCTCCTTCAGTTTCCAGACATACATTCCCACATCGCCCAGCATAGGGGGCTGCATGGTAGTATCGTTCTGGGTGAGCGCAGCGAGCCTTATCCTTTCCATGACCGAATAGGTATACTCCAGTCCGTAACCGAGAGCGGAACACATGGGGTCAGTAATCAGCCTCTCCTTTTCAAAGCCCATCTGGGTAATAAGGATATTGAGCTGCTTGGAAAGGTTTATATCGAGCTCCGACATGGCGATGAGCTTATGGTTGTTCGCCATTGCCGCTGCTGCAATGGTCTTGTAGTTCGCCTCCTGTGCCTTCCCTATAATGCAGTTCTTGTCTTTCGCGACCTCTGCCACCGCAACAAGCACCATGGCGTCCTTCTCTGCATTGTTGCTGCCGAGAATGATGAGGGGTACATTGATCGCGGCGAGTACATCTTTCACTGTCTTTGCCGCATCCTCGGGGGAGCGGTTTTCCCTGTCAGGGTGGGTTCCGATGAGCCTGAGGGCTATTGCCTTTGCGTTCAGCTTGTCCTGACAATGTTTTGCCCAGGTTACCGGGTCACCGGAAACCCCGTCATAGACCTTTCGTACTGTCTCGGGCCAATCATCAGGGGGAATGTCCTGAATCTCGTAGGCCAGTACCGGTTTGTTCGGGACATTTCCCTCAAAGGAATGGAAGGAGAGGACATTTTCTCCCCCAAAGTTCGCTGCCTTGTCTGTCCCAATGGTGACCTCAAATACTTTTCCGGGATACGTCTCTGTTGGTGCGGTGAAAGCCATGTTATACCTCCAATTTAACGCTCATAGTTCATGGCAGATAGCTCATTGTCGTGATCATGAGCTATGAGCCAAGAGCTAACAGCTGATTTTACATTTCCAAATATGAGTGCGCGTAAAGGGTCCTGCCCATTATCACATCAAGTGTCTTGCTTATCTCCGCCATTTTCTTGGGGTCAGAGAGCTGCTTTCCGGCCAAGACATCAGCCACAAGGGCCTTATCATGCACAGCCTCCGCCATCTCATGGGCATCGGCAATGGCAGCAGTCAGGCCGGCGTCAGCCAATAGTAAGAAATAATATTTGTTCAGGATCGGCCTGAGCGTCTTGGGGCACCCGTTGGATATATTGCTGAGACCGACGACTGTTTTCATGGGAGGATCGTTCATCTCCTGGAACATGGCGATTGCTTTAATGACATGGCGCGCGTGGTCCTGTGATGTAGCTATTTGGAGTACGAGAGGATCAAGAAAGAGGTCTTCAAGAGGAACGCCGTATTCCATTGCCCGTCCCATTATCTCCGCCGCGATTGCAGCCCTCTCTTCAGCATCAGCCGGAAGACCGCCCTTACCTACTGTGAGACCTATTACCTGGGAGTTGTACTTTGCCCCGAGCTCAAGGATGGGGAACCTCTCCGGGTCGTTTGAGGTGGAATTGATGAACGGTCTGCCCCATTCATTATTATGCACCTTCAGCCCCGCCTCGATAGCCTTGAAATTCGTTGTGTCAAGACAGACAGGCAGGGGAACGACCTCCTGTATGGTCGTGACCATCCACTGCATAAGGTCCTCGCCTCCGTCTTCAGCAGGGCCGATGTTGGCATCGATCACACCCGACCCTTCTTTCCACTGCCTTGCTGCTATCTCCTGGATGGGACCCTTGTCCTTCTTCATCATTGCTTCTCTCACACGTTTTGCGATAATGCTCAGTTTCTCGCCGATTATTAGCATCTCCCGAAGACTCCTTTCATTAATAGTGTTACTCTGTCTATTGCTAATTTTTTTTGCGCAGGACTATCTATTTAACAAAATTATGCAAATTATAACGAACTATTATGTTCCAGGAGCCATGGGTTGTCAAGTCTTTTTTTGTGATTTTTATAGTAAAAAATGCAAAGAGAAGGAAGCTACAATCCTGATGCCAAAATCTAAAATATCTGAAATGAATGGGACGGTCAGAAACACCTCGGATGAGAATTGCCGACATTTTATGGCCTCTCTAATGACAAATTTTGTCATATCTCTTCGTAACCAATGAAAATGAAATTAATTTTATTTAATAATCAATGGATTTCAAAGGTCAGGGTGCTGGCATGGAATCTGCTTTTTATATGTTCAAATCGATGATAACTTCGATTATAAGAAAGAGGAGGTGATGGAAGTGAAGGATTTTGGTGGCATCCTTGAAGGTTCCCCTGAAAAGCCTCAGACAGGAACTGACACCATTTTCAGTCTGAACGCCAAGGCAGAGAAAGAAAAAGATGAGAAGGAAGACGATCCAATGTGGTCTTGTTCATCATCACTACCCTCTGCCTGGTTGTTTGTTG
>Ga0335084_10006988_pt1 | contig 11237 bp, 6 predicted proteins | sample Lox_Sample_44_FD_206721 | JGI IMG/M metagenome (GOLD analysis project Ga0335084, IMG submission 206721) | Soil microbial communities from Loxahatchee National Wildlife Refuge, Florida, United States - Lox_Sample_4.4 | ecosystem: Environmental > Terrestrial > Soil > Wetlands | place: USA: Florida...
TGATCGTGCGAGCCGAGCGGGCACCAGCCGACGTAGCCGTTGCCGACGCCCCAGCTCACCCAGCCCGGGCCCCAGGTGCGGCCCGGCGCCCAGTACCAGCCGAGCGAGGCCGAGAAGCCCCAGCGGCCGTAGTGGAACGGCGCCCAGCCCCAGGACTCGTTGGGGATCCAGGTCCAGCCGTAGGGCGTCCAGCTCCAGTAGCCGCTCGAGTACGGGGTCCAGCCCGCGGCCACGTTGGGCGCCCAGACGAATCCGACCTGGGCCTCGAAGCGCCAGCGGCCGTTGCTCTCGAGCTCGCCCGCGTAGGTGCCGAGCTCGCGCGGCAGGTACTCGGACGAGCGCGCGGCGCGGTCGTCCTCGACGTCCCGGTCGGCGTCCCAAGCCGAGAAGTCGTCCTCCTCGCGCACGTCGAACGCGCGAGGCTCCTCGACCTCGGCGCCCCAGCGCGCGAAGGTGCGCTCGCCCTCCGGGATGCGCGTGCGGCCCCGGCCGTCGTCGAGCACGGCCTCGCCGCGGTAGACGCTCACGCGGGCCTCGCCGCCGTCCACGTCGACGCGGATCATCGCCCGGTCGGAGGCCTCGACCATTCCGGCCGGCGTCTCGACCGCGAAATGCCCGGCGTCGCGAGTGCGGACGCGCACGACCACGCTGCCGGACCACAGCCGCAGCACGATCCGCTCCTCGCGGCCCTCCTCGTGGCCCGCGTAGTCGAGCTTGCTCCGCGAGTCGAGGCGCACGACGGTCCCGTCGGGGAACTGGAACTCGACGCGGCCGCTGCCGTCCGTCCAGACGCGGTCGCCGGGGAGGAACGGTTGGTTCGGCACCGCCTCCTCGGAGCCCGCGTCGGTCGCCCCCTGGAGGGTGACCCCCGGGTCGAGGTAGCGGACGCGGCCGTGACGGTAGCCGTCTTCGGCCGAGACCGACGCGGCGGCAAGGGCGGCGGCGATCAGCGTTGCGGCTCGAACGAGGGACATGGATCGCATGGTGCTCTCTCCAGGCTCCACTTGCCTTCAAAGCAAACGCCGTGCCGCGGTCGTGTCGAGCCAAGTCGTTCAGGCGCATCGCGTTGGCGGGAGGAATCCGCGGCTCTCGTGTCCCGCGTCGAGGCCAGTCCGTCCTCGTGCGAGAGCAGTGGGTCGTCTCAGGCTCGAGGGACCGGCCGAGCGCTCGTCGGCTTGCCCGACGAGCCGCGCTCCTGATAGCATCTATGCTTCACCCGCTGCCGGAGTGGCGGAATTGGCAGACGCGCACGGTTCAGGGCCGTGTTGGCTTCGGCTAGTGTGGGTTCAAGTCCCACCTCCGGCACCACCTATCCTCGCTTCCTTGTTGGATTCCTAGGGGCTCTGAGTGTCCCTTTGTCCCTGAAATGTCCCTTTTCGCGCGAGCGCCCGCCACGGCCACGTTGCGGGTGAGGGGCTGAGTCGAGAGCCAGGCGCCGGCCGCTTGAGTGGGCCGGCTCAGGCGGCCGCCTACCGCCCGTGGGCTGAACTTGTGGCCCGAAGCTTCGCGGTGGACGTTCTCGCCTGCTCCAGGTGCCAGGGGCGGATGAAGCTGCTCGGGCAGGTCAAGAATCCCGCGATCCTCTCCCGCACCCTCGCCACGGCGCGTGAGGCGACCGAGGTGCCGCCTCGGTCGCCGGCCGCGGTCCGCCTTACTGGAAAAGCCGCGTGCTGCGCCTCAAGGTGCTCGGTGACGAGGACGAGGGCGCAGGGCGTGGCCTCTCGGCAGGCGACGACGTCGCGTAGCCGCGGCACGGCAGCGTGGGGTGGTCCACGGTGCGGTGGAGCCGGTGCGGTGGAGCCTGCGCGGGCTCGAGGTCGGCGCGACGGGCGCCCGCTCCAGGCCACAGGCGGTGCAAGCTGCACGGTGCGATGGAAGGGTACGAGGACGGGGTTGGCCGCCCGCGACGGCGCGGCATGACTGGCGAACCGCGCTTGTTTCACTTACTCTCCGCTTGTTTCACTGAGCCGCTGTTTCTTTTGACCGACGATCTGCCGGCGGTTACTGTCTTTGTTCGCCCCACGCACGGCGTCGTGGGAAAAAGGAGCAGCGATGGTTCCCAGCCGTCCCCTCCGGTTCGCACCGGCCGCGGTCGTGCTGGCCACGGCCGCGTTCGCCGCCACCGAGCGCGTGGTGTGCGTGTCGAAGCAGATCAACGAGTTCCTCTACGCGATCGGCGGCGCGCAGGACGTGCTCGTTGGGCGCGATCTGACCTCGGTCTATCCGCCGGAGATCAAGAACGTCACCTCCGTCGGCTACCACCGCGCGCTCTCCGCCGAGGGCATCATCTCGCTGCGCCCCACGCTGCTGCTCACCGACGGCAACGTCGGCCCGGACACGGTCCTCGACCAGGTGAAGCAAGTCGGTATCCCCGTGGTGGTCATGGCGCCGGGCCGCACGTTGGAGAGCGCGCAGGACCTCTTGAAGCAGCTGGGCCAGCGCCTCCATCGGGAGGCCCAGGCGGACAAGGTCCTGGCGGAGTGGAACCAGGGGATGGACGACGTGAAGAAGCAGGCGGCGCAGTGGCAGGGCAAGCCGCGTCCGCGCGTGCTGATCATGCACTTCGGGCAGATCGTGAACGACTACCTCGCGGTCAACCGCGGCGGTGCGGCCGACCAGGTCCTGGCCTGGGCGGGTGGCGACAACGCGATCGACGCGGTGAAGGGGATGACGCGCCTCACGCCGGAGCTGATCGCCAAGGCGGCTCCCGACATCATCCTGGCGACGGACGTCGGCTACGACCGGCTGGGCAGCGCGGAGAAGTTCGGGACCGTGCCCGGCGTCGCGCTCACCCCGGCGGGCAAGGCCGGACGCATCTACCGCATCGACGAGACCGAGGTCATGTACTACGGCCCCCGCACGCCCGCGGCGGTCCGGCACATCGCGAATCTGCTCCATCCCTGATGCTGCGGCGCCTCTCGGCCGGACAGGTCCATCTCCTGCTCGGCCTCGCCCTGGCGGGTGCGGTCGTCGCCTCCGCGTCCATCGGCGCGTTCTCGTTCCCGCCCGGGCGAATGCTGTCGTACCTGATGCAGGCCGCCGGCTGGATGGCCCCGTCGCCGGACGACGCCCTGGATCGCAACGTCTTCCTGACGCTGCGCCTGCCCAGAGTCCTCCTCTGCGGGATCACGGGCGCGGTGCTGGGCGTCTCCGGCACGCTGATGCAGGGCCTCTTCCGGAACCCCATCGTCGAGCCGGGCCTGGCCGGAACGTCGTCGGGTGCGGCGCTCGGTGCCGCACTGGTCTTCGTGCTCGGTGGGAAGTCGGTGATGTCCTTCACGCACCCGCTGGGGTCGCTGGCGGTGCCGCTCGTCGCGTTCGCCTGCGCGTTCGCGGCCACGCTCGTCGTCTACAAGCTCTCGGCCAGCTTCGGCAAGGTGAACGTGTTCACGCTGCTGCTGGCCGGCATCGCCATCAACGCCATGTGCAGCGCGGGCACCGGCTTCCTGTCGTACATCGCGCGCGACCCGCAGGCCCGCAACATCACGTTCTGGAACCTGGGCACGTTCACGACCGCGGACTGGCGTGGGGCGACGGTGGTGGCCGCGCTCTTCCTGGCCTGCTTCCTGTGGTCCGTGCGCTACGGCAAGGCCCTGAACGCGCTGATGCTGGGCGAGGACGAGGCGGCGTTCCTGGGGATCGACCCCCAGAGGCTGATCCTGCGCCTGCTGGTCGTGAACACGCTGATGGTCTCCGTGGCCACGGCCATGGTGGGGGTCATCGCGTTCGTGGGGCTGATCGTGCCGCACGTGCTGCGGATGCTGAAGTCGTCGGACTACACGTTCCTGATCCCCGGGTCGGCGCTGCTGGGCGCGCTGCTCATGGAGCTGGTCGACGTGTTGGCGCGGCTGGTGATCAAGCCGGCGGAGCTGCCGATCGGCATCATCACCGCGCTCATCGGCGCGCCGCTCTTCCTCTGGATCCTGCTCCGGGAGCAGCGAGCCGGCCACGTGGAGCTCTATGGTTGAGGTCCACGGGGTCTCCTACCGCGTCGGCTCCACGCGCATCCTGGAGGACGTGAGCCTTCGGTTCCGCCCCGGGCGCTTCAACGTGGTGGTGGGGCCGAACGGGGCCGGCAAGTCGACGCTGCTCCGCATCGTGACCGGACTCCTCCGGCCCACGGCGGGCGAGGTGCACTACGACGGCCGACCCGTCTCGGCGTGGCCCGGCGACGCGCTGGCCCGGCGGCGTGCGGTCCTCTCGCAGCACGTAGAGCTCGCGTTCCCGCTGCCGGCCGAGGACGTCGTCCTCATGGGCCGGTACCCGCACTTCGGAGGAGCCCCCCGCGCACACGATCGCGCCATCGTCGACCGCGCGCTCGACCTCGTGGGCATGGCCGACAAGCGCGCGCAGAGCTATCCCACGCTGTCCGGAGGCGAGAAGCAGAAGGTCCAGCTCGCGCGCGTGCTGGCCCAGATCTGGAACGAGGACGCGCCGCGCGAGCCGAAGACGCTGTTCCTGGACGAGCCCACGGCCAGCCTGGATGTCCACTACACGATCCACCTGCTGGACGTCGCGAAGGAGCTGCTGCAGCGGGACTGCACCGTGATCGCCGTGCTCCACGACCTCAACGTCGCCTTCCAGTACGCGGATGCCGTGTTCGTGATGGAAGCCGGCCGCGTGGCGGCGGAGACGGACGAGCCTCGGTCGATCGAACGGGATCTGCTGGAGCGGGTCTTCAGCGTGCGCGCGCGCCGCGTGGCCGACCCGGAGACCGGCGACGGGTTCTGGCGGTTCGGCCTCTCGTGAGGCGGCGCCGGGACCACCCCGGCGCCGCCCGTCACGTCAGAACGAGAACCGGGCCAGGAACTGGATCATCCGTCCTGGCTCCACGTTGGCAAGGCCCGCGGAGGCCTGGCCGAACGTGGGCAGCGGCGTGTCGGTGTTCCCGTAGGTCCCGTTGCGGCCGAGGACGTTCGCCTGGTTGAAGATGTTGAAGCCCTCTGCGCGCAGCGTGATCGCCTGCTCGCGCGCGAGCTTGATGCGCTTCTCCACGAACACGTCCGTGTTGTAGATCGGGGTCCCCCGGAACGCGTAGCGGCTGACCACCGCGCCATTGATCACGGGCCGGTCGTTGTTGACGCCGTCGCCGTTGTTGTCGACGCCCGTCGTCGCGTTGAAGGGCCGCGCAGACGCGAACTGCGACACGAAGCCGGCGTTGATGTCGAGCGGGAAGCGATAGTTCGCGGTGACGACCGCGCGGTGGCGCTGGTCGAGGATGCTCGGTCCCCGCTCCTCCTCGCCGAGCTGGTTGTAGTCGTTGGGCCCGGCCGCGTTGCCGTCCGGCTCGGTGGTGTTGTCGGCCTTGGAGAGCGTGTAGCTCACCGAGACGAACGCGCGCGCGTTCTGCCAGTGCAGCTGCGTCTGCAGCGCGTTGTAGTCGGCCACGCCCAGGTTCTCGACCACGTTGATCTGGCGGAAGCCGCCGTTGACGGGCGTGATGGGGCGGGTGGCGTCCGCCTGGGCCGCGGTGCGGACCTGACCCTGGCTCGTGCGCACGAACAGCGTGGGCGCATTCAGGTCCACGGTGCGATCGAGGCCGGTCCAGTGCTGCCCGACGTAGTCCACAGCCAGGAAGATGCGATGGCCCAACTCGCGCTCGACGCCGATCGACCACACCTGGCTCTTGGGGTTCTCGAACGTCGCGCTCGCGTAGCCGGGGAGCTTGGAGACGTCGAAGAACTGCTGGTAGTACGAGGGCTCGCCGGGACGGATGGTGACGTTCCGCGCGGGAAGCGTCGACAGTGCGGCCTGGGGGTCGTAGGGCACGGGCGCGCAGGTGAGGCACGTCGGGAATCCGGTCTGCCCGGGCGTGGCCGTGTACGTGAAGACGCCGCTGGGACCGCCCAGCTCGAAGTTCGCGTCCGTGTTCGCGCGCAGCTGCGTGTAGTAGATGCCGTACCCACCGCGCACCGCCGTCCTCGGGTCGCCGCCCGGGTTCCAGCCGAACCCCACGCGGGGGGCGATGTCGTCCGTGCTGTCGCTGAACGTCTGACGGTCGTAGCGCACGCCGACGTCGAGCGTCAGGTCGCGGGCCACGCGGAACTTGTCCTGGGCGAAGAGCGTGACGAGCCACTGCCGCAGCTCGTAGGTGCTCACACCGAAGTTGAAGCTCTGCTGGTAGCGCGTCATGTTCGCGAGCGTGAGCTGGTCGAGGGGGACGGTGGTGGCGGGGTTGACCGTGAACTGGCCCAGGGTGAACGCGCTGCCGAACTCCGTGCCGTCGCCGCCCGACCAGGAACGCGCCAGGCAGCCGCCCACGCGCAGCGCGTGGCGGTCCTTCGTCCAGGACAGCGTGTCCGAGACCTGCCACTGCTTGCTGTAGACGTGGGAGAAGCGGGATTCCCCTTCAGTGAACGGAGCGCTGCCGACGCGCGTGAACTGCGTCGAGGGCGTGATCGGATCGAACGCGGTGATGGGGTCGCCGTGCAGGTACTCGAGGCGCGCCTCGTTGAGCAGGGTCGACGACAGGATCGCCGTCTCGGTGAGCTGGAGGGTAGCGGTGTGGCGCTCGAAGCTGCGCCCGGCGCTGGGCAGCACGTTGCCGGAGACGGCGTCCTGCGGGTTCGTGTCGCGGAAGCGGTCGAGGTTGAAGCGCGCCATCAGCGTGTTCGACGGGTTCAGCGTCTGGTCCAGCCGCGCGTCGAGCAGCGCCTGCTTGTAGTGGCCGACGAACTCCGGGCTCTCCGCGAGCGGTGTGGTGAGGATGGCCGTGCGGTCCTGGTGGGTGAAGTCGCCGGCCACGAAGTAGTGGGTGCGGTCGTGGGCCAGGGGGCCGCCGATGGAGAACGAGCCCTGGGCCAGCGAGTCCGGGATGTCAGGCGGCTTGATGGCCAGGTTCTGCCCGTTCGCGGTGGGGACCACGCAGGACGACACGGACGAGGGACACTGGTTCTTGTCCGAGAACGTGTCGGACTGCATCCCGCCGGGACGGATGAGTCCGAGCACGTCGCCGTGGGTCGCGTTGGTGCCGGCCTTGGTGACCACGTTGATGGCCGTGCTCGACGTCCAGCCGAACTCCGCGGAGAACGCGCGAGACTGCACGTTCATCTCCTGCACCGCGCCCACGGGAAGCGTGGCGAACAACGTCTGCCGGCCCCAGGGCTCGTCGGCGGTCGCGCCGTCCACGACGAAGTCGGTCTGGCGCCGCCCGCCAGCGCCCGTCACGAAGTACACCGAGTTGATGAAGAGGTCTCCGGTGCCTTTGGCCGGACGGAAGGCGGCGTTCAGGAGGGGCAGGTACGTGATCTTCCGTCCGAGCAGCGGTGTCTCGTCGATCCGCTCACTGCCCAGGCGCATGCCCAGCTCGGGGTCGGCACGAACGCCGGCCACGGTGCCGAACACGGTGATGGCGGTCTCGGCCGCGCCCACCGTCAGCTTCACCTGCAGCCGGGCGGTCTCGCCGCCACGCAGGCGGACGTCGCTCACGGTCTGGTCCGCGAAGCCCCGCTTGCCGACGACCACCTGGTAGGTACCGGTGAGCGGCAGGGCGGTCACCGTGGCCAAGCCCTCGCGGCCGGTCACGGCCTCGCGGTTGGTGCCGGTCTCCGCGTTCGTGATCTTCACCGAGGCATCCGGCACGACCGCCCCGGTTGCGTCGGTGACGGCCGCGGTGATGGCGGCGTTGTTGGGCGATTGCGCCTGGGCGGGGAGGGCCGCCAGGAGTGCCGCTGTCAGGAGGGGAAACGCGCGGAGCCGCATGCTGATCCCTTTCGTTACTCGAGCTCGTCTGCAGCCCCGAGGACGAAACGACCGTGGCCGCCCTTCATCTCGCGTTCGACGGTGAGCTCGCTTACACGACGCTGATGACGACGAGCGCCATGTCTTGCCGGGCGGGATCGTTCTGTCCCAGAAGACCGTCCAGCCGGTGCCCTCAAGTGCGGTGATGAGGGAACCGACTCTGGCCCTGTCCTCACTCGCATGACTCACGCAGATGTCGGCCATCGGAATCCTCGGAGGGTGACATTTCACCACGGCAGGCGGAGGAGGGCAACGGTCTTAGAGGCGAGTATGCCGCGCCGCCTTCGTGTCGACCGGTCAGGACACGGAGTACGCGACCCTCGGGCTCGCCGGGATCCGATCGGGGCTGTTCAGGCCCCGAGGACCTCGATGGGACTCGACGGCGGGCAGCCCACTGGAAACGAGGGCTTCGCTCGACCGCAAGTCCCGTGAAGCGCCACGCTCCCCGAGCACGAGTCGGAGGAACGCGGAGGTGTCGAGGTAGGCGATCACCTCGAGGCTCGGTCCTGGAGCAGGACGGACAGGCTATCGGTCGGGCTCGAGGGTGGCGGCGGCAAGTCAACCGTGTCGCCTCGTGCCCGAGCGGGTAACATAGCGATCATGCTGGAGTGCCGCGGCCAAGGGCGCCCGTCGGTGTCGGCGCTGCGTTCATGGGGGGCTCCAGCGCTGGCCTTCGTGCTGCGACTGCTCTTCGTCCCCACCGCTGAGGCGAACAACCTCGAGTGCATAGGTGGCGACTGCCACGGACCCGGCTACGCCGTGTACCGCAGCTCCGAGCCCGGACCGCAGGAGTGGAAAGCCGTGTGCGGAACCTGGAAGACGGACTTCGTCGTCCTCGACGACGACAGCTGGCAGAAGCGTGACCGTGTCTACAAGAGGCAATGCCCAAACGGCACTGTTGTCTACGCGAAGTCGCAGAGCGTCGCCGCGAACCTGGACACCGACTTCCTTGCCTTCTTCGACCAGGTGATCGCGCGGGCCAGGAGCGAGGGAAGAAAGGTGCTCCTTCACTGCAGGCTGGGCACTCACCGCACCGGCCGGCTCGCGGCCTATTACGGGCTGAAATTCGAGGGTTGGGCGCTGGCCCGGGCTCTGGAGGACTTCGACGAGCACGTTGCGCTCGTGGTTCGGCTCTTCGCGTTCACCAAGAACAACCGCGTGCGGTGCCAGATCCGAGGCATCGCGGTCTTTGTGCAGAATCCGTCGGCGTCTCAGCCGCGCGACGCCGCCGACTGCATGGTAGTCACCTCTGCAGTGGCACCAAGGGATCCGGCCCTTGCCGAGGCCGAGAAGCGCATACGCAGCGAGTAATGCCTGGGCCGGTGCTCCTGCACTTGCTGCGGCTGCGGCCGCTCATCGGCGGCCAATGACCAGCCATTCGATCGTCGTGGCCCACTGGAGAGCCGCCATTTAGCGTTGCGTTCCCGAGGGGGAAGGAGGACCTGCGTGGATCAGCTCTGGGCCGACGTTCGGCGCTCGCTGCGCAGCATCCCCCGCCGGCTCGGCCTGAGCGCGGTGGTCGTCCTGACCCTGGGCCTGGGCATCGGGGCGAACACGGCTGTCTTCAGCTTCGTGTGGGGGATCCTGCTCCGGCCTTTCCCTTACCCGAACCCTGAGGACCTCACCCGCGTCTTCTCGGTCTCCAAAAGGACGGCGGCCGCGAGAGTGGGACGTCCCTGCTCGACGTCGAGGACTGGGGACGCGAGAGCGGGAGCATCGTTGCGATCGGCGCGTACGTGGACTTCGACCGTGAGCTGCAGGGCGACGGTCCCGCCCAGGCCGTCAGGATCTGCCAGCTCAACGAGGGGGCGCTGCGGGCCATCGGCGTGAGCCCCATCCTGGGGCGTCTCCTCCTGCCCGACGAGGACCGGCCTGGAGGGGACGTGCACAAGGCGCTGATCAGCCACGGCCTCTGGCAGGCCCGGTTCGGGGCCGACCCCAACGTCGTTGGGCGCACGATGAGCACCGCGTTCACCACCTACACGATCGTCGGCGTCATGCCACCCGGCTTCGGGTTCCCCGACCGGACGGACTTCTGGACGCCGATGGGGAGCTGGTATTCGATGGAGCAGGGGGAGCGGCGCAACAAGCGCCACAACCATCGCTTCTGCCGCACCGTGGCGCGCGTGCGCCCCGGCGTCAGCCTCGCGCCGGCCGAGGCGGACCTCAACGCGGTGGCGGCCCGCCTCGAGCAGCGTTATCCGAAGGAGAACGAGGGGGTCCGCGTCCGTCCGCGACCGCTGCACGACGCGGAGGCCGAGGACGTGCGGCTGAACTCTTCGTTGGTCACTTCGAACCGGTCCATCAGGAACGCCGCCTGGGCCTCGGCGTCCAGATGATCGAGGCCGGCGAGCCGAATCCGTTGGGTCTCGGCGGGGAACGGGACCATTCCCGGGGAAGGGTGCCTTCTTCTCACCATCCCGAGATGCAGCGGCGCTCACGAGCTGAAGCTTCCGGCCCGATGAGGGCGGCTCCCGCGCCGCCGGTTATGGGTCGATCCCGCTGCGCGTCGGTTTGCGGACCCGTCCTGACCCGCCCGCAGGGGAAGCTTCCGTTCGCCCGCGGGCCTCAGGAAGCAGCCCTGTGCTCGCCGGACGCTCTCCCACCGGTAGATCGGCTAGGGCCGCAACCTTCGCCCCGGTGACCCTCAGCAGTGGACTCCGCGACTTCTTCAACGCCCTCGGGCTGCACGGTTTGCGCGGGACCATCCAGTCTCCGGAGGCAGCGTCATGCAACCACGCGAGAAGCCATCGGTAAGCCGTGTGCGGGGTGCAGCCTGTAACGGCGTCGGGCGTCGACCATGCGGGTGAAAGTCCCGCCGCAGCAATTGCCCGGTTTGGCTGCGTAGCAGTGCCTGACGGCTGGGCGGGGCGACCCTCCTGGTCGAAAGCTCAGGCAAAAGCCCTCAGGGCCGAAAGGTCCGACCCGTCAGGGGGGCGAGCGAACTCTGGGGCCGCAGCGGAGAGCGAACATTGCAGCGTCGAAACGGCTTCCCACGTGAAGCGGGTTGTGGGGTATCGAGCAGCCGAGCCCGATTCCCGTATGGGCGAAGGCCAATGGACACTGCCGAAGCAACGGGCGCGTGCAGGTGGTGTCTGCTCCGGCGCATGGTGGCACCAGCGGAATGGTCGGTGACCCAAAGCAGGGAAGGTCCCACGGCCGCGAGGCCCGCGGCACAAGCCAGCAATGGTGAGGCTGAGGGTGGCCCTGAGACTGGCGGATCGGGTCGTAGTAGCGGTGACGCGAGGGACAACACAACCCTTGCTGAGCAAAGGACCCGTGGGACAGTGGCGTGCGCTGAATCGGCGAGGACACGCCCCGACATGTCCATTTGGGCCAACGGGAACCAGCGGTCGAGTAGCCGAAGGCGCACCAAGGGCGCGTCAAACTCGTCTCTGGCGAGGCAGGGCGCTCCCCGGTGGAACGTGCGGTCCCGCTGTCTTGAAGCCGTACTGGGGAAAACCCGCCGTACGGAATTTCAGAGGGGCACGATGAAA
>Ga0335084_10006989_pt1 | contig 11237 bp, 12 predicted proteins | sample Lox_Sample_44_FD_206721 | JGI IMG/M metagenome (GOLD analysis project Ga0335084, IMG submission 206721) | Soil microbial communities from Loxahatchee National Wildlife Refuge, Florida, United States - Lox_Sample_4.4 | ecosystem: Environmental > Terrestrial > Soil > Wetlands | place: USA...
GACGAGCAGGGCGTCGATGCCGGCCGCCGCCGTCCGCTCGAGCGCCCGTGCCAGCCGCTCGGCGTACCGCTCGGCGGGGATCACGGGGTGGCTCATCGGGTGGCCGCCAGCCGGCCGACGAAGGCCCCGACCGTCGCCTCACCGTCGTCCGAGACGGCCCGGTAGGCGAGGACCCGCCCGGCCCCCGCCGCGCGAGCCCGGTCACGGGTCGCAGCGTCGTCGTGCTGGCCGACCGCGAGCACGGGCCGGCCAGCCGCCGACGCGAGCCCGATCGCGGCGACGGCGTCATATCCCCGGGCGGTGAGATCGATGATGGCCGCCTCGACGCCGCCGTCGATCGCGTCCCTGAGGGCGGCCTCCGATCCGACGCGGACGACGTCGGCCCCGGCCGCCCGGACGAGACGATCGAGGCGGGTGGCCCAGATGAGGTCGTCGGCGAGGACCGCGACCCGGGTCAACCGAGGACGCCGAGGATGTGGTGGAAGACGTCCTTGGCGGCGATGACCCCGAGCGGTCGGGAGCCATCCATGACCGGGATGTGGCGGAAGCCGCCGACGGCCATCTTGTGGATCGCCACCGCGAGCGAGTCGTCGGGCCGGAGGACGACCGGATCGCGGGTCATGACATCCCGGACGTCGAACGCGTCGAGGCGCTTGTCGGCGAGCTTCACGACGGCATCGCGGTCGGTGAAGATCCCGACGAGCTCGCCCTCGTGGACGACGAGGAGGCAGTCGACCTGCTCGTCGCGCATCCGGTCGAGCGCCTTCGCGACCGGCTCGGTCGGGGCGATCGTGGGTGGCTCCCCGACGGCGACCGCATCGAGGTGCTCGCCGAGGAGGCGGCCCTGGAACGTCGTCGGATCCTGGGGCAGGCCGGCGGCCCAGAGGTCCGCGCCGCAGTTGGCGCAGGCGTCCTCGCCAGAGAAGTTCTCGGAGCCACAGGCGGGGCAGCGCATCGACGTCCCTCGGATCAGGCGGTGACGGTCCAGGTCTCGCCGGCGAGGAGCGTCTTGGCGAGATCGCCCTCCCCCTGGCCGGCCCGGGCCGTCTCGATCTGCTCGACGAGGAGCTGGTCGTGGGTCGCCCGGGTCACGTCCCGGAAGACGCCGACCGGCACCGGGTACTCCGGCCACATCATCCGCGACAGCATGAGCGCCAGGTAGGGATCGTCGGCATGGGCGTCGTGGACGAGCAGGTCGGCCTCGCCGACGCCGTCGCCGAGCGCGACGACCTCGGGATGGAGACCCCGGAGGCGGATGCCCTTGTCGCGATCCTTGCCGAAGATCATCGGCTGGCCATGCTCGAGGACGAGCATCCGGTCCTCCCGGACGTCTCGCTCGGTGAACTCCCGCCAGGCCCCGTCGTTGAAGATGTTGCAGTTCTGGAGGACCTCGACGAAGACCGACCCGCGATGGCCGCCCGCGGCGTCGAGCGTCGCCTGGAGGTGCTCCGTGTGGGTGTCGACCGAGCGGGCGACGAAGCTCGCCTCGGCGGCCAGGGCGACCGTCAGCGGGCTGATCGGGTGGTCGACGGAGCCGAGCGGCGTCGACTTCGTCCGCTTGCCGAACTCGGAGGTCGGCGAGACCTGGCCCTTCGTCAGGCCGTAGATGCGGTTGTTGAACATCACGACCTTGATGTCGACGTTCCGGCGCATCGAGTGGAGGAGGTGGTTGCCGCCGATCGAGAGGCAGTCGCCGTCGCCGGTGATGACCCAGACCATGAGGTCCGGTCGGGAGGCCTTCAGGCCCGTCGCGATCGTCGCGGCCCGGCCGTGGATCGAGTGCATCCCGTAGGTGTTCATGTAGTACGGCAGCCGGCCCGAGCAGCCGATGCCGCTGATGAAGACGATGTTCTCCCGCGGGAAGCCGAAGTCCGGCATCACCTTCTGCGTCTGGGCCAGGATCGAGTAGTCGCCGCAGCCCGGGCACCAGCGCGGATCCTGGTCCGAGACGAAGTCCTTGCGGGTCAGGACCGGCAGCTCGGCCACGCCGCCGGCCGGTCGTTCGTCACTCATCGTCCGCTCCGTGCCTCGGCCAGGAGGCGTTCGGCCTCCTCCTCGATCTCGCTGATCCGGAACGGCTTGCCCCGGATCGCGGTGTAGCTCCGGATGTCGATCAGGAAGCGAGCCCGCAGCAGGAGCGCGAGCTGGCCGAGGTTGATCTCCGGCAGGAGGACCGTCCGGAACGAGCGGAGAAGGTCGCCCGTGTTCCGGGGCAGCGGGTTCAGATGCCGCAGGTGGGCGTGGCTCACGGGCCGGCCGGCGGCCTGCAGCCGCTCGACGGCCGATCGGATGGCCCCGTAGGTCGAGCCCCAGCCGAGGATCAGCAGCTCGCCCTCGGCCGGCCCGTAGACCTGGAGATCCGGGATGTCGTCGGCGATCCGGGCGATCTTCTCGGCCCGCACCCGGACCATCCGGTCGTGGTTGTCGGGGTCGTAGCTGACGTTGCCTGTCCCGTCGGCCTTCTCGAGCCCGCCGATCCGGTGCTCGAGGCCCGGCGTGCCGGGGATCGCCCAGGGCCGGGCGAGCGTCTTCGGGTCGCGGGCATACGGGGCGAAGCCGGTCGGATCGGTGTGCGTGTCGCGGCCGATCGACGGCAGATCGGCGACGTCCGGCACCCGCCACGGCTCGGCGCCGTTGGCGAGGAACGCGTCCGATAGGTAGACGACCGGGGTCATGGACCGGAGGGCGATCCGGAACGCCTCGATCGCGTAGTCGAAGCACTCCGACGGGGTCGCGGGGGCGACGATCGGGATCGGCGACTCGCCGTTCCGGCCGAACATCGCCTGGAGGAGATCGGCCTGCTCGGTCTTCGTCGGCATCCCGGTCGACGGGCCGGCCCGCTGGACATCGACGATGACGAGTGGCAGCTCGAGCATGACGGCGAGGTTCATCGCCTCGCTCTTCAAGGCCATCCCGGGGCCGGAGGTGCCCGTGAGCCCGAGCCCGCCGCCGTAGCTCGCGCCGATCGCGGCGCCGATCGCGGCGATCTCGTCCTCCGCCTGGAACGTCTTCACCCCGAACTGCTTGTAGCCCGACAGCTGGTGGAGGATGTCCGAGGCCGGCGTGATCGGGTAGCTGCCGTAGAAGAGCTCCCGCCCGGCCAGCCGGCTGGCGGCCAGGAAGCCGAGCGCGGTCGCCTCGTTGCCGGTGACGTTCCGGTACGTGCCCGGGGCGAGGTGAGCCGGCTTCACCCGATAGTGGGTGTGGAAGATCTCGGTCGTCTCGCCGAAGGCGTAGCCGGCCTTCAGCGCCCGGCCGTTCGCTTCGGCGATCGCCGGTCGGGCGGCGAACTTCGAGGCGATCCAGCGGAGCGTCGGCGTCATGTCGCGCTCGTAGAGCCAGAAGACGAGCCCGAGGGTGAAGAAGTTCTTCGTCAGGTCGACCTGCTTGCTCGTCAGGCCGAGCCCCTCCGCCGAGCGGGCGTTGAGGGTCGTGATCGGGACCTCGAAGACGGCGTAGCCCTTCAACGTCCCGTCGGTCAGGGGGTTGCTGGCGTAGGCCGCCTTCTGGAGGTTCTGGGGCGTGAAGGCGTCGCTGTTGACGATGATCGCCGCGCCGGCCGGGACCTCCGCCAGGTTCGTCTTGAGGGCCGCCGGGTTCATCGCGACGAGGACGTCCGGGGCGTCGCCGGGGGTGTGGATATCGGCCGAGCTGAACGACAGCTGGAAGCCCGAGACGCCCGGCAGGCTGCCGGCCGGGGCCCGGATCTCGGCCGGGTAGTCCGGGAACGTGCTGATGTCGTTGCCGTAGACGGCCGACGTCCGGGTGAACTGGGAACCGGTGAGCTGCATGCCGTCGCCGGAGTCGCCGGCGAACCGGATCGTGACCCGCTCGAGCTCCTGGACGGGACGCTCGATCGGCTGCGCCTCGGTCACGCGCCCTCCGAGCCCTGGAGCGCCTGATGGGGACGCGGCGGCAGGTTGAGGAGCTCCTCGGGGAAGGACTCGGCGAGGAACCGGAGGATGTCCTGCTGGCGGACGACACCGGCGAGCCGCCCGTCGGCGTCGACGACGGGGACGTTCCGGTAGCGACCCGTCTGCATCAGATCGATCGCGTCCCGGACCGTCTGATCGAGCCGCAGCGTCCGCGGCTCCGTGTTCAGGAGGGTCTCGGCCGGCGCGGAGAGGTCCTCGGTCGCGCCGATGAGCCGGCTGAAGACGTCGCGCTCGGTCAGGACGCCGGCGAGGCGCCCGCCGGCGTCGACGACGAAGACCGAGTCGCCGACGCCGGAGCGCTGGATGGCCCGCAGACAGGTGGCCAGGTCCGTACCCGGCGCCACGGTCAGCGGCAGCCGGCGGTTGATGACCGTCAGGGGCGTGTCGACGACGGACGGGAGGCGCTCGACCACCGCACCCTCGGTGAGCTGTGTCACGCGGGAAGTGTACGACCGAACCGCCGGATCGGGCCGACGCCTCGGTCGCCGGCGCGGTAGCCTCCGGCTCCCATGGATCGCGGTCGGGCGATCGGCGTCGCCCTCATCGTCGTCTCGGCCTGCGCCTTCGGTTCCGGCGCCCTCATCGCCAAGCCGATCTACGCCCTCGGCGTCGGCTGGCTGACCCTCCTCGCCTGGCGGTTCACGGTCGGGGCCGCGACCTCCTGGGCCTGGCTCCTCGTGACGGCCGACGGGCGGGCGACGATCCGCCGGGCCGCCGGGAGCGCGACGGTCGTCGCCCTCGGCCTCGGGATCCTCTACGTCGGCAACTCGGCCACGTACTACGCCTCCCTCGAGACCGTCCCGGCATCGCTCGCGGGCCTCGTCGTCTACGTCTACCCGGCCCTCGTCGCCGTCCTCTCGCTCCGGTACGCGCGGGCGCTCGAGGGCCGGCGGGCGTGGGTCGCCCTCGGTGTCGCGCTCGCCGGCGTCGCCCTCGCCCTCGGCGGCATCCCGGCGACGGCGATGCCCCCGGTCTCCGGGCTCGCCCTCCTCGTCGCCTCGCCGGTCATCTACGCCGTCTGGATCGTCCTCGCCGCCCGGCTCGGCGGCGAACGGTCGACGAGCGCCGAGCGAGACCCGGCGGGCGCCGACACGACCGTCTCCTCGGCGACGATGATGACCGCGACGGCGGCGGTCTACCTCGTCCTCGCCGCGGCCACCGCCACGCCGGTCCTGCCCGGTGCCGTCCCCGCGGCGGCCTGGCCGTACCTGCTGGCCCTCGGACTCGTCACGACGTTCGTGGCGATCCTGACGTTCACGGCCGGGACGCGGCGCATCGGGGCGGCCCAGGCGGCGCTCGTCTCGACGATCGAGCCGGCGTACACGATCGTCCTTGCCGGGATCCTGTTCGGCGAGCGACTCACGCCGATCCAGCTCGCCGGGGCCGGGCTCATCCTCGCCGCGGTCGTCCTGGCCCAGGCGTCGCCGAGCGCGATCCGGGCGGTGCGGCCCGGGGTGCGGCTGGCCGACGAGTAGCCCGGGCGGCCGATCCGCTCGGGGCGGACATCAGGCCCCCGTCCGGCCTCGCGCGGCCGCGACGGCGGCGCGAGCCCCGTCGGTCACGAAGGCGCCGTCCGACCCGAGGCCGACGAACGTGAAGCGCAGCTCGAGGTACCGGTCGAGGTCGTCGAGACGCCGGAGGAGGATGCCGGGCGCCTTGCCATGGGCGCGGCACGCCGCCACGACCGTCGCGAGCGCCTCGCCGAAGCGCGGGTCGTCGAACCGGCCGGGGATCCCGAGGGCGTGCGAGAGGTCGGTCGGGCCGACGAACAGGACGTCGACCCCGTCGATCGCGGCGATCGCCGAGGCCGCGTCGACCGCCGGTCCGCTCTCGATCTGGATGATGCCGAGGACCCGGGCGTTGAGAGCCCGGACGTCGGCGTGGCCCACCTCGCCCTGCTCGGCGCCGCGGGTCCCGAGGGCGAGCCCGCGGACCCCGTCGGGCGGGTACCGGAGCCAGCCGACGATCCGCCGGACGTCGTCGGCCGCCTCGAGCCGCGGGATCATGACCCCCTCCGCTCCGGCGTCGAGGGCCCGCCCGATCCGGAGCCGGGTCCCCTCCTCCGGCCGGACAAGGGCGGCCGTCGTCCGGCCCCCGAGCGCGCCGGCCGACTCGATCGCGTACAGCTGGGCGGCCAGGGCGGCCTCGGTCCCCGCGCCGTGCTCGAGGTCGACGATCAGCCAGTCGAAGCCCGCCCGGGCGAGGAGCTCGGCCGAGGCCGGGGCACCGAGGTTGGCGAACGCGCCGACGACCGTCTCGCCGGCGAGGACCCGCTCCCGGATCCGGCTCCGACCATGGACGTGCGGGTGGGCCATCGCGCCCTCGTCGGTCATGCGGTCCCTCGGCTTCGGCTCAGCAGGTGACGTGGAGGATGGCGGTCAGGGACCCGACGTCCTCGGTGGCCAGACGGCGGCAGGCTTCGGCCGTCGGCAGGGCGACGAGCTCGACCCCCCGACGGCGGGCCTCGTCGACGACCTCCGGCGCGATCGGCAGGGCTCCGTCCGCCCCGGTCCCGACGATGAGGCGGCGCGACGGCCAGGGGATCCCCTCGGCGAGCGTCAGCGGGGTGTGCCCGTAGGCGTCGCGGAACGGCCTCGATGCCTTCTTCCGACGCTTCGAGACCCGGCCGTGGTCGATGACGACGTCATGGCGGTAGCGGTAGCCGTCGATCTCGACCTCGCCGAACCCGATGAGGCGTGCGTCCATCGGCCGACCTCAGTCCGGGAAGGCCTCGGGCCCGCGCTCGGTCAGCCGGCGGGCCTCCTCGGTGGCCGCTTCGCCCTCGGCGGGAAGCCAGGTGTACGGGTAGCGCTCATCGTCGAGCGCCAGGGCCGCGCGGGTCATCGACAGCGGATGGAACGTGTCGACCATGACCGCCAGCTCCTCCGTCGCCTCCTTGCCGATCGACGCCTCGACGGTTCCGGGGTGGGGCCCGTGTGGGATGCCGGCCGGGTGGAGGGTGAACGAGCCGACCTCGACCCCGCGGCGGCTCATGAAGTTGCCGGCGACGTAGTAGATGACCTCGTCGCTGTTGATGTTGCTGTGGTTGTAGGGGGCCGGGATCGCGAGCGGGTGGTAGTCGAACTTGCGCGGCACGAACGAGCACAGGACGAACTGCCGGCCGGCGAACGTCTGGTGGACCGGTGGCGGCTGGTGGACCCGGCCGGTGATCGGCTGGAAGTCGTGGATGCTGAATCGGAACGGCCACAGGTATCCGTCCCAGCCGACGACGTCGAACGGGTGGCTCCGGTAGTGGTAGGCGGTCAGACGACCGCGGGTCTTGACGTGGACGACGAACTCGCCGGTCTCCGCCCGCGGCTCGACCCACTCCGGCGGGTGGATGTCGCGGGGGCCGTACGGCGCGTGCTCGAGGAGCTGACCGTAGTCGTTCCGGTAGCGCCGCGGCGGCTCGATCTCGCCAGGAGTCTCGAGCCACAGCATCCGCTGTGGAGTGCCCGGATCCGGCTCCAGGCGCCAGGTCGTCCCGATCGGCAGGACGAGGTAGTCGCCGGGTCCGTAGCGGAGCGGTCCGAAGACCGTCTCGCACGTCCCGGAGCCCTCGTGGACGAAGAGGAGCTCGTCGGCCTCGCCGTCGCGGAAGAAGGTCCCGGCCGGCATGGGCTCCGCCGGCCGAACGACGCCGAACGTGACGTCGGCGTTGAAGAAGAGCGGCACGCGGCCGGTCACGGCGTCGCCGCGCGGCTCGACGTCCCAGGTCTTCACGAGGTGATGGCGATGGGCGCCCGGATCGGCCGCCTCGACCTGGCCCGCGGCCAGCGACTCGACCCGGTGCGTCCGGGTCGGCGGGACGAGGTGGTAGAGGAGCGAGCTCCGGCCCGTGAAGCCCTCGACCCCGAACAGCTCCTCGGCGAACAGCGAGCCATCGGGCGCGCGGTGCTGGATGTGGCGCTGCGGCGGGACGGAGCCGCGCGAGACGTAGTACACGGGCGACCGGCCTCCTCGGATCCGAGGTGGCCAGTCTAGGTCAGCGTCGGGCGCCCCGGCGGGTCGACGATCGGCGTCCGGAGCTCGCCGAGCCGCTCGATCCGGAGGACGACCTCGTCGCCGGGCAGGAGCCAGCGGTCGAGGCTGCCCTCGCGCGACTCGAGGAGGCAGCCGCCCCCGACCGTCCCCGATCCGACAAGCTCGCCGGGCCGCAGCCGGACGTCGGCGGACGCCCGGGCGAGCATCTGACCGAACGAGAAGTGCACGCTCGCCCAGGTGCCGCGGGCGACCTCGATCCTCAGACCGTCGGGCGCGCGGACGGTCGCGATCATCGCCAGGTCCGGGCCGGCGGCATCCGGCGCCCGGGCATCGGCCAGCTCGTCGGGCGTCACGAGCCACGGGCCGATCGAGGTCGCGAAGTCCTTGCCCTTCGCCGGTCCGAGCCGCACCGTCGTCTCGTCGCGCTGGAGGTCACGGGCCGACCAGTCGCTCAGGATGCAGTAGCCGCCGATCGCCTCCTCGGCCCGCTCGGCCGGCAGGTCGCGCGCCGGCGTGTCGACGAGCGCGCCGACCTCGAGCTCGAAGTCGAGCTCGCTCGACCCGGCCGGAGCCCAGACCGGGTCGCTCGGACCCCGGATCTCCGAGGTGTTCGAGAAGTAGAAGACCGGCAGGCGGTACCAGGCCTCCGGCACCTCCCCGCCGCGCCGGCTCCAGACGGTCGCGACGTGGCGCTCGAAGGCATAGAAGTCGCGGAACGCCGGTGGCCGCAGGATCGGCGGCCCGAAGACGAGGTCCGCCGCGTCGAGGGCGTGGTCGTCGCCGGCGCCGGCAGCGCGATCGAGGATGGCCCGGAGCCGCTCGATCCGGAGGCCCCGGGCCAGGAGGTCATCGAGGGTCCCGATCGGCTGGCGGAAGAGCGCGTCGTCGTGGGCGAGGGTCGGCTCCCGGCGCGCCAGGCGGGCCCGGGCGGGCTCGAGGTCCAGCCAGCGTGTCGGCTCGGGCTCGACCGAGGCCGGTCCCGCGAGCGCCACGGCGAGGCGCCAGGGGGCTCCGGTCGGCGCATGCCGCTCGCGGACGTGGGCGATCCTCACGAGCGGGTCGGGGCCATGCGGGCGGACGCGGAGCGACCCGCGAGCAGCCGACGGGCGTCAGGCACCGGGCTTCAGGACCATGAGCCAGACGAGGACGACGAGGCCGCCGATGCCGATGAGGGCCAGAAGCTCCGGGCGGCGGTTGTCGACCCGACGGGCGAGCTCGGCGGCCTCGATCGGCTCGCCCGCCTTCGGCAGGAGCGCATCGCGGAGCGGGTAGTAGAAGGCGGCGCCGACCGCGTACATCCCGACGAAGACGACGACGAGGGTGACGTACGAGCCGATCACCCATGGGGCCAGGAGCAAGCCGTTGGTGGCGGCGGCGGCGAGCCCGCCGATGGCGAGGACGAGCAGGCCGACGTACATCACCTGGTTGCCACGGGCCGAGAGCATGAGGAGCAGGCGCGCGGTCGCCGGATCCGCGGATCGGCGGACCGCGAACGAGACCCAGAGCGAGACGCCGTGGGCGAGCAGGAACAGGACGAGCCCGACCAGATGCAGGAACACGAACCAGGGATACACGCGAGAGCCCTCCCTCCGGGCCGAGGACGCTCGGCTCGACCCGCCGATGCTACGACGGCGGCGCCAGGGTCACGTCCAGCCGGCGAGGAGCGCGAGGCCGACGAGCTGGGTCGGCGGATAGAGGACCGCCGGGATGAGGTCACCCGCTCGGAGATACCAGATCGCATCGAGCAGGCCGAGGACGGTCACGATGGCGGCGACCGCGGGGGCGACGCCGCCGCCGGCGAGGACGGTCGCGCCGAGGACGAGCAGGGCCGCCGAGGTCATGAGGACGTAGGCACCGAAGAGCCCGCGGAGCGCCGCTCCGAGGAGCGTCTCGGCCGGCTCCGTGTCGCGTCCGGCGGTGACGAGGTCGGCCAGGGCCGGGGTCATCCACGCTCGGACCGCGAGGACGACCGACCACGCCGCTCCGCCGAAGGCGTAGACGACCGTCCCGATGAGGAGCCCGGCGAGACGGACCGGGTGGCCACCGGAGGCAGCGGCGAGGATCGTCAGGCCCGCGATCGTCGCGAGGGTCGCGACGAGGAAGCCGGCGTTGAGGACCGTCCATCCGAGCCGGTGCTCGCGAATGATCGCCAGCTGGGCCGTCCGGTCGGCGGACCAGAACCGGATGAAGGCCGGCTGTCCGACGGCGACCCCCCCGACGATCGGACCGACGAGGAGGAGGGCCGCCGCGATCGTGACCGCGTCGGCCATCGCTCAGAGGTTCCCGCGCCGGGCCTGCTCGAGCTCGATGGCCTCGAAGAGGGCCTTGAAGTTGCCGACCCCGAAGCCGCGCGAGCCGTGGCGCTCGATGATCTCGAAGAAGAACGTCGGCCGATCCTGCACCGGGCGGGTGAAGATCTGGAGGAGGTAGCCCTCCTCGTCGCGGTCGGCCTCGATCCCGAGCTCCTCGAGCGTCGCGATCGGGACGCCGACGTCGCCGACCCTGTCGGCCAGCGACTCGTAGTAGGCGTGGGGCATGCCGAGGAACTCGACACCGTTCTCCCGGAGGCGGCGGACCGTCCCGACGATGTCCTCGGTCCGGAGGGCGATGTGCTGGGTCCCGGCGTCGAGGTAGTAGTCGAGGAACTCCTGGATCTGGCTCTTCTTCCGGCCGGCAGCCGGCTCGTTGATCGGGAACTTGATCCGGCCGTTGCCGTTCGTCATCACCTTCGACATCAGGGCCGAGTACTCGGTGTGGATGACCTTGTCGTCGTAGTGGATGAGCTGGGCGAAGCCGAGGGTGTCCCGATAGAAGGCGACGAAGCGATCCATGTCGCCGAGATCGACGTTGCCGACGCAATGGTCGATCTCGAGGAGCGAAAGGCCCTCGGCCGCCGGCGCCGGGCGCTTGACCCGCCGGTAGCCGGGGGCGAAGACCCCGTGGTAGTCGTTCCGGTCGATGAACGAGTGGACGACCTCACCGTAGGTGTGGATCGCGCTCCGCCGGAGGATCCCGTCGGCATCCGAGCCGGCCTCGGCGTACTCCAGGTAAGAGCGAGCACCGCGGGTCGTCGTCTCCCGCCACGCGGACCGGACATCGTCGACGGCGAAGGCGATGTCATGGACGCCGTCCCCGTGGCGCCGGACATGCTCGGCGATCTCGCCGTCCGTCCCCAGCGGCGCCGTGAGGACGAGGGTGATGTCGTGCTGGCGCATGACGTACGAGGCCCGGTCGCGGATCCCCGTCTCGAGACCGGCGTAGGCGATCGGCGTGAACCCCCACAGGGCCCGGTAGTAGGCCGCGGCCTGGCGGGCATTG
>Ga0335084_10006990_pt1 | contig 11236 bp, 9 predicted proteins | sample Lox_Sample_44_FD_206721 | JGI IMG/M metagenome (GOLD analysis project Ga0335084, IMG submission 206721) | Soil microbial communities from Loxahatchee National Wildlife Refuge, Florida, United States - Lox_Sample_4.4 | ecosystem: Environmental > Terrestrial > Soil > Wetlands | place: USA: Florida...
CGGCTGCTGTTCGTCGTTCAGGAGCGGGCCGTTCTCGGCGTCGTCACGTCCTATGACATCATGGGTGAGCGGCCGATGCAGGTTCTGCAGGGCAGCGACAAGCCGCACCGCCATGCGGACATCACGGTCACCGATATCATGACGCCGGTCGGCGAGATTCGGCCGTTGCGGCTCGGCTGGGTCGCGCGCGCGACCGCGGCAGAGGTCGCGGCGCTGTTCCGGTCGCGGCCGGACACCCACCTGCTGGTCGCCGAGGACGAGCGGGCCGGCGGGGCGCTGATCCGCGGGATCTTCTCGCGCAGCCGGCTCGAGCGCCAGCTCGGTGGCCACTGAGTGCCGTGGTGCCCTGCGCAAGCCACGATGTGCACGTCGGCCGCCGCCGGTATGATGATCTGCGCCGCTAGGCCCATCACCATTCCTCTGCCAGACGGGTGACGAGATATGGAACCACGCACGAACGAGGGTTCCGCTGGCCCGCTCCCGGAACGCGAATCCCGGGGCATCGCACCACGCCGACTGCGGTCGGCGCGCGACGTGCTCGCGCAATGGCTGGCCACCGCGGACATCAGAACCGACGGCTCGCGGCCGTGGGACCTGAAGGTGCACGACGAGCGACTGTGGAACCGGATCCTCGCAGACGGGTCGCTCGGCTTCGGCGAGGCCTACATGGACGGCTGGTGGGACGCCGAGCGCATCGATGACCTCGTTGCGCGCGCGATGTACGCGGCGATCGATGCGCGGCTGCCGTCGGTGCGCGAAGCCTGGCTGGCGCTCAAGGCGCGCGTCATCAACCTGCAGGCGCCGCGCCGCGCGTTCACGGTCGGCGAGCGCCACTACGACGTCGGCGACGACCTGTATGCGCGGATGCTCGATCCGCGGATGATCTACAGCTGTGGTTACTGGCGGGAGGCGCGCGACCTCGCAGGCGCGCAGGAAGCCAAGCTTGATCTGGTCTGCCGCAAGCTCCGTCTCGAGCGTGGCATGCGCGTGCTCGACATCGGCTGCGGCTGGGGCGGCGCCGCCGAGTTCGCGGCCGAGCGCTACGGGGTAAAGGTCACCGGCGTGACGGTATCCCGCAACCAGGCGGCGGCGGCGCGCGAGCGCTGCCGGCACCTGCCCGTCGAGATTCTATTTGACGACTATCGCAGCCTCGACGGCCGCTTCGACCGGATCTACTCGCTCGGCATGTTCGAGCACGTCGGGCCGCGCAACTATCGCGCCTATCTCGCCAAGGTGCGCGAGTTGCTGGCGCCGAACGGCCTGTTCCTGTTGCACACGATCGGCAACCGCGTGACGCAGAAGGCCAACGACCCGTGGATCGAGCGCTACATCTTCCCGAACTCGCACGTGCCGTCCCGCGCGCAGATCGACACCGCCGCAGAGGGACTCTGGGTGGTCGAGGACTGGCATGATTTCGGGGTCGACTATGACCGCACGCTGCTCGCCTGGTCGGACAACTTCGAGCGCGGCTGGCCGGAGATCGCGGCGCAGTACGGGGAGCGCTTCCGCCGCATGTGGCACTACTGGCTGATGGTCTCCGCGGCATCGTTCCGGGCCCGCCACCTGCACCTGTGGCAGATCATGCTGTCGCCGGAGGGCGTGCCGGGGGGCTACCGGGAAATCCGATGAGCGCCACGGCCCGCCCGGCCGCATTCGTCCAGCCGGCCCCGCAGCTCGAGAACCTCTACCTGTCCGACCGACTGCTGGTCGGTCTGCTGCGCCGCAAGCTGCCGCCCGAGCTCTACGCGCGCCTCGAGCCCGAGTTCGTCGAACTCGGCGCGCTTGCGGCGGGACCCCTCGCGATGCAGCAGCGCGCCGATCGCCGCAACGAACCCGTGCTGACGCAATGGGATCCATGGGGCAACCGCGTCGACAGCATCGAACTGACGCCGCTGTGGCGCGAGGCCGAACGAGTCGCCGTGCGCTTCGGCCTCACCGCGATTCCCTACGAGCGCCGCGAGGCTGAATGGTCGCGTCTGCGACAGTTCGCGCTGGTGTACCTTTTCCATCCGGTGACCGACGTCTACACCTGCCCGCTCGCGATGACCGACGGCGCGGCGCGGACGCTGCTCGACGCCGGCAACCGCGCGCTGATCGACCGCGCGCTGCCGCACCTGACGCATCGCGACCCCGCCGAGTTCTGGACCAGCGGCCAGTGGATGACCGAATCCGCCGGTGGCTCTGACGTCGGCCGCTCGGAGACGATCGCCGAGCCGGGCGACGATGGCCGCTGGCGTCTGTACGGCAAGAAGTGGTTCACGTCCGCGGCGACTTCGCAGATCGCGCTCACGCTGGCTCGCCCGGTGGGTAACGGACCCGGAGGGCAGGGGCTCGCGATGTTCTACGTCGAATGCCGCGACGGCAGCGGTCGCCTCGACGGCATCCGCGTCGAGCGTCTGAAGGACAAGCTCGGCACCCGCAAGGTGCCCACCGCGGAACTCACGCTCGAGGGAACTCCGGCGCTGCTGGTGGCCGGCACGAGCGGCGGCACGCGTGCGATCGAGCCGATGCTGAAGATCACGCGGACCTGGAACAGCGTCGCCGCCGCAGCGTTCATGCGCCACGGGCACCGCCTCGCCGCCGACTACGCGACGCGCCGCGTGGCCTTCGGCGCGCCGCTCGCCGCGCAGCCGCTGCACCGCTCGACGCTCGCCGACCTCGAGGCCGAGTGCGCCGGTGCGATGCTGCTGGCATTCCAGCAGGTGGAACTGCTCGGCCGGGAAGAAGCCGGTGTCCTGGACGAGGACGGCGCCGCGCTGCTGCGCCTGCTCACCCCGCTCGTCAAGCTGACCACCGGCAAGCAGGCCGTGGCCGCGGTCGGCGAGGCCATCGAGGCATTCGGTGGCGCCGGCTATGTCGAGGACACGGGACTGCCGCTGCTGCTGCGCGACACCCAGGTGCTGCCGATCTGGGAGGGCACGACCAACGTGCTGTCGCTCGACCTGCTGCTGCGGGCCGACGTCGCGCGCGGCGTGCTCGCGCTCGGGCGGCGCATCGACGCGGCGGTGGCCGGGGCCGGCCGCGGCTCGCCGCTCGCGGATGCCGCCGCGACCGCGGCCGACGCGCTGCGCCGGGCCGTGGCGTGGCTGAAGTCGGCCGCGGAGCCCGACGAGCGTCAGGCCGATGCGCGACGTTTCGCGCTGACGCTGGGCCGGGCCTTCGAGCTGGCCCTGATCGTCGAGCACGCCGCTGCGCTTGCGCCCGGACCGGAGCGCGCCGGGATCGAGGACCTGGCGCGGCGCTTGCGGCGCGTCGGCGTCGACCTGCTGTCGGGCGCGGACCGCTAGCGGCGGGTAGCGGCCGGCCGGCCGGCGCGCGCCTTCGGTGCGCTGAGCCACGACGTGCCGATCCGCGCCTCGACGTACTCGCGGATCAGCCGCCGCACGACCTGCGAGGGCGTGACGTCCTCGGCCGCGCACAGCCGCTCGAAGGCCGCCTTCTTGCGCGGATCAATCAGTACCGTCAGACGGGCAGTCCGCTCTTTGTTGGGCGCCACCGCGCGTTCCCCAGTGAGTTTCATTGAGTTTACATCGAAGTCGCAACGGATGATAATCAAAGCGTAATCAGGCCCGCAGCCCCGGCGCTGCGCGGGACCGTTCACCCCACGCCACGGCGGATCCGACTTGGATGTGTCGTTCTCCTATCTGAACGCCTGTCTGGCGGTGCTCCTGGCGTGGGCAGCGATCGGGCTCGCGGGCATGATCCGGCCGCGCAGCCTCGAGTTTGCGGGACGGACCCTGTTCCCGCTCGGCGCCCTGTGCGGCATCGCGCTCGCGGTGCTAGCGGTCGCGAGCATCGCGACGCCCGTGGAGCGCGCGGTGCTGCCGATCGGGCTGCCCGGCATGCCGTTCCATGTGCGTCGCGATGCGCTGGCAAGCGCGTTCCTCGCGCTGCTCGGCGGCGCGTCGGCTGGCATCTCGATCTTCTCGACCGGATACTTTCGCAAGGGCGAGGGCGCGCTGCCGGGCCTGCTGTGCCTCGAGTACCACGTCTTCCTCGCCAGCATGGGGCTCGTGCTGCTCGCCGACGACGCCTACGCGTTCATGGTCGCCTGGGAGACGATGGCGCTGTCGTCCTACTTCCTCGTCACCACGCAGCACCGCATCCCCGAGATCCGCTCGGCCGGCTTCCTGTACCTGCTGATCGCGCACGTCGGCGCGATCGCCATCCTGCTCAGCTTCGGCGTCATGCAGGGCGGCAGCTGGCAGTTCACCTTCGACGCGATGCGCGCCGCGCACCTGAGTTCCGGCTGGGCGACGGTCGCATTCGGCCTCGCGCTCTTCGGCTTCGGCGCCAAGGCCGGACTCGTGCCGCTGCACGTGTGGCTGCCGGAAGCGCACCCGGCGGCACCGTCGCCCGTATCGGCGCTGATGAGCGGCGTGATGCTGAAGACCGCGGTGTATGGCCTGCTGCGGGTGACGTTCGACCTGCTGAGCAGCCTGCAGTGGTGGTGGGGCCTGGTGGCGCTCGGCCTCGGGCTCGTCTCGGCGTTCTACGGAGTGATCTTCGCCGCGGTGCAGACCGACATGAAGCGCCTGCTCGCCTGGTCGTCGATCGAGAACATCGGCATCGTCTTCACGGGCGTCGGCCTCACGATCGTGTTCCGCGGCGTCGGCATGGGCCCGCTCGCGGCGCTCGCGCTGGTCGCGACCCTCTATCACTGCCTCAATCACGCATTCATGAAGAGCGTGCTGTTCCTCGGCACCGGTTCGGTGCTGCACGCCACCGGCGAGCGCAATCTCGGCCGGCTCGGCGGCCTGATCCACCGCATGCCGTGGGTCGCCTGGCTGACGCTGGTCGGCGTGCTCGCCATCGCCGGCCTGCCGCCACTCAACGGCTTCGTGTCTGAGTGGCTGCTGCTGCAGGCGTTCCTGTTCGCCGGCGACGTGCCGCAGACCTTCGTCAACATGCTGCTGCCGGTCGGCGCTGCGGTCGTGGCGCTCTGCACGGCGCTGGCCGGCTACGTGATGGTGAAGTTCTTCGGCGTCATCTTCCTCGGCCAGCCGCGCGAGGCCGCACTCGCACAGGCGCACGACGCGGGCGTCGTCGAGCGGCTCGGTCTCGCCTGGCTCGGGCTCGGCTGCGTCGGCCTCGGACTCTTTCCGGTGCAGGTGATCGATACGCTCGACCTGGTTGCGCGCGAGCTGCTGAAGGTGCCGGCGGGTCGCTGGGGCGGTGCCTGGTGGCTGCTCGCCCCCGCGGCGGCGCGCCACGCGTCCTACGGCCCGCTCGCGCTGTTCGGCGTCACGCTGATCGTCGTCGCGCTCGCCGCGCTCGGGGTGCGGGCGGTCTACCGGCGACGTGTGCACCGCGGACCGGCCTGGGACTGCGGCTTCGTGCGGCTCGATGCGCGGATGCAGGACACCGCCGAGGGCTTCGGGCAGCCGATCCGCCATGTGTTCGAGCCGTTCTTCCAGATGCAGCGCGAGCTGCCGACGCCGTTCGACGCCGCTCCCCGCTACCGGGTGACGGTCGGCGACCGGATCTGGACGCTGCTGTACCTGCCGCTCGGCGGCACGGTGCGCTGGGTCGCCGACCTGGTTGCGCGACTGCAGCAGGGGCGGATCGCGACCTACCTGCTGTACAGCTTCGTGACGCTGATCGTGCTGCTGGCGCTCGTTCTATGACGACCCTCGACATCGTCACGCAGCTGCTCGAGATCGCCTGCGCGATGCTCGCCGCGCCGGCCTTCCTCGGCTGGGTCAATCAGTGCCGAGCCTGGCTGCAGAACCGCAGCGCACCGAGCCTGCTGCAGCCGTATTACGGGCTGCGCAAGCTGTTCCACAAGGACGCGATCCTCGCCGACAATGCCTCATCGCTGTTCCGGCTGGCCCCGTACGTCGTGTTCGGAATGATGGTCGCGGCCGCGGCGATCATCCCGTCGATGGGCACCGGCCTGCCGCTGTCGACGGCGGCCGACGGCATCGCGCTGGTCGGCCTGCTCGCCACCGCCCGCGTGTTCCTGTCACTCGCCGCGATGGACGTCGGCACCGCGTTCGGCACGCTGGGCGCGCGGCGCGAGATGATGGTGGGCTTCCTCGCTGAGCCGGCGCTGCTGATGGTGTTGTTCGTCGCGGCGATGATCTCGAAGACGACCTCGCTGCCGCTGATCGCCGAAGGGCTCACGACGCGTGCGCTCGCGCTGTACCCGAGCCTCGCGTTCACGGCGGTCGCCTTCACGATGGTGCTGCTGGCCGAGAACGCGCGCATCCCGGTCGACAACCCCGCGACGCACCTCGAGCTGACCATGATCCACGAGGCGATGCTGCTCGAGTATTCCGGCCGCCACCTCGCGATGATGGAGTGGGCCGCGGCGCTGAAGCTGTTCAACTACGCGTGCATCGGCTTCGCGCTGTTCATTCCGTGGGGCACGAGTACCGAGGCCGGCGGACCGCCGGGCCTGCTGCTCGCGGTGCCGGTGCTGGTCGCCAAGCTGGCGGTGGCCGGCGCGGGTCTCGCCGTCATCGAGACGCTGTCGGCGAAACTGAGGGTGTTCCGCGCGCCGGAGTTCCTCGCCACCGCCTTCCTGCTCGCGGTGCTCGGGCTGCTCGTCCACCTGCTGCTCGGAGACTGATCGCAATGGGGCCGCTGTCCTTTGACCTGCAACTTCTGAACGGCTGCGCGGCGCTGCTGCTGCTGCTGTCGTTCGCAATGTTGTCGCAGCGGCGGATCGTCAACCTCGTCAATCTGCTCGCGCTGCAGGGCGCGCTGCTGTGCGCGGCGACGCTGCTGGTCGCCTGGCGCACCGGCCAGGGACATCTCTACCTCTCGGCCGGGCTGACGCTCGCGCTCAAGGTGGTCGGGCTGCCGCTGCTGCTGCACCGGCTGATCCGGCGGCTGAACGTCTACTGGGACGCCGAGCCGGTGATCAACAGCTCCGGAACCATGCTCATCGGGCTGCTCGTCGTGGTGTTCTCGTTCGGCCTCGCGCAGCCGATCTCGGCGCTCGCCAGTACCGCGACGCGCAGCACGCTCGGCATCGCGATCGCGGTGATCCTGCTCGCGTTCCTGACGATGATCACGCGCCGCAAGGCAATGTCGCAGGTAGTCGCGTTCCTGTCGATGGAGAACGGGCTGTTCTTCGGCGCGATGAGCGCCACCTACGGCATGCCGATGGTCGTCGAGCTCGGTGTGGCGCTCGACGTGCTGGTTGCGATGCTGGTGCTTGGCGTCTTCTTCTTCCAGATCCGCGAGCAGTTCGACAGCCTCGATCTCCACCACCTCGAGTCACTGAAGGAGGGCGAGTAGCGTGGAAGTGTCGCTGCTGCTCGGCTCGCCGCTGCTCGGGGCCCTGTCGCTGTGGCTGCTCGGCGCGCGGCGCTGGGCGCCGGGCCTCAACGTGCTGTTCAGCGCGGCGACCTTCGTCGCGGCCTGCGCGCTGACCGTGCGGGTGATCGCGTCGGGGCCGATGCTGCTGGCGCGCGAACAGTTCCTGGTCGATCCCTTCAACGTCTTCCTCGTGACGCTGACCGCATTCGTCGGCCTCACGACCGCGATCTTCTCGCGACCGTACATGCGGATCGAGGCAGAACACGGGCGCGTCAGCGCCGGCCGGCTGCGCCTCTATCACAGCATGTACCAGCTGTTCACGGCGACGATGCTGGTCGCGCTGACCACCAACAACCTCGGCCTGCTGTGGGTGGCGATGGAGGCCGCGACGCTGTCGACGGTGCTGCTCGTTACCCTGTACCGGACGCCTGCGAGCCTCGAAGCCGGCTGGAAGTACTTCATCCTCTGCGGCGTCGGCATCGCGCAGGCGCTGTTCGGCACGATGCTGATCTACTTCGCGGCGGAGCGCGTGCTCGGCGCTGAGGGCGTCACGGCACTGCTGTGGACCCACCTCAATGCGGTCAAGGGCCAGCTCGAGCCGACCGTCCTCAGTCTCGCGTTCGTGTTCCTGCTGGTCGGCTACGGCACGAAGGTCGGGCTCGCGCCACTGCACAACTGGCTGCCGGATGCGCATGCGGAGGGCCCGACGCCGATCTCGGCTGTGCTGTCCGGGCTGCTGCTCAACGTCGCGATCTACGCGGTGGTGCGCTGCAAGGTGCTGGTGGAGGGCTCGCTGCGCTCGTCGTTGCCGTCGCAGATGATGATGGGCTTCGGACTGCTGTCGGTCGTGCTGGCGGCGTTCTTCCTGTGGCGCCAGCGGGACATCAAGCGCCTGTTCGCCTATTCCTCGATAGAGCACATGGGCATCATCACTTTCGCCTTCGGCATGGGCGGCCCGGTCGCGAACTTCGCTGCCCTGCTGCACATGACCGTGCACTCGCTGACGAAGTCGGCAATCTTCTTCGCGGTCGGCCATGCGGCGCAGAAGGCCGGTTCGCAGCTGATCGAGAACATCCGTGGCCTCGTGACGATCAGCCCGACGATCGGCTGGGGCCTGATGCTCGGGTCGCTCGCGATTCTCGGGCTGCCACCGTTCGGCGTGTTCGCGAGCGAGTTCCTGATCCTGACGACGGCGATGAAGCAGCAGCCCTGGGCGACGCCGCTGCTGCTGCTGGCGCTCGGCGTCGCCTTCGCCGCGATCTTCGGCAAGGTGCAGCCGATGGTGTTCGGCGAGACCAAGGTGCGGCGGCTGCCGCATCCGCCGGCGCTCCTGCCGGTGTTCGTGCACCTTGCACTCGTGCTCATGCTCGGCCTGTACGTGCCGCCGTATCTCGCGGGCTGGTACCGCGATGCCGCGCTGCTGATCGGAGGTCCGTGACGTGTCGCTCAAGCGCTGGTGGTCGCAGGCCGAGCCGCTCGCCGGCAAGCCGTCGGGCGCCCTGCTCGCCGTCGGCTCCCCGGAGTGGCACAGCGCCGCAACGGATGCCGCGGCGGCCGGCGGACAGCTGGTGGCGCTCTGGACGACGCGGTATCCGGGCTCGGCGGCGGGCGCGATCGTCCGCGCGGCGCTGCTGGTCGACGGGGGCCTCCTGGTGCTCGAGCTGGCGCTCGGCGACCCGGCCCAGCCCTACCGCGGTCTCGAGGACCTGTTCCCTGCCGCGGCCCGCATGCAACGCGCCGCCGCTGATCTGACCGGCGTGCGCTCCGATGGCGCTGACCAGCGGCCGTGGCTCCGGCACGGCGCTTGGGGTCGTGACGAGTGGCCGCTCGCGAAGGCACCTGCGCCGCCCGATGCCGCGATGCCGCCGGTCGACGACTACCCGTTCGTGCGGGTCGAGGGCGAGGGCGTGCACGAGGTGCCGGTCGGACCGGTACATGCCGGCATCATCGAGCCCGGCCATTTCCGCTTCTCGATCGTCGGCGAAAAGGTGCTGCGGCTCGAAGAGCGCCTCGGCTACGTCCACAAGGGCATCGAGCGTCGCTTCACCGAGCTGCCGATCCTCGAGGGCCATCGCCTCGCAGCGCGGGTATCGGGCGACTCGGCGGTCGCTTACTCCTGGGCGTATTGCCAGGCGCTCGAAGGTCTCGCCCAGACCGTCGTCCCGACGCGGGCGCTCTGGCTGCGGGCGCTGTGCCTCGAGATCGAGCGGATCCAGAACCACCTCGGCGACCTCGGCGCGCTCGGGAATGACGCGGGGTTCGCCTTCGGGCTGTCGCAGTTCTCGCGCCTCAAGGAGGAGCTGAACCGCACCGTGGCCGGTACGCTCGGCCAACGCTACCTGCTGGACGCGATCGTGCCGGGAGGGGTGGCGGTAGACCTGACCGACGAGCAGGCGCGCGTGCTCGCGGTCCGCATCGGCCGCACCGCGAGCCTGGTGCGCGAGCTGCGCACGATCTACGATGATCACGCCGGTGTGCGCGACCGCTTCGCAGGCGCCGGCATCGTGACGACGGAGCTGGCGCGCCGGCTCGGACTGACCGGGCTCGCCGGCCGCGCCAGCGGGCTCGGCTTCGACCTGCGCATCGACTCGCCGTGGCCGCCGTACCACATCATCACGCCGAAGCTGTGCATGCGCCGCGACGGAGACGTTGCGGCGCGCGTCAGCGTGCGCTTCGACGAGGTCGAGGAATCGTGCCGCATCGCGCGCGCGTTGCTGAGCGAGTTGCCTGCCGGCGAGCTGCGTGTGCCGCTCGCCGTGCCGGCCGGCCCGCGGCCCGGGGTCGGGATCATCGAAGGCTGGCGTGGCCCCGTGCTGGTGGCACTCGAGTCGCGCGAGCCGGGCCGCATCCACCGCTGCCATGCGCACGACCCGTCGTGGCAGAACTGGCCCGTGCTCGAGCACGCGGTCATCGGCAACATCGTTCCGGATTTCCCACTGATCAACAAGTCCTTCAACCTGTCGTACAGCGGCCACGACCTCTAGCAGCCATGCTGAAGACATTGCGCACCATCGCCGGGATCGGCATCGTCTCGGAGGCGCCGGGCGAGACGGACGACGCGCTGCGGGTGCGCGAGGCGCTGCAGGCCGAGATCCAGGCGATTCTCGGCCGTGCCCTCTGCATTCGCCAGGTCGATGCCGGCTCCTGCAACGGCTGCGAGCTCGAGATCCACGCGCTCAACAATCCGATCTACAACATCGAGGGGCTCGGCATCCGCTTCGTCGCGAGCCCGCGGCACGCCGATCTGCTGCTGGTGACCGGGCCGGTGTCGTGGCACATGGCGACCGCGCTGCGCCGCACCTACCAGGCGGTGCCGGACCCCAAGCTTGTCGTCGCGGTCGGCGATTGCGGCTGCAACGGCGGCATCTTCGGCACGAGCTATGCCACCGCAGGGCCCGTGTCGGCGATCATCCCGGTCGACGTCGCGGTCCCCGGCTGCCCGCCGCGGCCGGAACGCCTGCTGCAGGCGATCCTGACCGCCATCCGGCCGGGCCGCGCCCGCTAAACGACCCGGCCGGGGCGCAGCCAGGCGCGCTGCGTTACAGCCGGCGCATGGCCGATCGCTCGCCCATTCCGGCGCGGATCCCGCTCGGCGGTAGCGGCCTGTCGGTCGCGCCGCTCGGCTGGGGCATGTGGCGGCTCCACGGCACCGACGTCGCCGCGGCGCGCGAGCGGATCGACGCCGCGCTCGAGGCCGGCTGCACGCTTTTTGATACGGCGGATATCTACGGCCTCGGCACTGCAGGTGGCTTCGGCGCGGCGGAGGCGCTCCTCGGCCAGGTGCTGGTGCAGGCGCCTCAGATCCGCGCGCAAATCGTGCTCGCGACCAAGGCCGGAATCGAGCCGGGAGTGCCGTTCAATTCGAGCGCCGACTACCTGGTCGGCGCCTGCGAGGCATCGCTGCGCCGCCTCGGTGTCGATCTCCTGCAGGTGCATCGCCCCGACGTGCTCGCGCACCCCGCGGAGG
>Ga0335084_10006991_pt1 | contig 11235 bp, 16 predicted proteins | sample Lox_Sample_44_FD_206721 | JGI IMG/M metagenome (GOLD analysis project Ga0335084, IMG submission 206721) | Soil microbial communities from Loxahatchee National Wildlife Refuge, Florida, United States - Lox_Sample_4.4 | ecosystem: Environmental > Terrestrial > Soil > Wetlands | place: USA...
TGAGCGAACTGCAGCGCCTCGAGGCCCTGCACGGGCGCGTGCGATCGGCCGCGAATGCACCGCGCACGCTCGACCTCGACCTGCTGCTGTACGGGGAAGAGCGCAGCGACGATCCGGCGCTCACGCTGCCGCACCCGCGGCTGCATCGGCGCGCGTTCGTGCTGGTGCCACTGCTGGAGATCGCGCCGCGGCTGCGGGTGGAAGGCCTCGGCGAGCTCGCGCAGTGCCTGCGGCGAGTCGGCGACCAGCGCGTCACGCGGCTGGCCGCGGAGAAAGAGGCATCGCGGTGAGTCTCGGCTGGTCGCCGATCGCCACCACCGCCCTGCTGCTGGCGGCGTCGAACCTTTTCATGACCTTCGCCTGGTACGGTCACCTGAAGTACCTGAACCACCGGCTCTGGGTGGTCGCCGCGCTGGCGAGCTGGGGCGTCGCGCTCTTCGAGTACCTGCTGCAGGTGCCGGCCAACCGGATCGGCTTCGGCGCCGGCCTGAGCCTGGCCCAGCTGAAGATCATGCAGGAGGCGATCACGCTGTCGGTGTTCGTTCCGTTTGCGGTGGTCTTCATGCAGCAGCCGCTCAAACTCGACTACCTGTGGGCCGCGCTGTGCCTGGTGGGTGCGGTCTACTTCATCTTCCGCACATGAAGCGGCTGCGGCACATCGCGATCGAGGGGCCGATCGGCGCCGGCAAGAGCACGCTGGCGTCATTGCTGGCGCCGCCGCTGGGCGCCGAGCTGCTGCTCGAGCGGCCGCACGAGAACCCGTTCCTCAAGGACTTCTACGTCGACGGTCCGCGCTACGCGTTCCAGACGCAGCTGTTCTTCCTGTTCCAGCGCGTCGAGCTGACGCGCTCGCTGGCACAGCCGGGGATGTTTGCGCCCCTGGTGGTCAGCGACTTCACGCTCGAGAAGGATCGTCTGTTCGCGCGCCTGACGTTGTCGGACGCCGAGTACCGCCTGTACTCGACCATCCACGACCAGGTAGTGCCCAAGCTGCCGCAGCCCGACCTGGTGATCTGGCTCGACGGCCCGACGGTGGTGCTGCGCGAACGCATCCGCCGGCGCGGCCGCGCGATGGAGCGGCGCATCGAGAGCGACTACCTGCGCGCGGTGGCCGACGCCTACGGCGAGTTCTTCGATGCGCACACCGAGCTGCCGCTGCTGGTGGTGGACATCGATCGCTTCGATCCGCTGCGCAAGCCGAGCGACCTGCAATTTCTGATCGAACGCATCGCGAGCTTCGAAGGCCCACGCGAGTCGCTGCTGTCGCCACCTACAATCGCCGGCTGACGAGGGGTGCGAGGCGGCGTGCGCTGTGTCCGGCGCTCGGTGACCGTCAACCGGGGGACACCACGATGCTGTTCGGCAAGCTGCTGCCGCGCGAAGGCAACTTCTTCGAGATGTTCGACGAGCACAGCCGGCTGATCGCCAGCGGCGCGCGTTCGTTCATGGAACTGATCCGCAACTACTCGGACACGACGCTGCGCGAGAAGTACGCCGCCGACGTCGACGCCGCCGAGCGCGCGGCCGACAAGATCACCGCGGAGGTCAATCGCGCGCTGCACAAGACCTTCATCACGCCGATCGACCGCGAGCAGATCCACGGCCTGATCAACGCGCTCGACGACGTGCTCGACCTGCTGCAGGACAGCGCCGAGACGCTGTCGCTGTACGACGTCAAGCAGATGACCGACGACGTGGTCCGCCTGGGCGACCTGTCGGTGCGCTGTTGCGAGCGGGTGCAGCACGCGGTGAGCCTGCTGCCGAAGATCAGCGACGCCGCGGTGGCCGAGGCCGCGCTGAAGACCTGCGAGGAGATCGACCGCCTGGAGTCCGACGCCGACCGCGTGATGCGCTCGGCAATCTCGCGGCTGTTCCGCGACGAGAAGGTCGACACCCGCGAGCTGATCAAGCTGAAGGCGGTCTACGAGCACCTGGAGTCGATCACCGATCGCTGCGAGGACGTGGCCAACCTGATCGAGGGCGTGGTCCTCGAGAATTCCTGAGACCCGGCCACGCGCTGCACGATCGATGCAAGCCGTCGAGATCAGTTTCTCGGTGATCGCGATGCTGGTGGTGCTGGCGCTGGCGTTCGACTTCATGAACGGCTTCCACGACGCCGCCAACTCGATCGCCACCGTCGTCTCCACCGGCGTGCTCAAGCCGCATCACGCGGTGGCCTTCGCGTCGATGTTCAACTTCATCGCCATCTTCGTGTTCCACCTCAAGGTGGCGGCCACCGTCGGCAAGGGCATCGCCGAGCCAGGGGTGGTGGATCACTACGTGGTCTTCGGTGCGCTGGTCGGCGCCACCGCGTGGAACGTGCTGACCTGGTGGTACGGCATCCCGTCGAGCTCGTCGCACGCGCTGATCGGCGGCATCGTCGGCGCGGTGATGGCCAAGGCCGGCGCCGGCCAGCTGATCGGCGGCGGCATCTTCAAGACGGTGGCGTTCATCTTCGTCTCGCCGCTGCTGGGCTTCCTGTTCGCGTCGCTGATGATGGTGGCCGTGTCCTGGATCTGCCGGCGCTCTTCACCGCTGCGCGTCGACAACTGGTTCCGCCGCCTGCAGCTGGTGTCGGCCGGGCTGTACTCGCTGGGCCATGGCGGCAACGACGCGCAGAAGACCATCGGCATCATCTGGATGCTGCTGGTGGCCGCCGGCAGCGTGGCCGCCTCCGACGCGTATCCGCCGGCCTGGGTGATCTGGAGCTGCTACCTGGCGATCGGGCTGGGCACGCTGTTCGGCGGCTGGCGCATCGTCAAGACGATGGGCCAGCGCATCACCAAGCTCAAGCCGGTCGGGGGCTTCTGCGCCGAGACCGGCGGCGCGTTGACGCTGTTTCTCGCGTCCGGGCTCGGCGTTCCAGTCTCGACCACGCACACCATCACCGGCGCCATCGTCGGCGTCGGCTCGGTGCGCCACCCGTCGGCGGTGCGCTGGGGCGTGGCCGGCAACATCGTGTGGGCCTGGATCTTCACCATCCCCGCGTCGGCGTTCGTCGCCGCGGTGGCCTACTGGACGAGCCTCAGCCTGCTGTGACGGCGGCGGCGACGGACGCCCGCGTCTGCTGCCACTCGAAGTAGCGTTGGCCGGCAAAGGCGATCGTGCCCATCAGCACGATGCCGCCGGCCAGCAGTGCCACCACGGCACCGAGCACCGGCCCCCAGCGCGTGGTGCGCGGCGCCAGCCCCGGGTTGAAGCGCGCGTCCCAGCGGGCATCGGCCGTCAGGGCGCTGACGATCGCCGACAGCATCGCGACGCTGATCGTCACGCCGAGCAGCGGCACCAGCACCCAGGCCAGCTGATCGTCCTGCCCGAGCACATCCATGCGCCAGGCGCCCCACAGGCCGAGCAGGGTCGGTGGCACGTAGAGCCAGCCCACCACGTCGCGCGCGCCGTGCAGATAGAAGCGCTGCGCGCCCAGCGCGCCGGCGAGCACGCCGAGCCAGGTGGCCACGGTCTTCGAGCGATAGCGCACGGCTGCGATCAGTCCGGCGCCGGCAGCGTCGCGCCGGCACCGAGCGTGCGCTGCATGAACACCACGTCGAGCCAGCGGCCGAACTTCCAGCCGACGTGCTCGACGCGCCCGGTGTGCCGGAAGCCGAGCCTGGCGTGCAGGTTGATCGACGCCAGGTTGGCCGAGTCGCCGATCACCGCCACCATCTGGCGCGCGCCCCAGGTCTCGCAGCGGGCGATCAACTCGGCGAGCAGCCAGGCACCGATGCCCTGGCCGCGAGCGCGGGGGTCGACATAGATCGAGTTCTCGACGCAGAAGCGGTAGGCCGGCCGCGGCCGGAACGGCCCCGCGTAGGCATAGCCCAACAGCAGGCCGTCGCGCTCGGCCGTCAGCCACGGCAGGCCCGCCTCGATCACGGCCCCGTGGCGGCGCGCCATCTCGGCCTGATCGGGCGGCTCGAGTTCGAAGCTCGCGGTGCCGGTGCGCGCCGCCTGCGCGTAGATCTCGGTGATCGCGGGCAAGTCCGCGTCCTGGCTGGAGCGGATGAGCAGGGTCGAGGCAGGATCCATCGATCGTCGAGGTGGCCGGGTGGACCGCACCCTATAATGCCCGGTTTTCGGCGCCGGCCGTCCCGGGTGGGGCGCGCCCGACACTCACGGCGCCAAGCATGGTTCAACCCGACCGCGGCGCCACGCCGACGGTCATCGATTCTTCGGGATTACAGACATGGTCGTCATCCGACTGGCGCGCGGCGGTGCGAACAAGCGCCCCTTCTACAACATCGTGGTGGCCGATTCGCGCATGCGCCGCGACGGACGCTTCATCGAACGGCTGGGCTTCTACAACCCGATGGCCGCCGGCGGCGAGCAGGCGCTGCGCGTCTCGCTCGACCGTGTCACGTACTGGTCCGGTGTCGGCGCGCAGCTGTCGCCGACCGTCAAGCGCTTGGTCGGCGAAGCGCAGAAGCAGACCGCACCGGCCGCGGCCTGATCGCCGCGCAGCGCGGCTGGCGCGCATTCGCGGTGTCGGCGATGGGCCCGCTGCCCGACACTGACGAGTGGCCGCCCGATGCGGTGGAGGTGGCTCGCATCGTCGACGCCTGGGGCGTCAAGGGCTGGATCAAGCTGCAGCCATTCGCCGCCGATCCGCAGGCGCTGTTGTCCTCGCCGCGCTGGTACCTCAAGCCGGCCGCGCACGCGGCGGCGTCTCGTCTGCCCAGCGTGCTCCACGTCACGCAGTCCAGGTTCCATGGCGACACGGTGGTGGCCGCGGCACGCGAGCTGGCCGATCGCGACGCCGCACGCGCGCTGCGCGGCGCGCGCGTCTACGTGGCGCGCAGCAGCTTTCCCTCGACCAGCGACGGCGAGTACTACTGGGTCGACCTGATCGGCGCCGAGGTGGTCAACCGCGAGGGCGAATCGCTCGGCCGGGTGAGCGCGTTGATCGACACCGGGCCGCACAGCGTGCTGTGCGTGCGCCGCCCCGATGCCGCGCCCGACGCCTCCGACGTCCAGGCCGAGCGATTGATCCCGTTCGTCGCGGCCTACGTCGACGCGGTGGACACCGCAGCAAGGCGTATCCGGGTCGACTGGGCGCTCGAGGACTGAGTCACGAGCACGCCGTGCGCTTCGACGTCATCACGCTGTTCCCGGAGCTGTTCGCGCCGCACCAGACCAGCGGCGTGACCCGGCGCGCCTACGACAGCGGCGCCATCGAGCTCAGGCTGTGGCCGCTGCGCGAGCACGCCGACGATGCCTACCGCCGCGTCGACGACCGGCCGTTCGGCGGCGGCCCGGGCATGGTGATGCTGGCCGAGCCGCTCCAGCGCGCGCTGGCCGCGGTGCGCGCCGCCCGCGGCGACGACCGTGCGCCGCTGGTGCACTTCACGCCGACCGGGCGGCCGCTGACGCAGTCGCTGGTGCGCGAGTTCGCCCACGGCCAAGGCGCGGTGCTGCTGTGCGCCCGTTACGAGGGGGTCGACCAGCGTTTCATCGACGCCCACGTCGACCTCGAGATCAGCCTTGGCGACTACGTGTTGTCCGGCGGCGAGCTGCCGGCGCTGGTGTTGCTCGACGCGGTGGCGCGGCTGCAGCCCGGGGTGCTCAGCGAGCCGTCGCACCAGGCCGACAGCTTCTCCGACGGTCTGCTCGAGGGGCCGCACTACAGCCGGCCCGAGACGCTCGACACCGCCGCGGGCCCGGTGTCGGTGCCGAAAGTGCTGCTGTCGGGCCATCACGGCGACATCGCGCGTTGGCGGCGAGAACAGGCGCTGCGCATCACTGCACAGCGCCGGCCCGATCTGATCGCCCGGGCGCGCGCCGAGGGACGGCTGGACGCCTCCGACGAGGCCTATCTGCGCACCCTCCGTCTATAATCCGCGGCTTTTCGATCCTCTGCGGCCGCACCACGAACATCAAACGGGCCGGCACGATCGCCAGGAGTATCCAGTGGACCTGATCCGCACCCTCGAGCAGGAAGAAATCACCCGGCTCGGCAAGAAGATCCCCGAATTCGCCGCCGGCGACACCGTGGTGGTCAACGTCAACGTCGTCGAAGGCAACCGCCGGCGCGTCCAGGCCTACGAAGGCGTGGTGATCGCCAAGCGCAACCGCGGCCTCAACTCGAGCTTCATCGTGCGCAAGATCTCCAGCGGCGAAGGTGTGGAGCGCACGTTCCAGACCTACAGCCCGCTGATCGCCTCGATCGACGTCAAGCGCCACGGCGACGTGCGACGCGCCAAGCTGTACTACCTGCGCGAGCGCTCCGGCAAGTCGGCGCGCATCAAGGAAAAGTTGGCCTGATCGAGCGGCCGCGCCCGACGCGGCCGCGCGGCTTGCGATGGGCGTTCGTCCGCCTCGCATTCGCGACCCCAAGGTCTATCCGGTGGTCGGCATCGACGACCACCTGCCGGCGCTGCCTGCGCAGGCGCTGACGCCGCAGGCCCTGCGCCAGCGCTTCGCCGACGCGTCGCGGCCGTGGACCCCCGAGTTCCAGGGCGATGCGCGCCTGTTCGCGCTCGAGCGCGAGCCGACGCCGGCGTCGGTGCTGGTGCCGCTGGTCGAGCGCGACCAGGGGCTCAACGTGCTGCTGACGCGGCGCGCCGAGCACCTGCACGACCACGCCGGGCAGGTCAGCTTCCCTGGTGGGCGCGTCGACCCGGGCGACGTAGATCTGGTCGATACCGCGCTGCGCGAGACGGAGGAGGAGGTCGGCCTGGCGCGCGATCGCGTGCAGGTGCTGGGGCCTTTGAACCCTTATTCCACGGTCAGCAGCTACGTCGTCACGCCGATCGTCGCATTGGTGGAGCCGCCATTGCGGCTGGCGCTCGATGCGTTCGAGGTGGCCGAGGCGTTCGAGGTGCCGCTGCAGTTCCTGATGACGCCGGCGCACCACCACCGCCACGCCGCCGAGTTCGATGGCGTCAAGCGCCAGTTCCTGTCGATGCCGTGGCAGGGTGTCGATGCACAGGGCCGGCCGCGCAAGTATTTCATCTGGGGTGCCACCGCGGCGATGTTGCGCAACCTGTACTGGTTCCTGCGTTAGCGGCCGGCGGTAAGGTGGTCGCTATCATCGGCGCGCGATGAGCTTCTTCGCCGTCCTGTTCGCGCTGATGGCCGAGCAACTGCGCCCGCTGCCGCGCGACAACTGGGTGCACGACGGCCTCATCAACTGGGTCGGCTGGACCGGCCGCCACTTCGACGCCGGCCGCGAGCGTCACGCCTGGGTGGTGTGGTCCGTCTCGGTGGTGGCGCCCGCGCTGGCGGCGGCGCTGGTGCACATCTGGCTCGACTGGATCAACGTGGTCGCCGCGCTGGTGTTCGACGTCGTGGTGCTGTACCTGACGCTGGGCTTTCGCCAGTTCAGCCACTACTTCACCGACATCCGCAAGGCGCTCGACCAGGGCGACGAAGACACCGCGCGCCGCCAGCTGGCGCAGTGGTGCCACCTCGATGCCAGCGAACTGCCGCGCACCGAGCTGCTGCGCCACGTGATCGAGCACTCTCTGCTGGCCGCGCACCGGCACGTGTTCGGCGTGTTCTTCTGGTTCGTGGTGCTGGCAGCGGTCGGCCTCGGGCCCGCGGGTGCGGTGCTGTACCGCATGGCCGAGTTTGCGAGCCGTTACTGGACCTTCAAGAGCAAGGCGCTCGGCGCGCCCGCCAACGACAAGCTGATGAACCTGTCGCAGCGGTTGTTCGCGCTGATCGACCACCTGCCGGCACGCCTGACCGCGTTCGGGTTCGCGGTGGTCGGCAACTTCGAAGAAGCCGTCAACGGCTGGCGGCGCGATGCCGGCCTCTGGCGCCACGCCAACGAAGGCGTCATCCTGTCGGCCGCCGCCGGTGCCGTCGGCGTCAGCCTGGGCGGAGCTGCTGCGCCGGGGGTGACGCCGGATCGCTCCAAGACGTTCGAGAGCGGCGCCCCGCCGGGTGCCGCCAGCGCGGCCGGCTCGACGCCCGGCGCCGACCCCCAGATCGGCCACCTCGACAGCGTGGTGGGGCTGGTGTGGCGCTCGGTGGTGCTGTGGATGCTGCTGCTGGCGCTGCTGACGCTGGCCAATCTCATCGGTTAGTGCCGTTGGTCAGTAGCGCGGTCGCGCCAGCTCCTCGTACAGCTGCTCGTACAGGCGCAGCCGGCTGGCGGCGATGTCGCCGCGCTCGGCCGCCGCGCGCACGGCGCAGTCGGGCTCGCTGCGGTGCGTGCAATTGACGAAGCGGCAATGCGCCGCGTGTTCGGCGACGTCGGGCAACCAGCGCGCCAGCTCGGCCGCCTCGAGCTGCTGCAGGCCGAATTCCTGGAACCCGGGCGAGTCGAGCACCGCGGCGTCGTGCGCGTCGTCGAGCCAGTACCACGAGGTGGTGGTCGTGGTGTGGCGCCCTGCGTTCAAGGCCTGCGAGATCTCGCCCACCTGCGCCGCGGCGTCGGGCATCAGCGCGTTGATCAGCGTGCTCTTGCCGACGCCGCTGGCACCAAGCAACAGCGTCACGCGGTGGGCCAGCAATGGCGCGAGCCGTGCGCGCATGCCGGCGGCATCGCGCTTGACTGAAGCCTCCAGCACCGGCACGCCCATGCGCCGGTACGGTTCGAGCCGCTCGCGTGCCGCCGCAGCCTCGGGCAGGTCGACCTTGTTGAGCAGTACCTGCGCCGCGATGCCTGCATGCGCGGCGGCGATCAGTGCGCGCGCGAGCAGGCCCTCGGCCATCGGCGGTGCCACCGCGACCATGACGATCAGCGCATCGAGGTTGGCGGCGAACGACTTGCTGCGCCACCGATCCTGCCGCCACAGCAGGCTGCGTCGCGGCAGCACCGCCTCGATCACGCCGCCGTCGCCGGCCGCGCGCCACTGCACGCGGTCACCGACGACGCAGTCGACCTTCTTGCCGCGGCGGTGGCACAGCACGCGCTGGCGGTCGTCGGCCTCGACGATGAAGTGGCGGCCGTGGGCGGCCACCACCAGGCCGGTGTTCACCGCCACCGGAGATCAAGCGGCCGACAACGCATCGATCCTGGCCGCGCAGATGAAGTCGTTGCGCGTGACGCCGCCGGCCGAGTGCGTGTTGAAGCGCACCGTGCAGCGGCCGTACTCGAGCACCATCTGCGGGTGATGGTCCTCGCGGTCGGCGATGGCCGCCACCTGGTTGGCGAACGCCATCGTGCGATGGAAGTCGGCGAACTTGAAGGTGCGCTCGAGCATGCCGTCGACGACCCGCCACTGCGGCGTCGCCGCGCCCTGCCGGGAGAGTTCACTCTCGTCGAGCCGGTCGGCGGGGTTCGCATGGCTGCAGTGCGCGTCGCGCAGCTGCTGCGTGGTCAGCGGCGGCCGTTGCGCGCTCACCGGGCCACCCTTCGCGAGGCGCGCGGCGGGATTCGTGCTGGCGAGCGGCCCGGCGTGTTCATGCCGGGCTGGTCGCCAGCGCCGCCAGCCGCTCGCCGGCCGGCGGGTGCGAGTAATAGAAGCGCACGTACACCGGATCGGGCGTCAGCGTCGACGCGTTGTCCTGGTGCAGCTTGATCAACGCGCTCGCCAGGTCCGCGCCGCTGGCCTGCGCGCAGGCATACGCGTCGGCCTCGAACTCGTGGCGGCGCGACAGCAGCGCCGCCAGCGGCGACACGAAGAACCCGAACACCGGCAGCACCAGCGCGAACAGCAGCAGCGCCAGCGCGTCGTTGGGCGCCGTCAGATTGGGCGCGACGCCGAGCGCGCTGTAGAACCAGCTGCGCGACGCCAGCCAGCCGAGCAGCGCCAGGCCGGCCAGGCTGATCGCGAACATCGCGACCATGCGCTTGAGCACATGGCGGCGCTTGAAGTGGCCGAGTTCGTGCGCGAGCACCGCTTCCACCTCACCCGGCGTCAGCGTGGCCAGCAGGGTGTCGAAGAAGACCACGCGCTTGGCGGCGCCCAGCCCGGTGAAGTACGCGTTGCCGTGCGCCGAACGCCGGCTGCCGTCCATCACGAACAGGCCCTTGGCGGCGAAGCCGCAGCGCTGCATCAGCGATTGCACGCGGGCCGCCAGCGTCTCGTCGCGCAGCGGCTCGAACTTGTTGAACAGCGGCGCGATCAGCGTCGGGTAGATCACCAGGATCAGCAGGTTGAACGCGGTCCACACGCCCCAGGCCCACAGCCACCACCAGCCGCCGGTGCTGCCCATGATCCACAGCACCAGCGTCGCCAGCGGCAGGCCGAGCAGCACGGCCACCAGCGCACCCTTCAGGAGATCGGCGACGAACAGCCGCCAGGTGCTGCGGTTGAAGCCGAACTGCTGCTCGATGCGGAAGGTGCGCCACCACTCGAACGGCAGGTCGAGCAGCGCGCTGATGCCCATGAACGCGCCGAGCAGCGCCAGCTCGTACGGTAGGGCGCCCCAGTGCGGCGCGATGGCGTCGCGCAGCCAGCCGTTGAGCGCATCGAGCCCGCCCAGCAGCGTCCAGCCGAGCAACAGCGCGCTGTCGAGCGCCGTGGTCAGCAGGCCGAAGCGCATCTTGGCCACGGTGTAGTCGGCGGCACGCTGGTGCGCCTCGAGCGACACCCGTGACGCGAACGCGCCCGGCACCGCATTGCGGTGCGCCGCCACATGGCGTACCTGGCGCGTGGCCAGCCACAAGCGGGCGGCGAGCGCGGCCAGCAGCGCCACGGCGAACAGCCAGGTCAGCGGGTGCGACGACATGGGCGAAGTGTAGGCTGAGCCACAATGCCGGCATGAGTGCCACCGTCGAAGACCCTGCGACCGCGCTCGCGCCGAGCGACCAGAACCTGATCTGGATCGACCTCGAGATGACCGGCCTGTCGCCGGAGCGCGACCGCATCATCGAACTTGCGGTGGTGGTCACCGACCCGCAGGTGACGCTGCGCATCGACGGTCCGGTGCTCGCGATCCACCAGAGCGACGCGATCCTCGACGCGATGGACGCCTGGAACAAGGCCACCCACGGCAAGAGCGGGCTGGTCGAGCGCGTGCGCGCGTCGACCGTCGACGAGGCAGCCGCCGAGGAGACCGTGATCGCGTGGCTGCGCCGCTACGTCGGCTCAGGCAAGAGCCCGATGTGCGGCAACACGATCTGCCAGGACCGGCGCTTCCTGGCCAATTACATGCCGCGCCTGGAGGGCTACTTCCACTACCGCAACCTCGACGTCAGCACGCTGAAGGAGCTGGCACGGCGCTGGAAGCCTGGGTTGCTCGATCGGGTGACGAAGAACCAGGCCCACACCGCGCTGGCCGACGTGCACGAATCGATCGACGAGCTGCTGGTCTACCGCCAGCACTGGCTCAGCGCATAGCCTG
>Ga0335084_10006992_pt1 | contig 11235 bp, 8 predicted proteins | sample Lox_Sample_44_FD_206721 | JGI IMG/M metagenome (GOLD analysis project Ga0335084, IMG submission 206721) | Soil microbial communities from Loxahatchee National Wildlife Refuge, Florida, United States - Lox_Sample_4.4 | ecosystem: Environmental > Terrestrial > Soil > Wetlands | place: USA: Florida...
AATGCCTGTCACAACGCCGACGAGGGATAGTTCTCCGGGACGGCAAAGCATCACACGAGCAATCCTCCAACCCATATCGATGCCCAGATTTCTGATCATTCTCTTTGCCTGCCTCTGCGTTGCGCGTCCCGCGCTGGCTTGGAATTCCCAAGGCCACATGGTAGTCGCGCAAATCGCCTACAATCACCTCGACTCCGAAGTGAAAGCCAAGTGCAATGCCTTGCTGACGATTGCCGCCGTTTGCGGGAGTTCAAGCACCTCATTCGTGAGCTCGGCGACGTGGGCGGACCAAAGATGCGAATCGGGCACATCTCCACAACACTACATCGATATCCCCATCAGTCTTGATGGCTACCCGACCAACAGCGTCGTTGACGACCCGACGAACGTCGTGACCGCCATCCAACAGGAGATTGCAGTCCTGCAAAACCCGGCGTCCACTCCCAGCGATCAGGCCCACGCATTGCGTTACCTGCTTCACTTCGTCGGCGACATCACCCAACCGCTCCACTGCTCCACCGGTGTGACCACCAATCAACCCACCGGCGATGCCGGCGGCAACGGCTTCAGTCTTGGCAGCGGGAATGGTAATCTCCATTCTTTTTGGGACGGCGGCGGAGGCTATCTAAACGGCGGCGCTTCAGTGAGCAGCAATGCCGCCGAAGTTGAGGCCGCCTATCCGTACACGTTGAGTGTCGGCTCGATTCCCGACCCGATGGATTGGGCGATCGAAAGCTGGAACATCGCGCGAACGAACACGTACGTCGGCATCACACGCGGCTCGCTGCCTTCGGTTGCGTATACTAACAAGACCCAGGAAACCACGAAACAACGCATGGCCATCGGCGGCCAACGCCTTGCCAAGTTGCTCAACACCATCTTCGTCACCAACCCGCCCAGTATAACTTCCGTGACTCTCACCAACGGCAGTTTCCTTTTGTCCTGGGGCGCCGTTCCCGGGAGATCCTATCGAGTCCAATGGAAGCAGCAGCCGGATGACGCAACGTGGATCGATCTGACCGATATCACGGCATCAACCAACTCGGTTTTGTTCACCGACCCCGTCGTACAATCCCAGCGATTCTATCGGGTGATAGTGGTGAATTGAGCCTGTCGCTTATCAGCTGAGTCTCCTATCACTTTGAATTGGCACGGGCTCCAAATGCATGGAGTAAGTCTGTGCCTCGGGTGATCACTCAAATAGATTCACAATCTTAAAGTGGTTCACATCCACCAGCCCGAGGTCGGTCAGTTTCAATTCGGGGATCACGCTCAGCGCCATGAACGACAGCGCCATGAACGGTTCTTTGACGCGGCACCCGAGCTTGCCAGCCGCTGTGTTCGCGAGGTCGAGTTCTCCCTTTACGTTGGGGAGCGGTTTGTCGCTCAGCAGGCCGGCAATCGGCAGTGGCACGCTGGCGATAATCTCACCGTGATCGGCGACGGCAAGGCCGCCCTCCATCTTGATGATCTGTTCGACAGCCGCACGCATGTCGGCATCGGTTGCGCCGACGACGTTGATGTTGTGTGCATCGTGTCCCACGCTGCTGGCAATCGCGCCGGACCGGAGTCCGAATCCTTTCGTGAGGCCTAGCCCAATGTTGCCGGTGGCGTGATGACGTTCGATGACAGCGATCTTGAGGGTGTCGTTCTTTGTGTCAGAGACGACATGGCCGTTGTCGCGCTTCGGTTCAGCGAGAATCAGGCGGGTGATGATCTGGTCAGGGATGAGTTCCATGATGCGCGCGTTGCCGCTCTTCGCTTGAATGGTGAAGCTGGAATTGCCAAGCGGACGGACGTGGACCGTATTGCGAACATTGATCATCTGTCGCATTGGTTTCGTGCCGAGCATGTAACCCTTCTCAGCAACGAGGTGGCCGCGCTTGAACACTCGCTCGACAGCGCAGCTTTCGAGGTCGCTAAGAATGTTCAAATCAGCGATCCAGCCGGGCGCGAGGCCACCGACTCTTTGCAGACCGAAGTACTGCGCGGTGTTGAGCGTGGCCAACCGGATGGCAAGCGCCGGATCGAGTCCGGACTCAATGGCCATGCGAACCATCGAGTCAATGTGACCGCGGGTGATGAGGTCGGCGGGCGTGCGGTCGTCGGTGCAAAAAAAGAATCGGTCGGCGTTCTCGGGTTTGACAAGTGGCAACAGATTCAGCAAATCGCGCGTGACCGAACCTTCGCGCACGGCGATGCGCATGCCGAGCCGCATTTTTTCCTGCGCTTCGGCGACCGTCGTGCATTCGTGATCGTTACCGATGCCCGCGGCGATGTAGGCGTTCAACTCCTTGCCGGTGAGGCACGGCGCGTGGCCGTCGATGATTTTCCCGTTGACGATGCGCAATTTCTCCATGACTTCTTCGGACTCGTTCACGACTCCGGGATAATTCATCATCTCGGCAAGGCCGAGCACCCACGGGCTGTCGAGATATGGAAGAAGGTCAACGGCCTTGAGTCGCGCGCCGGCCGTTTCCAGATCAGTGGCCGGCACGCAGGACGGCAACATGACGTACACGCCGAGCGGTTGATACTTCGCGCTTTGGAGAACGTACTCGATGCCTTCGGTGCCGAGAACGTTGGCCAACTCGTGAGGGTCGGCTATGATGGTGGTCGTGCCGCGCGGCAGGACAGTCTTGGCGAACTCCCAGACGGTAACCATCGAACTTTCGATATGCATGTGGCCGTCGAGAAAACCGGGCGTAATGAATTTGTCCCGGCAATCGAGTTCGCTCGGTCCACTGTAGCTGCCGATACCAGCAATATGTTCGCCGCAAATCGCAACGTCGGCGGGATAGATCTCGTTTGAGAAGACGTTGACGATCTGGCCACCCTTGAGAACGAGGTCGGGAGCTTCGATACCGCGAGCGACCCTGATCAGCCGGGAGAGTTTCACAGTGACTTATCCAGAGTAAGCGATTATAAAGTGGAAAGTCAATTGACAGTATGAGTCCTATGGCCGACTTGCATCCATCCCCATTCCGTGACCTTGTGACGCGCACGTTTCTGGAGCCGCAGAAACAGCTGACGATCTTCGATCTGCCGCTGAAGAAGTGCTACCGGCCCGACCCGATGCTTGATACGAGCGTGAAGTTTCACGGTCAGACCGCCGCGACGCCCGTCGGGCCTGCGGCTGGGCCGCAGACGCAAATGGCGCAGAATATCGTACTGTCGTGGCTGGGTGGGTCGCGCATTCTCGAACTAAAGACTGTTCAGATCGACGATCAGTTGGTCATCAACCGGCCGTGCATCGACATGACCAACGTCGGCTACAACATCGAATTCTCGCAGGAATTACGGTTGCGCGAGTCCATTCACGAGTACGTCGCCGGCATGATGCTCATCGAGATGTTGAAAGTGAGCAATCTCCTGCAATTCGAGCCGAGCCCACACGATAAGACGGCGACGATTTACGATTTCAGCTTGGGCTACGATTTGAAGGGGATCAGCAGCGTACCGATTCGCAATTTCATCGCTACATTGCGTAACGCAAAGCCGGTCATAGACAAGCTGCGTCAGGAGATTCCCGATCGCTGGAAGGCATACCGAGACCTCCCCTACCCAGCGGAGATTTCTCGCAGCATCACGCTCTCGACGTTTCACAATTGTCCGCCGAACGAGATTGAGAAGATCTGCCAATTCCTGCTGACCGAGGTCGGAATGGACGTGGTCATCAAGATGAACCCGACCATGCTTGGCCTGGAGGAGTTGAACTACCTGCTGCACGACCGCTTGGGCTATCGCGACATCAAGGTCCACGAGAAAGCCATTGGGGCCGGTTTAAAATTCGACGAAGGCATTGCGATGGTGCGCCGACTATCAGCGATGGCGAAACAACACGGACTCGGGCTTGGCGTGAAATTTAGCAACACGCTCGAAGTCGTCAATCACCGCCAATTCTTCCCGAAAGATCAAATCATGTACATGAGCGGCGCTCCGCTGCACGTCGTGACGTTGCGGCTCGTCGAGAAATGGAGGCAGGCCTACGGCGAGGACTGTCCAATCAGCTTTTCCGCCGGCGTGGACAAACACAATTTCGCCAACTGCGTCGCGTGCGGGTTCGTGCCGATCACAACTTGCTCGGACTTGCTAAAAGTCGGCGGTTACGGACGGTTGTACGATTACTTGAAGAACCTCGAAACTGACATGCAGAGGTTTGGAGTCACGAATATACCGGACTACATCGCGAAGCGCGAAGGCCTCGGCGAGATCGTGAAACGCACGGTTGCCGACGAGCGCTATACGTTCGAGAAAAACAAGGCCGTCCCGAAACGGATCGATTCGAACCTGTGGCTCTACGACTGCATCAGTTGCGACAAGTGCATTCCCGTTTGCCCGAACGATGCGAACTTCTTTTATGAGATCAAGCCGTGCGAGATCGAGTTTACAAACTACACGTGGAGGAACGGCAAGTTGGAGCTCGCCGACAGCGGCAAATTGAAGGTCGAGAAGAAACATCAAATCGCCAACTTCGCCGATTGGTGCAATGAGTGCGGCAACTGCGACACGTTCTGCCCCGAGTACGGCGGGCCGTTCATCCAAAAGCCCAGTTTTTTCGCTGACCGCACCGCATGGCTTGACAACGCCAAACGCGACGGCTTCTATATCACGCGCGACAATGGCAAGAGCGAAATCGTTGGGCGGATCGAGGGCAAGGTGTATTCGCTCTCCGTGGACGTGTCGAAACAGCTCGCCATCTACACTGATGGCGTACTGGAAGTGAAGTTCAACGCGCAGACGCACGAAATTGTCGAAGTAAAACCGTTGACGAACGTTCCGACGGGCCACAAACTCGACGTGAATCAATATCACACCCTGCGCACGCTCCTTGCTGGTTTGTTGAATCCAAGCCGCGTCCATCAAGTGAACGTGGCTTACCTGTAATGCAATGAAGAAGATCGAAGGAACCGTTGCGGTTGTCGGCCTCGGCTATGTCGGGCTGCCTTTGGCGGCGGTGTTTGCCAAACACGTCAAGGTCGTCGGTTTCGACATCAACACCAAGCGCGTTGAGGAACTGCAGCAGGGAATCGACTGCACTGGCGAGACACTCGGCGGCGACCTCAAGAGTCCGAACATCAGTTTCACCCAGGATCCGAAGGCGTTGCGTGCGTGCCGGTATATCGTCGTCGCCGTCCCGACGCCTGTTGATCGAGCCAATGTCCCCGATCTTGAGCCAATCGTTAGTGCGGCGCGCATCGTCGGGGAAAATCTGTCGAAGGGCGCGATAGTCATTTTCGAAAGTACCGTGTACCCCGGTGTCACGGAGAAGGTTTGCCTGCCAATTCTGGAGGAGAAATCGGGACTCAAACTTGGCGATTTCAAGATTGGCTACTCGCCCGAACGCATCAATCCCGGTGACCACGAACACTCCGTCGACAAGATTGCGAAGATCGTCAGCGGATGCGACGCCGAGACTCTGGAAGAGGTCGCCGCGCTCTATTCGCTCGTCGCCAAGAGTGTCTATCGCGCGCCGAACATCGCGACCGCAGAAGCGGCGAAGGTCATCGAGAACATCCAGCGCGACCTCAACATCGCATTGATGAACGAACTCTCGCTCATCTTCGCCCGGCTGGGGTTGAACACCGATGAGGTGCTCGCTGCGGCCGGAACGAAGTGGAACTTTCACAACTATCATCCGGGGCTGGTCGGAGGCCATTGCATTGGCGTCGATCCGTACTACCTCACGTATCGCGCGCAGGAACTCGGCTACCACCCGCAAGTCATTCTCGCGGGGCGCCAGATTAATGACTCCATGCCCATTCGCGTCGGCGAAATGGTGATCAGAGCCCTCAGCCACGCCGGCAAACCGATCAAAGGCGCAGTCGTCCTTATCATGGGATTGACCTTCAAGGAGAATGTTCCGGACTTCCGTAACAGCAAGATCCACGACACGATCACCTATCTGCAGGACTTCGGCGTGCGTCTCATCGGTTGCGAACCGTTGCTCGGCGCTGACATCGTGCGCAAGTCCTTCGGTATCGAGAACGCTGAGTTCGACAAGGTCACGGCGTGCGATTGCGTTGTAATCGCGAACAAGCATAGCGCGTTTCGTGATCTGACGCTGGACCAACTCAAGGCCAAGATGAATCCGCCCGTGCTGATCGACCTCAAGAATCTCTTCGATCGGAGATCGGCGCAAGCTGCGGGATTCCACTATCAGAGCCTGTGAGTCATCGACACGCGAGGCACTTCCCATCAACTCAGCGAGGCGTTAAGCTACGAGCATGTGCTCGGTTCGGACATTGGGAATTGCGCTTAGTCTGTTGGTCATCACGACCGCCGCCTACTGGCCCGTACGACATGCTGCGTTCATCTGGGACGACAGCGATCGCCTGACTGAAAACCCGGCGATGGCCTCCCCGGATGGTTTGGTGAAGATTTGGACATGGCTGCGCATTTCGCGATATTACCCACTGACATTGACGACATTTTGGGTTCAGCAGCGACTCAGGCCTCGACCCGGTGGCGTATCCTTTTGCCAACGTCGATTTGCACGGACTGAACGCGATCCTAGTCTGGTTTGTTCCGCGACGGCCTCGAGTACGGGCTGCGTGGGTCGCGGCTGCCGCGCAGAGCCCAGACAGGCATGGTTGATTCAACTAGTGTACGTCTGCGCCTTTACGAAAATGGACAACCCATCGTTTCCCACACCGCGAGCGTCCTCTCGTGTCGCGGCTTGAAAGGCTGATTCCACATACGGGCTCTGCATCGCGGCCGCGTTGCTTGCGGTGTTGCAGGTAGGCACGAGCTCGGGATCGCTTTCGCGTCGAATCATCAGGGATTTGGCGACAGCAGTCAGCGGGGCTCAGCGCTGAGTGTTTCGTCGGCGATTCTGCTTTTCGGCTTTCCCTTGCGCTTGATTGGAGTATCATCAGACGCAGCGGGGTTCACTGCCGTGGCGAGGGTAGCACGGGTGCGAATACACACAAACACACAGGCAGGCAGTCTTTTGCCGATCATCGTGTTGCTGGCAGCCAGCTTGCTCGCATCCGCGTCTGCGCAGATAGGCGCATTGGGCGTGATGGGAGACAGCCTCAGCGATGAATACTTCGAGGAAACCTACGGCGCCTACGCCACGAACTGGGTTCCGTTGTTGGTCAATCATCGCGGAGTTGATGTCGGACCCACCGCTGCTGCGGCCGGTCAACCGGGAGGCAGCTGGGGCACCCCGCGGCGTACGGGCTACGAGTATGACTGGGCTTTCTCAGGCGACACGTCGGCGGATCTCCTCGCAGATGGTCAGCACACCGGCTTGGCGGGGCAGATCGTAGCCGATGGCATCACCCACGTGGTCCTCGCCGTTGGCGCGAACGATTTCAACCCTAACTTCCTAGCCTACCCCAGCTCGGCCTACAACCCCATCTATAACAATTCGTGGAGCCTTACCCAGATTACCAACTACGTGACCCAGCTCTTGACCAACATCGAAACTGCGTTGGTTACGGTGTCCACAACCGGTGTGAAGATGGTTATGTTCAACATCCTCGATTACGGGAAGACTCCGGCGACGTATAAGAACTTTTTCTACACCAATGGTAGTAAACGCGAGCGCGTCTCGGCAACCATCCAGCAGGCTAACGCTGGTTTGGTGGCGCTCGCTCAGAAGTACCAAGTCCCCCTCGTCGACGCATTCGGCCTCCAGAAAGTTATATTTGGATCGAATACAAATCTGCAGCAGACCCTCTACATCGGCAACGTCGCGATCAACTTGCAGCAAAGCGATACCGACCCGATCAACACCCCCAACCGCACTGCGGCGTTCGTCGCGGACAAAGCGCATCCACACACGACGATTCAGGGATTGTTTGCGAATATGGCCTTGGAGGCGTTTCAACTAGGCTACGACGCCGCTGTGCCGCTGTTCAACGAACAGGAGATTCTCACGCACGCCGGCGTGGTATATGGCGGCAGCGACACGCTCTCGGCGCAGATCGGTGAATACAGCAGCTACGTGATCCTGCCCGTACACCCGCACGTCACTGCTTTCGAGCTTACGGGGTCAACCGCGCAGTTGAGGTTCACCACTGTGTCCAACCAGCTCTACCGCGTTGAGATGACTGACGATCTCGCAAGCCCGTCGTGGACGCTGTTGACCAACAATGTGCCCGGCACTGGCGGCTCCGTGCTTGTGATTGATGCCGACGCAGCCTCACACCGCCACCGCTTTTACCGCGTCAAGCAACTGCCCTAGGTCACCGTCCTCGCTAGAACTTCACCGAATTGACAAATTGGAGAAGAGTCTCTCTCTGTGTTCCGACCAACGGGGCATCACCAGTCATTTTGAAGAACCATGAGTTGCCAGCGTGCGGGATGATGACGACGATCATGCGTTGCGGATGTGCTGCACCTGCGGGCGAGGCCAAGCCCTGGAAATCCACCACGGTGGCTTGGGTGCCGTTGATATCCAGATTCGAGGTGATCGAGCTAATTTCATCAGGAGCCATCGGCCCTAGTCCGAGTTGGCCGCGCCAGCGATTGATGTTCGCCACCAGTCCACCGACATCTCCCGGAAACACTGTGACCGCAATATCAGCCGACTGACCATCGGCTCCCTTCGCCGTGAAACTCGCGCGGCGCATGCTGGAGGCTTTCCCCTCCTGCCAATCCTTCGGCACCGTCCATTGCGGATTCGCGGCCTCGGCTGCCGCTCCGGGTGGGAGGACTTGCGCGCTCATGTCAATATTCGGATGGCCCGGCGGAAATGTTGGGGCCGGCGATTCCTGTGTCGGTGGCGGCCTTGGGGAAACAGACTGAGAACTGGATGGTGACCGATTGCAGCCAACCGCGACGACAACTGCTGCCACCCATGAGCAATTAACCAAGCGTGATATCATCGGCGTAATTCCCGGCCAGATTGATGCGGGCTCCCCATCAAGTCAAGCTTCTACACCCCATCGATGAATTCAGATTGTCGGGCGCAGCCAGCACATGGCTCGACCGGAACCGAGAACACATCTGGCCGGAGTCCTACGGCACAGCAGCGCCACCGTGCATTCTGACCTGTTCAATCAGCACGCCTGTGACGCGGGCGTCAGCGGCAGCCCCAGGAACAAGTACTACGACGTTCCTAATTCTCCGACCAGCCACCCGACAGAAGCTCGTGAATCATCCTATGCTGGTGACTCGTGGGAAACTCGCAATACCGACAAGGTTTCGTCGCCCGTACGCGCTTTTACATGACGGCCCGCTACGACGGGACGGACGGCGACGTGAATCTGCAGCTAGTTGAATCAGCGATTGCCGGCGCACAGACATTTGCCAAGCTCTCAATGTTGTTGGACTGGAACCGGCGTTATCCCCGACCGAACTTTGCTGACATGCTGTACCTAGGCGTGGTAGAAGACTCATTTCGGATTCGTTAAACTAACCCATGCCGCGAGCTTAATTGAGGATTCCGTTTGCTGCGGAACCACCATTCCACAGGCAAGTTCCGTCCTTCAGGGCGTACACGGGGACGCCTGCGGCCACGGCGGACTGTTTTGAGACGCAACAAATTCGCAAGTCATCCGCACGCCATCCCAACCATGCAACCCAAGAATTTTCTAGGCTACATGGCAGTTTTGTCTGGACAAATCCCCCTCCCTCCGCTACCATCGCAGGGTAGCGGGTAGGGTGTCTTACTTGGAGAAGGGTAGTCGAGGGAAAGGTTCGGCGAGGGTTCGTGCTGATTAACGAAGAACAAATGGGTAGTGCCTTGCGCCGAGTAGCCTGTCGGCTCACCGCGCAAGTCGTCTTCGGACAAGACCTGAGTCAAGAAGCGACAATCCATCTCTCCTTTTCGGAGGAACAAGGTCTGGACTCCTCGCGTAGCTGGCACCTCCACAGTTGCGAGTTCGAGTTACAGGGACTGCGGCCATTCGCCAGAAACATTCGTTCCTGCACACTGCGCCATGCGGAAGTGTGCTTGTTTAGAGGCAGCGGCGATGAGCATGTTGGGATCGGGTGTGCACGATCGCGTGCATGCACCTACGATGACTTGTCAGCCCGTGATATTCTCGGTCTTTTGGCGCTTCGCCTTGCTCAGTTCGAGACGGAGATTCTCACCTGCCTACTCCAAGGTATAGGCCCACGTGAAATTGCTTCCAGAATCGCCGCGGTGGTGGGCCGATCGTCGACATCAGCGTTACCCAAGGATCCTCTCAACTTGCGGGGAACTGGGCAGCGGTCTAGCAGATTACCACAAATCCGCGGCGCATGAGCCCAAGCAAGCTCGTGTAGGCTTCGAGGTCGGTACCAGGGAAATGATCCACCACGGCCTCCAAGGTGCCGTGATGCAGAACCAACTGGAAAATCTGTAGTTCTTCGGTCGCCAGATCACGCAGGTTACCCGGTAGCGACTCCGATACCGCCACTCGCGAGTTCGGCTGCGGCAGCTTGCCCTCCAGCAAGTGCATCTCATCGACCTGCCTCATCCCTTCCAGCAGCAATGATGTGGTCGGGTCCGTGATCTCCTCCGCCACAGACCGTTCTTGTGGCGGACCAAGCTCAAACGTTCCTTCCGTCCAGCAGAACATGCGAAAGAGCGCCTTGTAGGGTCGAACGGCAAAGTTCCCTTCGATCGCCGCGTAGTAGACCTGCCCATTGCTCAGGTAGATGCTGCCGATGGCTTGACCGGAGTGAATGGTTAACACACCACTCTTGCTGGAATTGGACAGAAGCTGCAAGAGGTCAGGCAGCCGAATCTCATGAATTGACCCCGCCATCAACGCGTGGTGTTGACCAGCACTTTCCGCAGCGGCTTCTTGCCCCCGAACAGTCCTCGGCAATGTATCGCTAAACGCGACCAGCTTGAGTGTTGACGGGCCGATAATAATCTCATCGCCTTTCTTGAGTTCCGCAGTTGTTACCCGTTGGCCGTTTACGATCGTACCATTTCGCGAACGCAGGTCGGTGATGACGATTTTCTCTCCCTTGGTAGAAATCTTGGCGTGATTGAGAGACACCTTGTCATCAAGGAGTAAGAGGTCCGCATCGCTCGCGCGACCGATCATCAGATCGAGATCCGGTGGCAAAGGAAACTCTCTTCCCTTATCCTTCCCTGCGATAAACGAGAGAACAAATTCGATCATGCATTCCCGCTCACATAAGGTGTACACTGGTTACGCGGCCAACGCATACTACAGGCAGCCCCCACCAGGGTCAAGGTGACACCCATGCAAGCGCTGTCAAAACCTCCCGAAGCGAAGAGCCGGCACCTCGCCGTGACGCTCAATCTCCTGCTGCCCGGTGCGG
>Ga0335084_10006993_pt1 | contig 11235 bp, 11 predicted proteins | sample Lox_Sample_44_FD_206721 | JGI IMG/M metagenome (GOLD analysis project Ga0335084, IMG submission 206721) | Soil microbial communities from Loxahatchee National Wildlife Refuge, Florida, United States - Lox_Sample_4.4 | ecosystem: Environmental > Terrestrial > Soil > Wetlands | place: USA...
GCCTGACCTATCAACATGGTGGCGAGCAGCAAGCCCAAGCCGGCTTGGCGCAGAATCTGGTTCCTCGCAGACATCTTTTCTCCTCAGTAGGTGTTGAACATCGTCTGGATCTGTTTGGGATCCGTGGTCTTCATCAGTGCGAGCCGGAGCAGCACCCGAGCCTTCGGCGGATTCAGCTCTTCGGAGGCGACGAAGTTCAGCTTGTCATCGTCGACTTCGACGTTGCGTCCGACGAAGCCCAGGGGCACCCTGGATGCGCGCACCACGACCACACCGGCCTTGGCGGCGCGGCCGGCCGCTTCCATGGCCGCTTTGGGCATATTGCCGTTGCCGACGCCAGCGAGGACGATTCCCTTGGCGCCCGCTTTCACCGCGGCATCCACCGGATCGCCCGGCATGTCTTCATAGATGTAGAGGATATCCACCCGCGGCAGGCTGTCCACGGATTCCACATTGAAGGGAGTCTCGGTGGTGTGCTGCTTGAACGGATAGCGGTAGTATTGGTTGGCGCCGTAGGCGGTGGTTCCAATCAGACCGTGATAGGGGGACATGAAGGTGTCGGTTGCGGTGGTATGGGTCTTGGTGATGTCGTGCGCGCTGTGGATCTGGTCGTTGATCGCTACCAGCACGCCGCGGCCGGCGGCCAGCGCATCGGCGGCAACAGCGACGGCATTGTAGATGTTCAGAGGGCCGTCCGCACTCAAGGCGGTGGAGGGGCGCATCGAACCGGTGAGCACTACCGGCTTCCGGGTCTTCACAACCAGGTTGAGGAAGTAGGCTGTTTCTTCCATGGTGTCCGTGCCGTGAGTGATCGCGATTCCATCGACATCGGGCGATGCGGCAAGCTGATTGATGCGTTTGGCCAGCTTGAGCCAGATGGCGTCGGACATGTCCTGGCTGCCGACATTGGAGATCTGCTCGCCGCTGACCCGGGCCACTTTACTCAGCGTGGGAACGGCTTTGATCAGGGCATCCACCCCTACCTGCCCGGAGGTGTAGCCGGACTGCGCCGACGTGGCCGCCTCTCCGGCGATAGTTCCTCCGGTGGCGATGATTTTTACAGCGGGCAGTTTGCCGGCAGGCTGGGCGGCGGCAGAACTACAGCAGCAGATTGCCGCGGCGAACCAGCGCAGCGCTTCTCTCCTGAGCATGGCTGTTCTCTCCATTCGGCTACGTAGCCGCGGACAGAGATGCATGGGGGGCTCGCGCGGTTCTTTTTTTCCGGACGGGCGGACGTCGTCCGCGGTGCTCACCAGCCGTATATGACCTTCGCGAGAAACAGTCCGACCGACAGCGAAACGATGGTGGTGACCAGGCCGGCCCGCATAAAGCTGTGGTTCAGTATCCAGCGTCCGATGCCCGTGGTTCCGGTGGAATCGAACTGGATGGCGGCGACGATGGTGGCATAGGTGGGCAGGAAAAAATAGCCGTTGCAGGCGGGAAACATCGCAATCAGTAAGGGCGGGCTGACGCCGAGTTGCAGGCCGACTCCCATCAATGCGGCGACTGTGGCTGCCTGGCTGTAGAGCAGGATCGACAGCAGAAAGAGTGCGAAGGAGAACAGCCAGGGATACTGGCGAACGTAGGCGGAAATGGCACCCAGGATTTCCGGGCGGTGGCTCTCGAAGAAGGTCGAGCCCAGCCACGCGATACCCAGGATGGAGATGACGGCGACGATGCCGGCCTTCATGACGCTTCCGGTGACCACCGCATCGGGTTTGACCTTCGACACGAAGAGGATCAGCGCCGTGGCCGCCAGTGTGACCAGGGAGATCGAGAAGACCATGCTGAGCTTCCCCGCTTGTCCGTTCACAACTACATCGGGCCGCAGCCCCGGCACCAGTCCCAGCAACGTGATGAGCACGACGGCACCGAGGAACAACAGCACGGACCACTTGGCGCCCGGGGGAACCGCGCGCGCCGAAGCAGTCGTCTCGGCCGGCAGTTCGCCCCGCTCGAGCCGCTTGAGATAGACCGGGTCCTGTTCGAGTTCCACGCCCATTTTTTTCACGGAGAGCGCGCCGGCGATCACGCCGATGAGGGTGGAGGGGATACACACCAGTAGCACGTCGGTCAGGCCGAAGCGGCCCTGTTTGGAGAACAGCGCCACCATACCGGCGGTGGCTGCGGACATGGGACTGGCGGTCACCGCGGCTTGCGAGGCGATCACGGAAATCGCGAGCGGCCTCTCCGGCCGCTCTTTGACCTTCCGGGAGACCTCGGCAATGATCGGCAGAAGAGAGTAGGAAACGTGCCCGGTTCCCGAAACGAAGGTGAACAGGTAAGAGATGAGCGGAGCCAGGAGCGTGACCTGGCGCGGGTGGCGTCGCAGCAGTTTCTCCGCGACGGAGACCATGAGATCCAGCCCCCCGGCCGCCTGCAACGCCGCCGCCAGGGTGACCACGCAGAGGACGATGAGGAGCACCTCACCGGGAAATTGGCCGGGGTCGCGCCCCAGGCCGAAAACAAAGAAGCTGAGGCCGAGTGCGGCCACGGTGCCCAATCCGATGCCACCCAGGCGCGCGCCCCAGACGATGCAGATCAGGACGACAATCAGGTCGAACCAGATCATCTCCCTCTCTCACGTCCTCCGGCGGGTTCCAGTCATGGATGCCGGATCGAGGGTGCGGGTGAGTTGCTCCTCACTCAAGATTTTCTTCTCGCGTACCAGCTCGACGATGCCCTTGCCGGTGCGGAGCGCTTCCGCGGCCAATTCGGTCGCCTTCTCGTACCCGATGACCGGATTCAGTGCGGTGACCGTCCCGATACTGCGCTCCAGCAGCAGGCGGCAGACGTCCTCATTGGCCGTGATGCCATCGATGCAGCGGTCGCGCAGAGTCCGGGCGGCGTTGTACAGGAGCGTCTGGCTCTCGAGCAGGCAGGCGGCGATCACAGGCTCCATCACGTTCAACTGAAGCTGGCCCGCCTCGGCGGCGAGGGTGACCGTGAGGTCGCTTCCAATGACGCGGTAGCAGACCTGGTTCACGACTTCGGGGATGACCGGGTTCACTTTGCCGGGCATGATGGACGATCCGGGTTGCATCGGAGGCAGATTGATCTCGTGGAGTCCGGCGCGGGGACCGGAGGACAGCAGGCGGAGGTCGTTGCAGATTTTGGAGGCTTTGATGCTGAGACTCTTCAGCACGGAGGAGTAGAGGACGAAGGCCTGGGTATCCTGGGTGGCTTCGACAAGGTTCTGGGCCAGCCGGATCGGCATGCCGGTGATGGTTGCCAGGTGGGCCGTGCAGCTTTCGGCGAAGCCCGCCGGAGCCTATGGCGGTGCCCCCCATATTGACCTCGTGGAGCACGGCTTCGACGCGCTCGAGGGCGTCGATCTCGTCTTCCAGGCTCCGCGCGAAGGCCTCGAATTCCTGGCCCAGGGTCATGGGTACGGCGTCCTGAAGTTGGGTGCGTCCCATCTTGACGATGTGGTCGAACTCCCGGGCTTTGCGCCGGAAGGAGCCGGCCAGACTTTTGAGTTCGCGGATCAGTTTGCGGTTGCCAAGAGCCAGGGCGATGTGAAGCGCGGAGGGATAGGCGTCGTTGGTGGACTGGGCGGCGTTGACGTGATCGTGCGGGTCGCAGTACTCGTACTCGCCCTTTTGTTTTCCCCTGAGTTCGATGGCGCGGTTGGCGATCACCTCGTTGGCGTTCATGTTGGTGGATGTGCCGGCGCCGCCCTGGAAGACATCGAGCTGGAACTGATCGTGAAGGCTGCCCCCGATCAGTTCGCGGCACGCGGCTTCAATGGCCTCCGCGATCTCAGGGGCGAGTTGGCCGCACTGGCGGTTGGCGCGGGCGGCTGCCATTTTGATCATAGCGAGGGCCTGGATCAGCTCCGGATAGTGCGACAGCGGCACTCCGGAGATGTGGAAGTTTTCCATCCCCCGCAGGGTCTGGATTCCGTAGTATGCGCCGGCGGGCACTTCGCGGGATCCCAGAAGGTCCTGCTCCACGCGGGGTTTCAGGGTTGTGGGCGACATGGTTTCCGAGCCTCCAGTCAACTTCCCGGTGATGATGAGTGGGCCGGCTGTGGCGCGTTATTTTTTGAGCGAGCGCGGATTTGCCGCGGGCAAATTGAAGAATTGGCCGCAGATGAACGCTGATAAACGCCGATTGAAATCAAATTGGTTATCGGCGTCCATCGGCGTTGATCCGCGGCTGGCAGCAGAAGCCTGCTAGGCGCGAGTGGCGATCACTTCGAGGCACTCGGCTGTAACCAAGGTGAAGCCTTCGCGCGCCCGATTGTGAGCCGTCCACAACGCCTCCAGCTCCTGGTGAAGGCTGGTTCGGCCAGCGTGGTCGAGTGAACCGAACGCGCGATTCACGGGCCCGTAGTAAAGGCGGAAGAAGTTCACGACATCGGCAGGCGGGAACGGGTAGTCGAAAGTATAGTCTCGCCGAGCGAGCTTCAGCTCACAGACCTGCGCACCGAATCGCTCCCTGATCACGGCTTCGTCGCCCCACAGAAGCGGCGAAGGCATTCCCGAAGGAGCAATGAACTTTCCGATCGTGCTGAACATCTTTCCCACGAAGCCGCCGGCCGTCCAGTTGGCCATGGCGATGGTTCCGCCGGGAACACAGACCCTTGCGAGCTCTCTTGCGACCAGGTCGGGACGCGGAGCGAACATGGCGCCGATCAGGCTCACGACCACGTCGAAGCCGGCGTCCGCGAAGGGAAGGGCTTCCGCGTCCGCGACCCGGAAACGGGCCGGGAGGTTTTCCGCCATCGAGCGTGCCTGAGCGCGCTCGATGAGGTTTTCGGCGATGTCCACGCCGATCACGTGCACGCCTTCGCGAGCTGCGATCAGGGCCAATTGGCCCGAACCGCAGGCTACGTCCAGCAGATGCGCTCCCGGCGGCACGTCCAGGCGCTCATAGAAGGATCGTGCGTCCTTTTCCATGTAGCGTGAGAAGCGATCGTAGTCTCCGGCCATCCAGGTGGTTCGCAGGCGGGACTTCAGGCTCTCGATATCAGGTGTCAATGCAAGCGTGCTCATTTGTTTGTTTCCCCTCTCGGTGAATTCGGTTGACTCGATCAACCGGCTCCAGTATGAGGCACGCTTCGATGCGGACCTTTATCCCGGCGTCCCGCTTGTTTGACCGGCCGACGCTATGATGGGAACTGCTTGCCCGCCCGTCCGGCGCACTTTGCCCGGCGTCCTGGAGAATGAAATGGATGTCCTTTCCGAAGTTCTGAAGGTGGTCAAACTCGAGGGGGCTATCTACTACAACGCGGAGTTTACCGCACCCTGGAGCCTGCGCGCACCGCCATCGAGCGTGCTGGCGCCGCATTTCGCACCGGGCGGCGGGCACGTCATCATTTACCACCTGCTTACGGAGGGCCGGGGATTCGCCGGACTGGGGGACGGCAAGCGGGTTCCTCTCACTGCCGGCGACGTGGTCATCTTCCCCCACGGCGACTCGCACATCATGGGCAACGGCGCCGAGGTCGAACCAGTGGACCAGGAGGGCCAACTGCACCGCATCTTCGCTCAGGGCGTCAAGCTGGCTCGCGCGGGCGGAGGCGGCGAAGTCACAAAGTTCGTCTGCGGCTACATGTCCTGCGACCCGCAATTGAGCCGGGTGTTTCTGGCCGGGCTCCCGGCCGTCTTCAAGGTCAACATTCGTGACGGCGCGGCGGGGCAGTGGCTGGAGAGTTCCATTCGGTTCTCGGTGCAGGAGGCCGATGCCTCGCGCGCGGGCGGAGAGGCTGTGCTGGCGAAGCTTTCGGAGCTGCTGTTCGTCGAAACGCTGCGGCGCTACATCGCAGAGCTGCCGCCCGAGCAGACGGGCTGGCTGGCAGGCGCGCGCGACCCCGACGTCGGGAAGGCGTTGGCGTTGGTGCATCGGCATCCCGCGCGGCCCTGGACGATCGCCGATCTGGCGCGGGAGGCGGGGCTATCACGATCGGTCCTGGCGGAGCGCTTCCGGCATTATCTGGGCGAACCACCCATATCCTATTTAACGCGGTGGCGGCTGCAACTGGGCGCACAGATGCTGAGATCCAGCAGCCGGAGTGTTGCAGAAGTCGCGGCGGAGGTTGGGTATGAGTCCGAAGCCGCGTTCAATCGGGCCTTCAAGCGGGAGTATCGTTTTCCGCCGGCGCGCTTCCGGAGTGAAAGTCGCGCGGACGGGAAGGCGCTTGAGGCATTCGGGCGGTGAGCCGAGACTATGGGCTTCGCTGTTTCCAGACGGTGGTTTGGGGGTGGTAGTTGCGCCAATCGAACCAGTAGTCTTTGATTAGGGCGATACGCTCCAGGCAGGTTTCCCGTGACGGACCGGAGACCGCGCAGCCCTGGAAGTTCCACGAACTGCCGGTGGCGCTGTCGATGAGGAGGCCGTGCGAGGAGTCGCCGGTCACACGGTAGAAGTCGGGCGTGCCGGGAACGCCGGGGATGCGGTCGCGGAATGAGCGCACGGATTGCCCGTCGGGGCCGACGACGATCAGGATCGGGTCGCCGCCGATGTGGTCCTTAACCAGCTTTTCGGCGAGCACCTGCTCGTAGAGGAACGCGCGGCTGGCCGGCCCGGATTCGATGCCCAGCATCAGGGAGCGGGCCTCGAGACCGTGTTCCGGAAAACCGATCACGGTAGGAACGCGCTTCATCCGCACGTCCCAGTCTTTGCGGGAATAGCCGGACACGTACTCGGGAACATCCTGCAAGACCGTGCCGCCGGGTTCTTCCGATTTCCAGCTCGCGAAATTGAGCTCGTCGGAAGGAACGGGCGACAGGCGGCGTCCCTTGAGCGGACCCGATATGGCGGCTCCGCTGATCTGCTGCCAGTAGGTTCCGGTCTGCTCGTCGCGCATGAGGAAGTTCTGGTTGTTGATGCCGGCGAGGTGAAAGGTCAGCCGCAAGCCGTCGATGTCTCTGCTCCACACCAGACCGGTGTGACAGAGCGTTCAATACGTCGCGGCGATCGCCGCGCCGCCTACGACATCGTTGACGATGTGGTGATAGGAGATGATGCGGACCGGGTAGGCACGGGCTTCGGGTCCGATCTGAACCGCGATCACCTTTTCATCGGCATCGAGCCGGCTTCGCTGGGCTTCGGCAAATGCGGGACGATCCACAGGGTGGAACATCAGCTCGTACACGTTGACCCGGGCGAGCAGCGCCAGGATCACCGTTGCCACGGCGCCAGCCACTGCCAGGCTGCGCCCGAGTTTGTCCGACTGAACGCGCCAATACCAGACGGCCACTGCTGCACCAGCGAGCCCGGACAGGATCGTGATCCAGGGCCGGATCCGGACGACAACCAGCGCGGCAGCCAGCTCGCCCGGCCCTTGCGCACGGAACGGCCGGATGACATAGATCGGATACATGACTGCCATCGCGGAAATGACCAGGCAAGCCGCCAGAATCCACGCAGCCTTGCGAGACGCGGTCATGCCGGAGTCAGTGAAGTGGCGCGCGAGCGGGCCGCGCGACCGATGCCGGTGTAGTCGAAGCCCGCGGCACGCACCGTCTCGGGGATGAAGAAATTGCGGCCGTCCACCAGCACGGGAGAGTTCATCGAGGACGCAAGCGCGGGCAGGTCCAGGTCGTGGAACTCGCGCCACTCGGTGACGAGGACGAGCGCGTCGCTGCCGGCGGCGAGGTCCCGGGCGGATTCGCAGTAGCGGATTTTCAAATCCGGCCGCTGCCGGGAACAGGCAGCATTCGCCACAGGGTCGTAGGCCTTGACGCGGGCGCCCATTTGCAGCAGGCGCTCAGCGATGTGCAGGCTGGGCGCATCGCGAAGGTCGTCGGTATCGGGCTTGAACGCCAGGCCGAGCAGTCCGATCGTGCGGCCTTTCAGGATGAACAGCTTTTCCTGGAGCTTCTGGATCACCATCTGCCGCTGCGCCGCGTTGACTTCGAGAGTCGCTTCCAGAAGACGGCTCGAATAGCCGTATTCGCGGGCGGTGTGGATCAGCGCGTGGATGTCCTTGCCGAAGCAACTCCCGCCCCAGCCCACGCCGGGATTCAGGAACCTGGAGCCGATGCGGGAGTCCAGGCCGATGCCGGCCATGACTTCGGGCGCCTCGGCACCGACGCGCTCGCAGATGTTGGCCATTTCGTTGGCGAATCCGATCTTCATCGCGAGGAACGCGTTGGCAGCGTACTTAATCATCTCGGCGCTGGTAAGGGAGGTGGCGAGCAGCGGGACCGAGACCATGGACGCGGGGCGCGGTACGCCGGGTGGCTCGGGGAACGCCTGGGCGACGATCGGCTCGTAGAGCTCGCGCATTACGGACAGGGTGGCGGCATCTCCGCCGACCACGATGCGATCCGGGTAGAGCGAATCCGAGACCGCCGAGCCTTCGCGCAGGAACTCGGGATTGCTGGCCACACCGAAGCGAATGGCCTCGGCCCGGCCAGCCTCGCGGATGCCTTCGCGCACCAGCGTCTCCACGAGGTTGCCGGACCCGACCGGAACGGTGGACTTATTGACCACCACGCGGAAACGCGCGGCATCCATGGCGTGGCCGATGGCCTTGGCGGCGGCCTCGAGGTAGACCAGGTTGGCCTCGCCGGACGGCAGGGGAGGCGTACCCACGGCGATGAAGGTGACGTCACTGTCGCGGACAGCATCGTCCAGGGCCGTCTGGAAGCTCACTCCGCCGCGCTCGCGCGCCAGGGCCATCATTTGCTCCAGCAGCGGCTCGTAGATCGGCGACTCGCCGCGGGCCAGCTTTTCGATCTTGGCGGCGTCGGTATCGACGCAGGTGACCTGGTGACCCAAATAGGCCAGGCAGACACCGGTGACGGTGCCGACATAGCCGGTTCCAATGACCGTGACTTGCATGCGTCCCACCCCTCCGAGGCGGCTTTGGATCAAGTTTAGCAGCATCCGCGGGAGGTTCGGGCGCCCGGCGGCCAGGATACAATCAGACTCAGATCCCCATGCAGACCATCCTCGTAATCGATGACGACGAAAGCCTGCGCGACACCATCGGGGTCATGCTCGAGCAGGAAGGCTTCCGCGCCGTGCTCACGGGAGACGGGCGCGAAGGCTTCGAAAAGGCCATCACGATCAAGCCCGATCTGGCGCTCGTGGACCTGCGGCTTCCCGGGATGAGCGGCGTCGAGATCTGCAAACAACTTCGGGCGGCGAGCGTGGCCACGGCGATCATCGTGCTGAGCGCGGCGGGCGATGAGCTCGACAAGGTCCTGCTGCTGGAGATCGGAGCCGACGACTACGTGGTGAAACCGTTCGGCACGCGCGAGCTGATGGCACGCATCCGGGCGGTTTTGCGCCGCACGTCGCCGGACGCGCGCAAGGTGCTGCATTTTTCCGACACCGAGGTGGATTTCGAGCGGCGAATCGTGCGACGCAAGGGCGAGGAGCTCAAGTTCACGCCGGCGGAATACAACCTGCTTTGCTATTTCCTGCACAACCCCGACCGCCCCTTGACGCGCGACATGATCCTGAATTCGGTATGGGGGTACGAGTTCTTTCCGAACACGCGCACGGTGGATGCGCACGTGGTGAAACTGCGGCAAAAACTGGAACCCGAACCGAATACGCCGCGCCATTTTCTGACCGTGCACGGAGTGGGTTACCGCTTCGTTCCGTAGGCCGGTTGGCACGCTGCCCGCATTGATTTTACAGTTGAACTCCGGCCGCTCAGGTCTTTCCTGGAGGAAAATAGCAGAATGCCTGTCGAGCTCGAGGGCGGGGATGGCTGCGCGATCCTGATTGTCGAGGATTCCGAAAACAGCGCGGCCATGCTGGAAATGGCGTTTCTGGGAATTCCGGGCGTGACCGTGGTGCAGGCGGCGTCGGGCGTGGAGGCGCTGCGTATCCTGGATGCGCCGACGTCTGTGCAGGCAGTGGTTACGGACCTGAACATGCCACGCATGGACGGCTTTGAGCTGATCCAGCGGATTCGCGGCGATGAGCGGCTGCGCTCGACCCCGATTATCGTGGTCAGCGCCGATACCGATCCCGATACGCCGCGACGCGTGGCGGCGCTGGGCGCCGATGCGTATTTCACGAAGCCGTTTTCACCGGCGCAGGTGCGCCGCGCACTGGAGCAACTTCTCAATGGCACGAAGCATTAGGTTGGTTTCGATGGCCGCGCTGGCGTGGCCGTTTCTGTTGAGCGCGCAGCCGAGCCCCGAGATGGCACGCGTCCTGGAGCGCCTGGATCGCCTGGAGGCGGAGAACCGAACTCTGGCGAACGAAGTGAAGGCACTTCGGGAGGAGCTTTCCGCGTCGCGCGGGACCCAGACCGATGGCGCCGCCGCGGCGGACGATTCGCAGCCGACGGTCGCGGAGCGCGTCGAGATCCAACAGGCGCGCATCGAGGAACTGGCCCAGACGAAGGTCGAAGCCTCGCAAAAATTTCCGATCCGGCTGACCGGCATGGCGCTGTTCAATGCATTCATGAACTCGAAACAGAGCGGAGGGGTCGATTACCCGATCGTGGCCGCGCCGACGGGTCCGGGGCACGATGGCGCTACCGTGCGGCAGACGATTATCGGGCTGGAGTTTTCCGATCCGACGGCCGTGCTCGGCGGGAGGGTTCACGGGTCGGTTTACATGGATTTCTTCGCCGGCGCGACCAATTCGGCGATGCGCGTACGCACGGCATCGATCGGTATCGACTGGAAGAACACAACTTTCGCCGCGGGACTGGAGAAGCCGATCTTCAACCCCCGCGAGCCGAGTTCGCTGGCGCAGGTCGGGATTTCGCCGCTGACCGGCGCCGGCAATCTATGGTTGTGGCTGCCGCAGGTGCGGCTGGAGCAAGAGGTGCGCCTCACCGCCAGTGACGGCTTTCGCGCGCAGATTGGCGCGGTGCAGACGCGCGAGATCGGGCCCTACGCGGGCACGGTGACACCGGAAGCGGCGCGCCCGGGGGCGGAAGGCCGGGTCAATTTTCATCACAACCTGGATGACGAGCGACGGCTGGAGTTCGCGGCCGGCTTTCATGCCAGCACGACTCACGCCGCAGGCAAGTCGATTCCCTCGAATCTGTACTCCCTGGATTGGTTCTTCAATCCATGGAAGAAGCTGGAATTCACCGGCGTATTCTATTCGGGACAGAACGTGGCGCACCTGGGCAGCGGCACGCGCCAGGGGTACGCCATTTATGGAAGATACGCGTACGCGGTGCAGAGCAAGGGTGGCTGGGGCCAGCTCACCATCCACGCGCTTCCGCGGCTGGATTTTCACTTCTTCACCGGGCAGGTGGACGACGACAACCATGACCTTGGAACAGGCAGCATCGGCAAGAAC